>ENA-OWNT01005083-OWNT01005083.1-seawater-metagenome-genome-assembly--contig:-NODE-5083-length-11076-cov-3.719702_pt1 | contig 11076 bp, 5 predicted proteins | sample MGYA00238136_ERZ651165 | MGnify/ENA primary metagenome ERZ651165 (study PRJEB26861, sample SAMN08777766) | seawater metagenome | isolation source: coastal seawater | place: USA: Florida | collected...
GACGACGACGACGACGACGACGACGACGACGACGACGACGACGACGACGACGACGACGACGACGACGACGACGACGATGACAACAACGATGACAACGACGACAATGGTGGTGGCTGTCAACGAACGACGAACGACGAATGAGTGAGCCTACAGGCGGTGGGCGGTGTGTTGGCAGTCGTTCGTTCGTTCGATCGTCGTTCGTTCGATTGTCGTTCGTTCGTCGTTCGTTCCTTCCTTCCTTCCTTCCTTCCTTCCTTTGAGAGTGTTGAACGATTCCTCGTTGTGTTGTGTTGCACCGCATCGTTTGCCGCGTCTTTGGTGTAATGTTGTGGTGAAGAGGTTCTGCCGATTGTGGTGTGGCAGTGGACTGCAGAGTGGTGCACGGCAGCATGCGCGTCTCGGGAAGATTAATTGAGTGGACGCCACACGACTGGGTCGAGGGCTGGCGTGATGTCTGTGTTGGTACGTAGTACCGCCACATGACTTGACACGAGTGACGACGTCGTAGCCGCGACAATAAGCACTGACATCGATACGACAACGACGTGGTGCGGCTCATGTATAAACAAATGCTTCGCAAGTCGCGAAGCCTGCAAAAAAATGTGCTGGCCATTTTGCAAACGCAACCAGCGACGCAAAATGGTCGAGGAACTATTCGAGGGCGAGGAGCAGCTGCAGCTGCGGCGGGGAAGCAAAGTACCGCCGGTTGTATACGTGAAGGACAGCTTCCTGTCTGAGGAAGAATGCGAAGAAATCAAGCAGCTTGCCGAGCCACGTCTCAAGCGCGCCACCGTGTGCGGAGACAAATCGGGCTACAAGTCCACGGGCCGCACCGGCAGCAACTGTTGGCTCAAGCACGACGCGAGTCCTACGACTGCGAAGATCGTGAAGCGGGTTGCGGGGTTGCTGGGTGTTCCGCCATCGCACGCAGAGTCACTTCAAGTTATTTATTACGGCGTCACGCAAAAGTATAGCAATCACTACGATGGCTGGCTCCATGATGGGTCAGACAAAGCCATTAGGACGCTGCGCAAAGGCGGCCAAAGAATCTGGACTGCGCTATGTTACCTAAACACAGTGCCGAAAGGAGGCGCAACACGATTCAGCAAGTTGAAGCGAGAGGTAGTGGGCACTTGCTTGTATGCACGTGTGGGCAGTTAAAAATTGTTTGCCTATTTGTGCGTTGCGCATGCAATCGCTGCGTCGAATATCTTGGTGACGCTCCGTATGACTTGTCACAGGTGGCAGCCGTAAAGGGAAGGCTGCTCGTGTTTTCGAATGTCATCCACGGAACAAATGTTCGGCACCCGCTAGCCGAGCACGCTGGTATGCCCGTGTCAGAAGGGGAAAAACTGGCTTTCAACCTGTGGTTCCGAGAGCGGTGCGTGATTTTATATGGTCATGGATCGTGGCCTTATTTCATTGATGGCACACTGTACATGGCATGTATGGCGTACTCACGTTTGTGCGCACTGCAATTACGGTTGCCTAGGCCTGCAAAAGAAGTTGCTGACCCAGCTCCGACATTAAACTTAAGTTTCAAGATGGTCGACTTCACAGTCAAGAACAAGAGCGACAAGAAGCGAGGCGGACAAAAGGAGCCGGAGGATGTAGCATCGCCAGCCGATGCTGCCAAGTAGTTCTTCTGTGCGGAGTCGTGTTTCATGTTCACGTTGTTATTTATTACATGACTACTGGTAGAGTATTCTCGTGGGACTACTACACTAAATTTTCCACATACTACAAAAGACTAACTGGGTTCCACCACATCGACAGCAACTTGCCATGCATGTGGACGTTCCCCCCCAAGCGCGGCCCTGGTCACGTTTTTTCGCGTTCAGCGGCAACGGACACATCGTGAAGTGAAATGTTGTCAGAGTGCTGTCACTGGCTGTCATCAATTTGGAGGTCGGTATACATGGAGATGGCACACAGGAAGCTGCTCACATAGAAGGACAAACTCGTCTCGGCTGTGAAGAGCATCGATATCGCGGCCAAACAAGCCAACTAAAATATCACCAACTTCGATATGATCAGTGGTTCCCTCTCTGCGCCCGCGTTTCGTTTTGTCGACATGTTTGACACGAAGGTAAGTTGTGCCTTTCAATGGTACCGGCGCCGAGAAAGAATCCAGGCCCTGCGACTGTGATCGCTGGCGGCGAATTCGCTCGGCAGCAGTGAGCTGGCCTGGATTGGCCCAACCGTCAACTTCTTCGACATCGAATCCAAGGAGGTGGCTCAGCACATTTGCATCTGAACTGTTTTCCGCGTGGTCGAACCTCTCGTTGATAACATAAGTGCGCCAATTCTTCGGCAATGGAAGCACCTTTGTTTTCTCACCACTCTGAATGGCACTCCAAACCCGAGCACTGGCCCGCTCAGCTGCATCGCGAAGCCACTGTGGGACATTATCTCCAAGCCCAGCAGCACTGTCGGTGCCAGGTGATGCCGTTGCCTTCGCAACGGCATTCGCTTGACTGCTCCGGAACAACAAGTGAAATCTTGAAAAACACGCTCGAAACTCACTGAAGTTGACAGCGTGGTCCCCGTTTTGGTTCAAGCGGTCAAATTCTGCAGCTGCAAACCTGTCAAATCCATCGCCGTACTTGGCTTGCAACCCCCAACTCAATAGGCTGTCCCTCAGCTCGGCAGCTGTAATCTCCCCATCCCTATTGCGGTCGATGCTGTTGAACAGATCCTTCATCACCGCCACATCCTCTGTATTGGAAGAAGACAGGGAAAGAAGCTCTCGATGTTCTCTGTGAAATCGTGAAAAACTCGCTCGAAATTCTTTGAAGCTCACAGCATCGTCGCCATCCTTGTTGATGCGGCGGAACTCACCCGTAACGAACTGGTCAAACCCTTCGCCAAATTTGCTCTTGAGCCCCCACTTTTCGAGGCCGTCCTTAAGTTCACTCAATGTGATCTCTTCATTGCCGTCCTCATCAATACTTTTGAACATATTTTTGATAGTTCGAGCATCTTGCTGTGCTCCGGCGGAAACTAACAAGGAGTACAGAGCGATGTGCACATCGCCAATTCCATGTGCCAGTCGCAAAATGGCATCCACGTTATGGCCGGCGTGGTTACGCACGTTCAGAGAAGAACCATGCAGAACCAGCTGGCATAAAATATCTACATCAAGGCTGTGCGCCGACAGCATGGCCACAGTGGTGCCATCGCTCGACGGATCGTCCACATACGCACCATGAGTCAACAACATCGCCACAATTTTCGGGTTAAAGTGGAATACTGCAACCGCCAGCGGAGATGACATCGCCAGAGTCGCTATGTTGGGGTCTGCGCCAGCTTCTAGAATCGTGCGGCAAATAGGAGTGTGATTTCTTTGCACGGCAATGTAAAGGGCAGTTGCCCCTCGGTCATTACGAATGTCCAATTCAGCTTTAGCCTGAACGAGGTGTCGCACAGTGTCTTCATGACCCTCATGAGCTGCAATGTACAGAGGGGAAATGTTCCCATCCTTGCACAAATTCAAGGCCTTCAGCGAGTGTGAAAGCAACTTGTCGACAACTTCATGGAATCCCTCTTGGCAAGCAAGGTACAGTGCCGTGCAACCGTGTGCCATCGTGTGCGACTGGTCCAGCTCTGATTCTGAGTATGAGTCGAGCAAAGCATCAATGATCGCTGTATGGTTTTCGTTGACGGCTAAGTGAAGGGGGGATGCCCCACTTCGCGCATATAGGTTGGGGTCAGCCTTGTGTCGACAAAGCACTGAGGTGACATTAGGGCAGTTAAAGTAGCAGGCCAGCCCAAGACCAGAGAGACCATCACAGTTCGTGCTGTTTATGTCAGTACCCGCGTGAATGCACTCTGACACAATGTCAACGTCATCATTTTCGCACCCAATCAAGAATGCCTCTTCATCCGGTAATCCAACGCCGGCAAGCTGCTTGTCGTGAAGGGCAAAAAGAATGTCTGCGACATTCTGCCCCTTCGCATTTTTGTGAAAGAGGTCAGCACCAGCTTGATAAATCTCTCGTAACATTTCAAAACGGGCCTTGTACGCAGCGAGCATCAACAAGCTGTTGCCATCGATTGCTCGAGCATGACTCGCATCAGCTTTTGCTTCTAGCAAGGAACGAAGACATTCATCGACTCCGACAAACACAGATACTTCCGCAGGCGTGGAGCCGTCGTCAGCGGACATGTTCGGGTCCGCTTTCAGTGACAACAATAGTTGAACAGTATCAGTGACAGCATTTTGCACCGCTACATACAGTGGAGTCAAGCTGTGAATGTTGCGCTGGTTGATAGTCTCATCAGTCACGAGTGAGGCCACGGCATCTGTGTGGCCTTCATGAATGGCAACAAACAATGGTGTAACTCCATCGGCCGAAGCGTGCTCGAGATCGGCCTTGGCGTGCAATAGGGTTTCGATGCTGTCAACACAGCCCTCCTGTGCCGCCAGGTACAGAGCTGTGCAGCCCGATCCCAGGACAGCTTCTAACTCAGGATACGGGCGAGAAAATCTGTCGCATGCTGCAAATATGGCTTTCAAGCATCGAAAGCTCCCCGTGTACGCGCACAAAATTACTGCAGTGGTGTCATTAGGAGCAACGAGGTTCATGTCCACACCAGCTTCCACCAACGACGCCACTACGCTGTCACAATCAAAGGAAGCGGCCACCATCAATGCGTTGTAACCGTCAGAATTTATTGTCTGAACGTCAACTCCATCGGCGATAAACTTGTTCACCATAACCGCATCATTGCGTTCAACAGCAATGAGAAATTTTTCCTCCAGTGAATCGAATTCATCGTATTCTGACGAGTCCGCTTGGTCATGATGCGCAAGCTGCGATTCCGACATATGAAAAGCTGAATGCGCGATATCCGCGTCTTCGACATCCTTCCCTTTTTGCAACGAGTCACTGTAATCTTTCAGGTCGTCGGAGTTGTCATTTGTGAGCGTGACTCGCTTTACAAGGTGCCGAGTCGTTGTGTCGACTACCCACTCCGAAGGCACAAAGTCGTCACTGCCAGCCTCTTGTCGCGCTGTTGCAATAGCGTTTCTAAACCATACGCGGGCCCGTAGTGCTCTGAATCCGCACTGCACGAGCCGTGCACTGCGTATCGTCAGCAGGTGGCTACATTCGTCGCACATAGCTTCCGCTGCCTCCAGCTCCTCAGGTGGAAGGCTGTGATTACCATCCACCACCTCGTCATAGTTACCCCGGCCCTTATTTTGCTGAATTTCGCGTCGGAGCACTTCAACAATCTCACGCACCGGGCCAATCGGTTGAGTGCTGGTGGGATTTGCAACCAACTCCAGCTTTTTGTTCAACAATTGTGACTGTTTGTCTCGTAACGAGTCCCTAGATTGTTCTAAAATGGTGCCAACCAATGCTTGGGCCCAGGCAACAACGGGCGAACCCGTGGTGGAGTTGGTGACGGGCTCTTCTGCGGCAGCCTCTCCCAAGGCTGTCCACCGTGCAATAGCTTCATGCCGCTTGCGAAGTAAACGAATTTTATCCCCTGGTGCCATCGCAGCATCGGCAGCATCTGATGCGGCCTGAATTTTGCCCGCAACATTGGACGCCATGAATGACACCAATGGAGCCGACCACCCGGTTCCAGTTGGGCCTTCGGCCACAATCCGTTCTAACTCCTTAGCAAGCGTGGCTTCGGCATCTTCAGCATCCTTCGAAGTCTCTTGAGCGACTTGCTCTAATTTAGCTTGCGCTTCGGCCTCTGCCTTGGACGAGGCTTCCGCCTGGGCTCGCACCTTCTGAAGTGCTGCGGCTTTTGCTTTTGCTTGTGCCTCAGCTTTTGCTTTTGCCGCAGCTTTAATTTTTGCTTCAGCTTCAGCCTTTGCCTTCGCCTCTGCTTCTGCTTTGGCCTTCGCTGCTGCTTCTGCCTCGGCTTTGGCCTTCGCTGCCGCTTCCTTTTCAGCCTTGGCAGTTGCAACACGCTACAGAGCACCAGGAGGTTTACAAGTCAAGCAACGCTGCGCGGACGCAACAACCACGCACGATTCAGGCAACAACATACGTGTTCAAAGTCTTCGACGACACTCTGCAAGTGTTGAGCCACATCACTACACATGGGCAACTGTCTCCATCCCATGAGGGCTTCCTTGGCTTCTCGCACGAATGGCTCCCATTGATCGGGACTAGATGACGTTTGACGTGACCGAGTGACCAGGTCCAATGCCTTCTGAGTAAACTTTTGGTTGACAGCGATTTCGCGAAGGAAAGAATGCGCGTCCCTCACGGATTTTTCGGCTGCATCGTAAGCACCTAGAGTGCCACCGTTTTCGACATCATCCATCAGCGGCGAAGTCCCATCATACCCTCTGTGGTGCTTCGAGTGCTTAAGACCGTCATCCATGGCAGTGCCAAGAGCTGCTTGCACATCGAGTGAAGCTTGTTGAAGTTTTTCCATGGTGCGCTTGCAGGTCGAAGCGAAATCTGTAGCAGCCGGCGTGCCTGGGCGTCCGTCTCCGTCATCATTATCAAGGATTCGGTCGCCATTGTCGTGCTCATTTAAGACCAAGCGATGATGCCGAAGTTGCTTCAACAAAGCATGCTTCGCAGGCAATGACTTCAGTTGCATGGCCAAGTCCTTCACTTCAGTGTCATCGAGATTTCGCACAGCCAAGCCTGCTGTCGTATCTGTCAATTCTACAAGGCCCTTTTCAATGGTCTGAAGAGCTTTCTGCAGTTTTGCGGAGGAGTTGGCTTCATTGTCCTTGGCTTCTGCAGCGTAGCTGAGCAAAGCGTCGTTGGCAACTTGCACAAGTTTTGCCCGAAGATCATGAGAGAGCAGCAAATGCTGATACGCTGCGATGAGTGACTGCGCATGCACCATGTTGGCAGAGGACGCCGGCGGCTGTTGGTCATCTTCGTCGAAAGGAACAGCGGCTGCGCGAGCAACATCAACAGCGCGTTGGAGATTGGTAAGGTGGTCCTCGAGAAGGTCCATCGCAGAAAAATCATCGCTGCTGTCGTAGCTATCAAGGATGGACTTCGCTCCGTCAACCTCGGCGGCAAGAACGGCGTCGGCAGCGTCAATGTTCTGAAGAGCATCGATCAGTTTTGTTTCAGCAGCCTTGGCTTGCTTGACAACCTCTGCGGTCGTTGACGAGGCGGAATCGGAAACGTTGTCGCAACTTAATATCGCTTCCTGCAATGCTTGCAACGACCGTGCCACAACTCCTGCGCGAGTGCCAATTTTTCCGGCGACTAAGGCTGATGTTGCTGCTTGAATGGCACTTCTCAGCTGCCCCAAAGGTGATCGCTCGTGCGCTTCTCGGTCAAGACGCTTGATTAATGCATTCGCTGTCGATAACACCGATGCCATTTGAGCGGCGTCCTCGTCTTCTGCTAATTGACCGTTGACGTCTTGTGGCACGCCGCCTTCAATGGCACGTTTGAGAGAGCTCTTGAGGGATGTCGCATCTCGCGTCGCCTCGGCCTCCTGAATACATTCCTCCACTTGTTGCGCGAGTGCCGAGATGCGATTCAAAGAGCGAGTGACTTCCTTCTCCAGTTCAACACCGCGAACATAGGCCACATGCGATGGATCGAACTTCATCGTGTTGCAGACCACGATGGCTTGCCGCAGCGCCGCGCCCGACACCTTCAATGCGGAGTAACGGTCTTGGGGTGACGAATTCAGTGCACCGTCCACGGTTGGTATGACTTTCTGCAGCTCATGTGCAGCCTTACGGTGTTTGCGTTGAGACGACACTATTAACGCCTTCAACTTCTGTGCCTCGACCATTGCAGGTGCAGATTTGGGAACGCATGATGCCTCGGCCTCGGCCACTGCGATAGCTTCGTCGAGACGGTCCAAATCGCGCGAGACCTCGCATTCTGACACCACTGAAGCCAGCTTTTGAGCTTCAAAGCTGATACGGTCCACCTCGTGATGCAACAGGTCCACGCAGTTCCGAGTTTCTTCCAACTTGCTGTCGTCAGCACGAAGAACCTTCAACTGAGGATCGTCCAGCGCCTCCTCGATTTTTGCTACAGCCGACTGACACACGTGCTGCCGTAATCCAGGCTCACTGCTCAGCGCCGACTTTGCTCCGGCAATGAGTGTGTCAAGATGGGCGCGAAGTTCCGTGTTGCGAGCAAACTCATCACGGAGAACGCCGAGCAAGCTTCGAGCCTCGATTAACGTCCCAGCGTTCTTCTTCGCGCCGGCGACCTCTGCTCTCTCAATGGCAAATTGAAGTTCCTCTGAGTTGCGTGATACCTTGACAGTGTCCATGACGTCGCGCAACATAGAAAGCGACGTAGAAACATCTCGCATTGCGGACGCCATTTGGCGAACTGATTCTCTTGCAGCGCGTACAATTTCGGAGTCTTCCATACCTCGAATATGCGCTGTCTTTGCAATTGCAGCCGTGACGGCTTTGATGTCTTGCTTCGGCCCAGCTATTTCAATCACGCGGCTCAGCTCCTGCTCAGCTAGCTCGCGTAGCTGCTTCTCTTCGGCAATTTCCCCAATCAAGTGCTTGCTAACACGCAAGGCGCGGTGTGTTTTGTTCACACCCAGTGAAAGAGCGGCTTCGTGCGCTTTCTTCAAATCGGTGGCGTCTCTCGACTCCCTGCTGAGTTGGATCTGTGCTTCCAAAACGTTGATAGCTTCCGTTTTCGATGGTTCGGACGCAAAGTCCTCAAGAAGTTGCTGGCATCGTTTGAATAATCCCGAATTTTTGCTCAAACCATGTGCAGACGCCTCTGAGAAGGCTTCTTGGAGTTCGGTGGGGTCACCACCTTCGGCCGTGGCCGCATAGGCGTCTCGTAGACGCTGAGCTATCTTGTCTAGCCCCCCATGCAGGGACACTTCGGCCTCGATGTCGCCCAACAGAGTCTGAGCCTGCGCAATGAGTCTTGTGCTCTCTACGTCGTCGCCGAGTCCTGCTTTCTCAGCAAACTCCATCGCGAACGTGAGAGCGTTGCCGTCGCGACTCGCACGGCATCTTTCGATGGCCTGCACTAGGTTGTCGAAGGCCCTAACACGCTTCTGCTCACCGGCACTCTTTTGCCACTGCGCCTCCGCCATCTTCTGCTCACGGCGTTTGCGGTCTTTGTCTTTGCTCTTTTTGGCCCGCAAGATTGCAGCTCGCTCTCGTAGTTCTGAGGCTTGGCCGGCGACGTCGTCTTGTCGTGTGGCAGCTTCCTTTTGACGGCGCAACTCCGCTTCGTGATGAGCAAGCTTGGAACGTTGGTCCTCAAAATGTCTTCGGTCTTGCAGATGCCGCGCTTTCTTCTCGTTTTGTTTGTGAAGTTGGTATGTGGCATCTTGCAGCTCCTTTACGGAAACAACGCCATCGCGATCATGGTCGGCTGAATCGAACAACTTCAACGGCTTGGGGCTCCGTGCGTCAGCCTCGGCTCCTTCCATACTCAGCCACTTGTTGTATAGCTTAATGAACAATGTGAACACACGGTTGAAGCTCGCCTGCGTGACTCCCGGTCCGAACATTCTCAGCAATTGGGGTTGAGCCCACTCGAGAAAGTCTATCCCGTATCGCTCACGGGTGCCCATCGACGCCATCATGCGCTTCAGCTCTGACACACTGACCAAGCCATTGCCGTTGGTGTCGTAATGGCCAAACTGTGCTCTGATGTTGCCGACATCATCATCCGCTGTAGAACCACTGAACTGCATGTCCAAGGCATCCTTGTGGTGGCGTATGTCACCGAAAAGGGCACGACCCACTTGGCCCGCTGTTGGAACACTGCCCAGGTCATGAGTTCCACTGATGCTACGTCCACGCCGTCTCGGAGGCGATCCTCGGGCTGTTTGGGACCCACTGCCGTACGGAAGCACGTCTCCGTGCGCTGATGTGAGAAGTCCGAGTCCAACCGTGGGAACATCAGGAAGCGACTTCAGGCGCCGGTGCCCTCGCCGCCCTTTCGGCTCCTTTCGCGACTGGTGAACCGGAGAGAGCGGCTTGGGCTTTTGCTGCGCCCATCGAGATGGAGGAGACGACTTTGGCTTGGGTGATGTGCTCGGTCGTTGGGTGGGTGGCGATGAGTTTTTGGTCCTTCTAGATGCTGCATTTTTGGCTGCACGGTTGGCTCTGGGAGACACAACGGGAAGAACTGCAGGATTCTGGACGTTACGTGTGCGACTCGACGTTCTCTCAGTGTCGCTGCCGGCGCGTGTGTGCCAATCTGGCAGTGACGGCAGCGGTTGTGCAAAAGGCGATGCCTTCTTTGACTTGCTGCTGCTTCGCTTCTTTTTCGACCCGCGCCTGCGGGAGTCCATACTTGGGCTTGGTTTTGTTCACTGTCTATCCATCATGTCGTGGGCGGTCTCGTTCGGCTGGTCTCGTTCAGCTTGCGGCTCGTCAACATCGCGGCCCGCCACCACCAAGCCACAGAAATGTGGAGAAAGAGAGCACAGGCCAAATATAACCCTGTCTTGAAACTTGAAGTCCAGGCGCGGTCCTTGGAAGGGCTTGTCATCTTGGTGTCGATTGGTTGGACAATCTCACGGCGGCAACCACCACCACCGTCACCACCAAACCAAGCAATAACAACCAGCAACAACGACCAACACGACAACGACTGTCCCCACCCACGCCACCACACCAACGCCACCGCCACCGTCACCGTCACCGAAGAACAACAACTACAACAACAACAACAACAACAAACAAAGACAAACGACGACGATGACAACCAACGAACAACGACTACCAGCCAAACTAGCCACGACGACAACCAACGACAACCAACAAAGACGACAACCCACCAAACCAACAAACAACAGCACCAACAATCACGACGGCAACCAACAACGACAACGACAACGACAACGACAACGACTGCGATCAATAATTCACGACCACAAAGGCGACGACGACCAACGACGACGACAACGACGACCAACGACGACGTCAAAACAACGACGACAACCCAACAACCAAACCGACTCAAACGTCAGCCTGCCAGTCCAGCGCGCACGTGAGCAGCAAGCAAGCAAGCAATGAAGCGCCACCATCAAGCAAGCAAGTAAGCAAGCAAGCAAGCAAGCAAGCAAGCAAGCAAGCAAGCAAGCAAGCAAGCAAGCAAGCAAGCAAGCAAGCAAGCA
>ENA-OWNT01005084-OWNT01005084.1-seawater-metagenome-genome-assembly--contig:-NODE-5084-length-11072-cov-3.041928_pt1 | contig 11072 bp, 11 predicted proteins | sample MGYA00238136_ERZ651165 | MGnify/ENA primary metagenome ERZ651165 (study PRJEB26861, sample SAMN08777766) | seawater metagenome | isolation source: coastal seawater | place: USA: Florida | collected...
TGCCCGCCCGAAAGCTGGTGGGGATAGGAGTTCAGGATGCGTTTCGGGTCCGGCAGCTTGACGTCTGTCACCACCTGCAGCGCGCGGGCATAGGCTTCCTTCTCGCTCGCGCCGCGGTGGATCATCGGCACTTCCATCAGCTGCTTGCCGATCTTCATCGCCGGGTTGAGGCTCGCCATCGGCTCCTGGTAGATCATCGCGATCTCGCTGCCCCGGATCTGGCGCAACTCCGCGTCGCTCATCTTGCCAAGGTCGCGGCCCTTGAACTTGATCGACCCGCCGACGATGCGACCGTTCTTGCCAAGGTCCTGCATCACCCCCAGCGCCACGGTGGACTTGCCGCAGCCGGATTCGCCCACGAGGCCCACCGCCTCTCCCGGGCGCACCTGCACCGAGAAGTCCATCACCGCCGGGATCTCCCTCAGCCGCGTGAAGAAGGAGATCGACAGCCTGTCGATTTCAAGGATCGGTCCGTCGTAGGCTTCGTTCGTCATGGCGTTCCCCGTCGGTCGCAGGGCGGGTCCCCTGCATCTTTTCTTTGAAAGTACTCCGGGGGCCCGGGGGCAGCGCCCCCAGACCTCTCCGTGTGTCAGTCCCTCAGGCTCTCTTCCCGGAGCCCGTCCGCCAGCAGGTTCAACCCGAGCACGAGGCTCAGCAGGGCCAGGGCCGGGGGCAGGGCGGGGTGCAGGTAGATCGAGAGCAGCTTGCGTCCTTCGTTGATGGTCGACCCCCAGTCCGGGCTTTCGGGCGGCAGGCCAAGGCCGAAGAAGCCGAGGGTCCCGAGCAGGATGGTGGTATAGCCGATGCGAAGGCAGAAATCGACGATCAGCGGCCCCCGGGCGTTGGGCAGGATCTCCCACAGCATGATGTACCAGGGCGTTTCGCCCCGGGTCTGCGCCGCCGCCACGTAGTCGCGCGTCTTGATGTCCATGGTCAGGCCACGCACGATCCGGAACACCGTGGGCGAGTTCACGAAGACCACCGCGACGAAGACCACGAGGATACCCGGCGGAATGTCGAAGAAGTCGAGCGGCCAGAAACCGATCTTGGATCCGCGCATGTTGATCGCCGCCGCGTAGAACAGGAACAGAGGCACCAGCACGATGGTGAGCCAGATCCAGTCCTTCTTGGGCTGGGTACGATATCGCGAGTGGATCAGCACCGCGAAGAAGATCAGCGGGAAGAAGAACAGCACCGCCGCCATGAACTGGGGCAGACCGGTCAGCACGATCTCGGGCGTGACCAGCAGGTAGAACAGCAGGATCACCGGGAAGGCGAGGATCAGGTTGGCGAGGAAGCTGAGGAAAGTGTCCAGCCGCCCTCCGTAATACCCCGCCGGCAGGCCCAGCGTGATTCCGACCATGAAGGCGAAAAGCGTCGCCAGCGGCGCGATGGCAATCACGATGGTCGCGCCATGCACCATGCGGCTGAACACGTCGCGCGCAAGGTTGTCGCCGCCCAGCAGGTACCAGGGCAGGACGCCGTCCGGGGCGTCGCTGAGGGGGGTGCCGGGCAGTTTGTTCTTCATCCCCGAAAGCTGCGCCAGCGGGTCATGGGTCGCGATCATGTCGAAGCCGGCATAGATCCCGGTAAAGACCCAGAACATGACTAGGGCAAAGCCCACCATGCCGATGGGGCTGTCGAACAGCTTGCCGTAGAGCCCGAGCCGCCGTTTGTAGGCGAAGGAGAGCACGAAGAGCACCACGAGGGAGATCCAGACCGGCAGGAACTGCGCCAGGATGCGGATCACGATATCGCCGAAGCCGAGAGGTTCCATGTGTGTCTCCTCAGGCTCAGGAAATGCGGATGCGCGGGTTCAGGAAGACATAGCCGATATCCGATATCAGCTGCGTCAGCAGAACGACCACGACCGAGACCACCGAGACCGCCAGCAGCAGCTCGATGTCGTTGTTGCCGGCGGCCTGCACCAGCGTCCAGCCGAAGCCCTTGTAGTTGAACAGGGTCTCGACGATGACGACGCCGTTCAGCAGCCAGGGCACCTGCAGCAGGATCACGGTGAAGGGCGCAATGAGCGCGTTGCGCAGGGCGTGTTTGATCACGATGTTCGAGAAATTCACACCCTTCAGCCGCGCGGTGCGGATGTACTGCGCGGTCATGACCTCGGTCATCGAGGCCCGCGTCATCCGCGCGATATAGCCCATGCCATAGAGCGCGATGGTCAATACCGGCAGGAAGAAGTTGTCGAAGTTCGCGTCCTCCATGGCGCTGGTCGCTGTCCCCTTGAACCATTTCAGCCCCACCGTGGACGAGGTGAAGACGGCAATGAAGATCACCCCCTAGACGTACTCCGGCGTCGCCGTGGTGAGGATCGAGAAGGTCGAGAGCGTCCGGTCTGTCGCCGAACCCTCGCGCATCCCCGCCAGAACCCCGATCAGCAGCGCCATCGGCACCATCAGGACCATGACCCAGAACATCAGCTTGCCGGTCAGGGCGAGGCGCGTCGCGATGATGTCCGAGACGGGTTCGCGGAATACGGTCGACATGCCCCAGTCGCCCTGAAGCAGTCCGCAGAACCGGGGCGCCTCTGCCGCGACCTCGGCAGGCTTGGTGCCCGCGATGCATCGCCCGGTGACACCCGCGTCGGTCTCGTGGGTCCAGCCGGGCAGAACTCCGAGCCATTGACCGTACTTGATGGGCAGCGGCTGCAGGTAGCCTTCCTTGCTCAGCCAGCTTTCCACCGCCTCATCCGACATCCGGAAGTTGCCTTGGGTCTTGGCCAGCTTTTCGAGGTTCGGATAGAGATTGGTCAGGAAGAAGACGACGAAGGTCAGGCAGATAGCCGTGACGATCATCACTCCCGTCCTGCGGAGGATGAATAGTCCCATTTAGCTTCCCTGTTGGTCAGGTTATGGCTCGGGCCCGTTGTCGCCGGACCGTCTGGATTATCGTTGGTTGGGTGGCGCGCCCCGGTCCGGGGCGCCCCGTCGATGGTTGGATCTGCGCGGGGCCGCTCCGGTCGGAGCGGCCCCGCGCATGTCACCGGTCAGGCCGACACGCCCCACTTGTAGTGGTGATGTTCGTAGGTGATGTGCTGGTCGACGTTGACCAGGCCCTCGCGGTAGTGGCGATAGATCGAACGCCAGTAGGGCTGGATGGTCACGCCTTCCTCCTGGATCAGCTTTTCGCCCTTGGCGACGATCTCGCGGCGCTTCTCGGCGTCGTTGATGGCCAGGGCTTCTTCCAGGATGGCGTCGAAGTCGGGGTTGGACCAGCCGAATTCGTTCCAGGCCTCGCCCGAACGATAGGCCAGCGCCCAGATCTGCACACCAAGCGGGCGGTGGTTCCAGTTGGTCGAGCTGAACGGGTACTTGGTCCAGTCGTTCCAGAAGGTCGAGCCCGGCAGAACCGTCCGCTTCACCTTGAACCCGGCATCGCGCAGCTGCGCGGCAACGGCGTCGGTGGTGTTCTTGCGGTAGTCGTCGTCGATCGAGATGATCTCGTGCTCGAAGTCCATCATGCCGGCCTCTTCCATCAGCGCCTTGGCGCCTTCGGGATCGACCTTGAGCGGCGGCAGCGGAGCGTAGTCCGGGTGCACCGGCGCGACGTGGTGGTTCTCGGCCACTTCACCGCGGTTGCCGTAGCCCAGTTCGAGGCAGACGGCGTTGTCGACGGCCATCGAGATGGCCTGACGCACGCGCTTGTCGGCATAGGGCTTCTTGCCGTCGATCTCGGCCAGCTGGTTCGGGCGGATGACGAGCGTTGCCGCGGTCACAACCTCGGACTGCTTGAGGCCGATGTCGTTCATGATGTCGATGAACTCGCCGACGGACTCGTAGAGCATGTCGACTTCTTCGGACTCGATCGCCGCCAGCCACGAGGACGGGTCGGTGCCGTAGTCGATGTACTCGATGGTGTCGAGGTAGGGTCCGCCGTAGACATCGGTGCCCCACCAGGTGAAGTCCGTGGCCCGCTCGAGGGTCGCGCCGACACCGACTTCCATCTTGGTCAGCTTGTAGGGGCCGGTGCCGACCAGCTCGTTCGGGTTGGCCGGGTCATAGCTGGAGTGCACGATGGCAGCCGGGTAGTCGGCAAAGCCGGGGATGATCGAGATGTCGGGAACCGAGGTCTTGAGCACCACGGTGTTGGCATCCGGTACGGTGATCGCGCCGTCGCGGGTCTTGCCGGTGTCGGCATCGACCAGCGAGGCCACGCGGGCGGCCATCGAGTTGCCCTCGACGCCCTTCTCGCACCAGCGCTCGATGTTGCGCGCCACGTCTTCGGCGGAGAAGTCGTCGCCGTTCTGCCATTTCACGCCCGAGCGGACCTTGAGGGTATACTCGGTGGCGTCTTCGTTTGCTTCCCAGCTTTCCAGCAGCATGCCGCGGATGGTCCCGTCGTTGTTGTATTCGACGAGGTATTCGCAGGTGCCGCGGGTCACGTTGGCGATTTCGGACCAGTCAGCGGTGCGCGTGTCCTTGAGCGCCTTGACCTGCATCTGGCAGCGGAGGGTGCCGCCCTGGGCCGGGGTCGCATCCTGGGCGCGTGCCGGGGAGGGCATGCCGATCAGGCCATAAGCGACGGCGGAGGTGGCCCCGAGCGCCGTAGCACGGGTGAGGAACTCACGCCGGTCGATCTGCCCCGCGATGAACTCGCGGGCGTGCATCTCGGCAGCCGGGTGGGTCGTTTGGTTCGATTGTGCCGGTTTCATCGGACGTCCTTTTACCTTCCTGTTTGCATTGGGTTATGCGGAGCCCAACCCGCCGCCCCGGAACTTTCCGTCCAGAGTCGGCCATTGCACTCTTCCATAGAAGACCTCGCACCCCATGGTCGCATTCCGCCCCAGATTTCCTCTTGGGTCAACGGCTGCTTTCGTCATTTCAGGTCAAAAAAACGACACGCGGGGTCGCAAAGCTTTGCGCGCGTCAATGTGTGCGGCAGGAATCGTCGTTTCCGGAACAGCCGTTTTCGCGATGTCAGGCGGGGCGCAGGCTGGCATGGCGCAGGGCGCTGGGGGGCTTGCCGGTATGTTGCTGGATGAACTTGGTAAAATAGGCCGCGCTGCCGAACCCGAGACGTTGGGCGATCTCGCGGATGGGAATGTCGCTGGTGGACAGCAACTGGCGCGCGGCATGCAGGTTCCGCTCGACCAGGAGAGCGGCGGCGGTCCGGCCCGTCTCGGTGCGGCAGACCCGGCTCAGATGGGTCGGGGTGACGCCCAATGCAGCGGCGTATTCGGCCATCGTCTCGCCCGAGCTGTGCGCGGCGGCGACCCGCTGGCAGTAACTGCGCATGAGCCGGGCCGAGGCGGTATCGCGCCCGTCGCTGGCGTGTTCGGCCAATTGCCGCTGAAGCCAGATGAGGGCGAGCGTGGCGTAGGCTTCCATTGCCTCGCTCCGGTGCGCGCGCCCGCCGAGTTGCTCGCGGTTCAGCGCCTCGAAGAGGGTGGTCAACTCGGACTGGGCCATCACGTCGCGGGTCCGGATGTGCATGGGCGCGGTGGGCACCGGCAGCCCGGTGTCTCGCGGCAGCACCAGCGCCTGACCGTAGCCCTGACGCCCGAGATCGAGCGACATGAGCTGCCCGGCCGGCACGAAGAGCGCGTTGTGCGTCCCGACCCCGCGACGACGCCCGTCGAGCAGGGCGAGACCCTGGCCACGGGTGATCCAGATCAGCAGCGCCTCGGGCCGGTCATGGGCCAGATCGAGCTGCCACGTGCCCCCGGCCGCGAGCTGCGCAAGGGTCAGCAGGCGGGGACCGGTCACTGTGGCCGGTTTCGCAACAATTTGTTCGGTCTTTGAGATATTTTGCGCCATTCCGACTTGCCGATTGCCAGAAATGTCGGGAAATCGCAACTCCCGTGCGTGGTCAGTCTGCGGAAATCCGCCGCCACTGCCGCATTTTGGAGCGAAACCAGGTCCGCTGACGCTTGGCGTACTGGCGGGTCGAGATGGTGGCCCGTTCCCGCGCCTCGTCAAGGGTCAGTTCGCCCAGCAGATGCTCCGCCAGTTCGGGTACACCGATGGCGCGAAAGGCCGGTCGGGAGGGATCGTAGACCGGTAGCATGGCGCGAACCTCGTCCAGTGCGCCGAGCGCCAGCATCCGGTCGAACCGTCGCGCGATACGCTCGTTCAGCCAATCCTTGTCGACGTCGAAGACCAGCGGAACGACGGTGTCGAGCGCGAGCGGCGGGGGCGGCGTCTCGGCCTGCCAGAGGTGCAGCGCCCGGCCGGTGGCGCGCTCGACTTCCCACGCGCGCTGCACCCGCGCGCGGTTCAACTGGTCGAGACCGGCGGCGGTGACCGGGTCGATGCCCGCCAGCAGCACGTCGAGCGGCAGCGCATCGCCTTCGGCCCGGATCTCGGCGGGTGTATCGGGGATCTCCGCCATGCCCTGTGTCAGGGTGGTGAAATAGAGCCCCGTGCCTCCGGTGATGATCGGCCGCTCGGGGCCATTCAGCAGGGGCATGACCTCGCGCAGCCAGTGGCCCGCGGAATAGGGCGCGTCCCATGCGACGTGGCCATAGAGCGCGTGGGGCGCACGGGCTTCTTCTTCGGGCGAGGGTCGGGCGGTCACGACACGGAAACAGTCGTAGATCTGGCTGGCGTCCGCGTTGACGACGACACCGCCCTGGGTCTCAGCAATCCGCAGGGCCAGTTCGGACTTGCCCGAGGCCGTCGGGCCGGCAATCAGCACCGGCCGATCCGGCGGAATGTCGCCCAACCCGTCATAGCCTGCGATCTGCATACCGCCGCTTCGTCCTCTTGCACCGATGGCCGGGATGGAATGTGCCCCCGGCACATTGAACCCGGCGCGGATTTCCGTCATTTTGCCGCGAACCTAAACCTGTGGCCCAGCGGAGTGCAACATGACCTCTTCCCCCGAACCGAAACCGCAACCCACAGGCACCAAGTACAAAAGGGTCCTGCTGAAAATCTCGGGCGAGGCCCTGATGGGTGACCAGGGATTCGGCCTGCATCCGCCCACCGTCCAGCGCATCGCCAACGAGGTGAAATCCGTCTCGGAGATGGGGGTCGAGATCTGCATGGTCATCGGCGGCGGCAACATCTTCCGCGGGCTTGCCGGGTCGGCACAGGGGATGGAGCGGACCACCGCGGACTACATGGGGATGCTCGCGACGGTGATGAACGCGCTCGCCATGCAGTCCGCCCTCGAAGGTTTGGGCGTCTTTACCCGGGTGATCAGCGCCATCCGCATGGACGAGGTGGCCGAGCCCTACATCCGCCGCCGCGCCGTTCGTCACCTCGAGAAGAAGCGGGTCTGCATCTTCGCCGCCGGCACCGGGAACCCCTATTTCACCACGGATACCGCCGCGACGCTGCGCGCCAACGAGATGGCCTGCGAGGCGATCTTCAAGGGCACCAAGGTCGATGGCGTCTATGACAAGGACCCGGTCAAGTTCGACGACGCCAAGCGTTACGACACTGTGAGCTACGACGACGTGCTGGCCAAGCGGCTTGGCGTCATGGACGCCTCGGCTATCGCGCTGGCGCGCGACAACATGCTGCCGATCATCGTCTTCTCGCTGGACGAACCCGGCGGCTTCCGCGGGATCCTCGCGGGCGAGGGGACCTATACGACGGTCCAGGGCTGACAGAGCCAGATCGCAAGCGCCCCGGCCGTCAGGTCGGGGCGTTTCGATTCCGCTACCCGAGGTGGATGCGCCCCTCGGGGTAGCGCACACGGGGCGCCGTCTGGGTTGCAAGGAAGTAGCCGAGGGTGAGCGGGCCGACGCGGCCCATGAACATGATCACCTCGAGCACCGCGCGGCCGAAATCGTCGAGCTCTCCCGTCAACCCGCGCGAAAGGCCGGTGGTGCCGAAGGCGCTTACCACCTCGAAGGCCACGTCGAGGAAATGGCCGTCCTGACTTGCACATAGCAGGAAGATGCCCACGAAGACGATGATGGCGCTGATGGCGGTCAGGGCCATGACCTTCAGCACTTCCTCCAGCGGGATGCTTCGGCCAAAGGCGTGAAGCTGCTTGCGGCGTTTGAAGAAGGCGATGGTGGCAAGGCACATGACCACGAAGGTCGTCACCTTTATCCCGCCCGCCGTCGAGGTCGGGCCGCCGCCGATCAGCATCAGCGAGATCATCATCAGCGCGGTATCGTCGTGCAGCCCGGCCATGTCGACGGTGTTGAACCCGGCGGTGCGCGGGGTGACCCCCTGGAACCATGCGACCATGGCCTTGGCCTGCCCGGTGTGAAACTGGCCCAGCGTCTTGGGGTTGTTCCACTCGAGAACGGCGAAGCACAGGCAGCCCCAGACGATCAGCAGCGCGGTGCCGACCAGCATGATCTTGGTGTGGAGCGTAAAGGCGCGCCAGCGTTTGCGGCGGGCGATGTCGTCCAGCACCACGTAGCCGATGCCGCCCACGATGAAGAGGATCGGGATGACGATGTTCACCACCGGATCCGTGGCAAAGGGCACAAGCCCGCTGGCAAAGGTCGAGAAACCCGCGTTGTTGAAGGCGGAGATAGAGTGGAACAGCGCCGTCCACAGGCCGAGTCCGAGTCCGAGCACGGGGATGAAGCTGACGCTCAGCATCACCGTTCCGGCCAGTTCGAAGATCAGCACGACCTTGAAGATGCGCCGGACGAGTTTCATGATGTCGCGCAAAGATTCCTGGTTGAGGTCCTCGCGCAGGTAGTGATGGCCGGTGATCCCGATGGGCAGACCAAGCGCGGCAAGGATCAGCACGGCAAAGGTCATCAGCCCCAGACCGCCGAGCTGGATCAGCACCATCAGCACGAACTGGCCGACGAAGGTGAGATGCGCGCCGGGGTCGAAGACCGAGAGCCCGGTGACGGTGACCGCCGAGGTTGCCGTGAACAGCGCGTCGGACCACGAAATCTCGGTGATGGCCGCGGCGGGCATCTTGAAGGCGAGCGCGCCGAGAAGGATCAGGCCGGCATAGAGCAGGGCCAAGATCAGCGGCGGTGGGACGCGCGCCAGCCGTTTGAGGGCGCGACGGAGCAGGGGTTTCATGGGGCTAGAGCGCGTCGCTGAAGGCGCGCAGGTCGGCCCGCTTGCCCAGCAGCAACAGCTTGTCGTCCTGGCGCAGTTCGGCCTTGAGGTCGCGGCAGTTGCTGAACTCGGTGCCGCGCATCAGCCCCAACAGTTGCAGGTCCGGCTGGTCGTTCAGGCGCAGCGAGCCGATGGTGCGCCCGGCAAGCCGCTCGGGCAGGAGGATGCTGACCACGCTGAAGCCGTTGCCGAGGCTTACGTAATCCTGCACCATCGGGTTGTTCAGCATCTGCGCGATGTGTCGGCCCATCTCCTGCTCGGGCAGGATGACGCGGTCGGCCCCGATCTTGGACAGGATCCGGTGGTGCGTCTTGTTGGTTGCCTTCACCCAGATCTCGCTGACGCCGATGAGGCGCAGGTTCATCGTGGTCAGGATGCTGGACTGAAGGTCGTCGCCGATGGCGACAAGGGCAATGTCGTAGCGGTCGATGCCGACCTCGCGCAGTGCGATCTCGTCGGTGGTGTCGAGGATCGCGGTTTCGGTCAACTGGTCCGCCAGCCGGGCGACCTGCTTTTCCTCGGAGTCCACGCCCATGACGTGATTTCCGAACCGGGCAAGTTCAAGCGCCACCGTGGACCCGAAGGAGCCGAGGCCGATGACCGCGAATGTAGGATTGAGCTTGGGCAAAATGTCTGCCTTTCAGGGGACGATCTGCGCGGCGGACGCTTTCACCCGGTCGTCCGGGAGTCAAGGCCGCGGTTCCGGCCATGTGCACAAAATGTAAACGGCTATACATCCGCCTGCGCCTGTCATAGAACGCAGTCCGAACGATAAACTCCAAGGCGGGCAAGAGGACCATGGCAGACGAATTCGAACTCGATACCGACGACCTCAAGCGGCGGATGGATGGGGCGATGGCGAATCTGCGCACCGAATTCGCCTCTCTGCGTACCGGGCGCGCGTCGGCCTCCATGTTGGAACCGGTGCAGGTCGACGCCTACGGCTCGATGACGCCGATCAACCAGGTGGGTACGGTAAACGTTCCCGAACCGCGCATGGTGACGATCAACGTCTGGGACAAGGGCCTTGTCGGGAAGGTCGAAAAGGCGATCCGCGAGTCCGGTCTTGGGATCAACCCGCAGCTCAACGGGACGATCATCATGCTCCCGATCCCCGAACTGAACGAAGAGCGCCGCCGCGAGCTGACCAAGGTCGCCGGCCAGTATGCCGAACATGCGCGGGTCTCGATCCGCAACGTGCGGCGCGATGGAATGGACCAGATCAAGAAGGCGAAGGCCGACGGCATGTCGGAAGACGACCAGAAGTTCTGGGAGAGCGAGGTGCAGGATCTCACCGACGCCATGATCAAGGCAGTCGACGATGCGCTGGAGAACAAGCAAGCCGAAATCATGCAGGTCTGAGCCAGAGGCGATGCCAAAGGATCCTGTCATCCTGGAAGGTAACGGTCCGCGTCACGTGGCCATCATCATGGATGGCAACGGTCGCTGGGCACAGGCGCGGGGCCGTCCCCGCCTGTTCGGTCACCATGCGGGGGCGCGTCGTGTCCGCGAGGTGGTGGAAGCCTGTCCGGAACTTGGCATCAAGTACCTGACGATCTTCGCCTTCTCGACCGAGAACTGGAAACGGACGCAGGTCGAGGTGGCCGGGCTGATGAGCCTGTTCCGCCGCTACATTGCCAAGGAAACCCGGGCGCTCGACGCGCGCGGGGTGCGGGTGCGCTTCATCGGCGACCGGGTGCGGCTCGATGACAAGCTGATCGACCTGATGGACAACCTCGAGGCGCAGACCGCCGGGAATGACGGGGTGAACCTGACCATCGCGTTGAACTACGGCGGACGCGACGAGGTGGCCCGCGCGACCAAGCGGCTGGCCGAGGATGTTGCCGCAGGCAAGCTGCTCCCCGCCGATGTCGACGAGCAGACCTTGCCGCGATACCTTGATACCTGCGTGCTGCCGGACCCCGATCTCGTGATCCGCACCAGCGGCGAGGCGCGGATCTCGAACTTCCTGCTGTGGCAGTCGGCCTATGCGGAGTATGAGTTCATTGACACCCTGTGGCCGGATTTCACCAGCGAAGAGATGGCCCGGCTGTGCAACAGCTT
>ENA-OWNT01005087-OWNT01005087.1-seawater-metagenome-genome-assembly--contig:-NODE-5087-length-11068-cov-4.609044_pt1 | contig 11068 bp, 9 predicted proteins | sample MGYA00238136_ERZ651165 | MGnify/ENA primary metagenome ERZ651165 (study PRJEB26861, sample SAMN08777766) | seawater metagenome | isolation source: coastal seawater | place: USA: Florida | collected...
GCGACCAACTGTCTATTGCTCAAGGCCTACAGCACATTGTAAAGTACGTCTGCCCACAATATTTTTTTGCTTGTTTCGTGTTGGTTTTGGTCCACTGCCAGCGCGTCGTTCGTCACTTTGAAATTTTGAAAATGGTGTTTGTTTCCGTGAATTCAATTCATCAACTAATGTGTGTGGGGTTTGCGGTTGTGTCGCAGGTACTATTCTGCATGGCAGGAAGAAGGTTATCTGTACATAAAAATGGAGGTGTGCAACGGGGGAAACCTCCTTCAATACATCTCCAGAGAGTACTCTGTAGATCGTCGCATTCCGTCGAATGTGTTGTGGGACTGGTGTGCGCAAACTGCCAACGGCCTCCGCTTCCTCCACGCGTGCAACTTCGTGCACCTAGACGTGAAGCCGGATAATATTTTTGTTTACGAACACACTCATTCGCCAAACAGTTCAACGGCATCAAACATCACCGCCCCGGGTGCTCGAAACATCACGCTGAAAATTGGAGACCTTGGTCTTGCGTGTCCTAAAGGCTACGCCAAATACGAAACGAATGGTGACAGTCGTTACGTCGCTCCTGAGCTTGTGGCTGACTCGACCGTGCGTCTGGCAGCATCTGATGTCTTTAGTCTGGGTATGTCCATGCTGCAGTTGTCGGCCACAATCGTACTCCCTAGGGAAGGAGCAGAATGGACCCGACTTCGTCAAGGACGATGGTTACCAACCTCAAAATTCGACCAAAACGATATTCCACCTCCCATGGTCAACCTGATTCGCGTGATGATATCGGCTACTCCACAGTTCAGGCCCACCAGTGCTGAGGTGCTGCGATTCTGCACCGCGCAGTTAGCTTTAATCGAGCAGTCCACTAGTGTCGTCGGTCAGCAGGAGACTTCTCTAGTGACAGCTGCTTTGCGGTGTGCCCAACTCGCCCCAAAGTTCCTTGGCGGGCGAGTCTTAGGTACTGCTGGAAGTGTCTTGTTCGTGCTTAGGGAAGCAGATCGATGTGCGCGTCGCAGCTGTGGCGCAGTTACTCCGTTTGTGGCGGCGGATGTGGAAGATGTCATTGAGGAAGACATCAGTTTCAGCGTGGAAAGTGATGATACCAGTGGCATGGGGCTGCTCAGTGACCAACAAATGCATGACCACCACCACCACGGTCGAATGAACCAGTCGAGCAGCAGCGGCTCTTCTGTTCAAGATTGTGACGTCACCAGATTCCGCCTGCCGACGTTTAACGATGCTCCGTTAGAAAGTCCCCGAGTTGACCTCAATATTTCCAACACGTCATGTATTAGCAACCACAGTGACGAGTCGAGACGTGGGGTGTCAAGGCAGTTGCTCTTGTCACCAACCTCCGACAGCTCAATTTCCCCTCCCTCTTGTCGCAGTCGCAGCCGAAGTCGAAGTCGCAGTAGCAGCAAGAGGAGGACTGGCCACAACTTTGTTGGCGAAAACGGCATCATGGCTCACGACCCCGTCAAAAAGTCCTTGTTTTAGTTTTTTCAAAACCAAAAAGACAACATGGTACTAGTAGCAAGCCCGCAGTGTCGTACCCCGCTATTTATTTATTACGTTACATATCATCGAACAACAGTACCGTATGCTGTTGTGCTGAGTCATACCATCACAATTTCGCGAACGCCCATGCATTCCATCGTGCTTTCACCAGCCGTCAATCACTTATTCTCCTTGGAGTACGAAACGGAGATCAACTGGGGCCTTGGTCTTGAGCGGATGATCCGGAATGCTCTTGTTGCCGGTGATATTTCCATTTTCCTGGCCGGGTGTCAAGCGGATATGAACCTGCACGACCAAATAAAAATACCATACAACATGCAGAACAATTAGTAATCAACGCCATCGTTCGCATGCATGCATTTCTTTGCATTTGGTGCAAATGCAGTCACGAACTCGAATGTTGTCGGGCGCGGACTTTTGGACAACGGGAATAAGGAGTTTCAACAGCGCCTCAGCGTATCTACAAATACATGTGAACATTAACAATGTTTCAAGTCAAATCATATACATACGACGTTTCAGCAAGGTTCGATGACTTACTCGCTGGAAATCTTCTGCAGGTCAACACGGCGACAGAAATCCATATCTCGAAACATTGAACCTAGAGATGAAAGTCCCACGGTGAGCATTCGATGTCGATAAATATGTACATCTCAACACAACCAGGTCATGTTGTTGTGGACTGACTGCACACCCGCTAATACTGCTGCCAACAAACAATGCGCCGAGCCAAGCACCGAAGACTGACTGAACGATCTGCGCTCGGTTTTTTTGCCACGCCTACCAACTGTCCCTGTCCCTTCGACCGACGTGCTGACACCGCCGTCGCAAATGACATACAACTCGTGGCGTGGAAGCTATTATTTGCAGGTTACGTACGCTCCGACCTGTGCTGCCTGCCAAACGAGACCCGACGAGTTCGTTCATGGTTGTCGGCGCACCGTCTGTAGATTCAGACGTGTTTATCACTCTCTTGGCGACATGCTAGTAGTTTGGTGGATTTGTCACTGTTTCGGCTTGACTTACTACCTGCGGAACGCTCGGAAGCAAATACAGAACCACCGACTTGCCAGAAACTTCTTCTACACCTCGCGTAACGAACACGCATTCTGTGGGTGACAAATCTCACCAGTCAATCGCAAAGCAGTGCAGTGTGAGGGGAAGAACAAAATTCCCTTGTTGAAACAGAAGCGGTGGATCAGTCAGCCTGATTTATCCTGCCCGCGCGTGATTGCTTGCCCATCTCAAACCCTGCCTGTGTGGCCTGTTATTTGGGGCTGTGTGAGAAGGCAGACAACATGATGTGTGGTTCGATAAACGGCATCATGCATTGACCACGAACGCACCCGCGATTGACATGGGCTTGAAGTGGAGGCTGCGTGCCTTCGTAGTGGTCCAAGTGCTGGTATGTATTACGCCAATAGCGTCAGCGGTGGCGCCCCATGCGGTTCAACCCGATTCTCGGGACCGCACACACGCCGTTTGGGTCAACGGGCCGACTCACACCGGCAAGATTGGCGGAAACTGGCCGACTTTCAGCGACACTGTCACAAGCAGTTCGGACACGAAGTGCACCACACATTCAGACTCTTTCACCGGCTACACAACCAGCGGCTCCTACTGCGTGACTGCCAGCAACGAGCTCGACAACCACGCACACCTCCTGCTCCACTCCGGCCGGCTCGGCGTTGTTGTCGATGCCGGCGGCATTTCTCCCGCAATAGACGTGCAACAACGCAACCTCCTGCCTCGCTTGGGAACAGTGAAACTCAGCAGCAACTCCACAGCCGGGCTTGTTTACGACAACCTACCTACCGCAACTCTGAACGCAACCCTATCGATATCGTGTCCGCCGGACGGGCCACATCCGAACGAAACGTTTAGCCTTGGCACCAGCGCTGAACAGTTCGTTTCGACAGGCCTTGTGCGCCAAGGTCACGCCGTGACGCAGATCACGCTTACGACTCTGCAGTGGCAGCGCTCAATCGACGGTGTGCAGATGGGCCCGTGTGCAGATTTCGAGCCAGAGAAAGACCCTGACAACCAAAACTGCAACCAGGACTACGCATCAAGTGGTGGATCGACCCATTGTCCGCTGGACTACCCGGTTTGTGAGGACTTCGTTCAGGGAGTTCGCTGGGGCAAGTGCTACTCGGTCTGCACTGCCCAGGGTTCCCCACCAGAACTATGGGCTGAAGTGTCCATGTGGGGCGACTCATTATCATTCCGTTTAGCGTGGGACGGACCGTACAACACCTCTGGTTGCGCTGCGAAGGTGCGACTGGCCATTCAGTCTCCGGATATCGTTGCCCCAAACAACACAGCCGAGGTTGCAGTTGATGCGGCTATTGATGAGGACGACGGCACCGACGGCACCGAGCTTTATTTGTTGTTGACCTATCGTGAGTCCGACGGAGTTCTAGTGCCAGGCTCTGATCCCGAGGAAGCGGCAGACCAAGCGGTGGTCACCACGACCACCAGCGGTGCCACCGTCGTCTCACGAGATGAACCTCGCGACGTTTACGTTGAGGTGCCAACGTCGACCTCAAAATGTGGGTACAACCTCAACTGTGCCTCAATCGGCCTTTTGGAAGCTGCCGCCATCACGGTCACTAATCCGCACGCCACCGCCAACCGCACAGTCCGGTTGTCCTTTTCACGAGGGTTCGAAGTGCGCGATTCCACTCTATCGCAGTCGACTCCGTCGGCTGAGATCACTGGCCTCAACGTGCAGCTGTGGAACACAGCAACGATGGCGCCCACCGGCATTCCATTGCAGCTATCGAAGAATTGGCACTCCGGGAGCACGTCGGCGTAAGTGGTCCAAAAAAGCCTTGTGTGCTGCTTTGCGTGGCCTTTCGATGCCACCGACTGCTGACATCGTCCGTTTTTTGTTTGTGATACCTGCACTGTTCGTGTCTTTTGCCTCCCAAGGTATTGGGCAGGGTTTGATGGCAATTGGTGGACTGCAAGTGCCTTCTTGAGACTGCCACCAAACTCCACAGTCGACCTGACACTGGTTGTCAACTACGAACGATACGGTGGGGTCCCTGCTTTCTCGCATGCTCAACTGTCTATTGTTGGTTACTCCGACCGGTGGCTCTGGGAAGAAGCAGCGCTGGGAACGGGGGGTGAGAACATCTGTTTTGACCCTCTCGGCACGCATACGAGAGCATTTATTACGGACGTGCGCCCGAAGCTGTTTGATGGAGCGTGGAAACAGAATGTCGGCGGAGGTGATTTCTTGCAGTTTTACGGAGAATCTGGAGCGCTCGAGTACCTCAAAGAACTCGATCCACAGCTGCACGCCACGGGCCCATGCCTGTCCAACGCGTCGTACACGGCAGTTACGCGGGATGATGCCGTTGCCAGTCGTTTTGTTGTCAGCGGATCCCGCACTGACGATATTGTGCGCATCTTTTTGAGCGTGCACCTTCAAGTCCTTCACGATGTCAACTTTACGCGCATGGTCATCTTCCAGATTGGTTCTGAGACGTACAACTACCGGGCGACTCACCGCACATTTGTTCTCGGGCACGGAAATACAACAACGGCCACAATCCCCAGAAGCTGTACTGGAGGGACTTCTAAAGCTTCAGCATACATGTACGTTTGAGTCATCTCGTCGGCTTCCGTGTTGAGATTGTCCTAGCCACGCGTTGCCGATTATCGATGACGTTCGCTGCAGGTACACCGGCGGGCCTCAGCGCGCGCTTATGGACGGCACAGCACCTTGGTGGCTTGCTATGGATGGCAACGAGGATTCCGTTACCCTCGCGTCAAACACCATGGTAGTTGGGGATGAAGGTCTCGTTGTGCGCTCGTTCCGTGGACGACTTGGAGGTGTTGACCAAGACGCTCCACACTTCTCCATTCTCTGTGACAAATTCGAGATCGGTCCTCCTGCTGGATTGTCCCAGCTCTTTGAAGGGGACTTCGTTGAAATGGAGCTGGAGTATCTGATCCTTCCACGGGTTGGCGACGAGTACGCTGCGGCCGTGGACAACTCTGGGTCTTATACGTTGCAGTATTTGCTGTCGAACATGAACACGACGGAGCGAGTGCGCGCACAAGCTATCGGAGGCTCACTTAACGTCACTGGGGTCATCAGATCACGAGTAGAGTCCAACTACCCGGTCCGCATTGCTGCACAAGGGATAGAATCGACCCTAAATGGCACTGGGGTCATGTTTGATGTTCAAGGCAGTGCCATCGGCTTCGTCCCAGTGGTTATAACAAATTTGCCGTCCCCGACCATCGCCGCGGAGCAGGGTTTGTGGCTGCGACCACTTGGAGAGGAGAATTTCACCAAACTACAGCAAGGGGCTGACGGTACGTTGAATCGACCTTGCATTTGTTTCCGGTGGCACATTACCATTGTGACTGAGCCCCGCCATCTCTCCTTGCCCTCTTTTAGATTCAGCGAACGATTTTTGGCAGACCAACTTCGACCGCGACCGGCGCACGTACGAAATTATTTTCAATGTCGAGCTGTTTGCGGAGAAGACCACACTTGCTTTTGGCAGTCATCCAGATACGTGGCCTGTTCATTGCGAAGGTAACTGGAGCTCTTTCAGCAGTTGCAACGCGAGCTGCGGCGGCGGTCGCCGCTCGCAGACCTTCGAAGTGACCACACCAGCGACGAATGGCGGCAATGAATGTGAAGCTAATGATGGAGACATTGCCTCGGAGTCTTGTGCCGAGCATGCATGCCCCATTGATTGCGTGGGCGCATGGAGTTCGTTCAGTGCTTGCAATGCAACTTGCGGGGGCGGCAAATCCGTGCGAACCTTCAACGTAACAATTCCTGCTGAAAGCGGTGGTGTTGACTGTGGTACTGGCCATGGAGACTCGGACTGGTTGAACTGCGCCTCTGATCCTTGCCCTATTGACTGCGATGGAAGCTTCGGCGATTTCAGCGAATGCTCGTTGTCTTGCGGCAACGGGACACAGGCAAAAACTTTTTCAGTGACAACGCCTGCTGCACACGGCGGTGAGAACTGTACTGCGGAAGATGGCGACACGGAAGCGCAACCGTGTGCGACGGAGGCGTGCCCCGTTGATTGTGATGGCGACTGGACTGCTTGGGGTGCTTGCAGCAAAACTTGCGACGTTGGATCTCAATTTCGCTCGTTCGTCACTGAGACGGCTGCCGCGTTTGGTGGACAATTGTGCTCAACTACTTTCGGGGCCGTGAATGGTAGCATTCAAGAGCAAAACTGTGCAACGCATGGTTGTCCAGGAGATTGCACGGGAGTATGGAGCGAGTGGACCGCATGTTCCACCTCATGTGGAGGCGGGGATCAAAACCGAACGTTCAATGTCACAGTGCTTCCACTAGCGGGTGGTGTCTCTTGCTCCGAAACGTATGGTGCTTCTGACGGCGAGCAAGAAAGCAGGACCTGCAGCACAAGTGATTGTCCCGTGGACTGCCTCGGAGAGTATTCCAACTTCAGCAGTTGCTCCGTCTCTTGTGGTGGTGGCACCCAGCAACGCACGTTTGTAATTGCCGTGAATGCCTCTTCTGGAGGGTCACCATGCGCAAATTATGCCGGCGGCGTCGACACAAGCGTGTGTGCAACCGATGCCTGCCCCATCGACTGCGTCGGCGAGTGGGAGCCATTCGGCACATGCAACGCCACATGCGGTGGTGGTTTCAAGGTCCGAACATTCATAGTTGAGACGGAATCAAGTGCCGGGGGTAGTGCTTGTAGCTACGCAAACCACAGCGTCGCGTCCGTGGCGTGCGCAACTCAACCTTGCAACGCATCATTGGAAACCACCGCAACCGCAACTCCAACATCAGTGGGCACCGTTTCAGTGTCGCGCGCGGCAGAATCAACTTTGAAATCGTCCACCGCCCCTTCGATGCTGCCAGCAACCGTGTCTGAGCCCAGAGACGTGTTGACATCGTCTACCGGCGGAGAATACACAGTGCGCTCGCCTGCTGAGACAACGGCAGGTTCAATGTCGGCGACTGTCACCAAAGCGACTGTGTCGACGTCATTAGGTAGCAGCCCAGCAGTTTCAGTGGAACTTTCAGCAGCACACACCACCCAGCGTGCTTCAACATCAGTCAGCAGCATTGGTGGTGTGTCCACACCTATCACAAGTGCACAAGCGGTCGACTGCGTCGGGGAGTGGACTGCATTTGGCTCTTGTAACGCAACATGTGATGGTGGAGTGTACTCGAGATCGTTTCTGGTGACGACTGAAGCATCGGCGGGTGGCAACGGGTGCAATAACGGTGACGGGGCAACTGACACGCAACCTTGTGCCACTGAAGCATGCCCAGTCAATTGCGCCGGTGAATTTGGGGCGCTGTCTGAGTGTTCCGTGACGTGCGGTAGTGGAGTGTACTCTCGCACTTACACAATTGCATCACACAGCACGGACGGAGGCTCAGACTGTCCTCACGAACACGGGTATGTCGACACCGTCGTGTGCGAACAACCTGCGTGTGCCTCCTTGGGTGTTGGCACCAACAGCCAAGACAATGAGGACGGCCTCATAGCTGGAGCAACAGTGGCTGCTATTGTCTTTGTGGCCGCAGTTGCGGGTGTTGTGGCCTGGCGACTGTGGGCCACAAAGAACGCCGGTAACAACAGGGACAATTTGAGGAAAGTACAGCCCAAACGTGGCATCACACAACCGTCTTCCGCGGCGGCTACAACCACGATCACGGTCGAGGGTGAACTCGTCGAACGGACTAGCATTTCGCGCATTCACTTCAATTCGGATCCCGATTCCACAAAAGGTGCACCGATCCGAAAGAAAAAGACTGTATTTTTATAGCACCGACTACCTGATGTTGGTGTTTACTGTTTGAGCGTATTTGCATCTGGAGTGCGCACGAAGCAAGCCAGGGCTTCACGCAGCCGACGGATGCAGAACATCATTATAAAAATTTTAAGGCATTTATCGTACAAAAACGCACGTGTAAAGGACGACTTTGAGCCTCGTCGATCTAACACCAAGGCATCCCAGCGTTACGCGAACGTGATCTCGAATGTTCGAATCGACAAAGGCTCAAATCAGACCTCAAATTGCGTCTCGTTATTCTGCAAGACAATGTCAGCCTACCGTGCATCGCAGCCAAGATTGAGATCTGAAAGTGTATCGACAGCAACGCCCAGGTCACAAACAAACCTGCATGGAATATCGATCTTTTCCGTTGATTTGCGTCCTCCAATTTTGAACGTGCTTTGGCCCATTCCCGCCAACACTCGAATTGAATAATTTCGAGAGGTCAAAGACGCGCGTAACTTCACTTGAGCCGGTGTTGCCACTGATGATGACCAATGTACTCGACGTGTTGTGAAAGGCCGCAACAGTTCCAAAATCAGTATCGACGTCATCAGCGCTGCTGGTGACACTCAAAACTTCGAAGCCTGGGCGCACGTGGCGCGTGTAATGCGCAACAACAAAATACTTTGTATTTACCGCCCCTGTGACACCGGCGGCTTCGTCCGTGGCCTGAATGAGACCTATCACAGAAGTCGTGATCTAATCGCGCTTTTCACTGGATCAAATCACTGTGCGTTTGAACTCACCCCACGAACTTCCATCCACAACTTGCCAATAAACCCAGGCGGTTGGGTGAAGGAGGGTCAAATCCATGTTCAAATTGGTAATTAAAGACGCCTGGAAGACACCACCATCGGCATCAGTGAACAAGGGGTGTCCATCGCATCGTGCTGGCTCTAGTCACGAACTCCAGAGGCGTCTCCTTCGCCATACTCCGAATTCCACAGAACTTTGCCTTTTGATGCTTCGAACAAGTCGTGTCGTGGACCATTCGTCTGCTCATAGCCGTGCACATTGATTTGGTCGACGATGGCCTGGCGATACATATAACAAATTCTTGTCAAATACGAACTCAGTGGTATCGCTGCGAAGCAAACAGAGAGCGTCGCACAGACCTTGGTTTCGGCAGAGAACGAGTTCCAAGTGGACAGAGCTAAAGTATAACTGTTTTCATCCGACGATGCAATAGAAAACGGAAGCGAGTGGTTGTCAAGCTCACTACGAAGCGCCTGCGAATCGTGTTCACATGGTTTTAGTTTGGAAGTTGAGTGGCACCGCAGTTCTGGAGGACTACTGTCGAGCTCTTACCGCAAGAACGGATGACTGCGTGCTTGGCGAAAAGTGGCATCCTTCTTGTGTGCCGGTTGAGTGCCACCTACATTTTCATCAAGTCAGGCCACCCAGCGATGATGTGGACACGGCCAAACAGCTGTTGTCACACACCAGTCGGAATTTGGCTCGTTGAAAGCCTCCACGCTGTCGAAAGTTACGTTGTGGTGTTCGTGGAAGTATTCAGCCACAACCCTGATGTAAACTGCGAATTGGGCTACAAAGAAACGAACCGCCACGTTACATCGACACATACGGCAAACGTGCGCTCTTCGCAGCGATTTGGCGGCGCGAACATGAACTTGCCATGGTTCCAAGTTTGCAAATTATCCTCGGCCCCAATGTCACTGCCACATGGGTTGTGATTTTTACACATCCACCAGACCGGTGTGTTGGAGAACATTTGGAAAGTGTTCGCGCCGCGAACCTGCGCCTGTTCATACACAAGTGGTTACGCAATCGTTGGCAATGACGCGAAGACGGCGCAGTGCGAGCGGACCTTTTTCATCATGGAAATCTGGTTCAAGTCACGTCCTTCCCACGTCCAACTGGAGTTATCACTTGGGTCCTCGCTGTCCCAATTGTCCCAAAATGTCTGAATGGCTTTCCACCACGGCATGTTTGGCGATGGCTGCATGGAACTCCCGTGGGCTGAAGCGTTCGAACTCCCTTTGCAAGACAGTGACGTAAGCAGGGCACGTGAGCAACAGAACATGCGCGTTGAACACAGCAACTCCAAATGTTGATGCGTGTTGAAACAAACCGCCTAGATTGTATCGAGCAATGTTGAGTCCTAATCCGGGCAACACCGTCGAGGTGTTGTCGTTGTTGCTGCTGCCTTGGGCATCGCCGTTGTACGATACATTGTTCATGGTGAAGAAAATGTCGGCCAAGTCATCACGGCTCCCGTAGCAGTTTGCCCACCATGCAAGTGAAGTTCCCCATCCTTGCCACACACCCCAACGTTGTGACGGGTCCACTTGAACCACCACCTGTGCTGATGACGACGCCAGCAGGACACACGCCCAAACGCTGAGTTGCCGACGCATTCCGGCAGCAAGGTTGCGATACCTTTCTTGGGGAGACTTAATTGATTTTTCATAAACAAAATAAGGATGCAACAAGAGTGAGTTTATGACGGGAATTATGCATGTGGTCCGCAACGAATCAACCATCACGTGAGCTTCGTCTTCTTGCGGCCGCGGAAACCTCCGGCGGCTCTTGACTGACCTTCAGGCTTTGAAGTTCGTAGCCACGCACGCGTGCACATGCACGCAGGCCCCAACTGTTTGCTGGTCACAGCATCGCGGCACTCGTTTTCCCTAACCAACGAACCAACGAACCAACCAACGAACCAACGAACCAACCAACCAACCAACCAACCAACCAACCAACCAACCAACCAACCAACCAACCA
>ENA-OWNT01005088-OWNT01005088.1-seawater-metagenome-genome-assembly--contig:-NODE-5088-length-11068-cov-4.319443_pt1 | contig 11068 bp, 13 predicted proteins | sample MGYA00238136_ERZ651165 | MGnify/ENA primary metagenome ERZ651165 (study PRJEB26861, sample SAMN08777766) | seawater metagenome | isolation source: coastal seawater | place: USA: Florida | collected...
GCCATCCATCCACGACAAAGGCGGCCACGCCACGTGGCAGTCGTCGTCCGTCGTCCGTCGTTCGTCGTCGTCGTTCGATGGTCGATGGCCACAAGCCAAAAGCAACGACGAACGACGAACGACGAACGACGAACGACGAACTTCGTCGCTGTTAATTCGTACATTTAAAAACTTTCAGAGCATTACAATTTTTCTAAAATTCCTTCCTATTTCTTCGCATTATTGCGCGTATAATTTCATAAAATTTCACGTGATCAACGCTTATTTCCATGATTTCTGCGATCATTCGCATTGCACGTGCTTTGAATGTACAATTTACGGTATTCCACTGCCGTGGGCTGTGTGTGGGTGCGCACGGCAGTGAAAGTTTGTCATAACAAGCCACCGTTCCACCAAAATACATTTCCCAATAAGGGTTCATCGCCTATTACTCCCACACAACTTCACTGCTTCGTGACTCATTTACGTATCTACACCTTCATGCTCATATCACAACTTCCACAGGCTAATGTGTGTTTCGCCCACGTCACTGTGGAGTCATCTCAACGTTGTGTTCAACGACTGCAACCGTGAATACGTGGTTGTAGATACATCTTTGTAAGTGGATATTCAGTCAAATGGATACTTCTATAAGTGAGAAAACAGCAAAATGGTCCAAAGGTGGCTGGCTTTCGGCTGTCCGCAGTTCGTCCGTCCGTCCGTCCGTCGGCGTCGTTCGCGACTTTACAGCGCGGATTCGAAAACGAGCTTTCAATTTTCGACTTTGGGTCGTTCGTTCGTTCGTGCGTTCCTTCGTCGTCGTTCGTTCCTTCGTTCGTTTCTTCGTTCCTTCGTTCGTTGTCGTCGTTGCTCGTTGCTCTTTCTTCATTGTTCGTTCGTTGGTCATCGATTTTGTGGTGTTTTGTCGTCGGTCTTGGTCGAACTTTCGGCACGTAGTCGGCAAGCTAGACGACTTACTGGACCGTATGTATGCGTTGCACGCAACAGGAACGACGTGATTCGCGCTCGTTACGTTTACTGTTGTATTTGTATGGCGACGAAGAGAACTGGAGTGTGGTGTGACTGTCCAGTCTGTTGACTCGTTACTTGTCACGTGGTGCGGATGTGTGTGGTGCTGCGCGGGACCCCCAAGGAGCAGAGGAATCGTGGCCGGCAAAATACCTTTTTTTTTGTCTTTCTGTTCATGGACCACTCCGGCGCAGAGTTCAGGATGCTGCTGCTCACATGATTGACGCTCAAGCGGCGCGCCGCGTCGCTGCTTAGCACTGTTCTCAGCGGTATTATGGCAACAACGGAGCTGCCTCGCGTTGCCAGCGCGGTTTTGCGCTTGAAGACGGGCCATCCCGTGCGCGTGCGGCATGTTGTGCCAGTGGAGGTTGAAATCCGCGAGGCCGGTGCTGCACTAGCCTCCGCTATCGCAGCCGGCTTCACCACCGACACTACGGACGCAAAGTACGAAAACGCGTACCTTTGTGTTGGCCAAAGTGCCCTGTTCTTTGTAGACCGTGCCCTCGATGGCCTGTTGCACCCGTCCATGAATACTGCGGGGATTCGATACGTCAAAATCGACCGGATTGAGGTACAGACCGCCGAGGAATGTGAGCAGACGTTTTGCATCGTGGTGAAGCAGATGAAGTTGGGAAACTGGGCACCAGCGAATGATCGAGTGTTTCTGCGGTCGACTGCACGAACTACTCTCATTGCGCGACTACAACGAGTCTGGAGCATTAGTCACGTCCAGAATGCGTGGACACTGCCAGACCACCGTGACGTCGAAATCCAATACAATATTTCGTGGCCAAAGCGTGTGTCAGAACGCACCAAACACGCTCTGTCTGAAAGCGAAGTAGCCAAGCGCCAGAAAGACGAGCATCATTTGGACAGTGTGGAAGCAGGCAGTGGACTGTCTTCGGCTCCTGAAAACGAGGAGTTTGAAGCGATCGGCGACTATTTATTTTACGTTCCGAGGGCGCAAGATGACGAGCAGCCACGTGACGGGTCCTTGCCACCATATCTGTCGTGCCAACTGTTGCAACGCCGCAGTCAACACTTCAATCGAGTGTCGTATTCGTCCCCTCAAGACGAGGACTCTGCTACCTCCGATCCTGTTAGTACCGACTGCACTTGCGCAAGTGAGCACCCAGTGTCCAAGGCATGGTTGCTGGAAATAGCCAAGCTCCCGACTACCGCGGTTGATCACGATTCCTTTTCTGGCAACCCCGCGCTGCGCCTCATCGCTGAAGATGAACTGCGCCGTATCACCACTGGTATTTCACAGTACGAATTGCTTGACGTTCCCCATGCCTATATCAAGAAACTTAACCTCGGAAACGATCCTGCGCAGTGGTCCTGCTGGGAGATATCGGCACGCTTGTGGACTGTGAAGCCATCCCTAGACGGTACACCGTCCGATCTGCGCGACAGACCGACCTCGCGAGTGAATGGCGATACATCTTTGGACCGAAGTAGAGTGCGGCACGACGTGCCTTACAGCAGTCAGCCTCATGTGATTCAGTGTCGCGACGTGAACATAATTGCAATTCGTCGTATGTTCATCCCGCCATTCATGGATACTGTCCAGGAGTTTGTTCTCGTCATGTTCAGTCCGACGACTGCCACTAAGCAGGCGAAAAGCAGCCGCTCTAGCAATAGTACAGGGTGTTTTGACTGCCAGGCAGCAGTCGTGGCGTATCAGAGTCTACTAGAGGTTCGTTGATGTGCACTATTACGGCGGCGGGAGGGTCCTGTGTGAGTGTTTGAATGATGATGTACTTTGCGCATTCAGGTGAGCCGTGGGATTGTGGATTCCTTCATGCCACAGTCCACTCAACACACCGTTGATTGCAGTATCGCGGCAGCAAAGGTAAGGCAGAGCGCCGACTGTCGAGGTGGCCCGCTACATTCCTTCACAGTTCATGGTGTCAACTGCAGGCCAACGCTCTTGTTCTTGGCGAAACCAGTTATTCTTGGTTCCAAGTGAAAGGACTCTCCGTTCAGCCAAGTTGCCATCTGTTAGCGCGGCTTTTTTGCCGTAGCCTTCTTTTCATTCTCAAGGTCAGTGTAACGATGCACTGAGTGGAACCCGAAGGTCGCCGCGTCTTCGGTAGACATGACTCTGTTGAATTGGTTCTTCTGATTTCCAGGCGGCTCATCTCGCTGATCACACATCACCCGACATTGCATTGCGAGGTTGCAATCGAGCGGACATCGAACAATATGAGCCCGCAAAGTATAAGGATGACCCCTTTCACTGGGCCCTTCTGATGGAGGATCTCGGCCCAGCAGATGCGTCGTCTTCTCATACCAGCGGTCCTGTATCACAGTCGCAGCAGCGAGTCGTGTGGGTTGAGCGGGTGTGGAGATATCTGGCCTTCTGCTTCGACGGCGGGCTTGTGCTCGGGTACGCGATACAGAGGCCGCCCACAAGTACATCGCCGATGATGTGTTTGTTGACTTTCGTGTTTGCTCATCTTGTCTGTGCACAGGCCTTCGGTATCGCTTGAAACCCTTGCAACGAAGCCACTGCTCGAACGCCGTTCACGTCTGGTCGTAGAGCGGGTTCTTGATTGGATGTTGCATTTGAGGCAAGTGACGTGCCATCAAATTGGTGTTGTTGAGCACGTGGAAATTTTTTGAGAGCGAATCTCTCACGCAAGCGTTGTTGTATGATGCGACATACACAGGCCTCGCACAGAACCATTTCGTTGGGCAACCTTGTCAACCAAGGTTCTAGACGAGACTACAGTTCAAGACATGGCTTTCAACGAACGGGTCATGTGCATTTTCCTCGATGCGGGGTAAGCAGAGTGTGGATTTTTCGAAACTGTTGCAGAGTTTTGTTTTGACTGTACAATGGTGCGTGCCTAGATACGTTCGTCGGATAATTCAACGGGACTGCGACGCGACGTGCTATATTGTATTCTTGGTGAAACTCTTCAAGTACTGTCTCTGCACGGTCGAACGCGAAGGGCGCACAAAGGAGCTTCAAGCTTCCATCTGCCGACAGATGCTCAATTTTGCCCACCATTCTAAAGAAGAAGGTCAGCGAGGTTTGTCGGACAAAACGTCGGCAGTACTCCAACAAGAAGAAATGAGTATGCTGGTGCTCTTGCCCGAGATCACCTCGATTTTGAGGGGTCTGGGTGACCCGACAATGAAGACCTACCTGGTTGCAGTCTTGGTGGAATTCACATATTACCAAACAAGGATGAAGAACGAACTAATGAAACAAGGCGGAGCGGCAGTCGTTGCGTCTTTTCTCAGCAGTCAAAATTCTGACCTCATTCGTCAAAGCTGCGCGTTGCTGGTGAACTGGTCAGTCGTCGCCCATGAATTCGCTGTTGTATCCCGTGAGCCTTCGTGTCTTGACTCGTATATATGCGTGTCCGTCTCTTGTCAGCTCCGTACAGCGATATCACGCGCAAATCATCCGATCATACGGATGCATCCCAGATCTGCTAGTGCTGGTCCAGGAACGCCCCTTCCAGCCGTATTTCCGTTCAACAGCCGTGTTAACTGAAGCCATCTGCGTCCTGCGAAACTTGGCGAAGGATTCCAAGTTCGACGGTAACCTCCGGGACGAAATCGCTCTCGGCTTGGGCATGGCCATGGGTATCAACCGGACCAGAGCTCCGAGGCTTCTGCTGCTGCTGTGCTTGAATTATCTGGCACGCCGTCCTGGCGACGAATTTGTGTGTGGGGTTGCTGCAACGAAAGAGCAGGTCTGTACATGATCCTGGCTCATGGCTGTTCTGTTCAATTGCATTGTCCAGCAATTCTGATGACAATGTTCGTTCCATCAGATCGCGGAACTAATCGGATCAGTGTGCACATTGCTCACTCATATCGCCTTCAATGCTCCGGATTTTAAGTGGTGCATCGCAGTCCATGCTATTGACCCGTTGCTGCTGCTTTTGGTGCGTCCAATGCATGCCTCAGCACATCTCAATTCGCAGATGTCCGCACGGTCACCATGCTCGCCATGTTGCAATAGGCCCCGTCATATTCCGACAAAGAGAAGACCGCTGATGTCGTAATTCGCAACATCGACATTGTGTCAAATCCTGGAAACGTGGAGACGCGGGGCGGGGATCAGTCCGCTTTGACGATCGATTCTTCACGTTGGGCACAGCTGCACAATGCGACCCACATGTGTGAAAGACATGTGTCCCTGACAACGAGAATTCTCTCGTTGATATGGATGTTGTGTTTCGACACTCGAAATGTCCAGTTCTTCAACAGCACAGGAAATTTGCGGCGTGGACTCCAGGCACGTGTCAAATCCAGCGCACTTGTGCTTTCAATCTCTCTATTGGGTGACAATTCTGTTTTGTCGTTTTGCTTTCATGGTCTTTGCAGGAGGTGCGTGCTAACGTGGAGGCGAGTCGGTATGGCCCCCAGCTGAAGAGTGAGAAGCGTGCTGAAGTACAGAGAAAGTTCTCGCAGATGCTGGACTCTATCGACAACACAATGGCCAAATTTGCATCTCAAAGAGCAGAGGAATCGCAGGATGCGCTTGCACAGTCCCAGCGCTAATTTTTTTGTTGCTTTGCGCACCACAAGCCACTCAACATTCAGTAAGATTGCCCCGGCAATCTGAATGTCACCACCCGTCACAAGTAAATAAGTAGATATCATCATTGTGATTGGTAGGGAGCGATTGTGATTGACATAGTAAGCATCACAGTGCAATGAACGGTGTTGGTCCCGTGTAGCAGACTATGCTATATCCAACAGGTGGTTGTTCTCGGTGCACAGACAGCGCTGATCACTGACTGAAGCACACAGGAAGAGAGCATAGCTCTGGACTACTCGGAGTATCCCCGAGCAAGCGCGGCGGTGGGAGAAGGAAGCTCGATCGATCGACGACGGACGCAGCGACGCAGCAGCAGCGCACTCGCTTTCGATTGCAGATCGCAGATCGCAGATCGCAGATCGCAGATTGCAGAGCGCAGATCGCAGAGCGCAGATCGCAGATCGCAGAGCGCAGAGCGCAGATTGCAGATCGCAGAGTGCAATTTCAGTGAAGATACGAAGATACGATCCACTTTCAGTCAGTCACTCAGTCACTCACTCACTCACTCACTCACTCACTTTCGCCTTTCGCCTTTCGCCGTTTTTCACCAAAGCCCAAAGGCTGAAATGAAGAGCAGCGAGCTGTGGCCATTTGCGTTTGCGTTTGCGTTTGCGTTTGCGTTTGCGTTTGCGTTTGCGTTTGCGTTTGCGTTTGCGTTTGCGTTTGCTTTCTACGTACGCGTCTGCGTTTGCTTTGCACGTAAGTGTTTGCGTTTGCTTTGTACGTGCGTCCGTGTTTTGTGTTGTGTGTCCTGTGTTCTTGCGCTGTTGGGTTGTTGTCCTTCGTCTGTTGCTCGTCTGCTCGTCTGCTTGCGTCGTCTGTCGTCTGTCGGCTTGCGGCTCTTGTCGATTATGTATGTCCCTTGTCTGTCGTGTTTGTTGGTGATGTCTTCTCATCGTGTGTTGTGTTGCGTTGTGTCTCATATGCATGTGTGTGGCTCTTTTTCCAAGCGAGCGTTTCCAAATTGTGCGGCTTGTGACGAAAAAGTGTGTACTGGTCGTCACTTTCGAGACGAGGTGACAGGAGGCACTTGCAAAGGTGAAGAGCGGCGTGTGTGTGGACGTGTGACGTGAAAAACTTTCGTTGCTGTGCGCTGCTCCGTCGGGATCAAGCGTACGTGTCGCACAGGTGGATGATTGTGGGAGACTGGGCACCGCAACACTCGGTGTAGCTTGATTCAAGCAATGGCCCTCAACTCAGAACTAGATGATCTGTTGGAGGATCTCGGCGTCGATGATGGCCCTACGCCAGCAGCCAAAACGACGGCGGACGCCTCCGGTGGCAGCTCGGCGCTGAGCAAGTGGAGAGTCAAGACCCGCGGGCTCATCATGAAGAAACGACGCGAAAAACAAGACGATGACGATGATGACAACGGGACATCGCGTGGATTGCTCGGTGCTCTGGGAAACCGCACGAAGAGCTCCAAGGATGTCCTGGGCAGCGGCTTCTCTTTCCGCAAACTGGCGGGCTGGTCGTCGCCGACACGGACAAACAAGGCCGACCTGCAAGGCGTTACCGACATCATAGACTCCGTCATCAGGTCCACGCGCGCCGAACTGAGCACAGAGGCGATCATGTCAGCCGTGTCTAAAGAGCTCGGCCAGATGTTCAACCCCAGAACTTGGACACAGTGGTTCAACATCAAGATAGAAGAAGCTTACGAGCGCCGGACCAGCCCGAAGCAGGAGCAGCGAACATCCGCCATCACAAAGTCGGCAGTGGGACGCGTTGGGCGCGGACAGCGGTCCCGGGGCGGATTCGACGAAGATTCAGAATCCGACGATGATAGTGAAGACGACACGCCCGTTCGAAGTCGTCGCGGCAGCCCGCAGACCCAAAATCGAAAGGGATCTTCTCGGTCACCACGACGGCAAATTGTGGACGACGATTCAGAGTCGGAGGAACAGGAAGAGCTCGCTTCTGCGCCGTACTCCGACTTCAAAGTTGGCACGTTCTGCACAGTGTTGCCGACGGCAGACGCGACTGCCGTGTCACGGGACGTCCGTAAACTGCGCAAAATCAAAACACAGATTTGGGGTTCGATGCAAGAGAAGTATGGAGAGCACACTGGCCGCATCATTGGGCTGAACGCGGACGAGTTACTCGTCAAGTTGCAGTTCCCGCAAGCGGACCTCTGGTTTGCGTATGAAACGCTCGATATCACTGAAAATGCGCAGGCCATTCGTAGGGCCAGAGATGCACTCCGCCGTGCCAACGCCCCGACGCCACCCTCTCACGGTTTGAAATTCGTGTCCTAGTTGTCAAGCGTTAGTACACACGGTGGTGTGTGATGCTGACTGGTCCTTGTTTGGCTGTTGTCGTTCTGGTGTAGGAACACGTCCTCGTGGATCCGGAGCTTCGCCCAAAAAGCCAGCAGCAAAGCCCTCGTCTTCGGTGCGTGGTCGATTGCTTGATGTCGTCGCGGGATGTCCTCCGAGTCGGGCAAGTTGCCGCTGGTGGAATCCGTACGTAATTGTGTTGGTCCTGCCGCTTGTAGACTCGCGGTCGTCTTGAGCAGGAAGACAGTGACGAGGAAGAAGAACAAGATCCTGATGCTGACTCCGATGACGACATGAGACGCCATTTCCAGGTGTGGGGCGAGACGTACATTGTGTGCACATCCACTGCCATCCACTCGCTAACGCGATCATGCTGGCAACATGCACAGGAAACCACTGAACAGGTCGAAGAAGTTACAGTAACATTCGAAGAAGGACCGCTCGGAATGGGATTCGGCTGGGATGGGTTCGTTCGCGCTGTTCCCGACACGGCCGCGCGGTCGGTATGCCCCGCCTTGAATATGGTTTGAAACTTGTGCAGGGAATACTTGGAAGTGTTCAAGTTCAATCAAGACGCAGCCGGCAACAAAGGCCAGGTATGCTCCGACAAGGTTGCTACTCGTTGATACCTCACCACTCTAACCTCACCTCTCGCTTTTTTTTCGTTCTGATTCTGAAGGCTGAGCGTTCGGAGAGCATCATGGTCGGCGATTTGCTTGTAGCAGTAAACGACCAGCCACTGTCTGGACTGTCGAAGGCTGAGGTGTGTGTGTGTGTGCAGATTCTATGACAATGGTATCCCACGTTTGTCTCTACTTTGAACTGTGTGCCATGCATTCATTTGCGCAGGTCATTGACATTTTGAAGACTACTCCGCGACCAATGAACTGCACTTTCCGCGGAATTGCCGGCAATGAATGACCACGAAACCACACGCCCGGTGCACGAACCTCCTCAGCAGCAGTAATCCCCGCACTCCATAAAAATTAGTACAACCATTCGAAACAGTTGTTGGCTGGCATCGGCGTCACTGTCTCGCCAAGTTTGGTGAGAAACCGTGTAGCACACGACGCAACAGAGCGAGGCTTCGCCGCTCGTTCGCTGTGTGCCGTCATCAGCAATCATCAGCAATCCGTTGCCAAGAACGTGGCGCCCATAAGTGCACAACATACATGGCGCCCTACGCGGGACACTCGTGTCATCGAACGACAAAACAACGACACATGGTGCCCGCCAACACATAAAACGCATTGTTCAAAATGAAGAGTGGGTAAAATTTTAGAGGTCATCCTCCTCAATGGGTTCGTGGTGTTTCTCGTGTCCAACATCTTGAGCGTACCTGTGCACAAGGGAATCATGGACACTTTGAGGAGGGACACAACGAGCGAGGATGTGCGTGTGTGGGTGCGAACAAAGCAAACACCACGTACGTGGAAGTGATGGTGGATTCGCCGCCAGTGGCTGACCGTTTCTGCATGAGCACAATGCCCAGAAGCGCGAGCTGGGTGATCATGCCGAACGCAGAGAAAACGGCAGCGGCAGTCTCCGATGTGTAGTCGTGCCCGGATTGGAAAAGGATCACCCTGGCCTCGCGCAGTTCCTGGTTGGAGCACGTTCTGTAAAGTAAAGGCAGAAGCAACCATGGTGAGTGAGTTGGGCATACGCATCGAGCGGCGACGTCATTGATCGCTGCGAGGCAATGCACGGAGCAACGGCGGCAAGGTTACATCCCACTGCAGGTGCGCTGTCACATAACGCCGCAGCAGCGGCCGCCGTCTCTTGGCAACCATTGTGGCAGGTGTATCACAGGCATCACAGGGACGTACGTGCAGTTGACGTCGGTGCTCTCTGCCTGCTCGAGGGCGTCTGCCAAGTCCTCCATGAACAAGTCTTCAAAGACCGGCTGCAGGAGTGCGCCCCACAAAACGCATCCTTGGAGGTACATGAGGATGAGTCCGGCGGAGAAGCCGATCACGAGGTCGTAGTTCGTCTCCGACGACCGAAGCATTTTGACATACCAGCCAAAGCAGACCATAGATACAAGGCCTTCGCAAATGCAGAAAAATCCGGGACCGTAACTGTAAATGTCGTGCGAAGCCAAGACACAGCCACTGATGAAAAGTGCCACAGCACAGAAAATGTGGATGCTTGAGATCACCATGAAGGTGATCCGCCGCATGTCTGGAGACAGCATAGTGCACGAGTTACGACAGTGGGGCAACGAGGTCTCAACGAAAAGGACCGAGGCAGTTGCCACAATTTTAGTGTGACCGGAAATAAAGTCGCCCAAGGAAAAGCAGCGGGAGGTCACTCCGGCAGCGTCAAGTTCAGCCTGGTGGCCAGAGCGACATCGATGTCCACTCAATCCGAGACACAGTCGTTGCGCCGTCTGCGCCGAGATGGCAAAACACTTGAGTGGGTGAAACGCCCATCCATCTCTCACGCCCACAGCAGTTCCACGGCGAAGCTGGAGCACCCTACCCCAGCAGAACAATCCGCTTGCTTGAGAGTACTTCGTTGCACTTTGTCGACGTCACCAGCGTCAAACCAAGTCGACCCAGCAAAGAGCCGCACAAAGAAGAGACCACGCTTCACGCAACAACAACAACCATAGCCTCCACAGCAATCCCATAGCCTTTCCGCGCCGAGGTGACGAATTGCGTAGGCCGTCTGCAGTCCGTCGCCGTTCGTCACAGTAATTCCACCAACACCAACACACGATTGACTGAATGAATGGATGAATGAAAGAATGAACAAATGAATGAACGAACGAACGAATGCACGAACGAACGAACGAACGCCGCTGTCGCCGTCGCCGTCGTCGTCGTCGTCGTCGTCGTCGTCGTCGTCAAAAAATCAATGACGAACGAACGAACGAACGAACAAACGAACGATGGAAGAAGAAAAGAAGGCGCACGAAGTACATTGACAGAGTGGCAGTGAGTGAGTGAGTGAGTGAGTGAGTGGCAGTGAGTGAGTGACTGACAGTGACTGACTGACAGTGACTGACTGACAGTGACTGACTGACAGTGAGTGAGTGACTGATAGTGAGTCTCTGAGTGACTCTGCGTCTGTGAGTGTGAGCGAGCGAACGAACGACAAAGTGGAGGATTATGTAAATTCCAATTACAAGAAACCTTCATTGTGCCGCTGAAACCACATATTGGCATATAAGGATGCATTATCAGTCGCTGTTCAACTCTGTTAAATGCAT
>ENA-OWNT01005089-OWNT01005089.1-seawater-metagenome-genome-assembly--contig:-NODE-5089-length-11067-cov-4.445678_pt1 | contig 11067 bp, 11 predicted proteins | sample MGYA00238136_ERZ651165 | MGnify/ENA primary metagenome ERZ651165 (study PRJEB26861, sample SAMN08777766) | seawater metagenome | isolation source: coastal seawater | place: USA: Florida | collected...
AAAAGAAGTACATCGATTTTATGAACGTTCTAGTCGATGTTTTCGACCGGCCTTCAGCCACGGAAATGAAGGGCGATATTCATAAAGCGATATTTCGAGACATCGACTTCATCAAGAACCTGAACCAAAAATTGCTGGGAGATCTGCAGTCAGCATACGATCAATTTCCGTACGAGGAGAAGCACAAGATGGCGGTGGGTCAAATCATCATCCGCTTTGCACCGTTTTTGAATCTTTACATGGATTACTACACTGGTCATGACCAAGCCCTCACGACAATAAAGCAACTACGCCAAGATCGTCACCATGTGACGAAGGTGTGGGAAGCTGGTGCTGCTGATCCAAGGTGCAACGGCCAGACAATAGAATTTCTGCTCATCATGCCAATTCAGCGCATTCCGAGATACGTGCTGTTGCTCAAGAGCCTCATTAAGCAAACGCCGGAAGAAGAGATGCCCGACGAACGCGCACAATGTGAAAAAGCGTTGGAACAAGTCAAGGCTGTTGCCATGAAAATGGATCATGCAGTCGAAGCGCGCCAGGCAACACTTGCACTTCTGGAAGTTAAACGTGAATTCAAGCCAGAGCTCGAGTTTCTCAACGTGGAGGATGATCGTGTGCTTATTCTCAGAGATTATGTGCAGTTGATGGACACATCCAAGGACAGATTAGCCAAAGGGGAGCACCTTGCCGTTCTCTTTTCCGACATGCTGGTCATTGGTCGCAAAATGCGGAACGGAACTCACAGCATGGAGGAACATTTGGCGCCGATGGCCGCCAATGGAGACCCTGTTGGACAAGTGATTCGTATTGCAGGAGAGCCTTGTACGGCCGACATGAACTCAACGGTCCAGTTATCATTCTACGAACGTTCTGAGCAAGATTATTCTAATTGGCTTTCGAAGTTGAAAGAAGTTTGTCGGAACTTCAAAGGTAGATTACCGACTGAGGGGGACCCTGCGCTTTTGGGCGGGCGGGGTTTGTTGAGACGATCAGCAAGCGGTCCTCTAGGACACGAGATAGCAAAATTCAACAAATCTACTGGACAAGGAAAAGGCATTCACCCCGCGCTGCGTCGTGTCGGTGGAAGTATGCGGAGTATTCGCCGCGCCATGTCTCTCGACAAAGACAAGATGGCACTACCGTCGCTGGATACTTCCGTCGACCACCCACCGACTGACACAAACTCTGTAGCGGTTTGGGAACGCGACGAAGATGTGCATTCGTGCCGTGTGTGCGACGTGGGCTTCAATATGTTGCACCGTCGCCATCATTGCAGAGTATGCGGACGAATAGTATGCGCCAAGTGTTCCAAGTATCGTGTCAGTGCGTCTGATGCTGGCATTCATACTCCGCACCCAAAAGTACGAGCTTGTGCAGACTGTTTCGAGAAGATGTGCGAATCGAGCGACGAAGACAAGGACGTTGATCCGGCACCTGAGTCAGTGCGGGGCGACGAAGGCGACCACGCAGGAGGCAACCTTGAAGTTGGCGACCTGAACAAAGCACCTGCCGCACAAGACAAACAGATGAGCACAGTTGACGGCAAGCCGACTCCTGTTCTTGAACCAGTTTCCATTTTGAATAATGAGGCGCCACCACCACCACCGGTACGCCAAGATATGCCGTCGCCAAAGTTGATTACAGTCGCAGATGAAGATGCTGACGTGGCTCAAAGTGATTCGAAAAATGAAGACTGTGCTGCAGCTGATTCTGACTTGGAGGCACTTGATATGAGCGACTTGATGCTTCCGCCCATTGACCTCTCCGAAATTACGTCTCCGTCACCAACGAACGAGTCGTCTGTCGAGGGAGTTGAGGTGCGTTGCACCTGCGTGCGCTGTGTTTGAGATGCATGTTGATCGGCTGCGTTACATAAGATTTTCTTGCGAAATACCTGCAGGCTCCACCCGGTGTCTTCACCCAGTCCATGCTCGGGACACCGATGAAAGCGAAAACACACACCATTAGCATGACTGAGGAAGAGTTGCTGATCGAGCTTGACCATCCACTAGCAGAATCCGACACAGCAGATGGTGAGAGCGAGAATGCTGCGGAAGACGACGACAACAGCTCATTAGTGCACCAAGCTCCTGTGGAACCGTTGCCGTCACTGAGTCAAATGTCCCAACAAGGCGTCGATGAGAGTGACAGTATCGACACAGATACTGTTGGCTCTCCATTAGCGCACATGTCAGTGATGACACCCGACAAATTCCCATCACTGGGGCAGCTGATACCAAAAGCTGTCCTCACTCCGACAGTGAAGCATGATCTGGAGATTCTGGACGAACAATCACCTCCAACATCAATTCGTTTGTCTGAACGCGCAATTGACAAAGGCGAGCTTCACCTTGATTTGGAAGGGGTTCACGAAGTGGACAGCTTTTCTAGTGAACAAGGTATGGGCTTTTGGGTATGCCATACTGATTGCGTGCATGATTGAGTTATCTTAATCGGCTGGTTCTGTTGTCGCAGAAGAAGAAGATAGAAGTGAAAGCGACACGCTTTCCTTCCAAAACGATTCTATCAATGCTCCGCACAACGATGACGACAAGAATTCCGCGAACGTTCACTCTTCTTTGATCCCCGACTCGGCGAAGGATGAAGTCGTGCCTCAAACTATGGATTCTGCTGCACAAGTTGAAAGGACAGTGTCACCACTTTTAGTTGCGAACTTTGATCCTGCAACGTCTGAGATTGGCGAGCACAATTTCTTGAAAGATTTACAGGAGCCGGTCACTGAGGTGCACAGCACAACCGGCGAGGTCGGTAGCCACGATGAGATTACCGACGAGACTGTCGAGCCTAAATACAACGAGGATGTGGAAGCCGCGGAACTTGGACAGCAAAACTTACTCGAGACATCGAAGCCCACCGTCGTGGACAATGACATTAACGAGCAATTGGGAGCTGTCAACGCCACCGAATTGATGACGACCACAGACGTTGTTTCAACCGACCAGAACTTGAAACCCATCGCCGTCGAGCACAGTACCACCGCAAATTCAGATACCACTTATAGCAGCACTCTCGAAAAGACAGCAGTCGAAGGAGCCGACGATGGGAGAAAGACAGATTTCACACCGGCCTTTCCCGCCAACAATTTAGAATCCACTGCTTCCGCAGACCGTGCCGAGGAAATATTGGCAACTACCGGCAGTGAAGGCGTTGCCAGGGTGACCGATGTTGCGACCGCTACCAACGAAAAATTGGTCTCAACCAACGAACAAAATCAACCCAGTGGCGCGGAGAAGTATGGCATAACTGTCCCCTCCCAGACATACAACCCCTTCGGTAGCACTTTTCGTGAGCAACCAAGTGCACTCAATAAGACTGTTCCGGCGCAGCAGCCTGTTCGCAGGTTGCCAACTCCCCTTCAAGATGGTGCCAACACAAATGCGACGCGCCCCTCCAACGGCATCGCATGGGCTAGCAGTCTCATTCCGCTCAATAAGCGAGTTGACAATGCCAGACGCTCGACTTTTCGTTCGAATTCATTGTCATCACGTGCACCCAACAACAACAGGGCCACACCGAGGCTGTTGCAACAACAGCAGCAGGCAGTGTCAAGGACCGCACCGGCGCGTCAGTCGACTGTGCAAGTAAGGCACAGCGAGTTCAAAACAGGAGATCGTGTGATCTCAAGTATGAACATTGTTCCACAAGGAACTATGACCGCAAGAAATTCAATTGACCGTGGCATTGTTTACGGGAACGAAGCTACAGGCACGCCAATAATTCCTCAGCAGGTTGGAAACGACGACTCAAAAGCATGGAGCAGTACCACTACAGCGATCATACATCCAAGAAATGATTCCTTCAACAACTCTGGTTCATTCATTGGCAGCAACGAAGCGCCGAGAAAGTCCCCATACAATGTTCAGCCTGAGTTAGAATGGCAATCGCTCAAAACAAGTGGCTCGGATGCGGATTCCAAATCACCAGATCGTGGAATGATCGATCGAGGTGATGGCGCCAGTCCTGAAACTGGCTTTGAACATTTACGGAGTACTCGTAGTCCTTCTCCACTTTCAGCCCGGCCACTTGCCAGAGCGCTACAGGTGCGAACACAAATGGCCAATTCTTTGGAGCCTCCCCCTGGGCTTGCCGCACCCTCTTTCGCAAATGTACGCGTTCATTCAGGTGCAAGCACTCCCCAACGTGTTTCAATGCCTGCCGAAGATCTGTCAACGCTGCACTTGCCTTCGGATCGCCAGCTTCGCTCCAAGTTGATGATGGAAAAACGTGCTTTGGCGCGCCAGCAAGTGATGTCTGTACTTTTCACGAAACTGCGTCTCACTCGAGCAACTAAGCTTGCAAGGCAGCGGTGTTCCGAGCTGGACGGCCGTCTCAAAGTGGTGTCGTCGAAACTCCAAGCACAACAGGAAGCTCTGCATGAAAGCGGCAACTTAGTGCAAAATGCCTCAGAAAGTGTGCGGCAATCTGAGTGGAAGGCACGAAGAGGAGGCCGCGAGGTTAAATTACGCGAAGCTATAGCTGCTTTGCATCTTACCTTCCGGGAACGACGCGATAGAAGCCGCAGTCGAATTGCACAGCGTGTCCACCATATACGCGACAAGATTGAACGCAAAGTGAATCACATTGTAGACACGGCTTCCCGCTTGATCCAAATCGCTCGAGAACAATCGTTCCGTACGACGGAATCGAACAGTTTGACCAATAAACTTCACGACGAGACAGTCCAAGAGTTCCCGCACTTATCAGCTTTTTTACATCGATATTTCGGCGTGATCTCTGTGCGAACTGAATCTCCAAAGCAGAACGAGACGGTTGTTCCGCGGGAACTTGGCTACGGGAGCTCAAGAGTCGCGTCGAATTTTAGCTCTGAACATGCCCTGTCGCACACCTGGAGGAAACACGTGGCGGCGTCCTACGCGAGCCGAATGCGCAATGAACTGCGCTTTGGAACGGGAGTTAACGTGAAGCAGTTTTATGAATCGATCGTCAAGGACTGTAGCCTGCTTTCTCGTCGGTGGCGGGCATTGCTGGACCGAAACTGTGTATTGTTGAAGAAAGTGAAGGGCGCGTTAGTGCAGCCCGGCGGCCGAGGAAGCGAATGGCGTAAAGTGGCAGTTTATTTTGCCAAATATCGCGCAAGCGAGGCTGTTCAGCGCACTGTGCGGCTGAACAAGCTCCTTTCAAAGCTCGCTGCCGCTCGAATGCATCCCCCTTGCCGGGTTGTTGGCAACTCGCCGCGATCCGCGATGGCTTTGTGGACGCTCGCCCCACTCCTCGGACGCACAAATTCACAGGACTTCCGCGCTTCTGCACGCAATCGTGTTCCACAGCGATTGGTATTGGTGCGTCCTGGACCAGAAAACCACGGTTTAGATCGGTTGGTTGCGTCAAAGCTTGCTGCAACGAATGACAATCCTCAACACTTCGGAACTTTGTGGTGTCTCGGCGTTGCGCACATGCTGCTCCGGCTGCCACGAGAAAGGGCAAATAGTTGAGTGCTAGTTTGCAGACGTACACGGGGTCGTTTTACTTCCGTCCTTGACGAAATCTTAATTTTTTAATTTATACCTTTTTATCTGCTATGTGGCACCGAAATACAGTTCTGAGGGACAGGACAAATACACCACCTATTGATGGTTTAGGTCTCACGCGTATGAGTCCTCGGCGTACCTTGGCTTTTCATGGTTCCATGCATCTTCCATCAACCACAAACGATTGAAAACCATGGTGACCGTCGACAACACCACCCCTCCCAACAACCAACGCTTTACTTTCAATGATTGAGTGTTCTTTGTTGCTGAAACAAACACGTGGGCAATGGGAGCCCCTGCCACAGGAAGCAAGTACACCCACGGAATCTCCCGCCTTCTGGCCCTTGTCGGTGCGTTGTGCGCTTGCATCGCTCCCAGTTGTTCAGAATGCGTACCTCACACAGAAACAATCAGCACAAAAGCAAGAAAACTGAACAAAGTATTACGTCAGTTTGACGTTCAATTTTGCCACTACTTCATCGCACCGATAAATCAGCACCGCGCTTCACCACGTCGCGCACGCTTTCGGTCGGCATTACTGCGAATCTTTTCGCCTTCTTCTTCATCTTTCCTGTCGCGCCCCTTCGTCGTCAGTTTCGTTTGACAAACATTCCACCATCACCAGGACTATTGATTTGTTCCCAGCCACCCGTCGTCATCTGTGTATGACCATACGAGTGTCCTGGCTGCCGACGAGACAGTCCACAATTCACAGCAACAGTGGCGCAATTAGGCCGTGTTGGTGGGGTGGGGTGGCGGGGTGGCGGCAACGCGGCAACGCGGCAACGCGGCAACGCAGCTGCGGTGAGCGGTGAATCGTGCGCCACCACCGCGCGCGTCTGGTCACCAGAACAACAATCTGACATAGCCTGTAGAATCACTTTCGTGGCTGTTCGCTTGCTTTGCTCGTTGTTTGTCATTCGTCGTTCGTCGTTTTTTGCGATGTCGGCGACGTCGTTCGCCGTCGCGGTCGTCGCCGGTCACCGGTCACTCGTGCCACCCTCGCCCGCTACACAACACGAAGTCAATGTCCAAACAGCGTCAGATTCATGAATAGCCACGGTGAACGTGCCGGATGATTGACCGGTGTGGGGGATTCTTTGATTGTTGTTCGTTGACAGCCTTGTAGATATCTGAATGATTGATGCTGCCAGTTTTTGCAACTTAGGGATTGTGTGATCGTGCGAGTTTTGGCGTTGTGGCGTGGCGGAAGCTAGACGTGGTGGCAGGAAGCGCACAGGGCCCAGTTGCACGAACACGTTTTCGTCCAATTCGAAGTATAATAAATTGCACATAATTTAGACAAAGATAACGATACCGACTCTGCAATGTGATTCGCGGGCATATCGTTGTCGGGACCTGGCTCCTGGTCGATCACAAGAGAGTATGGAAGTCATTACCAATAACTGTGCTGCAGCGACCTGTGCGTTCGTCGCTTCTGCAGTACTGGTTGTGTTTGCTAGGTCAAGGAGACATTTTGGGGTTCACAAATTACCATCAATTCACCAAGCTCTTTTTTCAAAGAGTGCATGTGACACCTCGGTGACCTCGTGCCGCCCTCGCGTGTTGTTGTGTTGCACTGGCAGCGTTGCGACTGTGAAGGTCATTGTCCAAACTTTGCGCCTCATGTTTGGCCCAAACGTTTACAGAGGCTAAAGTCTGTACTGCTGCTGCTTTTAGGTGCCGGAACTTGCACTTGTGTGTGCCTCGGCTAAAATGGACGTAATTGTCGTGCTGACGAAGGCAGCTGAACACATGCTCAACGTAGTCGCCCCCAGATATAACGTTGGCATGTGGCGCCGCTTCCAAGCCGCGCTTGTTCGTGGGCGCACTTCGTTGGCATGTCAAGCAGACTCCGACAGTGGAAACATTCTTGGTGTATTGATAAATGACGACGAATGGCGTCACTATTCCAACGTGCGAAGTGACACTGTTCTGCACATTGAGTTGAGGAAATGGGCTGACATCTGTGTTGTCGCACCTGCGTCTGCGAACACGATTGCGAAAGCTGCGTACGGGATCAGCGACAACCTCGTTACATGTGTTTTGCGCGCGTGGGACTTCTCCAAGACTTTGATCGTAGCTCCTGCGATGAACACGTTCGTTTCAACGCTGGTTTCTGCCTCCACGAAAATATGTGTGTCAAACAGCACTGTTTGCGATGTTGATTGGACAGATTCATGTGGCACCATCCGGCAACGGCCGATGCACTACAGAAGTTGTCGACCTGGGGCTGCCAGATCGCAAAACCTATTTCCAAGAAACTGGCTTGTGGCGACACGGGGACTGGCGCCATGGCAACGGTGCCTATTCTGCTCGAAATGATCCTTGACTCTTGTCGGTGACCTCTGTATTTGTGATGGATCACCAAACAAACGTGCTGTTCCCAAATTCACTTGCTGGTGAGTGAGCTATGAAATTAATTTATTCTGATCGTGACTGTTGGTGAGACTATTTCCCTCCGGGAGATTTGAGTGCATTCCATTGAGTTTCGCGCCATCTCGTTATCCCCTCCTGCGCAGTGGAAGCCAGCAGCTCCCCAGTGGAGTAGCGGTACAGGGATCCACGGCAGAAACCACGGCCGCCTGAAGAGCTCGGACTCTCAGTACAATGGAGGAACCAGTCGTTGGCAAAATCCATATCGTCAAACGTGCGATGAAAGTGGATAGTGTGATCAAGAGACGCGACCTGCACAGCACCACCCCAAACCGACGCACCGTGTGGTTGCAGTGCGGTTGACACAAGGCCATAATCACTGAGATACAGCAATAGCCTTTGATTGTTGAGCGCCGTGTTCGTGGGGCTGCTGCTCTGTGCTGGGAATGGTGGCAATACGCGCACCCATAATTGCTTATCGGGCGGAGCTGGTTCCGGATTGATAGGATGAAAATGTCGACTGGGTCGTACCTCAATGGGATTGAGCCGATTCTGTAACTGCCGAATAAAGTTTGTCACATCGTCATCTTCGAAGCTGCTCAAATATTCTTTCGTGCTGATGGCGTCTTCGGGGAGAATGTCGAGCTCTGGCATTTCGCTTGCGTGGTTCATAACGGGAACATCTGGATTCTCAGGGGAGGAATCGAACGCTGCCATGAACGTGCACAAGGTTTTCGAATTTTGCTCGGCCCTGACGTATCGCACACTGATGGACCGCCCATCCCTGACGTTCTCGACGTGGTACTGAATTGGTGAATCTGCGTTGACAATCAGAAAACAAAGTTATTACCAGCCGTACAGTGCCATCTATTTCAAGGATGCCACAAACCAATCATTCCCGGCCTGGCAAAATAACAATGTAGAGATGTTGCTCTTGTGTTGTTGGCCGACTTTTGCGCTGCCGCCAGGCCTTGACCCATCAAGTGACCTCCAAATAGTCGACCCCAGCCTGGGTTCGTGGCATTTCCATGAAACACCTGTGGGTCGCTGGACGACTGCTGCACATCGAGCAACTGAATCAAATCATCAAGTGTGGCAGGCGTTGGGACGACGCCCGCACGTTCGATGGACTGACTGAAGCTGCGTCGAGCTACCCTGCGAAACGGAGTGCCGAACCACAGCATTTGTGCGCAATAGATACGCAAGACGTGCTTCACAATTGCATTTCAAGTTTCTGTGTCAACAAAATATTGCTTTCACTTGAAAGTGAGCGAATTTTCACACTTGACTTCTTCGTGCGACTTTCACAGAGCGACGCGGTGGCTAGTGTGGCTTAGCAAGTCGTCATTATTGTCGTTGTGGCCTGCACGCTTGAAGTCAACCACGCAAAAACACTTTAAAATGTCTTCTCGAACACACCCATCTCGGAGGCACTCCAACATTGGTACACGAATGCTATTGTGCACTGCCGCGTCGCCGCCGTAATATGCCATACAGCGTACAGCGGGAGTTACGGACCTCTGCTCGTAGCCGCGTGAGGACGTACGTGAGGACGTGCGTGCGAACGTGCCACGTGACGTGGGACGTGGTTGGTTGGCCACGAATGCAACGAACACGTCACCAAAAGAGTGGAAAAGTCGCAAAGTCGAAGAATCGAAAAGTGACAACGAACATGTCACGAACATTGTTTAGTTAGCATTTGTAACTTGACCTGGCTTCGGCAGTTCACTAAAAATGATGAATACAGGCATACTGTACTTCAGTACCAGCAATTAGTGCAGCAGCTATCATAGCTGCTTGCTTGGAAAGCGACGGTGTTGTTGATGGAGCGCGTCGTGTTGTGCTGGTGACGTTGAAGCGTTGCAGTCGCTCTTGCTTCTTACGGTGGACTATTGATGGAAGTAGCCTACTCAAATACCCTTCGACAAGCGGACAAGATACAATCATCAATGATTTTTGTTTGGCAATCGTAATAGGCAGCACTCTTTTAGAGAGAGAAGAGGAAAGATGCTGTCGTGAGGTCATAATTTATTGACATTCGTGCGATTGGTGTATTGTCGAGATGCGTTGTGATTTTCAGCCGCTCGTTGCGGTGGATTTAAAGCAGAATAAGAGGTGCGCCGTTCAGCGGCCGCAGTTTCCAGCGTCTTCTTCGCAGTTTGCTTGAGTGTGATATGCTCCTTGATAGCATTGCGGGCCTTGTCTCGTTCATACTCTGCCGTAATGTAAGCTTCTTCTGTCCTCCACGTTTTTGCGCGTACAGCCGCCCGTTTAGCGTCCATGTCAGCCGAAGCCTGTTTCTTGCGATCTTCGCTGTTCGCGAATTTGCGCTGTGATTTCTGAAGCATTTCTCGTTTCTTTTGCGCGTTCAGCTTCTGTGCTTGGCGCAAAGCGTCTCTTTGTTGTTGGCGCTTTCTTTGCGCCTCACGAAAGGCCTCGCGCCTACTACTCATGGTTGACGGTACGAGTGTGTCGCAATATAATCACAGCTTTCGCATATTTTGTGCTTGTTGCGGGCAAGTCAGTCCCTGAATTCGACAATTGTACAATTTTCCTGAACTCGTGCTATTCAGCATCCATGCAATTTTGCTGTTGTGTTTCGACGATGCAACGTCGTAAACCTTCTCGCTGAGTGCGTGTTGATATTGTGCGGCACAAATGTCTCTGCCCCTTTTGAACTGTTTCCCACCATACGACGTTTGTATCGTTTCCATGTTCGTTCCTACACTGGGGCAACGACAGCAACACGGGACAGCGAATCGATATTCGGCAAAGTCAGCGAGTCTTTCATGTGTTCACAGTTCGGCGTACTTACCATCGCAATGCGTCACCGTATCAGCTGCACTTACTTCCACCAAGCAGTGTCTAAAATGGCGAATGGGCTTCGCAAGCGATAATATACTGCTGTCGCGGCTGCGGTGGTGTGAACGGTTTTGGGAGGTTGGGAGATATAATAGATTGTGTGATGTCGACAGCCGTGACGGCGTGATGATGACGAATGACGACGGTGGCGACGTGGCGACTACCGACTGGCAATAAGCTAAGAACGAACAAACGAACGAACGAACGAACGAACGAACGAACGAACAAACGAACGAACAAACGAACGGACGAACGAACGAAACTGTGATTGTGATCGTACTCATGACACATTTCAGTACTCAGCTTTTCTGATTAG
>ENA-OWNT01005091-OWNT01005091.1-seawater-metagenome-genome-assembly--contig:-NODE-5091-length-11067-cov-2.856597_pt1 | contig 11067 bp, 14 predicted proteins | sample MGYA00238136_ERZ651165 | MGnify/ENA primary metagenome ERZ651165 (study PRJEB26861, sample SAMN08777766) | seawater metagenome | isolation source: coastal seawater | place: USA: Florida | collected...
TCTCTTTTCTCTATCCATTCAACAAGGTTTTCACAAAATTGGGTACTGCAAAGGCTGCTTTATGTATGTGGCCATTGTAATAACGTAACCCATGTTTTTCAGAAAATCGATCACATTCTTCTACATCTACACTGTGCAATGGACTCAATGAGCCCTTTGAGCATAACGCAAAGCTCCACATACCACTTGGATAGGTGGGTACAAAAAAGAAGTAATCCCAGATTTTATCCGCTCCAAAGATGTTTTTAAAACACCTTCTCAGATCAATAAAGGCGTGTTGATTGAAACGAGGTGATTCTCCCTGAGCCACCAATACGCCATTTGCGTTTAGCGCCTTGTAAACATCCTCATAAAACTCATCAGAAAAGAGCCCTTTTGCGGGACCAACAGGGTCAGAACCATCTACAATAATCAGATCGAAAGATTCAGGCTCGGTCCTGGCCATATATTCAATGCCATCACCAATTATCAATTCCAGCCTCTCATCGTTGAATGATGCGGCAATGTTGGGTAGATATTCTTTACTGGCGCGAACCACTGCTTCATCAATTTCTACCATTATCACCTTCTCCACACTCTCATGCCTGAGTATTTCTCTTACCGTTCCGCCGTCACCTCCACCAATTACGAGCACATTCTTCACTTCGCCATGACTTAAGACAGGAACATGTGAAATCATTTCATGGTACACATATTCATCCTTTTCAGTAGTCATAAACATGCCATCAATGGTAAGTGCCTTGCCATAGGCATAGGTCTCGAGCACTTGTACCTTCTGGTAGGGAGACTGCTCTCTGAAAAGTACATCACCAGTATGGCGAAGTGAAAGGGCAATGTTCTCATCCCTGTCAGTAAACCATATATTTCTGTTGTGCTTCACACCCGGAGCATCCTGATCGCGCTTAGGCGCAAATTCAAAATCCTTTCTCTCCAACAGATGCTTCTGCCCCCTAAGCAACTCCATTGAAGAACCATACTCAGCCTTAAAATGCTTTTCCAGGTATTTATATGATATCCATGGGTTTACCCCGGTTCCGCAAGTGAATATATCAACTGCCGCATAACCAAACTCCGGCCAGGTGTGTATGGCCAGATGGCTTTCTTCAATTACCACCACTCCACTCACGCCATAGGGCGAAAAATGGTGAAAGGTTGAGTTAACAACCGTGGCCTGTGCTTCTTTGGCAGCTTGCACCATAAACTGCTCAATTTGAACCACATCATTCATGATTTGTGGATCACATCCGTAGAACTCTACAAGAATGTGTCGCCCGAGATTTTCAACTTCTTTGTGATGCACTCAGTGAATTTTAAAACACAAAATTATACTTCCCGAAGCTTCAATTTTCAACTTTCAGACTTCCAAACGAGCAAGTAATTCTTTGGGAGTAACTACACTCAGGCCAGACTTGGGAAAGTCTTTGATATTTCGGGTACAGATGGTAACTATTTGCGGATTCTCCTTAACGGCATAAAACTGGATCGCATCTTCCAGATCAGGACTTCGAGACTGAAAGGCCTTCTCAACTGTGGTTTTATGAATAGGTAGAATACCGATGTAAGGCAGCAGGCCATTTATAGCTTTGGCAGCCACCTTCTTGTCTGAAAGCTTACTCAAAATATAATAGACGTTGCATATGACAACGGCAGAGGTCACCAGCTCAACTTTCCTTTTAAGAGATAGAGCAATCACCCTTTTTGAATCGTTGGCAAAGGGCATTCTACCTGATAGAAAATCAATGATTACATCAGAGTCCAGAAAAACACCCCTAGTCATCGTCTTCATTAAGATAGTCATTCAGCTTTTCATTCCGCAAAAACTCCTTTTCATTGAAATCAATTGGAATTTTGATTGATCCAAAAAGCTCTTCAAGTGCTGCGGGTAATGACACTTCATAGGCCACAGCTGTTTCCTGAGCCATAATACCTTCATTGAACTCAACCATATCTCTTAAATATGATTCTATGAGCTCAGACAGACTCCTACCCTTTGACCTTGCATAGGCCTTTGCACGCTTTATCACATCAGGGTCAAGAGTGAGGGTTAATTTAACCTTCATAAAGCACGTATAAATGATAATCAAACATACGTATCATTTGCCAATTTTAGGCAATACCGCTGGTACTTTTTCCCGGTAATCGAGATATAGCTGACCGTACTGTTTAACGAGTTTCTTCTCTTCAAGCCAAATACCGATTGGTAGGTAGATAAACCATGAGAGAATCATCGCCAGGTTCAGATCTGTTGGACTCCATAGCCAAAAGCCAATGGCCAGCAGAATAGTTGCCGTGTAAAGTGGGTGCCTCACTCTTGCCAGAATGCCATCTGTTCTCAATTCCTGATGTTCTTCGCCAAAACCCACAAAAGCCTTAAGGCTATAAATGCCAAATGCCTGTTTGAGAAAAACATAGGCAGTATACCCCAGAGCGAGGGCCGGTATTTTGGCACCTAATGTTGGCTCAAAAAACTGCTTGGCACCAATGGATATATGAAAACCAAGAATTGGAATCAATAAGATGATGGCCATTGCAGTATAAAACAGCCTGTACCATGTGGGCTTACCCAAAAGTTTCTTTACTTGCTCTGAAGCAAGCAATGAGTGAACCACAAAGTAGGCACACCAGAAAAGAAAGTATAGAATAATACTTACTGACAAGTTTAAAATCTCAGCAGAAAACCGATGTTGAGTACGTGCTTAAACTGAACATGCGGCTCCATTTCACCAGAATCGGGGTTCTCAAAAAGAACATCCTCATCATAAATAAGCTGGGTAGAAAAAGTAGAAGTGAAATAATCATTTATCTTGAACTCAAGCAGATTGTCCCACATCACGTCTATCATAGCGCCTTCACGATAGGCCTGAAATAGATTAATCTTAGTCTCAAAACTTATGTTTTCCATAAGGCTGGTTGCATAGCGCGCATTGAAAATAGCACCGAGTTCCGTTCTTATTGTGCTTCCTGAATCTACTCCAAAGGCACTCTGATTTGATAAGTCTTCGTCCATTACAAAAGTGACCTTACCTGATACAGGAGAAGCCATGATATACAGGTTATCATTGGGCTTATACTCACCACCCGCTGCGAGAGTTAAATATCCCGGAGCGAGAAGGTCAGAAATTCTTGTTGCTTCGGGCTCTTCATTCACATAGGTATATGTAAACCCATCGGTAAACTGTGTCCTGAAATCACCCAGGGCAGTAAAGGCCCATGAAGACTCTCCAAATGCCTTTGACCATTTTGACACCGCTACTATTCTATCATCACTTTTTCTTAAAAGCACATTATTGTAGTCGTCTACCTGTCGCACCAATCCGTAACCGCCTTCAAAGGTGTTAAGCCAGGTAACAGCGCCTTTATTGTAAGTGGCATTGGCTTTTACCAAACCAGTTACTGAGAGGCTGGGATTACCGCCACCGGCCCAATAGGTAGAAAAGCCAACATTGGTAACATTGAGTCCCAGAGAGGCTGACTTGGTCCAATAATTCTGTTCTTCTTCTGTCTCTTCTGTAGCTTCCTCAGTAGCATCATCCTGTGCATAAAGGCTCATTGAACCGAAAATGATGAACGCAAAAACCAATAAATTTCTCATGTTTACAATCCTTTAATCCTGAAATTACCTGCGAAATAAACCAGATTGATTGAAAAGCACGACCTACTGCAATCAACAAAACCCTAAGCATTGAAGAAATTCCTGTTGTACCTCCTCGCATTTGTTTTACTGGCATATCTAACGAGCATTGCTACTGGAACCCGGTATATCTGGAAAGCTCTTATCTACAACTATGTAGATTATGATGACTATAAAATATTTGATAACCGAACTATTGATAATGACAGAAAGGTAGAATGGCCAATGGCTTCAGCACTTCGGCAGATTGAAATTTCAGCTGATTTAGATGCCTACCTAACCAAAATGGAAACCATTGGTTTTTTGGCCATTAGAAATGATTCTGTTGTTTATGAAAAGTATTGGGACGGTTATGATTCTGAGACCATTGCCAACTCATTTTCTGTAGCGAAATCATATATCAGCATGTTAACTGGTTTTGCCATTCAGGATGGGGCTATTGAGAGTGTAGATGACAAGGTAAGAAAGTACCTGCCTGAACTGAATGAAGAAACTTTTGGCTCAATTACTATACGGCACCTGCTCACTATGTCATCTGGCCTGGAATGGACTGAGAGTTATGGTGGCCCTATAAACCACACCACTGAAGGATATTATGGCACAAATCTGTGGAATCTGGTTTCAAGTCTGAACCTGGAACATGAACCCGGGCAGGTGTTTCGATACAAGGGCTGCGATCCCCAATTACTGGCTTTTGTGATTGAAAAGGCAAGCGGTAAGTCTCTTTCTAATTACCTGAGTCAAAAATTCTGGAAGCCTGTGGGAAGCACAGCCAAAGGGCTTTGGTCGCTTGATGACAAGGAGGGTATGGAGAAGGCCTACTGTTGCATCAATGCTTCAGCCAGAAACTTTGCACGCATTGGCAAACTTTACCTCAATTACGGAAACTGGAACGGAAGGCAATTACTTGACTCAGGTTGGATTGCACAAAGTGTTGCCCCTCACCTGCTTCCTGATAAGAGTGGACAATCCACACAATACTATGGCTGGCAATGGTGGTGTATGAACGACATCAATAAAAACGTGTTTTATTGTCGTGGGCTTAATGGACAATACGTTATTTGCTTTCCCGATAAAAATCTTGTACTTGTAAGAATTGGACACAAACGCGAAACATCAGGAAACCACCCTACTGACCTGTTGAAAATGGTAGAGTGGGCCGAAACACTTTGAATACCCTTTTGTGAAAGCTCCTAACTGGCTTCTTTTCTCAATAACTTCCCTCATTTGGGGCACCACCTGGTATGCCATCAAATTGCAGCTCACTGAGGTGTCTCCCTTGTTTTCAATTGCCTACCGATTTGCTATTGCTTCTGTCATCCTATTTACTTTTCTCCTCATCACGCGCAAAAGGGTAAAATACTCCTTTGCTGACCATCGCTGGTTCATGCTTCAGGGTGTACTTCTTTTTGGCTTGTGCTATTGGTTTACCTACCTGGCTGAGCTTCAACTCACCAGCGGACTGGTAGCCGTACTGTCGAGTCTGATCATTTTCTTTAATGTGATATTTGGGCGAATACTTCTGAAGCACAAGATTGAGCCCAAACTTCTTATTGGGTTTGCTTTTGGTCTTGTAGGTATGATGATGCTCTATAAAGATGAGCTGGGGCTGATTGAAGATGGAATGTCGGCCATAAAATGGCTTGGAGTGGCAGTGATGGCCAATGTAGTGGCTTCATTAGGCAATATTGTTTCGCTACGCAATCAAGGTGAGGGCTTTGGCATATTGCAGCTCAATGCATTTGGAATGGCATATGGCTCAATACTTGTCTTTCTAATTGGCCTTTTCAAAGGTGATCCCATCACATTTGAAAACACATCCAGTTACATACTGTCTTTGATCTACCTGTCTGTTTTTGGATCTATTTTGGCCTTTTACGGTTATCTGACTTTATTGGGTAGAATGGGGCCGGGAAAGGCCGCCTATGTAAGCCTGATAATCCCCATCATTGCCCTGATTGTATCTTCAGTGTTTGAGTCCTTTCAGTGGAGTCTGATTGCAGTTACAGGCCTGGTGTTGGTATTGATCGGAAACTGGCTGGCACTTTCAAAGAAGAAGATTCCTGTTGGCAAGTCCTAAATTCATGCACTCATTAATAGATCTTAATAATGACTGATCCTTATTTGCTTGACCGAATCAAGAATATTCTTCAGCAGAAAAACACAGATTACATTCAAAAGAGAATGTTTGGTGGTGACTGTTTTATGATTGACGACAAGATGTGTTTTGGCACCTACAAGGGTGGTCTTATGGTGCGTGTTGGGCCTGACCTTGGAGATGAATTAGTAAATAGAAAAGCCACAGAACAAATGATTCATGGTGGCCGTGAGATGAAAGGTTATCTCTTTGTAGAACCCGAAGGCTATGACAGTGAAGCAGATCTGGAATTTTGGATAGAAAAATGTCTTGAGTTCAATCCTATGGCAAAAGCTAGTAAGAAAAGGCAAAAATGAACACTCTTAATTGTGGCTTGTCACGCATATTAGAGGCAGCACCTTATTTTGCAGGGTATTAAAGTTGCAGGCAAGATGAGAGTTTTAGTGATTTTATTAGCCCTATTGACCAGTAATTGCGTTCTGGCACAATCAGATTTCATTATACGATCGGCGGATTCCATTAAAGTGATGATAAACCTTGATGGGAAAAAATATGATATGGATGGTGCTACAGTGATTAAGATCAGCAACATTCCTGATGCTGCCTTGGTAAACGTTACCATCATGCTTGAGTCAGCCACTCCTAAAGTCTACTTTCAACGACATGAATTCAAAGGCAGCTTTGAATGGGACTACAGAATAGTGAATCCGGAAAAGAAAAATGTTCTGGTACTGGAGGAGATTGCCAAGAACGAAAAGACTGAAGAATATACTCCTGCCGAACTTGGAGAAAACTTTGTGACCTACCGATTTGGTAGATACACTACCCCTCTTGAACGCTATAGAGGTACTATGGATGCTGCATCAAGTATGAGCATGAAACGTACTAAGGAAGAGCTACCCGCAACTACTAAAATTGAAGATGGCGTAAAAGTGGAAGAGCAGAGTAGCAGAACTCAAACCGTTAAAAGACAGGGATCATCAACCGTGATCCACCAGGAACGTACCACCACATCAGAAGGTGATGAAAGAGAAACCACAATTCTGCGCCCCAGAAAAGAAGGGTGTGAAGGTGCATGGACTGAGGAGGAAAAGGATGAACAGATGGCTCTGCTTATGGAAGAGACAGGTGATCCCGGTAAACTCTACATATCTAAGACCATAGCCATTGCCCATTGTATGACAACCGACGATGCCAGAGAAATGCTAAGCGTGTTTGAGAATGAGGCTACGCTCATAGAAATGTGTAAGTTCATCTATCCAAGTTTAGTTGATCCGGAAAACTTTGACAGCCTGGAAGATCTGTATAAAAGCAAATCATCGTGGGAAGCGGTTAAACTATATGTTGACGTAAAATACAACCGCTAAAAAACGGAAAGAGCCATCATGCCTTGCATGATGACTCTCTTCTACAAACTACTCTTATTACACTATTTCCTTTGGTGCCTGCGCTTACCGCGGCACTCTTTTCTTTGGTCTAAATCAATTTCGCTCACTACATCATCCTTGGTTACTTCGGCCAGGCTGTTGCACTCACCGTCTCCAAAATCAATCGTCACATTCCCCTTTGGTCCAGTGAGTTCAACAACTCCAGATACGGGATGCTTACAATCAAAGCTTTTTACGATAGGTTCAACAATCTTACGCCCGCCCATCTGCTCACCATCTTTTATCGTAGTAGAGCTTCCGGTTATTGATACTACGTTATCGTAGCAATCTTCAGTATCAAAACCTTCCAGCCATTCCATTTCTCCTTCTGAAGTTCTGGTGAAGTCGCCACGTTTACCGCTGCCCTGTATGGTTGAAGTCCTTTTAAACACATAGTTGCCATTAGCATTCTGGCCAATGTTTTCAATCACCCTGGTGCCTTTTACGGAATGATCATCCATTCCAAAGCGCTCAAATGTGATAGTTCTTGTGGCTCCTTCGTTCTTCATATCATCGCTTATCACTATAGTCATCTGCCCATTGCGTTTTCTACCATGCCTGTCTTCGCAGTCATCACCAAACTCAACGGTTGTGGTTTTGGGATAGTCGTCACCACTTTCAGTAACTACCGCACAGTCAGGCAGCTTCTCTTTCCAGTCACCACAGCCCGGCCCCCTTAACTCGTGGGCAAACTCAAAGCGTTCATGGTGTCCACACTCTTCTTCAAATTCAGAGATCAACACTTCGTCTTCTGCTGCTGCGAGATCTGCTTCTTCGAGCATTGCCGTTGCAGAGTCGTTGCATGACTGAAGGATAAATAAGCCCGCGATAGCTAAGCCAAGAGTTTTAAAACTTAATGAGAATAATTTCATGGATTGTAATTCGTTGGTGTTGATTTCTTTGACCAACTGATTCAATCCAGGTTTAAAAAGGGTCGAAAAAAATTATGACTCCTAAACCGTTTCTCTAAGATAATGAGCAAGTTGCGTACCAAATTTTCTTTCACCAATGAATCTTACAGGTTGAATTCCACTTAGTGCATTGGTAAGGAAAACTTCATCAACATCCAACAAGGCAGTGGTCGTAATGGCCCCTTCTGCAAAGGGTATTTCCAATTCTTCCAGGCGCTCTTTCAAATATCTTCTAAACACTCCATTCACACAGCCCAATTCTAATGGGCTGGTAAAAACCCGATCTCCCTTTACCCACCATACATTGCTTGACGAAGCTTCTATTACTCTTGATTGATGGTCATACAAAATGATTTCATCCCAGCCATTTTGGGCTCTATCCATGGCCGACAACACGTATGGCAGGGCGCACATTGACTTGATACCCTTATAACTGGGTTTGCCTGGACAGGGCTCCGTTGCAAAACCTGCTTCAAAAGCACTTTCAACGCGGGGCAAAAATTCTTCCGTGCTAATCACATATTCAGAAGTGTTATTCCCGGGAGTGTATAATCCACCTCCTGTTCTATAAACCTGTAACCTGACCCTACTCGTGGTGTATAGCAAACCTGAACGCTCAAGCAAGGCATTTATCGCCTGCGCAAATTGCAGTGGCCAGTCATTGGGTAATACAATCTTTAGCAGCCGGGCACTTTCGCCTATGCGCTCAACATGCCACTTCCAGTAATCACAATTGTCCTTCTCATATCGCATGGTCTCAAAAAAACCATCCCCATAATTAAATGCTCTGTTTTCATTTGAAATCTTGAGGTCGGCACCTTCAAGAAGCTGGCCATTATGATTAATCCAGACTGCCATAGTCTTTCCTATCACTGGCAAAAAGTGCCAGAATGATTTTAATGTTTTGAAACGTGTTTTTTATATACGGCTTTAGGTCCTTTGGTGCAATCCACTTCAATTCGCTGATCTCTTCTTCTTCCTGAGGTTTGATATTCTCAGGATCATGACATTGCATATGGTACCAATAAGTGGTTTTAAGAATGAGCCCACCTTCTTGCTCAAATATGTGAAACGTGGGTCTTATGGTTGACACAATATCAAGCTGAGTCACTCCACATTCTTCCTTCACTTCTCTAAGTGCTGCCTGCCTTAAAAATTCACCCTGTTCAACTTTACCCTTAGGCAAATCCCACACGCCACGGCGTTTAATCATAAGCAACTCACCTCGATCATTCACCACCAGGCCACCAGCCGCTTTTTGCTCCTTAAACTCTGCCACAAAGCGAATAAACATCTCTGATGGCTTTTCACTCATGAGCACTACCCCAACCTTATCAGGGTTCTCATCAAGCAGGTTTACGTATTCTGCAAATGATGTGAATTCATGGTATTCAATAGGAAAAACGATCTGTTTTTCAAAGGGCGCATTGCTCGTTTCTGTAATCGTGAAAATCTTATCGCCATAGAAAATCTCATACTTTTGCGCCATGCAGAACTCTCTTGAAATTGGCCGGCAAATTGCGCAATATTTACTGCAAATCAAAGCTGTGGTACTCAAGCCCTCAACACCATTTACCTGGGCTTCAGGATGGAAATCACCTATCTATTGTGACAACCGCCTGGTACTCAGTTATCCTGAAATAAGGAATTATGTAGCCGATGCTTTTGTGACTCATATCAAAGAATCATATCCTGATGTAGAAAGTATCTCAGGTGTGGCCACAGGAGGCATTGCGCAGGGTGCTTTGGTAGCAGAAAGGCTGGGCCTGCCAATGACCTATGTAAGAAGTGGCAAGAAAAGCCACGGACGTCAAAACCAGGTAGAAGGAGTAGTAAAACCGGGCGAGAAAACCGTGGTGATTGAAGACCTTATCTCCACTGGTGGCAGTAGCCTTACCGCCGTTGAAGCTTTAAAAGAAAAAGGCGCAAATGTGATGGGGCTTCTGGCCATATTCACCTATGGGTTTCAAGCCAGTGTTGATGCCTTTAGCCAGGCAGGTGTTCCCATGGCTACCCTTAGCAATTACTCATTGCTCATTGAAGAAGCTCTGGCAAATAACTACGTGACTCAGGAACAGTTGGGTACCCTTGAAAAATGGCGCGAATCACCTGGCGAATGGCAAGGCTAGTAGCAGCTCTTCTCTATATCCTGATGGTTTCCTGCAATAAGAAGCCCGAACCTGACAGTGTTTCATTATTTCATCCATCAAACCTACCGGAAGATACACTCAATGTAGCTTTTCTGGTAATGGATGGAGTTTACAACACTGAGTTCACTGCTGCTTACGACATCTTTCATCATACTGTTTTCAGAGAAGGTATTCAGCCCATGAAGGTCTTCAGTATTAGTAAAGACTCTCAGTTGGTGACCACATTTGAAGGTATTCACTTTCTTGCCGACTACACCATCCATATGCCCCACCCAGAAATTGACATTTTGGCTGTTCCAAGTGCAGAGCACCATTTGGATAGTGATCTGGAGGATGAGGCCATGATTAATTGGGTAAGGAAAACTGGAAGAGATGCCAACTTTGTTATTTCATTTTGCGATGGGGCCTTTGTGCTGGCCCAGGCAGGCCTGCTTCATGGATTGAGGTGCACCACTTTCCCTGGCGATATTCAAACAATGAAACAGAGATTTACCAGCCATGATATTTATGAGGATGTACTTTGGGTACATGACGGGAATGTCATCACTTCTTCAGGTGGAGCAAGGTCTTTTGAGCCGGCACTCTACTTGTGCGAGTACCTATATGGTAAGCAAGTGGCCAAAGATATTGGCAAGGGGATGGTAATAGACTGGGATGTAATGGACTATCCCTTCTTGAGCCCTTCAGTTGACAACTTCTCTAAAAAATAGCGCTGCACCAGCACCACAGTTTTGGTGTCTTCCCATTCACCATTTTGCAGCCTGTTCCATAGTTGTTCTTCAGTAAATGTGAGAATCTTGATGTTCTCGTGCTCAGCATCAAGCCCGCCACCCTCATTTTTCTTCAGGTT
>ENA-OWNT01005093-OWNT01005093.1-seawater-metagenome-genome-assembly--contig:-NODE-5093-length-11060-cov-3.470454_pt1 | contig 11060 bp, 8 predicted proteins | sample MGYA00238136_ERZ651165 | MGnify/ENA primary metagenome ERZ651165 (study PRJEB26861, sample SAMN08777766) | seawater metagenome | isolation source: coastal seawater | place: USA: Florida | collected...
ATCCTTCTTCATGAACCTTTAGCTATTTACTCCTTTCAAGAGCACGACGTGGTCGTCCCCATGACGGTGCTCGAAGAACTTGACCGAATCAAAGACAGCAAACGCGACGTCGCACGTGATGCCCGCGTGGCTATTCGTGCGTTAGAAGCGCTGTTTACAGACGCCACCCCGGATGAAATCTCTGAGGGTATTCCGATTAACCGAGACAAAGAAGCAACGGGACATATCGCCATTCTGGCTGATTTTGAGCTGCAAGAAACCGTCAAAGCCTTTGCTGACAAGGCGGGTGACAATCGCATTCTCAATGCTGTGCTTTACCTACAAAACAAACGTGCGCCGCGAGAAGTGGTACTCGTTACCAAAGACATCAACATGCGTTTGCGTGCCAAGGGAGCAGGCGTACGCTTTGTTGAAGATTATCGCACCGACCAACTTATCGATGATGTTCAGTACCTCACCAAAGGTTTCCAGCAAATAGAAGGCGACTTTTGGAGTAACATTGAGCAAGTGGAAAGCAAAAACCTCGCGGGTAAAACCTACCACACGCTCGATAGAGAGCCATTCGAGCCCACCTACATCAACCAATATGTGCTCGATGAGGAAAGTGATTTTGCTGGCAGAGTGGAAGAGATCACGCCAGAGAAGATCACCATTAAAGATCTCAGCCGCGAGCGTATGATGCACCGCCGCGCATGGGACATCACACCGAAAAACATTTACCAAGGGATGGCGATGGATGCCCTGCTCGACCCAGATATCGACTTAGTGATCTTAACCGGTGCTGCGGGTAGTGGTAAAACTCTTCTCGCCCTCGCATCCGCGCTGGAACAAACGATTGAACACAAGATGTTCGATAAGATCATCGTTACCCGCAACACCCCTGATATTGGTGAATCTATCGGTTTCCTACCAGGTACCGAGGAAGAGAAAATGCTGCCGTGGCTCGCCGCCGTGACCGACACGCTAGAGGCGCTGCATAAGAATGACCACTGCACGGAAGGCTCTCTCAAATACATCTGTGATAAAGCCAATATTCAATTTAAATCGATCAACTTCATGCGTGGCCGCTCGATCCAAAACGCGTTTGTATTGTTGGATGAGTGCCAAAACTTAACCGCTTCGCAAATCAAAACCATCATCACTCGATGTGGTGAAGGCACCAAGATCGTTTGTTCTGGTAACCTCGCGCAAATCGACTCTCACTACCTCACCCCGGTGACGTCCGGTTTAACCTACATGGTAGAGCGATTTAAGAGCTTTGAGGGCAGTGCCAATATCCACCTCAATGGCGTAGTCAGAAGTCGCTTGGCAGAATTTGCCGAAGAGAATTTATAATCACACCTGGCGAGATAAAATTCATATCTCGCCATTTTTATAAAATAATTATTCACAAATGCAATTCAAATATGTTTAACTACCTCCATCAAATGAATGAACATTCAAGGACTGGAGCATGGCTTTCAATTTACGTAACCGCAACTTTCTTAAGCTACTTGATTTCACCCCTAAAGAAATCCAATTCCTACTCGATCTTTCGGCTGATCTGAAAAAGGCGAAATACGCTGGTACAGAGCAGAAAACACTGGTCGGGAAAAACATTGCTCTTATCTTTGAAAAGTCATCCACTCGTACTCGCTGTGCGTTTGAAGTTGCCGCCTTTGATCAAGGCGCTCAGGTGTCTTACATCGGCCCGTCGGGGTCGCAAATCGGCCACAAAGAATCGATGAAAGACACCGCACGTGTCCTTGGCAGAATGTACGATGGCATCGAGTACCGCGGTTTTGGTCAAGAGATCGTGGAAGAACTCGGGGAATACGCAGGTGTGCCGGTATGGAATGGCTTAACCAACGAATTCCACCCGACACAAATTCTGGCTGACTTCCTCACCATGTTAGAGCACGGCCGAGGCAAACAGCTGCATCAGATTAAATTCGCTTACTTAGGTGATGCACGCAACAACATGGGTAACTCACTGATGGTAGGCGCGGCAAAAATGGGCATGGACATTCGCCTAGTCGCACCAAAAGCGTACTGGCCGGAAGAAGAGTTGGTTGCACAGTGCCGCGAGATTGCCCAACACACTGGAGCGAAAATCACTCTGACTGAGAGCGTTGATGAAGGCGTACAAGAGTGTGATTTCCTTTACACCGACGTCTGGGTGTCAATGGGAGAAGCGCCAGAAGCTTGGGATGAACGCGTGGCAATGATGACGCCTTACCAAATCAACATGGATGTAATTAAGAAAACCGGCAACCCGCAAGTGAAATTCATGCACTGCCTGCCAGCTTTCCATAATGATGAAACCACCGTTGGTAAAGAAGTCGCAGAGAAATATGGCATGAACGGCCTAGAAGTGACGGAAGAGGTATTTGAGTCCGAGCACTCCATCGTGTTCGATGAAGCGGAAAATCGTATGCATACCATCAAAGCTGTGATGGTCGCCACACTTGGTGCATAGCACCGGCAAAAATTGCAGATTAAAGGCGCGATGTAATCGCTTGCGTTGGCAAAAGTAAGGCGTATAATGCTGCGCAATTTGTCTGGAGATAGTGAAAAATGCCGCGTAATTCGTGCTCTACAATGCGTATTACACTGGGTAAGCCAAAGCGCTTGCCGGCCTTAGTTTTTTCTATTTCTACCGATTTTAAAAGCCTCCCGTAATGGGAGGCTTTTTTATTGCCTAAAATTCGTACTCAGATGGGAAGATGACTATGACAAACACGCTTTACAACAAGCACATTATCTCGATTCCTGAGCTCTCACGTGATGAGCTGGAATTGATTGTCAAAACTGCTGGTGAACTCAAAGCCGAGCCAAACCCAGATCTGATCAAAAATAAAGTGATCGCGAGCTGTTTCTTTGAGCCTTCAACACGTACTCGTTTGTCATTTGAAACTGCGATTCAGCGCATTGGTGGTGACGTGATTGGCTTCGATAACGGTGGCAACACATCGCTGGCGAAAAAGGGCGAAACTCTGGCCGATTCCGTGCAAGTTATCTCTTCTTATGTCGATGCATTCGTGATGCGTCACCCGCAAGAAGGGGCTGCTCGTCTGGCGTCTGAGTTTTCCAACGGTGTACCTGTGATCAACGCAGGCGACGGTGCCAACCAGCACCCAACACAAACGCTGCTTGACCTATTTTCTATCGCCGAAACGCAAGAGCGCCTAGACAACCTTAATGTCGCTTTTGTGGGTGATTTGAAATACGGCCGTACGGTGCACTCACTCACTCAAGCCTTGGCTAAGTTCAACAACGTTCGTTTCTTCTTTGTCGCACCGGAAGCTCTGGCCATGCCTGATTACATCTGTGAAGAGCTAGACGAATCAGGCATCGAGTATAGCCTGCACACGGACATGGAAAGTGTTATCCCTGAGCTTGACGTGCTGTACATGACACGCGTACAAAAAGAGCGTTTTGATGAGTCCGAGTACGCCCACATCAAATCGGCTTACATTCTGACGGCGGCAATGCTTGAAGGTGCACGCGAAAACCTGAAAGTGCTTCACCCGCTTCCACGCGTGGATGAAATCACGGTAGATGTCGACAAAACACCGCACGCCTACTACTTCCAGCAAGCCGAAAATGGCGTTTATGCTCGCGAAGCCCTATTGGCACTCGTACTGAATCAATCACTGTAATCGGGGGAGAAAAAAGATGACTAAAGAAACTCAATTGCAGGTAGAAGCAATCAAAAACGGCACTGTAATCGACCATATCCCGGCACAGATTGGCATTAAGGTGCTGAAACTGTTCTCCATGCACAAATCTCAGCAGCGTGTGACGGTCGGGTTAAACCTGCCATCTTCAGCACTAGGCCATAAAGACCTACTGAAAATTGAAAATGTGTTCATCAGTGAAGAGCAGGCAAATAAGTTAGCGTTATACGCGCCTCACGCGACGGTGAATCAAATTGAAAATTATCAAGTGGTGAAGAAGCTGGCTCTAGAACTGCCTGAGCAAATCAATAACGTATTTGAGTGCCCGAACAGCAACTGTATTACGCATGATGAGCCTGTGGAAAGCAGCTTTAAGATTTTTGAAAAGAAAGAAGATATCCGCTTGAAATGCAAATATTGTGAAAAAGTTTTCTCCCGTGAAATCGTCACTGAACGATAGTTTATACTAGATAACGAGATGTTAAAGTCTAGTTAAACTAAGCTAGGCTTTTCTCTTTACTGACGGTCTTTTTCAAGGCAAACTGACGACTCTTTACCCCTAATAATATAAATGGAACATTATAATGACTAAAGTACTTCACACAGAATCTGCTCCTGCTGCTATCGGCCCATACATCCAAGGTGTTGACCTAGGTAACATGGTGCTAACTTCAGGCCAAATCCCAGTAAACCCTGCAACTGGTGAAGTATCTGCTGATATCGCAGAGCAAGCTCGTCAATCTCTAGACAACGTAAAAGCAGTTGTTGAAGCATCTGGTCTGACAGTTACTGACATCGTGAAACTGACTGTATTCGTAAAAGACCTAAACGACTTTGGTACAGTAAACGAAGTGTACGGTAAGTTCTTCGACGAGCACAACGTAGAACACTACCCAGCACGTTCTTGTGTTGAAGTAGCTCGCCTACCAAAAGATGTGGGTATCGAAATCGAAGCTATCGCGGTACGTAAATAATCGCGAGTCTCTAATAATGTCAAAAGCGAGCTAAGGCTCGCTTTTTTAATGCGTGACACAATCTTACGCGATCAAAAAAGCCGACTCGAAAGTCGGCTTTTCATTCAATCCAGATTATTTAGCGAAGTCTACGCCAATTTGGATATCGCCATTTAGCGTTTCTAGCATACCGTCTAGCGCTGATTTCTCGTAGTCGCTTAGAGGGCCGTAGCTTAGAATTTCTTCCACACCGTCTTTGCCTAGTTTCACTGGCTGTGCGAAGAATGGTGCGTGCTCGCCGCTACCTTCAACGTATGCGTACTCAACAACTTCTTCACCTTGCAGTGCTTTCACTAGAGAAACACCGAAGCGACATGCTGCTTGGCCCATAGAAAGCGTTGCACTACCGCCGCCAGCTTTAGCTTCAACAACTTCAGTACCAGCGTTTTGGATACGTTTAGTCAGAGCTTCTACTTCTTCATCTGTAAACTCAACGCCTTCTACTTGAGAAAGTAGAGGAAGAATTGTTACACCTGAGTGGCCACCGATAACTGGTACACGTACTTCACCTGGATCTTTATCTTTAAGATCAGCAACGAACGTTTCAGAACGGATAACGTCAAGTGTAGTCACACCGAATAGGCGACGCTTATCGTATACGCCCGCTTTCTTTAGAACTTCCGCCGCGATTGGCACAGTTGTGTTCACTGGGTTAGTGATGATACCCACTAGTGCTTTTGGACACACAACAGCAATCTTTTCAGCCAGAGATTTTACAATGCCAGCGTTTACATTGAACAAGTCAGCACGGTCCATACCCGGTTTGCGCGCAACACCTGCAGAAATAAGAACAACGTCCGCACCTTCTAGCGCAGGCGTTGGATCTTCACCAGCGTAACCCTTGATAGAAACTGGCGTTGGGATGTGGCTTAGATCAGCAGCAACACCAGGAGTTACTGGCGCGATATCGTAAAGTGCTAAATCTGAACCAGCAGGAAGGCGATTTTTCAGCAATAGAGCTAGGGCTTGACCGATGCCACCAGCGGCACCAATAACGGCTACTTTCATTGTAGTTCTCCTTGAGATGACTCTCTTATATGATCTTATAGGGTTAGTATACCTGAGCAACCTATCCCTTTGGACTACTTAACGCCGATCGGTCACCAAATTGGAGGTCACTTAGGTATAGAATTTTTGAGCACGATTACGCTATATTAATCACAAGGTGATTACAATCGGTTAACGTCATCTTTGCGACCTTGCGCAATTTGGTCAAACTAAGCTGTATCCCTTGTCACTATTATTGTTTCTTGTCTTGTATGTGCACGCGCCAACTGAGACTTTCATCACTATTTGCTGCAAGTTTTCAGTGATTTGTTAGACAGAATTGATCCTAATGCGTGGTAACAAGTGAATAGCTATGCGAGAATATTCACTTGCTTTTTTATTAAACTATTGGTGAAGAGAACCATGCGCCATTCAGAAAAACAAGACAACCTAGTCCGTGCTTTTAAAGCCCTATTGAAAGAAGAACGCTTCGGCTCTCAGGGCGATATTGTTGAAGCTCTAAAGAATGAAGGCTTTGAAAATATCAACCAGTCAAAAGTTTCACGCATGCTGACGAAATTCGGTGCCGTGCGCACACGAAACGCCAAAATGGAAATGGTTTACTGTCTGCCAGCGGAATTGGGTGTCCCTACAGTTTCAAGCTCGCTGCGTGAGCTAGTGTTAGATATCGACCACAACAATGCCGTTGTCGTTATTCATACTGGCCCTGGTGCGGCACAGCTTATTGCTCGCTTGTTAGACTCACTAGGCAAGTCAGAAGGCATCTTAGGTGTGGTTGCAGGAGACGACACGATCTTCATTACTCCAACTCTTTCCGTCACAACGGAGCAATTATTTAACTCAGTGTGCGAACTCTTTGAATACACTGGATAGTTTCGCTACTAAGCTCGAAAAATGGATCACGCCGCAAGTTCTAGGGCGTGATTCAGTTCACATCTTAAAAAACTCATCCATAACGCCTTCTACCTCATAAACCTTTGATGAAAAACACTTTAATTCGTTATTGTGTTGTTTCAATCCAATCAAGTTGCTGATTTTCATGCCGAAGTGTTTAACAGTCGTGTAAATTTAAAGCAATTTTTTGCTATGATTCAGACACTTTTCCAACATATGGATTGGAAAAGATGCCGTTTCCAATATTAGGAAACTCCCAGAGCAACTACACTTGCAATGGGGATAATAATGAATAAAGGAAGGGAAATTCATGGCATTAAACAAACTTATCAAAGTTGGCGCTATCGCAGCGGCAGTAATGGGCGCTGGCGCCGTTAACGCTCAGGAGTTCATCACTATCGGTACTGGTTCTGTTACTGGTGTTTACTACCCGACAGGTGGTGCAATCTGTAAGTTAGTTAACAAAGGCCGTAAAACTCATAACATTCGTTGTTCTGTAGAGTCTACCGGTGGTTCGATCTACAACGTAAACACCATTCGTGCAGGCGAATTGGATTTTGGTATTGTTCAATCTGACTGGCAGTACCACGGTTACAACGGTACTAGTAAGTTTGAAGAACAAGGTCCATACAAAGACCTAAGAGCGCTATTCTCTTTACATACTGAACCTTTTAACATCATCGCTCGTTCTGACTCTGGTATCGAAAACGTCACTGACCTAGCCGGCAAGCGTGTAAACATTGGTAACCCAGGCTCTGGTGACCGTGCGACTATGGGTGTCGTAATGGAAGCAATGGGCTGGACAAACGACAGCTTTAAGCTGGCATCTGAGCTAAAAGGTTCTGAACGTTCACAAGCGTTGTGTGATAACAAAATTGACGCGTTCGTTTATGTTGTTGGTCATCCAAACGGTTCTATCAAAGAAGCAACAACATCATGTGATGCGAAGCTAGTGTCTGCTTCAGGTGCGAAAGTTGATGAAATCGTCGCTAAAAACCCTTATTACGCATACAGCACAGTACCAGCAGGTATGTACCGTGGTACAGACAAAGACGTAAACAGCTTTGGTGTTGCTGCCACTATGGTGACAACAGCAAACGTGTCAGACAAAGTCGCGTACAACGTTGCTAAAGCCGTATTTGAAGACTTTGATACCTTCAAACGTCTTCACCCTGCATTCGCAAACCTGAAAAAAGAAGACATGGTGAAAGCGGGTCTTTCTATCCCACTTCACCCAGGCGCAGTGAAATACTACAAAGAAGTAGGCCTACTTAAGTAAGCATTACTATCTACAGGGAGGTTTTAACCTCCCTGACTATTTTCGTTGTGGTTTTCTATGGCCACACACTTTTTTAAGTTTCACACTTTCGAAACTTTACTCCGTTTATATCTAAGAAAATCAAACAACTGATCATTTGTTCATCTTTTCACTAAACTAAAAGATGCACAATGAAAGTTCGTAAGCAGAACAATATTTGGACCATATATAACAAGGATAATGTACATGTCGCAGACAACATCTCCGTCTCAAGACGTGCAAGATATGGTAGCGCAGGCCGATTCAGGTGCTCGTAATCCAAAAGGGATTCCAGGTCGCATCTTATGGTTTGTGCCACTGTGCTGGTCACTATTTCAACTTTGGTACGCCTCTCCTTTACCTTTTATTTTTAATTTTGGCGTACTCAACGACACAGAAGCGCGTTCCATCCACTTAATGTTTGCGGTGTTTTTGGCATTTACCGCCTACCCAGCGCTGAAACACTCTCCACGGGACCACATACCTGTGGTCGATTGGATTCTTGCACTGGCAGGAAGTTTCTCCGCCGCTTACATCTACCTGTTCTACACTGAGTTGGCAGAGCGATCAGGTGCTCCCACCACGCTTGATATTGTGGTCGCGGTGACTGGCATGGTGTTGCTTTTAGAAGCGACTCGACGAGCGTTGGGTCCACCGCTTATGGTCGTTGCAGCGGTCTTCCTCCTTTACACATTCGGTGGCCCTCACATGCCTGATGTGATCGCACATAAAGGCGCAAGCCTAAACAAAGCGATGTCGCATTTATGGCTAACCACTGAAGGGGTCTTTGGCGTTGCTCTTGGCGTATCTACTTCTTTCGTTTTCCTATTCGTGTTGTTTGGTGCAATGCTGGAAAGAGCCGGAGCTGGCGCTTATTTCATTAAAGTTGCCTTCTCCTTACTAGGCCACATGCGAGGCGGGCCAGCGAAAGCAGCAGTGGTTGCATCAGGGCTTTCTGGCTTGGTTTCTGGCTCTTCGATTGCAAACGTAGTTACAACCGGAACGTTCACCATTCCACTCATGAAGCGCGTCGGTTTCCCTGGGACAAAAGCAGGTGCTGTCGAAGTTGCGGCTTCAACCAACGGCCAGTTAACGCCACCGATTATGGGTGCCGCAGCGTTTCTGATGGTGGAATACGTGGGGATCTCCTATTTCGAGGTCATCACCCACGCGTTTCTGCCGGCCACCATTTCATACATCGCCCTGCTGTACATCGTCCATTTGGAAGCGGTGAAGCGCAACATGCCTGTCCTGAGCGACCGTGCGGCCTCGATGGCAGGGACGGTTTTCGGCATGCTGGCCTTCTTTGGGGGCTTCGCTCTGACCTGCTATGGCGTGCAGTACCCCATACGCTGGATTGCCGGCACGCTGGACTTTCCTGCACCGGTGCTGGGCGGGTTGACGTTGCTGGCTTACATTGTGCTTCTGTTCGTTTCGGCAGGCCAGCCGGATCTGGAAACTGACGACCCCAACGCCAGGGAAATAGAGGTGCCGCGCGTCAGCGACATCTACAAGAGCGGGCTGTATTTCACTCTGCCCATTATCGTTCTGGTCTATTTCCTGATGATCGAGCAAAAATCGCCGGGCCTGTCTGCTTTCTGGGCAACGATGCTCCTGGTTGTGATCCTGCTCACACAGAAGCCGCTGAAGGCGCTGATCCGGAACAGAAACAACGTTCAAGAGGCCATCGGCGACGGTGTCCGGGATCTTTTTGACGGGCTGGCCGGCGGCGCGCGCAACATGATCGGGATTGCATTGGCGACGGCGACGGCTGGCGTGATTGTGGGAACTGTCACGCTGACTGGTGTTGGCCAGGTGATGGCCAATCTGGTGGAGTTCTTGTCAGGCGGCAACCTGATACTGATGCTGCTGATGGTGGGTCTATTGAGCCTGGTGCTTGGCATGGGCCTGCCGACGACAGCAAACTACATTGTTGTCAGCTCGCTGATGGCTGGTGTTGTCGTGCAGCTAGGCGCCGAATCCGGGTTCGTGGTGCCGCTCATCGCAGTCCACCTGTTCGTCTTCTATTTTGGCATCATGGCCGATGTGACCCCACCGGTCGGGCTTGCCAGCTTTGCTGCCGCAGCGGTTTCGGGAGGCGATGCGATCCGCACCGGTCTGGTGGCCTTTTTCTACAGTCTGCGCACCGTGGCCTTGCCCTTTGTGTTCATCTTCAACACCGATCTGTTGCTGATCGATGTTACCTGGTTCGAGGGCATCTTGGTCTTTGTCACGGCCACAATCGGTATTCTGGCCTTTACGGCCGGCACCATGGGCTGGTTCATGACACGCAGCCGGCTCTATGAAAGCGCGGCACTGCTGCTGGTGGCATTTGCGCTGCTGCGGCCGGATTTCTTCGTCGCCCGGATTCAGCCCCCCTTTGACACTATGGCCCCATCGGCCCTGGCCGGGCAGGTAGAACAGGCCCAGCCCGGCGACACTCTGCGTGCTTATGTGTCGGGTCCTGATTTCGAATCCGGAGAACAACGCAGTGTCCTGCTGTCCCTGGAAATTCCCGAGGGCGCTGCGGCCGCCGACCGCATGTCTGGATACGGGTTGGAGGCAGCCATGGATGATCAAGGGCGCATGGTGATCGAAGAGCCGCTGTTTGGTGCAGCCTTTTCCGAATTGCTGCAGGACTTTGATTTTTACGGCGGCGATCCCGTTCACCTGACGTCACTTGAAGTTCCAGCCGAACAGCCAAGCGATCTGGTGGTCTTCCTGCCCGCGCTGGTCCTTCTCGGTTTGATCATGCTGCTGCAACAACGGCGCGCTAACCAGGAGAGGCCTGAGGCATGAAGCAGGTTATTTTATGTGCCATCGACCTGACAAAAGAAGCAAGCGAAGCAAAAGTCTTGCAGGAGGCTGGCCGCCTGGCAGCTCATGATGACGCCCAACTGGATGTCATGAATGTTCTGCCGGATTTCGGCATGAGCATTGTCGGGTCGTTTTTCAGCGAAGGCCGCACGCAACAGGCGCAGGACGCAGCGCGCGCCGCCTTGTTTGATTTCTGCGAGAGAACCCTTGGCGGCGCGGTCAACGCCAAGGTCCGCCATGTCGTTGCGACGGGTTCGATCTATCAGGAAATTCTGATTGCCGCAGGGGCCGCAGAAAGCAGTCTGATCGTGGTCGGGTCGCACGTGCCAGCCATGAGCGATTTTCTTCTCGGTCCAAATGCCGCGCGTGTCA
>ENA-OWNT01005094-OWNT01005094.1-seawater-metagenome-genome-assembly--contig:-NODE-5094-length-11055-cov-3.947623_pt1 | contig 11055 bp, 9 predicted proteins | sample MGYA00238136_ERZ651165 | MGnify/ENA primary metagenome ERZ651165 (study PRJEB26861, sample SAMN08777766) | seawater metagenome | isolation source: coastal seawater | place: USA: Florida | collected...
TGGATGGATGGATGGATGGATGGATGGATGGATGGATGGATGGATGGATGGATGGATGGATGGATGGATGGATGGGTTGGCTAGCTGTGTGTTGGCCTGATGGAGTTCGATCGCAGTTTTACGCATGCGTGCGCCGATGACGACTCGTGGCTTTTTTGGTGCAGTCCGAAATTGCTGTGCTTGAGAGTATCCACTGTAAATTTTAGTTCGGCTAATAGAAGCAGATGCAGCAGAAGTAGCAGTGGCGGCCTTTTGACCGCACGTGATTTCTCTCTCTCTCTCTCTTCTTTGTCGTGTTTTCGTTGCAGTAGGCAAGGAATGAAATCGTGGTCCGCAACGAACCGATTGTAACTTTGCCATGTCAAAAGGAATCAGCGATTGTGCGAGCCGGTCGCCAGCAGTGCGAGTGCGCATCACTTTTGACGAGTCTTGTCCACAGCGGCACGGGCCCGCTTTCGTTGAAGCTCTGGAGACTGTTCCCTCGACGCTTACATTCGACTATCGTCGCAAGATTTTGTTTCAGATTCACAGCCCAGACAAGACCCTGCGCAGTCTCTTGGAAGAACTCTTCTCCTCTGCAGTTTGTGCGTTGTGTCAGTTCGTTGTGTGCACAGATGGATTTTCGCTGCCGCTGGAACAGTCCATGGCAGTCCTTCGCGACGGTGACTCTCTGGAGATATACTGCGTGCCCGTGAAAGAGCAGTCATTGGTGACATCAAAGAGGAAAAAGAAGCCGAAGAAAAAACATCTAAAAAAAACGAAGACAACTGCAACAGTGGAAGGAGACGAACTTTCTGCGACAAAACGCAAGCCCGACGCGCCCTCTCGTCGTCTCGACAGTTCCAAACCTGCTACGAAGCGCTCTAAGCGTACTGTGGCGGCTGCCGACCAATCAACGGACAGCTCTCCGTTGAAATCCAACGAAGAATCTGCCGCCGATGCGAATGCATCAGCGATGAAAGCCAAGCGCAAAAAGAAGAAGAGAAAGAAGAAACCCAAGACGAAGGACAACGGCGGCCAGGCGGTTGACGCTGTAGAGCAAGAGGTTCACATCGACAACACTGAAATTGACGACGCCGTGCAATTAGCGTCCGCGCCGGCGCACGCTGACGGCGATGACAACGAGAACAGTGGAGGCGGCGAAGAAAGCACCAGACGTGGCAGCAATTATACTGAACCGAGCTGGAAGCGCCCGCCCATGACAGAGGAAGGCATTGCAGCAGTCGATGCTGCGATTCAATGGATTGACAACGCCGGTAACAAGGGCTCCAATGGCACTGATCGCAGCGACGAGGGGAGCGAGAACTTTGAGCAACCTGAGTTCGCACCGGATCCTTTTGGATACAAACGACCATATGAGGTAATCGCATCCGATAAACGGGGCGCGTCCCGGACGCCAGACACGCCTGAAGCCGACCACGTTCCGCTATCTGACGTCGGCCGGTTGCAATTTGGGGACGAAGTGCGCTTCCAATTGCTTGAGCAGGACGCTGAGTCTTTTTTGCCCGTCCTTTCAGCGGCGCGAGTTCTCAAAGTAACGGCATTTGACAGCTCCAACTCCACTGCGACATTTGAAGACGGAAACGCGTACAGCCTCAGCAGCCTCGCGAATGCGTTCGTGGTCAGGGGACCATCGCTGGATCCTGTGAATCGTGTAAAGGTTTGCGAAAAGCCCACAATCCGGGCTGTGCAGTCACCACCACCACGCGGTGTAAGCTTGACCCCCGAGCAAGAGGCTCGAGCAATGGCATTCTTTTCTCGTTGCGACGACAGCGTTCCACGCAGAGAACGTTTGAGATTGAAGGCTCAAATCGGCCGCGGAAATGGTTCCAATAACAAGCGACGAAATCGAGCGAGAGGTCGGGGGCGCGGGCGGTTGCCATCGAGTGGAGCACGCACTGCTGCTGCGCCTGCGGCCACACAGCCTTCCGCAAGTCAATACCGCTCGACAAGCAGTATCGGTCGCGGCCGATCCGCGGACATGTCAGAAATATTGCGCATGATTGCCGCCCAGCGGCACAAAGTGTCGCAGAATTAATCGCCCGCGGTTGCACTCTGGCCCTGCAACATGGCAGCAACACTTGCGACACCAGAGAGACGATGTCAACAATATTCTAATATTTATGAGATGCTTTGCACGTCGTATCATATCCCTGCTGCAGTGGCAACATCCTTCGTCCATCACTTCTAAATAGAAAACTCGCCGTCTGAAAACTCCCCACCTTGAGCCCCCAACCCAAGAGCCACGTCGTCGAAGTCCGCCATGTCGTCGTCCGAGTCATCTTCAAACACTGATGAGTCGCCTTCATCAAAGTGGCCCGTCGCGCTCGCCGGAACCTGTCTTTGGCCAACAACGTGGTGTCGTCGTGCACCAGCCCTGTCGTGTGACTTGGGAGGGCTGTAGCTCCCTTGTCGAACGACCACGTGCCGTCCTCGCTTCTTGTTTTGCTGGACGACGACGACGACAACGACGATCGCGATGACGACGATCGCCGCGACGATGCCACCTGCAATTGCAGGTGTGTTGTTGACAACTTCGCCGTCAATGCCTTGCGAAGGTCCATCGAACAATGTTGTCGTAGTCGACGTGGACAGTGTGTTGGGTGGTGCCTCCGTCGGACGAGGCGTGGTTGTCGCGCTGATGGGGTCTGTGATCGAGGTAGTAGTCGTGGTCGTGGTTGTTGGGTTCGGCGGAATGGTGTGCGTGGTGGATGTAGACGTGGTCGAAGGCCTCGATGTTTGCCGCGTCACAGTCGTTGTGGTGGTACTCCTGGGTGGCGTTGTAGTTCTTGGACGAGTCGTCGTTGCGGTCGTCGTAAACATTGTGCTGTGAGTAGTTGAGCCCGGTTCCGCGATGGTGGTGGAACTCGTTGCTGCGGTCGTTACGGATGTCGTCGTCGACGTAGTTGAACCTCCAGTGGGACTCACTGCGCCGGACGTGGACGGAAGAACCGATGGAGTAGTCGAAGTCGTAGTCGTAGTCGTAGTCGTAGTCGTTGCCGTGGTTGTGGTCGTTATTGTTGAGGGCGTGGAAACGCCGTCACCGGACGTTGTTGTTGTTTCGTTGTTCGTGGGGCACTCGTCTGCTCTGTTGTACGGCAGGCATTCCCTCCGTGAGAAACAGTAGAAATAGTCGGCTGTGATGGTTTTGTCTGCACTGCAGTCATTAGAGCTGGTAGTTGTGGTCGTGGTCGTGGTCGTGGTCGTGCAGCTTTGCAGCTCGAAATCCTCGTGCGACTTCTCGCACTCGCTTGTCACTTTCGACTCGTCGTATGTCCACGACCGACTGGAGTGCCCTTGTGCACATTCCGACCAGGACCCCCAGTCGCCTGGACAAGACTCAAGGTTGTAGCCATTGCACCAGCATGCTGGCTCTGTCGAGTAAGGGTCCACAAAATACGAATCGTGGGACGGGTCCGTGCAGCAGCCTTCATCGAAAGGGACAGTGCATGGACCATCCCGCGCACTCTCCAGATACTCCATCGTCACGTTATTGCACAGAAAGAAGGATGTTGTCCGCGACGTGTGGGTCGGGCAGGTGAAGCTGCTTTCGTTGAATGAGCAAAAGCACGATCTTGTGTCGGTGTCGGGGTCGACATAGAAGTAGGGATCGCCATCCTCCTCGCAACACAAACCCCCGTTGGAGTCGGGACAGAAGTCGTCGTCGTCACTTTCTAAGTAAATGGTGGTGCAACTGGCAGAGCACGCGCTCTCGATATTTGGGGGATTGTAATCGTCGTCGCATACGCAATGGGCACAGTTTGGCATGTAGGTTTGCGCTTCGAGACATGTGTACAATTCGGCACTGTCCAGAGCTTCTTGGCAACTCATGTTGTCGTACGCATCTTGGTCTTCACACGCGAGAGGAGTGGTTGTCTGCGCGTATACAGTGACGATGAAGGAACCCGCCAGCACGGACAGTCGGCGCCACGGTGCCATGGCGACTGACTCAGCAAGAAAAACAGGGCACGGCGATCTGCGAGGCGTCCTGCCGCACAAAACTGCTTTGGTTTGTTGTTTGCTCCTATTGACCATGACATTTTTTTCCGTGCACAGTCTCAAAAGTGTTGATTTGTTTCTACTGCAGCGCAAGTGTGGTCGGCGTTGTTGTGATAGAGCACCTTGCGGGGTGGCATTCCAACGTCCAACAATCCACCGCCAACCAACACCGAGGGAACAAATGGAACTGATGCATTGTCGGCCGCGCGACTACGACCCGTCGACTACTTTGCAGTCGACTCGCGACGTCTGGCTTCCTCGTCTCGGTTTTGTTTGAGCACTTTCGTGTGGCAACAACCACGCGAAGTGTCGTAGCGTCGAAGCGCAAAGCCGTTTGCGGGCCGACGACTGTTGCATCACATTCAATCACCGTTCGTCGTTCAAAACTCCGACCTCCGAACTCCACAAGCTGTTCGGTCGGTGACTGCCTGGTGGTGGTGACCGATGTGATGTTGATGGTCAAAGGTCAAAGGTCAAAGGTGCTGCCAAACTGCCACCGACAGCCACCAGCAGGAAAACACACAGTGTGGAGCAACACCACACAACACACATGCATTGATTTGATGTGCCGGAATAGGATTGTACGTAAGCCGGCAACAAAGAGGCGAAATACGCTTAATCGAACTGTACTTTTTGACAGCGCTCCCGCGCTCCGCTCGGGTGTTGTTCATTCATTTGCTCCCAGCTCACAGCAAATAAAGACCCGGTCGGTGGGCTTCGACATTCCCCCAAACATACAGCCACAATGATACAATGATGATGCACAGCGCGATCCGATCTAGCTCTATCTCGAGGACGGCCTGTAAATATTATCAGCCAGCCCCGCCGGAATCAATCAAAAAGGTACAACCCACCACTTTCGGCGTGAAGATTTCATCAATATGGGCTGCGATCAAACCAACAGCAACCTACAACTATGCTATACGGGCGACTACTGTGCGGCTTACTGACTGACTGACTTACTGACTGACTTGCTTACTGACTTGATTCGACGCCAGCAGGACACCTCAGGGATTAGTAAGATGCGAAAGGCGACCGTGACACCACGGCGCAACAAACCTGACTTGAAAGCTCGTTGGCTGTCAAGACAGTAGTAGGGCCCTGAACAATAACACCACAGCAGATGCATTGCACGACGCAAAGCAGGGCGTAATTCAAGACAAAACTACTTACCCTGGAAGAAAACAGCAAGGCGACGTGACTTGGCAAGCAGATGTGCGAAGTGGCGAGAATGCAACCACAAGTACCACCTTCGACTTGCAAACAGCAAACGGTGAATGATAGTCACAACGGTAAGAGATTAGTTTTAACGCAACAGATACTACGATGATATCTTCATAGTCTCACAACTTCGTGGAGCTCTGTTTGAATGAATGCCCTGTTGGTTTACACGGAACATTACATTTCATCACACAATGGTGTGCTCGAGACTCGAGACCTCAAGACGAGTGGTGCGTGACGCACAGACTTATATGCCAACTTCGATCTCCTTGTCGATGATACCATCCTACTACAGTGCGTCGAAACCTCGACGCTTCTTCTTTTCCCACCTTTACGATGTCTCCGATTACGTCTCCTGGTTTATATTTAACGTACTGGAGCAGCAGTTCGCGGAGATTTTATGGTCATACACTTAAAAGACGGCTGCAATTGATTCGAACCGTCTGGGCTTTAGAATTAGCTGTGCAATGTTTCCCGAACTCTCATTGTTTCAACCAGAATCTCTTTTCCTTCCAGCAGCAGACATTCATCATCTCTCTCCCTTACGCGCTGCTCTCTGCGCTTTTTCAAATATGGTAGCGGTTCTCTACATGCTGTTCAGACAGAAACTACATCGAACACAAGAATGGCGCAAGTAATTACATAGCCACACCACTAATAACTACTAGCTAAAACTAACCTAGTTGATAACATCAGCACAGTTACGCAAAAGTGCGCTATCTAACAAACGCAAAAGCCAACCACCGGCATTCCACAATGTCCGCAGCCATGCATCGTGCACCCACCACGCCCCGCCCCCCCCCGCCTCCGCACATGCCACCACAACATGACAACATTCATGGCAACATGGCAACATGACGTGACAACATGCATGACAACATACATGACAACCACATACATCATGGATCATTGATATGATGGCAACACTCCCCGCGCAATGTGTCCTTAACTACTATTGCACCATTTCCACAAAAGTGCCCTTTGGCGCTTCAGTGCGCAAACCGAAAACCATGTATTCCCATAAGAAGAAAGTATCTAACGACGGACGGAAGGACTTCGTTCGTTCGTTCGTTCGTTCGTTCGTTCGTTCGTTCGTTCGTTCGTGGTCACCAATTGTCACCAAATTTCAGTGTTCAGTCGCTGTCGCTGTCGCTGTGTCGCTGTCGCTGTCGCTGTCGCCGTCGCTGTCGATGGCCAAAAAAGTTACAAGTTACAAAGTGGTCAAGCCGCCGACGCGTCGTCAAAACACACTGCCAGAGTTTGCAGATCATAGCGAGTTGCTGCCCGCAGGCACGTACGGCAACACGCCGAGCGAACGTTGTAGCCGTCGTTCGGGTCGTTCGTTGTGCTGCTGCTGGTGCGTGTCGTTGTTGAGTCCGTCGTCGCTGGACTGCATGCGCACGAGTCATGGACCGCGCTGATGAAACGACGATCGACAGCCACAAGGCACGGAGCTCACACACGCAGTAGTGATCGATGACAACAACACCTCGACACGCTGCGGACACAATTCAGGAGCGACGTCGATGATGCACGAAGACACAAATAAATGCAAGAATCAAGGACGACGAGACAACGGCGACAAGAAGACAACGACAGCAACGAATGTGAAGCAAGGATATAGCATCGTCTCACACGTGGAGTGACGGCTTTAGGTTGGCACATATGTATTGAGTGCGTCGTCGCTGCGAACTATTCGCCAGAACTTTTGTTGTATTTTCTTCTCCGTTCAAATCTCTTCGTTTCTTCCACACCACACACCAATTCACGCCACGATGCCAGGCTTGACGAAGTACGCTGTTGCAATCTTGCTTGCTGCTGCTGGCTCCACCAGCGGCTGCCAAGTCGGCGAACGCCAGCAGGCAAGTTGCGACAACGGAGTGTGCTGCAAATACACGAATTCACAAGAACGCACCATGACCATTTGGAGCTGCTTCCAAGATTCGAAGAACGTGACTGGTACACAAATCTGTGACAAGGTCAACGGCACCGTCATTGGAAAAGGTGCGTCTGCCCCCAGCACGATTTGTTGTGCTGCGCGACGACGTTCGTTGTTTATTCTCACATGTGATGGTGCTCCCTTTCTTGTAGGTTCCTGCGAGGCGGGAGAACTCGTCGACCAGTCATGCTCCGGCGACGCCTCATGCTGCTGCAGCTACACCCAATCCAACCCCTCCGGCGAAATCGACGCCACTGTGTGCACATCAAGCCAACTGTGCTCTGTCCTCGGCGGCTCTTGCTAAGAATTGCTCGCCCTCTTTGAACACAAACGCGAAGCTTCATCACGTCATGAAATTAAAATTACAAATCGAAATCAAAATCGAAACGGTGCTTGCTGCGGCTTGATGTGTGCCGAGACCAGTATCTATCTTCACGCGCACCGTGACAGGAGCAGCAGCAGCAGCAGCAGCAGCAGCAGGAGCAGCTGTACAAGTCACTCCGTCCACCCCATCATGTCCGCGAGCTGGGACGTGCTTGTGCAACCACTGCTGGAGCCAGCGCGAGCAGCATCAGCAGTTTTATCTGGTCGTGCTCGAACAAAACGCGGGAATCGAATGCTGATTCCCTGCCCATTTGATCCTTTCCCTGTTGCCGCGGCATTGGAGCCGGCGTTGTAAGTTTTCGACGTCGTAAGCTGTATGCCAGTCACCTCCCACACCTGGCAGACACAAAAAGAGCAGTATATGATCATAGTGCAACAAAACCGTGTTACCACGCCACGCTTGTCGAAGGAATCTTCATTGATTCTGACGACGGAACGTGGGCAGTACTCACCTCACTGTTCGAGGGTGCGAACCACACGTCGGGTTTTGCGGAGGGCGCGAGCAGACGTTTCGGGACGGAGTACTCCTCTGGAACTGGAACTGGGGCTGGGACGGGAACTGCGTCGGTGTCATCAGTCTCGAGGGGCTTGTTCGTCTGGCCGGTGCCCTCTCTCAAACGCTCCGTGATACTTTGCAGGTCAGCGTCGGAGAACCCTGTGCCCACTTTGCAAACTGCCTCGTACTGGAGGCTCTCGGGGTCCCAGGCTCCGAGCAAGAACGAACCGAGGACGTTCTGACGCTTACCTTTGCCAAAATAAGCGCCCATCACAACGAGATCCAGTGAGTCGGCGAGGAACTGTCCCGGCTGAGGATTCGCCTTCGAACTTGATTGTTCGTTCGCTTCATCTTCAGACAGGTATTGTACGAAATCGTGCTTCAGCTTCAGCCAACCATTCGTGACTCGACGATTGCCGAAATCGTACTCGCCCTGTGGCCCTTTGATTACGACGCCGTCGCAACGATGGCGCTGTGAGCGCTGTAACACCTCTATTACATTCTGTTCGAACGTCGTGACTTCCGGGTCCTCCGCGTTTGCACCGTCTGTGGTAGAACTGTCCGGGATCTCGATGGTGGTGGATTCCGCCAAAAATAACGGCCGCAAGTAGCGGGTCGCCCCAGCCGTTGACTCCTGAAACATGTCTTCTAACAGTTTGCGGCGATGTGCGAGAGGAGACACTGCCAAATTACGTCCATCGGCTTGCAAAATGTCGAAGGCTGCAAAAGACAGGCTGTGTGTGTCGGCAACCTCACCACCGTCCTCGATGTGGGTGCTGGAACCTCCTGCCAAAGATTTGCGATTGACAAAGTCGGCGAAGCTGCGGACACGTGACTCGCTGCGGTCTACCATAACGATTTCGCCGTCAAGAACAAATTGGCGTGGGCACAGCGAGCCAGCGCGGACAGTGGGATCGCCAAATGGGGGCTGCTGTTCGCGGGCTGCTGCCTGGGATGCATCAATCAACGCTTCAAAGTTCCCAGTGATGTCGTCACAGCTTCTGGAAAACAGGCGCCATTCACCCAAGTTGCCAGAACTCGGCGGCGTGGAGGTGTCCCCCAAATCGACATGAAGCTGAGCGCGCATTCCGTCGTACTTGAAGTCACAGAGGACATATGCGCTTGCTTGCGCGTCGTCAGTATCCTCGTGATCATCGCCCAGTGCTGCTGGCGGTGGCACCGAGAAGTGTTTTTTAATAGCAGCCAGAGCCGCTTGTGTTGATTTGGAAGGTAGCGCGAGCATCGATTCAAAGGGGTAGAACAAAGAGACCGCTGGTTCGATGGATGCGAGGGATTGTGGTGTGTTGTTGCGCCCCGCAACGTGCTCGGATACGATGTCCAAGAATCGATGAACGCTAGGGCAAGCTTTGTAGACAGCGACTAAAGCAGCAACGGCATCAGCTGGCACTTTGTCCCCTTCATGATCCCCTGCCTGAGTGATCAACGCCGCGGAAAGTGCTCGAATAACAGACACATCTGCAGCCCCGATTTTCAAGCGCTCCCCTGTCAACAGACGCAAAAACGCGGCGACTTGCTGCAACTTTGAGTCGTGTGAACAGTCGGACGATGACGACACAATCCAGTTCAGTATACGCAGTGCGTGGTGTACCCGAGTGGTATCAGACGCCTTGCCTTCGATGCCACCTAATTCTTGTAACTCCGTGAATAAAGTCGCAACGTCGACTGGTCCAAGACTGCTGCTCTGATGAGAGGAGCCGTCGGACTCGACATCAATTTGCTTCGTTCCTTCTGATTCTTCTTCGAGGACGGCGGCCGCCGCATCTGCAAACGCACTGGTGAGCAAAGCTGGGTCGGACAAGTGTCCGGCCAGTTCTAAGAATGCTTTGCCCACGTCGCCACCACACTGGTCACGCATCAATGAGCCGACGTCTTGGGCCGTCAACGTCGTCGAGTCAAGGGCACGGACGAATACGGCAGCGATCGCTCGCTGCACGGTGCCTCGTCCAAGCCGCAGGGGCAAGCCACGTGTCTTGCCCAACTGGTTAGTCAATAATGCTACAGCCGGCGCTACGGCGTCGGGAGTACTTTCAAGGAGGTTGAGGAAATATTGTTGAAGAATCTCTTCTCGCTTTAGCCGCGATTGACCGGCGGACTCCACGGCCGTGATGACGTCGACGAAAGTGGCAAAGGTCTGCGGCGATGCGTGCAAGACTGAGAAATCCCGTCGCTGCACTGACTCTGAAAATGATCTACCCACACTGGTGCTGTTGCATAATTGTCGGATGTGCAAATCCATGCAGCGTAGTGCAACGTGCGGCCCTTCTGCTGCGGATGCCATGAGACGACAAGTATGGCGAGCGGCGCGCCTGCGTTGATGTCGAAGTGGCATCGTGGACACAGCGGCGCGTCCAAGACGCCGGACCGAGCCGGCGCCAGACCGACGTAGCGCGTACATTGCCTCCCTTTGCACCAAGGGAGCGATGTACAACACTGGCCACCGGCAAGAGGACGAAAAGCGACACAAAAACTGGCAGAGACGCCGGTGCAGCAGGCACAAGAAATTGCGACAAGCGAAAATAACCTGCCAGTTTGTTCTGTGAGCATACAGTTTTTCAAGCATACAGTCATTGCGTGTGGACGGAGAGAGTGACGAAACCGAAGTTGAGGATGAGAGGGACGACGTATCGCCGATTAAAGCCCCAAGAATGCTGCTCGGGCCGCTTGCGAGACAGTCGGCGGGCTCGAAGAGCACCACCGAGCAGTGCCTTGAAAATGGTCAATTGGCATGCATGCCATGGCATGCCTTTCCGCATTCTGCCGCGGCCGACGTCGCTGGCGACATTTTTCATCGCTCCAATCCCTGAACCACCCAACGAAGACACCGGCAGCGATAGTGTGACCACCACACCAATCACTGCTTGCAGCAACGCCATCGGGGGGCATCCAGAAGCTGCGATGACGCGGCGAAAAAGTTTGAAAACGGAACGACGGAACGACGAACAACGAACGAACGAACGAACGAACGAACGAACGAACGAACGAACGAACGAACCGC
>ENA-OWNT01005095-OWNT01005095.1-seawater-metagenome-genome-assembly--contig:-NODE-5095-length-11055-cov-3.302970_pt1 | contig 11055 bp, 7 predicted proteins | sample MGYA00238136_ERZ651165 | MGnify/ENA primary metagenome ERZ651165 (study PRJEB26861, sample SAMN08777766) | seawater metagenome | isolation source: coastal seawater | place: USA: Florida | collected...
CTGATGATGCTGAGCAGCTGGGTGGCGATCGAGCGCACCTTCGACCTCTTAGTCGACCTCGGCGACCCCGACGGCGCTCGGCAGATGGCCCGTACCGTTCTCCAGACAGCGGGTTCCCGCGGGTTTCGCCTGGTGAGCCTCGAGGCCCGGGCCCTGATGGCCCACGTCACGGAGAAGGAGGAGCGAGCCACTCACTGCGCCGTGGGCCAGGATCTGGCTCGAGACTTCACCAACGGCCTTGCCCCCGACATGGCCCTGGCCTTCATGCGCCGCCCCTTCCTCAAGCACCTCGACGTGCGGGAGACCGACGCCTCGGACCCCGACCTGGAGGGAGAGCGCTCCATCGACCGGGACGCGAGGGGCGTCGTGTCCCTCGACGAGCTCGACCACGTCGACGTCGGGCTCCTCGACGACGACGACCTCCTGGAGACCGAGGTCGCCCCCAAGCCCGCAGGAGAGCAGGACTAGTCCTTCGCCAGATGTCCGCTGGCCGTGGCGCGAGGCTTCGGGCTCCGGGCTTCGGCATGCATGGGCGCATGCGTGCGCTGCGACGTCCGCTGTAGCGCCGCGAGCGAGCATTCGAGGGGGCCGTCCGTGAGACATGCTCCTCGGCACCGGGCCCATGGCGCGCTCTGGAGCCTGGAGCCCTCGAGCCGACTCGGTCTACGCGTGCAGCCGGGGAGACACATCGGGACCTCCGCAGTAGAAGGACGTCGATGTTGGCCCAGCTCCGCTCCCCTCTCGGCGCGCTGCTGATCGCTGCCGTGCTGGCGGTGTTCGGCAACCCCATGGTGATCGTGGCCGCAGCGGTCACCGTAACGTTACACCACACGGTGATCTGGTGGCTCCTGCCGGCGTCGGTGTTCAACTACGACGCCAGCTTCTACGTGGTGCTGGTGCACGCGGCCTTCGTGGTCGTGGAGTCGGTGGCGGCGGTCTACATCGCCCGGAGCTTCTTCGACAACGTGATCGGCCTCGAGCGGAAGGTCGCGGAGCGCACCACACAGCTTTGGACCGCGAACCGTGCGATGCGCCTGGTCATGGAGCACGTCAACCAGGGGCTCGTGACCATCGACCGGGCAGGGACGATGTCGGTGGAGCGCTCGGCTCGGGTGGCCCAGTGGCTCGGGGGGAGCTCCTCGGACCAGATGGTGGAGTACCTGCGTGATGTCGACCCCTCGGCGGCGGAGTGGTTCGAGCTCGGCTTCCAGGACCTGCTCGACGGCTTCCTGCCCATCGAAGTGACCCTCGAGCAGCTGCCGACGAAGGTGGTGAAGGACGAGCTGCAGCTGAAGGTCGAGTACATCCCCATCCAGGACCCGGAGTCGGTGGACGACTTCGATCAGATCCTGGTGGTGCTCTCTGATGTGTCCTCCGAAGTGGCCCAGGCGAACAACGAGGCGCGGCAGCGCCAGTCCATCGCCCTCGTGCATCACCTGCTCGACGACCCCAGCGGCGTGCAGGAGTTCATCGAGTCCGGAGCGGAGATGATCCAGGCGGTGCGCTCGGGGGCGAGCACGGACGTCGCCCGCCGGGTGGTGCACACGCTGAAGGGCAACGCCCTGTCGCTGGACCTGCAGCACTTCGGCACCCACCTCCACGCCCTCGAGGAGCGGCTGCAGGAGGAACGTCGGGAGGCCTCCCTGGAGGAGCTCGACGAGCTGGTTCAGCAGTGGTCGGACATCGAGGCGGTGGTGGAGCGGGTGGCGCCCAGCGGCGACGTCTCGGTCCGCATCGCCCCCGAGACCATCGACGAGCTGATGAGCGCCGTGCGCGAGGGGGTTCCGGCGGATGTACTCCTCCAGCGCATCGCGTCGCTCCGGCACAGCTCCCCTGCGCCGCGGATGGAGCGGATGGCGGAGCAGGCGCGGCGTCTCGCGAACCGCCTCGGGAAGGAGGTCCAGGTCTCCGTGGAGCTCGGCGATGTGCAGGTCCCGGTCGAGGAACTTCGCCCCCTCTGGGCCGCCCTGACCCACGCGGTGCGGAACTCGGTGGACCACGGGATCGAGTCGGCCGAAGAGCGGGCCCGGGTCGGGAAGCCCGAGTGCGGCCACATCACGCTGTCGCTGCAGCAGGAGCAGGACGACCTGGTGCTGGCGGTGCGCGACGACGGCCGCGGGGTGGACTGGAACGCCGTGCGCGCCCGGGCCGAGGCCCTCGGCGTGGAGGTGGACGACCCCAGCGAGCTGCTCTTTGTCGACGGGCTCTCCACTCGCACCGAGGCCTCGCTGGTCAGCGGCCGAGGGGTCGGAATGTCTGCGCTTCGGGATGCGATTCAGGAGCTGGAAGGCACGATGACGGTCGACAGTGTTCCTGGAGCGGGCACGGCCGTCATCTTCCGGATGCCCCATCTGCGGGCACGAGCCGCTGCGTGAAGCGTCTCACGACGGGCGGAGGGTGCCCATGGCGCCCCGAGCGAGGTCGGCGTGCGCCTGCTCGATCTCGGCGGCGGTGGTCATCACGAAGCCGGCGCCGAAGACCACCGGCTCGCCGATGGGCTCCCCGAGCATGAGCAGCAGCTCCGCCCCCTCGGCCGACGCGGCGCGGAGGTGCGTGCCGTCGTCGTGGAAGACCACGGTGGCTCCGGGGGACAGCCCCTCGCCCCCGACGACCGAGGCCTCGCCGCGGACCACGGTGAACGCGGCGGTCCAGCCCGAAGGCGCCGGGAGGTGCAGGCGACCGCCGGCCTCGAGCCGCACGTGGGCGATGAGGACGGGGGTAGGCATGGGGGCGGGGCCGGTCACACCGGCCAGGGTGCCGGCGTACACCCGGGCTGTGGCCCCAGGGCCCGCGGAGACCGTCGGGATGTGGGTTCCGTCGACGGCGTGATGCTCGGGCGGGTCCATCTTGCGGGCGCGTGGGACGTTGACCCAGAGCTGCGCCATGTGGAACCAGCCGTCCTCGTCGCCATGCAGCCGCTCCTCGTGCAAGGCCCCTGCACCTGCGACGAGCCACTGCATGCCGCCGGAACGCACCTCACGGTCGTGTCCCAGGGAGTCGCGATGGGCGATGCGGCCCCGGAAGAGCAAGCTCACGGGCTGCACCCCGCGGTGGGCGTGGGGCCCGACGTAGATCGGCTGCTGCAGCTGGACGGGGGCGGCGGTGTCGAGGAAGACGAACGGGTCCAGGTGCGGGAGGCTCGGGCTCGGGAAGGGACGCAGGATGCCGTGCCCCGGCATGGGGGACACGCGGGTGACGGTGCGGATCGATCGGTAGGTCATGGCTATGCCAGGAGCTCGGGCCAGGGCTGCGCCTGCGCCCAGTCACGGAACCGGAGCCATCCCACCTCCGGGAACTCTGCTCGCAGCCCGTCGATGTCGGCCGTGTAGCCCTCGGCGTCGAACCACGCGTACATCTTGCCGGTGTCCTCGGAGAAGGCGTTGATCTCGGCCAGCGGCTGCTCCTCGAAGGCAACCGCCGTTCCCGCGGCGCTGCTCAGCTGCTCGGCCATGGCCGCCGGGCTGAGCTCGTCGCCAGCGAAGTTGATCCGCCGCCCGGCCAGCTCCGGGCCTCGAGCGATGACCGCGGCGTTGAACCGACCGATCTCGCCGAGGCTCACCACCTGCAGCGAGCGGCTCGCAGGCATGGCCTGGCGCAGGGTGCCCTGCTTGAGGGCAGGGAGCGTCCAGGGCATGAGGAGATTGTCGGAGAAGAACACGGGGGCCGTGATGGTCCACCGCAGGGTGCTGGCAGCCAGGGCGCGCTCGGCGTCGGCCTTGGTGTCGAAGTGGGGCACGCCGGTGGCGCGGTCGGCGTCGCTCACCGACGAGTAGACGACGTGGCCGGGCTGGGCGCGCTCCAAGGCCGCGATGATGGTGCGCCCCTGCCGGACCTCCCCCTCGAGACCGACGCCGGGCACGAAGGGCGAGGTGACCACGAACACGGCGTCCTTGCCCTGGGCGGCGGCTTCGATGGAGTCGCCGTGGTCGAAGTCCCCCTGGACGAGGACGGCGCCTGCGCTGGCGAGGGCTCGGGCCTTGGCGGAGGCGGGGTCGCGCACCAGGGCGCTGACCTCCATGCCGAGGGAGAGCAGGGCGCGGGCGACGGCGCCCCCTTGGTTTCCGGTGGCTCCGAGGACGAGGACGGTGCGGGACATGACAGCTCCTTGGTTGCATCTGCACCGTATGACTGGAAAAATGCTGTGACTATGGCTACGAATGCGAAGCGTGTGAGCAAAAATGCATAGCGAGAACTGGGACGACCTGCGCTTCTTCCTCGCCGTGGCGGCCCACGGAAGCATGAGCGGCGCGGCGCGGGCCCTCGGCGTCAACCAGTCCACGGTGCATCGGCGGGTCGCGCAGCTGGAGGGCCGGCTCGGGGCTCGGCTGTTCGAGCGGCGAACCCAGGGGGCGGCGCTCACCGCCGCGGGGGAACGGATGCTGCCGCGGGCGCGGCAGGTGGCCGAGGAGGTCGATGCCCTGCGGCGGTCGGTTCGCGGCGCGGATGCTGCGCTGACGGGGACGATTCGCGTCACCACGGTGCTCGAGCTGTTCCAGGTGCTCGCGCCATGGTTTGCCGCCTTTCGGGAGGCGTATCCACGCATCGAGCTCACGGTGCTCACCGACCCTCGCGTCCTGTCGCTGCAGCGCAACGAGGCGGACATCGCGCTCCGTCCCGGGGCGCCTCCCACCGAGCCGGAGGTCGTGGGGCGGCGCCTGGTCCCTTTGGGACTCGCGGTCTACGGCAGCCCCGCCTACCTGGAGCGGCGGGGGCGACCGACCTCGGTGGAGGCGCTGACCGGCCACGACTGGGTCGCGTTCCTGTCCGCTGGTGGGCGCAGCGTCGCCGCTCCCGGGGGAGCACGGGTGGTGGCCCAGGTCGACAGCCGACTGGGGCAGCAGGCCGCCGTGCGCGCGGGCATCGGTCTCGCCACGCTGCCGGTGTTCATGGCCGAGCAGGCGGCGGGGCTGGAGCGCCTGTTCGACGTGCCGGTGGACGGGCTGTTCCTGTGGCTCCTCTTCCATCGGGAGCTTCGCCAGACCGCCCGGCTTCGGGCCTTCGTGCACTTCCTGCAGGCGCGGGTGGCGGAGGCCGGCCCGAACTGGGCCTAGCTAGGCTCTTCTAGAGACTACGCTGCCTTCTTGCTGGCCCGCTCGGCCTGCTTCTTGCTCATGTTCCGGTAGGTGAAGAACACGAAGTCCCACAGGGGGCCCGAGATGCCGTGGTTGACCTCGGGGTCGTCGAAGTGGTGCAGGTAGTGCAGCTTGCGAATCCACTTGCCGAGGGCCGTGGTGGGCTTCGCGTGGTGCTCGTAGTAGTGCGTCCAGTCGTAGGCGAGGTAGCCGATCATGGTGCCACCCATCAGCGGCACGGCCACTGTGGCGCCGAAGAGCAGCAGGTAGGCTCCGAAGACCAGGCTGGCGATGGGCCAGGCCATGATCGGCGGGGCGACCAGGCGCCACGGGTCGTTCGGGAAGTCGTGGTGGTAGCCGTGCAGCATGTACATCTGCACCTTGTCGAGCTGGCCGAAGCGAGGGAACCGGTGGAAGGCCCAGCGGTGCAGGACGTACTCGAGGAGGGTCCAGCCGATGACGCCGGCGACGAAGAGGCCGGCCGTCCAGGCGAGGCCGGCCCACTGCCAGCCGTAGAAGAGGCACACCGCGGAGGTGGGGGCCACCCACAGGCCGGGGACGATGGGGTGGGCGGTGGCGAGCCAGTCTTCGATGAAGCGGTTCTCGAATACCCGGAGGCGCTCGCGGCCCTTGGCGTAGTCGTTGGGGCGACCGACCGTGCCGTCCCACTGGTCGACGGCCTCTTCGAAATCGCGGGTGAGCGTGAACAGTCCCATGCGCTCCTCCAGGCTGGTGGGCCATATAGCCCGCGCAGGGGCGCTGAGCCCGCGCCGCACAGGGCTTTTGTTGTACGAGGGCCACGGCGGCGAGCTCGTGGCGTGAATGCGGCTCACGCGAATCGCCTGGATGGACGGTGGCTGGCGCGATGCAGCGCCCGTGGGTATCGAACGAGGACTCACGCAGGAGGCGCATCATGAGCTGGGACGACATGGCGGGTACGTGGGACGACGACCCGGCGGTCCGCGCGTACAGCGAGGCGGCCCTCGGCAGTCTGCGAGAGGTGCTCCGCGCCCGAGGGCGCTCCCTCGAAGGGATGCGGGTGCTCGACTTCGGGTGCGGCACCGGGCTGCTGACGGCGGCGATGGCGGCGGAGGCCGCCGAGGTGGTGGGCTTCGATGTGTCCGAGCCGATGGTGGAGGTCCTTCGGGCCAAGGCGCTGCCTGGGGTGGTGGCCCTCTCGGGCACACTGGCGGACCATGACCTGGGGGCCTTCGACCTGGTCACCTGCTCGTCCGTGTTGGCCTTCGTCGAGAGCTACGACACCGTGGTGGCCGAGCTTCTCGGGCTGTTGCGCCCTGGGGGCTGGCTGGTTCACTGGGACTGGGAGCTCGACCCGGCGGCAGAGGAGCCCTTCGGCCTCAGCCGAGAGGCCATCGCCGCGGGCCTCGCGGGGGCTGGATTCGATGAGGTGCTGGTCACCACCGGCTTCGAGCAACCCTTCGAGGAGATGGTGATGCGGCCCGTCATGGGTCTGGGGCAACGGGGCGCGGTCGTGCCCTGAGGTCCAGCCGCCCGACCGCACGAATGTGCGCCCGAATGTGTGGGGTGGACGGGCATGGCCGCGCGCGGCATAGCGACTCTCACCGCCCGGGGGTGTCATGACGACCGAGACCCACACCCAGACGCAGACCCACACCATGGCCGACCCCTGGTCGGCCTCGGACCCCGCCGACCGCCTCTTCGCGTTGGTCGTCGTGTGGTGTCCGCGGGCCCCCGAGCGGGTGGGCGAGGTCGTGCTCGTTCCCGCGGTCGGGCAGTGGGTGCTGGGGCGGGGCGACCCCTCGGCGGACGACCCCTTTCCGCGGCTGCTTCCGTGTCGACAGCGCCCGGATGGGCTGGCCCCCGCCGGTCCGCTCCGCATGCCCTCGGTCTCCCGGGTGCAGTGGCTGCTGTCGGCCTCGGGGGAAGGGCTGTCGGTGTCCGTGGTGGGGCGCTGTGCGACCCGCGTGAACGGGGCTCGGGCCACGGGCGACGTGGAGGTTCGTGAGGGCGATGTCCTGGAGCTGGCCCGAAAGGTGGTGTTCCGGGTGTCCACGCGCCCCTCCCGCCTCGCCGCGGTCGACGGGCCCCTTCATCCGTTCGGTGGGCCCGACGACGACGGCTTGGTGGGGGAGTCCCCCGGTGCGTGGTCGCTCCGCCAGGAGGTGGCCTTTGCTGCCCCACGCCGTGCCCACGTGTTGGTGCACGGGCCCAGCGGGAGCGGCAAGGAGCTGGTGGCTCGGGCGCTGCACGCGCGGTCGCTCCACCCGGGCGGGCCCTTCGTCGCGCGCAATGCCGCCACCATTCCCGAGGGCCTCGTCGACGCGGAGCTGTTCGGTCACGCTCGCGGCTACCCCCACGCAGGGATGCCCGAGCGGGAAGGGCTCATCGGTGCCGCCGACGGTGGCACGCTCTTCCTCGACGAGTTCGCCGAGCTCCCCGAGGCCCTCCAGGCCCACCTGCTCCGGGTGCTGGACGCCGGGGAATACCAGCGCCTCGGCGAGACGCGGACCCGCCGCTCCAGCTTCCGCCTCATCGCGGCGACGAATCGTCCGCTGGCGACCATCAAGCACGACGTCCTCGCCCGCCTTCCCTTGGTGGTGGAGGTGCCGGAGCTGGCCGAGCGCATCGACGACGTGCCGCTCCTCGCCCGTCACCTCCTCCGGCGCATCGCCGCCGAGGATCCGGCGCTGGCCACGCAGTTCTTCGTCGGGGGGCGGGCCACGGGGGAGCCGCGCCTCACGGCCCGGCTGGTCCGCGCCCTGCTCCAGCACGACTGGGCCACCAACGTCCGGGAGCTCGAGGCCTGGCTCTGGCGGGCCATGCGAGGTCAGGGCACGGCCCTCGACCTGGCCACGGTGCCCACCTCCACCGTGTCGTCGTCCCCGTCGTCGGCCTGGCTGGCCTGGCGGGGGACCGACCCCGCGGAGCTCCCGGCGGAGGTCGTGCAGGCCTGTCTCGACGAACACAACGGAGTGCAGGAGACGGCCTGGCGCGCGCTGGGGCTGTCCAGCCGCTACGTCCTCGTCCGCCTCATCAAGAAGCACGGGCTGGTGGTGCGCAAGACGCCTACCTGAGCGCGGCCTCCATGGCGGCGGCCCGCGTGTGGAGGTCGGCGGCCAACAGGGGGTGGGGCCCATCGTCGGCGAGGGCGGCGGCGGCGGCCAGGGCCTGGGCGACTTCTCGCTGCACCAGCCCGGTGTCGTCGAGGAGCGTGGTGCAGATCGGATGGTGGCGGGCGAAGTCCTCCCACTGTGCGGCGCCGGCCAGCCCCCACAGCCACACGGCCTGGGCCGCGGCCTCGAGGGTCCGCCGCTTCAGCTCGGCCGCTCGCTGCGCCACCACCGCCACGGCCTCGCTGGCCTCGCGGTAGCGCTCGGCATCGAGGAGCACCATGCAGCGGTTCATCCGCGGCACGACGGCATCGAAGACGCCGGCCTCGGTGAACAGCCGCTCGGCATCCTCGAGGGCTCGCACGGCGTCGTGGGTGCGACCGCAGCGTCGGTGCAGGTTGCCGAGGTCGTTGAGCGCGCTGGCCTCGAGGAAGCGGTGGCCCCGCTCGGCGAAGGCCTGGCGGGCTCGCTCCATGGGGGGGCGCGCCTCGTCGCACCGGCCCAGGTAGAGGAGCACGGTGCCACGGCGAAGCTCCAGCTTGGCGTGGATGAGCTGCGGCGGTTGGTCCGCGACCTGGTCGAGCGCCTGGAGCAGGGCGTCTTCGGCGCCGTGCAGGTCGCCCTGATGAACCAGGACCTCGGCCAGGCCGAGGCGAGGGGCGGCGGTTCGCCATGGCTCGCCCCCTCGTTCGAAGCTCTCGGTCGCGGCCCGGAACAACGCGCCGGCCTCTTGCAGCTGACCCCGACGCTGCAGCAGGGCGGCCCGGTTGTTCCGCGCCTCCCCCACGAGCAGGTGCGCCTCGGCATCGATGCTGAGCTCCTCGGCCCGGCGGGCGTGGGTCAGGGCTTCGTCGTAGCGGCCCTGCAGGCGGTACGCCTTGCTGCGGTACAGCTCCAGCCGGGCGTGCCGAGGACCGGTGGCCCTGCCGCGGAGCGCCTCTTCGATGCGCAGACCCAAGGCGAGCGCCCCCGTGACGTCGCCGAGGCGGTCGTGCTCTTGCAGGCCGAGCAGCAGGTGGTCGACGGCCTGTTCGGGGGCTCCTGCCTCGAGGAGGTGACGGCCGAGGCGCTCGGCATCGGCGGGGCCAGGGTTCCCCGCGAGCGAGGACCGGAGCGCCGCCGCGCAGGCCTCGTGGTGCCCCGCCCAGCGGCCCGTGTCGTGGGCCGAGCGGAGCAGCGCATCCCGGAAGAGCCGATGCCCGAAGACCCAGTGGTCTCCGTGGGGGGTGATCAGTCCCCGGTCGAACAGGCGCGGCTCCAGGGCGTCGCAGGTCGCGAGGGGAGCCACCTGGCGCCACTGCTCCGGGTCGACGACGACGCCCAGCACGGCGGCCCGCTCCAGCGCCTCCAGCTCCCCGGCGGCGGTCGCTACACCGCGGATGCGAGCGAGCCAGGCGTGGTGGAGGTCGGGGGGGAGGACCAGGGGCACGCCGAGCGCCAGCTCGAAGCCGTGGGGCCCCTCCACCAGCACCCCTCGGTCGACCCAGTCCCCCAGCAGCTGCACGGCGTAGGCCGGGCTGCCGGCGGTGTGCTGTTCGAGCTGCGCAGCGAGGTCGCCGTGGAGGTGCAGGACCCCACGGACCAGCGCTCGATGATCGACCTCGGAGAGCGGACCGATGGGGAGGGTCCGCGTGTGCGGGGTGGCCTCCAGGCGCTCGAGGGCCTCCCGGGTGGCGCCGGCGTCGTCGGGGAGGGTGCCCAGGACCAGCACGGGTACGTCGTCCTGGGTGGCGAGGAAGGCCGCGAGGTGGATGCTGTCGGGGTGATGGTGGAGGTCGGGGACGACGAGCACCAGCGGCCGGTCACCGGCAACCTGGCCCAGCAGGCGCACGAACCAACGGGTCCGCTCGTTCTCGGGGAGGTCGTGGGTGCCTTCGAGCAAGCGGGCGACGGTGCCCACCTCCGGAAGGTGCTGCCGGCGGAGGTGGGCGGTAAGCGGGCGTCCGACGAGGCCGTCTGCGCGGAGGGTGCGACGCAGGGCGTTCCGTAGGCCGATGGGGTGTGGACCCGCGGGGGGAACGGTGACGACGGGGCAGCCGCCGAGCTCGGCGGCGGACTCGGCGAGCCATCGGGCGAGGTGCTTCTTGCCGACGCCCTCGGCGCCCCGGAGCAGCACCACCTGGGGGCGGCGGCGCCTGTCGACCTCCCGCAGGGCCGCCCACAGCCCGTCGCGCTCGTGCTGGCGCCCGACGGTCGCTGGCGAACGGAGGCGGACGAGCGCCCGCCCGAAGCCCTTGGGTGGAGGGGCCATCGCGCCCGTGGGACGACGCCAGTCGCTGGGCAGCGTCGCCCGTCGGCGGTCGGCGGGGGCGGGCGGAGGCTCGGGCTCCTCGGGGGCTTCCGGCTCCCAGGACGAGGTCTCGTGCTCGAAGGTGGCCCCGGCCGTCGCGGTGTGGGAGCCGGCGGTGGAGGTGCTCGTCGGGAGGGCGAGGGGGGAGGGGAGGGCCTCGGCGGCGTCTCCCTGCGCCAGCTCGGCGAGGGCTTCGGCGGCGTCGACCGCGGCGCGGAAGCGCTGGCGAGGGTCGGGCTGCAGCATGCGGAGGACCCAGGCGGCGAAGCCCGGGGGACCCACCGGCGGCAGGGGGGGAGGGCCGCTGCGCCGACTGCCGATGGCGGCGGTGCGCGAGCGGGTGTCGAAGGGGGCGCGCCCCACCGCGCACAGGTACGCCACGCAGCCCACTGCGAACAGATCGGTGGCCGGGCCGAAGCGGCGCTCGGCGCCCTTGAGCTGCTCGGGAGCCATGGTCGCCAGGCTGCCGCGCACACGGCCGTCGGTGGTGTCCGAGGCCCCTCGCGCGATGCCGAAGTCGGACAGCTGGCGTCGGCCGTTCGGGGTCACCAGGAGGTTGCTGGGCTTCACGTCGAGGAGGCGGACCTGGCGGGCATGGGCG
>ENA-OWNT01005096-OWNT01005096.1-seawater-metagenome-genome-assembly--contig:-NODE-5096-length-11053-cov-3.955266_pt1 | contig 11053 bp, 8 predicted proteins | sample MGYA00238136_ERZ651165 | MGnify/ENA primary metagenome ERZ651165 (study PRJEB26861, sample SAMN08777766) | seawater metagenome | isolation source: coastal seawater | place: USA: Florida | collected...
CTACAATCAGGATTACACTCTTTGCCACTGTGAATACAACTGAAATAACGTGGAATTCCATTTGTAGATACATAGTCGTGTTCGTCGCGAGGCTGACTGCGGCGGACGCCGACCCAGACTCTGACGCGGACTCGGTGTGGCTTGGGGTCGTCGGTGCTGGGGCTGGGGGCTGGGAGTGCGCGCGGGCTGCCCGTGGCACTATCAGTCGTCCACTGCCAGGTCCCTGAAATCAGTCAGGCGAGCTGTGAGGCTCCGCCTACAGCCCCACTGAGCGGAGGGAGTTCCCGCCGCGCTTCCTTTCATTCAAAAACAAAGTCTCGGAAAACGGTAAGAATCACCGGAAACAGCGAAAGTTCGGAAAACCAAAGCAAAGGTGGTGACAAAGGCAGATCTAGTAAGGAATTTGGGGAATTGAAATTTTATGGATTTATTACCGGTAACCGGATCACTCACTCACTGTCACTCACTCCGCCGCTCTTCGGCGGCAGTTGGGACTTCGTTCGTTTGTTCGCTTGGTCGTTGGTTCATTTTCTTTTCGGTTCGGTTGTGCTGCAACGGCGGAACGGCGGCGGTTTGTTTGTTTGTTCGTTTATGAATACTTGTTTGCTTTTGCTTTGAACTTTGAACTGCGGTCGGAATGGCGCAACAAAGGACTTTGCCAAGAGAGCGGCAGTTGAGGTTTGTGCGACCGTTGTGATTGTGATTGGTTGAGCTGAGACAATGATTGATACAAGCGGTTCCGTTGTGAAGGCACGCCCCTGTTGTTGTGGTCACGGCAGTGGTTGGGGCAGTGCATTGTATTGACGCGTCCTCCCAATCAATGCGCCGGGCCATTGAACTCGCGGCCGGAGGGTTGACAGCGACGGTGAATGTACCGAAGCTGGCTGAGTTCGGACGTGACAGTGAAACAGATAGATCCAACAGAAGCTCGTACTATCGACGACGAATAAAGTCCCAATATCTTATTTTCCAACTTTGAAACCAGAGTAAATTTGTGTTCGCGTTGCTCACACTTTCGGTGTGTGACCAAGTGACTCTTGGCAATTGTGCCACGTCCGGCCCCCGCGTGCCGATCAGCCAGCCGGCATGCCTCGCAAAGGTCCCTCGCGCGCCCAGCGCAATAATGTGGCAATGAAAAGTAAAGGAGGCGTTGTGAATGTTCGCGTTTCTTTGAGCGACATTACTCGGGCAATGGCTCCTGAAAACTCTCAAGTTGCGCAGAAACGTGACAAACAGGGCCACCGACAGAACACCACACAATCCGAGGCTCAAAATCTCGAATACTCCGTGGTCAAGGTGAAAGGGCCTATATCCTCCGAATCCAAGGTCGTTGTGAACAAATTGAATGACCTGAAGAAAAAAATGTTTTTGATGAAGAAAAATACAGCAGTTCCAATTGCTCAAAAGCGTGTATCACAGAAATCCGCCGGGCTAAGCCGAAAAAACACGGAGACACGAAAGCCGAATCGCAAGAAGCCCGCCGCGACACACAAACAGCGAACGGATGTTCGAAAGATTTCTTCGACATCGCGCCGCAAACCATCAACAATCACCCACGGGCGTGATCGTCGCCCGCGATCGCAACTCCGTGCAACAGGGAAGGACCCGTCAAAGCGACGAGACGCGTCGTCTGCAAGACAACAAGTGTCCAGGCGTCCCACGAATCCATGTGTCACGCATTTGGAGAGCTGTGCACCTCCTTCTATCAAGCACCACGAGCAAAGTCCTCTTGGAGAGATAGAGTGCGTTGGCACTACTGCCAAGACGAACATCGTTCGAATGGCAACACCGAAAGCTCGACGGCAAAAATCGGGACCTGAGCCTGACGCCCCGCACACCGCGATCACGCTTGCCGACACACCGCAAGCGACGGGTCCGACTCATGCTAAAAACCCTCAGCCCAAAATAACTGGTGTCCAATACCGAGACAATCCTGCATCCGTTGGGTACAGAAATCTGCATCTACAGAAAATGGACACAAACTCCATCGCTGATAGATTTCAAGCAAGAATTAGAACTGCTAAAGGTGTTGGGCTACGGAACTCAAGTCCAACGACAGACGCGCAAACGCCACACGATACCGCGTTTTCACCTCACGTTTCCAAGAGCAAAAAAAAGTTTGTGACCGTCAGTGGCACTGCTGTAGCCCCAGGAAAAAGTGTCGCTGATTTAGAGCGTCAGATAGAACAAGCAGCTGCCGATAAACAATTCTTAAGGGCGGCCATGTTGCATGCGCAGCTTAAGCAGCTTCGCGAAGCGCCTCCGCCACAGCTAATTGACAACTTCGCGGATTCTGCCGCGTCAGCCACCAACGCATCACTGCTGGATGTGAAGTCTCCATCACTAACTCCGTATTTACCGTCACAACATCGACCTGTGGGGTTGGAAGAAAACGATGGCCATGCCTCTTTTGGCGCCGGCCGTGCGGCACAGGTATCGATGGCTTCGCCGGCCGAACTTCCAAGTGGTACTGACAGCATGATCATGAGTCCGAACAGTTGTTTTTCTCCTGCCAAAGCATTGAAACCCCGGGCTGATGGCAGTCACAAAATGGAGCACTGGCAACCAACGGAAAAACTGACAGACCGGCGCAAGATTGAAACCATCGTTGCAAATCCCAAAATCCCATGCGAAGATAAAATCAAGGCATTGTCAGCACGTCTTCGGAAATTCAAAACGGATCGGGTTTGTTGTTGTCCCCGTTCCCTTGGTTTGAGTATTGTTACCTTTTCTCATGTATGTTGACTCCATTAGGCACAGTTCAAGGACGAGCAAGCACGCGGTTTGTTCGGATACTCTGTGCAAGCAAATGTAATGAACCAACCTATTCAAGATGAAAACGAAAAACTGCGGATGGCCCAAGCAATGATGGCAGACTACGTTGCCGGGCGTCTGCCTCCGCCGCCAAACTTTGACCCACCTTCTCTACTTTCAGCTGCCGCATCACAGAAACCAATCAATCGCCTCGACAACAAGATGAACCCGTAGATCCTCTGCATAATCTGTTGTGGGCGATACTGCCTGCTATTATTTATAACATTCAACACCTGCCACCAATAGTATGCATTTGTGCGCGGCTAATCGCCGCTGTCTAGCGTGGGGTCACCACTGCTGGCCGTGCAAACACCTGCATCCCAGCACTCCTCCACTTCTTCTGTAGTCTGTTCGTATTTTTCGCAATCATCGTAATTCCAACACCATTTGTGCATTGGCGGGGCGGCAATTCCAGCGTTTGGCAATTGCGGGTTGCCGTGCATCATGGGGGCCTTGAGATACCGCAGTTCCGCGGCCTACACAATCGAAACAGACAGCCGATGATGAGAGAAAATTATTGTGTGGGTGCAAACACTCAAAGCTCAGGTTGCTCTCCACTGACCAGTTCATAATCGGGGTTGCGGCCTTCGATTGCCTGCAACGATGATTCATTGCGGCGCACAACACACAAAAAAAAATGACATCAGGGGTGACACAACAATGACGCACGAACATGGAGAACAAACCGCTCGCATGGAGTCAATATGATAACTCAAGTCATAGTCGAGCACCTGCAAATGAAGAAGTTTCACTCAGCACTCACAAGGGCATTGCGAGGCGAACACGGAGCAAACGTGCCTCCCAAATTTCGAAGTAAAACTCAGTTCTACGCCAAATATGACCAAAGTACACAAAGCTATGCCCCGTGAAATTGTAAATAATTCCATTTTCCCATCTACAAGCATGACAACGCCAATGTCAGCAAACACGATTTCTTGTCACAGAGTGCACACGGCTCTCACCCATAGTTGAGATCCCATGTGCCCCACGCAGTTGCACATTCAACAGAGGTTATTCCTTCGTTGAAACCGTCGGGTGACCAGCTGCAAGAACCACCAGAAGTGTCCAAGGTGTTAGAGATGGTACAACAGTGTATTGAATGGCGCAACATGGGCGTACCGAATGAGGGTCACTCCGTTCGGTGTTCCAACCACTTCGTCAATGAGCCAGTCACCAGCGAGAGGGCCCGCAATCTCCTCGGTGATTGGTTGCGGTGCACCGGACGAAATATTCCAAAACTGCAGCTCTGTCGGCCCAAAAGATCCGTACAACTGCGGGGGCAACGATCTGCACCCCACAAACGCCCCGGGGCTGATATCCCACGCTAGCCATTTGGGCTCTGTTACTGAGACGACGTCGAGCGCGTATTCGAAACTGACTACGACTCCAACGATGGCGAGCCACTGAATCACGCACACTACGAGGAGAATCCAGAAGAAAGTGATTTTGAGCTTTTCTCGTTTCAGCAGCCTCGATCGCCGTTTTGGTTTCCTAACACCAGACTCCCGACTCGGGGCCGTTGAAACTGCGGTCGAAGCAGGTTGCGCTTCTGGCTCACTCACGGAGACGTCCACTCGCTCAAAATCCACATCCACATCGGATGTTTGAACTCGGCGTTGCTGCTTTTCAATCATAGCAATTCCTTCATCGAAGTCATCTAAATCGGAGCTCATTTGGCACTTGAAATGTGCCGCGAACCCGCGAACACGACGCTGTCGGCCCTTTGAACTGCGGCCAAGTCGGCGGCAACGGAGATAAAAGATCCGCAAACCGTGCCACGCATTTTCCGTTTCCGAATCATGAAAACCGTTCCGTCACAGGTAGCCACCGCATGACCCAACCCGGTTCCTTGCATCAGTTATCCCCATGTCACTTTGTCAGACGCTTGCTGCGACCTCATCCAGGCGACATTCGGCTAGCGCCGTGCGACGCACTCACAACCTTACGACGAGAAGACAGACGCAAATCCTGCCCAGCGTGCCGTCTGTCAAATGGACAACAGTCACCAACACCAACACGAAAGCAAGCAAGTGCCCAGTGGCGAGGAACTATCGGTCCATCCACTGATCAGCGATTCATCAACCAAGCCAACAGATTGCAAGCAACTCGCAGGCGGGCGTGCCAAGTGCTAATGACAAGGCAATTACACCACGGCATGCACCAGCACGACGTACGACAAGTGGCAAGTGACGAGTGACCTGAGCTTCGTGATGTGACGAAACATCGAACATCGAACGTCAGTGAGACAAGACAACGAGACAACAACGCGACGAAGTGAGGAAGTGAACAAGCCATCGAACGAACGAATTGAACGAACGAACAAACGTCTTTATGTCACATCACATACTGTAGCTCAGCTTGACAACAACTGAAGACAACGAGACAACAATGCAACGAACGAACGAACGAACGAACGAACGAAGTGAACGAACGCACGAAGTGAACGAACGAACGCACGAAGTGAACGAACGAACCAACGAAGTGAACGAACCAACGAACCAACGAAGTGGACAAACGAACCAACGAACCAACGAAGTGCCCCAACGAACGAAGTGTGAACGAACGAACGAACGAAGTGAACAAACGAACGAAGTGAACGAACAAACAAACAAACGTCATCTCATCTCAGTTCAGTGAGTGACTGTGAGTGAGTGAGTGAGTGCGTACAGTCTCAGTGACCCTTGCTGCTTCACTGTCCGTCGCTGCGGTCGGAGTGCCACACCTCAACCCACCCACTGCCACCCACCAACACACTGCCACACTGCCACACTGCCACACTGCCACACATTCATTTTCTCCGATATTCATGGTCCTTGGTACTGACCTTACGTACCTTTGGTATTTCACTTTCAGTATTACCAATGTGCTGCGGGGCAGTTGAGTAGTGTACAGGTTCGTATAGATCGGACGTCGATACAACGTTGTGGTTACAACGTTGTTGCAACGACGACGACGACGACGACGACGACGACGACGACTGACCGACGACGATGACGACGATGTGATACAACCAACGACAATGATGTGGAACCGAGACGGAACGCGGGAAGAGACGTGGTGTGTGGAGGTGGTAGGAAGCGAAAGCTGGCTTGTGTGATTGTGGCGTAAAGGTGGGGCGGCGCTTGCAGAACAGCGGCGACAAATTTGATGATGTTGTGAGGGAGTGAGGCAGACTTTTTTTACATTTTTTTTTGTAGGAATGTGGCCTCGCCGACAGATTGCCTTTGCATGGGCATTCATTGCCAACGATTGTGGCTGATCGTATCTTTGGATGCCGTAGCACTTTTGTGAGCAAACTATCCATATGATGCGGTTTGACTGATTTCCTTGGAAACATGGCATCCGGCCGAAATGTGGCACTGTTTCTCGTCGCCATAGGCATCTTCGTTGCAGGTTATGTTTTCGTTGACGTTCGCATGTTGCGGAACCATGGCCGACGAGATGGTCTTGGCGCGTACGACCTACGGAATGGTGAATTTCGTGGTCCCCGCAACCGTTATCATGAATTTCAACAAAGCAATGAACACCAGCGACCACGCAGTTCACCCAAGAACGGAAACTCCCCGGTTGCTCCACCTTGCAATTTTGAAGCTACCATAAATACACAGCGAGTGTTGACTCACCTGACGAATAAATGGTCCACACCCGCGAACGGGCTGAACAACCGATCCGGCACCTCCGTGCTCCAACCAGAAGAATGGCACAGCAGTTTCGCCACCGACCTTCGACGTCGTTTTCAATCGCAGTGCTTCAATCGCCGCGACAAGGAAACTGGCCGCGCGGTGACCATCAATTTCGGCGTGCTGATGCCTGGGACTTATGGGGGTGCTCCTGTCGATCCGCAGAAAGCAGAGTCACAAGCGCGCAACACTGATAGTGGCAAACGTTTTCCGGTTCTGTATTTGCTTCATGCCCGCGACGGTGCCTTCGTTTCCTCGGCAAGCACGGACGTCCGGCCCAATGTTGCAGATGTGTTAGTTGATTACGCTGTTGCCATGCATCTCGGACTGCTACCTCCGATGCTCGTGGTCCTCCCATTCTCCAAGCCTTGTTCCCTGTGGACGGATTTCAAAGGTTTGTTCTCGCGGTGCACCCTGCTCCGTGTGCCGCAATATGTAACATGCTGCGTGTCAAATTTTGGTAGCTGCAGCATTGGAATTGAAGAACCCGCTTCAAGCACAATCAGAGACCAACTTGCTTGCAGTCGTGGAGAATGTTGATCGCCGATTTAGAACGATTCCGAATGCGTCAGGTATGTCACGACTGTCAAATCCAATTCACTCTTCACCACGGACGTCGCAAACAGTTTCCTCTCTTACGGTTCCAGGCCGAATTGTGGTCGGCGACTCAATGGGCGGTGAAGCAGCAATCAGACTGTTGCTCAAGTATGCTTCGCCCGCTGTGTTTGGAGCAGCTGTTGCCACTGATCCTGGTTCGTTGGATGTTATGCCATGTCGAGCTTAAAGTTTGCGTGTCTATTGGGAGTGATGGGATTATCTTTGTTCAAACGTGGTTCTAGGGCTATTCTCCTGGGATTCACTGCGAGAACGCGGCACATCAAATTACGAACGCAAAGGCTTCGACGCGGCCATGGCTGATCATGATGATGCTGCGGCATGTAAATATGAGCAACGTTACTATCTCGTCAACGTGTTTGACAACAGCAAAGAAATGTTTGAGGAGTTTTCGTACGAGCACTACCTGGTCAACGACCATGCACATTCTCATTTGTCTACTGTGCGCGTCCGGTACGTTGCTGGTCAGGACGACAAGCGACACATCAAAGCCATAAACGCACTAGAGTGAGTTGATTGCCTGCTACATCCTGTAGCACTTCGCAGCACGTTATCTCACAACATCACCGTTTGTACGTCAGGTCCAATCTGTGCAGAGCCGGAGTCGACCATTCTGCAGTGTGGGTGCCCGGTTGCAAGCACGATCAAGGCACGTGGTACTTGCAAACAACTTTCACAATCACTTCTGAGGTCTCAATGTACTTTTTATTTGGCAGGTTGCATTCTGACTGACGAAGTCGTTCGTGGGAACTTTGCGTTTGTGTCGGAGTTTCTCGCGAATCGCAACCTCACCAAAGCTGCTAAGTGCACAAAACATGCGCGGTCATGATGAGGCCCTGGCGGCACACAGCCACCACCGCCTCCAAAACCTAAAGATGCACCACGGCCAGTAATAGACAATTACATACTTTATTCTGTGAACTACTGGACTGGCTTGACCCCATAACGGCTCGCGATTTGGTCGTAATAGTCCATTGCCTTTCGAACATAGGCACGTTTCTCGGTGTAGGGACCGTTGTAGAATGATCGTTTGAAACCCGTAATCACAATGTCCTTGAGTTGCTTCGGGGACAGCTTGAAAGTTTTCGATGCCAAGCACAGTTCCTTGACAGTGGTTGTGTTGGACACGAGTCTGTTGTCGGTACATACGGTCACGCTGATGCGTTCTTCCAGCATTCGACGCATGTTGTGGTTTTCAAGCTTCAATCCGGGCATCGTTCCCAAATTAGACGACAGGCACACCTCGAGGGTGATGCGGCGCTGTGCCACATGCTGCACAATGTGCTTGACGAAGGCCTTAGGATCTGGGAAGGTCTCTGTTGGTGCCACCATTTCTTCAGAGAAGAGATGGTACCCATGACCGATGCGATGCGCATGCAAGTCAGTCACTGCTTGAAAGATTGACTTTGGTCCGTATCCTTCTCCGGCATGGCAGGTTGTCTCCAGAAATTTCTTGTGCGCAAACCGGTACGCGTCAATGTGATGCGACGCTGGGTATCCCAGTTCAGCACCAGCGATATCCAAAGCAACAACTGGTACGCCTTCGTTGCGAACTTCGACTGCAGCAACCACTAGAGCCATCGACGCAAGCCCGTAGATACGCGAAAGTGGTTCGTGTTTGTGGCAATTGATCAGAGACTTGAAGTACTCCGAGAAGTCAGCAGTGAAAAACCGAAGGGCAGACACGATGATTCCGTACTTGTACCCAGGCTCGTCAGGCGGCTCAATCTTGTCGTTGTACTCTTTTGTTGCCCGTTCAAGTCCACGGTTGACGCTTCTGATCACGTTGCAGATGTCCAGCTCCCCGTCCTCTGTGCGTGCGTGCAGCTGTGGGCCGAAGCGCACCTCAAAATATCGCACGCCCTCCTCGTAGTTGTCGACAGCAAACTCGTAAGCGACGCGTTCTAGATTTTCGGGACTCTGCATCACCATTGTCGTGTACTTGAAGCAGAACAAGTAGTCCTCCAAAGACTCAAAGTGCTTCTTGAAGACATGCTCACGCAACTCCTCGACGGTGTAGTACGGCAGTTCCAAGCCATCTTTCTTCGCAATTTCAATGACGGTGCTTATTCGTACAGATCCGTCCAAGTGCACGTGGAGGTCTGTCTTCGGGATGGCTTTAAAAAATTCCAACGGGTACGTTTGTGATGCCATTTTGTAGTTTCCAGCCCGCGATGGACATGAGGGCCAGCATACAACAGCGTTGCAAAAAACGAGACGGAATTTTGTATGTTTTGTCACTCATGGGGATTGACACACCATACAGCGCGGCTCCGAGGAGTAGGGTAACACAGCACCAGAACCAGCGCTCCAGTCCTGGAGTGCGCCGCGGCAAACTTCCACCGACCAGCCGACTGGCCAACTAAAACGGGGTCACCACAACGAACAACTGCACGGCCGACCGGCCAACTAAACCGGGGTCACCGAATCAAACAACTGCACATACGTGCATCGCTGTCAAACAACTCAAAGAACAGGAACCAAGGAACCACGAACGAGTGAACGCACGAGCGAGCGAGCGAACGAACGAACGAATTCAAAACGCTTCGCTAACACGAATCCACTTCAACAGCGAACCACAAACGAGCGAATGAACGCACGTACGAACGGACGAACGAACGAATGTTCAAACGGAAACAAACAAACGAACGAATGTTCAAACGGAAACGAACAAACGAACGAACGAACGAACGAACGAACGAACGAACGAACGAACGAACGAACGAACGAACGAACGAACAGTGAGTGAGTGAGTGAGAGTGCACGACCAAACCCCCAACATGACTGGAACCTCACTCACTCACTCACTCACAGTCACCACACCATCACCACATTCCATCACCACTCCCCACTTCTGCAACACTTTCCGCTCATTCGACACATGTCTACACCCACGGGCCGCCGGATCATACGACTGATTGAGTAGCACCTCGTTTGACCATTCCTATACCCCTCTGGCCGCCTGTACTGTTGGCTGATTTCCTCTCACATCGGCTAAATGACCGTCGAGTGAGGTCCAAAGTACCCTTCTGGCAGTGAATACAAACGACTGATTGAATAGGCACCCAAGTCGTGCTCTGCTCGCCGTTCGCTGGCCGCAGCGTGGTTTTATCGTGGAATCAGCCGTACTCGGTATTACCGTCTGCACTAAAAGTACAGAGTTTGGGTGTGGTGTGGCCGCGCCGTTCGTTTGTTTGTTGTCAGTGACAGTGACTGACGGAGAGTGAGTGAGTGACCGACTGAGAGTGACTGCTGAGCGAGCGACAGTGAGACAGTGAGACGGATTTGATTTGAAATGGACGACAAGCCACGACAGCGAGGAACCGCATAGTGCCGTTTGTGGGTATATCCATTTTCCCAGTCAGTCACGTACGAGAACATACCCTTAATCAGGACTTTCGCGGTATTCAACACACTATCATCGGTATTCATTACATTCCTATATGCGGGTTACACAATACTGCCTTTGTACCTGAAGTGGCGTATCCTCAAACAGGACTTGTGTGTTTTACTGACTTCCTGGGAAGGTAGGGGCGCGGCGGAGCGGAGGGCGTGAGTTGGGGTGACACTGTGACTGACTGACTGACTGACTGACTGACTGACTGACTGACTGACTGACTGACTGATTTTGAGTGGCTGTGGGTGAACGAGTGACGCCCCGGCGCTCTGTTTTGTGACAGTTGGAGGGTCGTTGGCGAGCGTGACAGTATGCATGCAGCACACACACACACACACACACACAGACGGAGAGACGGAGACGCCGCCGGAATAATATATCCACATATAGGAATTGCGGAATATTATGTGGGTGATACGGGGACAATACACAGAATCCCGATCATGGATATAGTCCGTGGCAGTGACGGAATTCGTTTGCGTCGTCGTCGTCGTCGTCGTCGTCGTCGTCGTCGTCGTCGTTGTTGTTGATTGATGTCGTCGTTGTT
>ENA-OWNT01005097-OWNT01005097.1-seawater-metagenome-genome-assembly--contig:-NODE-5097-length-11052-cov-3.288838_pt1 | contig 11052 bp, 9 predicted proteins | sample MGYA00238136_ERZ651165 | MGnify/ENA primary metagenome ERZ651165 (study PRJEB26861, sample SAMN08777766) | seawater metagenome | isolation source: coastal seawater | place: USA: Florida | collected...
GTAAAGGCCGGCGATGAGCCGGCCGAGCGTCGACTTGCCGGAGCCGGAAGAACCGACCAGCGCCACGCTGCGCCCGGCCGGAAGGTCGAGCCCGAAGCCGCCGATCAGCGGCGGCTCCAACGGCATGTAGCCGAAATCCAGGTCCGCAACGCTGATCCGGCCGCTCGGCAGTCGGTCAAGTCCGGTCATGCCAGGACCGTCGGCGCGGTCGGGCGGCTGGCGCAGCACGTCGTCGATGCGCTCGGTGAAGGCGCGCACCTCCTGCAGCTTGGCGCCGAGGCTGGTCAGCGCGATCACCGGCGCCGTGAAGCTGGCGGAGAGCGTCTGGAAGGCGACCAGGGTGCCGATGGTCATGGCGCCGTCCATCACCTTCCAGCCGCCGATGGTCAGCACCGCGGCGGACGTCAGCGCCGTCAGCAGGGCGGGCGTGGCGTCGATGACGGCGAGGCGGCGGCCCTGAAACTCTGGCAGGAGACCGGGGTGCGGGTGTTGCCGGGCGCCTATCTGGCGCAGGGCAAGTCGGGGCAGAACCCCGGCGAGGGATTCATTCGCGTCGCCCTGGTGGCGCCCCAGGACGAGACGCGGCGCGCGCTGACGATGTTGCGCGATTGTTTGTACGGATAAGTAAATCGAGGCAGGTATGGCATCCTATCATATTCGCAACCGCGATCCGCTGCTCGACAGCAACATGCAGGCGGCGATCGAGAAACGCGGCAAGGAACTGATCGGGATTTTCCTGTTCTGTCTCGGCTGTGCGGCTGCGGCGATGATCGGATCCTATACGCCCGAGGACCCGAACTGGCTGGTCTCAACCGATGCGCCGGTGCAGAACTGGATGGGGTCGCTTGGCGCCTCCATCGCCGCTCCGCTGTTCATGATCATCGGCTGGGGCAGCTGGGGCATCGCGCTCTGCCTGATGGTCTGGGGCGCGCGGTTCGCGTTCCACCGCGGAGAGGAGCGCGCCGTTTCGCGCGTGGTCTTCGCGCCGATCGCCATCGCGCTGGGCTCGGTCTATGCCTCGACGCTGGTGCCCGATGCGGCATGGAAGGCGACGCACAGCTTCGGCCTTGGCGGGATGTTCGGCGATACGGTGACCGGCGCGCTGCTGACGGCGCTGCCCTTCGGGTCGCACCTGATGATCAAGCTCACCTCGCTGGTGATGGCGGCGGCGATGCTGGCGCTTGGCGGTTACGTGCTGGGTGTCACGAAATACGAGGCGAGCCGGGGCACCCGGTTCGTTCTGATCGGCCTGATCATGGCCTATAGCGCTCTGCTGACCCTGCTTGGGCGCAGTGCGGCCGGTACCGCCAAGATGGTGCGCCAGCAGGGCGTCCGCGTGGCGGAGCGGCATCAGGAATTCCGTATCGCCCGGGCGGAACGGGCGGCGCAGCGTGACGAGTGGGAAGAGGACGACTACGAGTTCGAGCCCATCGAGATCGTGTCGCGCCCGGAGCCGACCGAACCGCGCGGCGGTTTCCTGTCACGTATGCCGAGCCTGATCCGACGCCCCGAGCCGGAACCGGAACCGGAACTGGACGAAGCCCAGCTTTACCGGGATGACGACAGCACGGGTGGCGAGCGCATCCGCTCGAAGATTGCCGACATCGTGCGTGCCCGCCGTCAGGCCGGGCTGCCGGTCGAGCCCGAGGATGACCCGACCAAACCGCTGACCAAGGGACGTGGCCGCCGGCCCGAACCGCTGCTGGTCGCGCCGCGGCCTTCGACGGGCCTGCGGGCCGAGCCGCCGCTGACCAGCGCGCAGGCCGCCGCCCGTCCGGCGCCGGTGGCAGAGCGTTATGTCGAGGACGACTACGACGACCGTTATGACGACCGCTACGACAACAACATGTTCGAAGACGAGCCCTACTACGAGGCCGAGCCGGAGATGATGGAGCCTGAGCCGATGCCGGTGAGCCAGCCGGCCGTCGCGCGCAAGGTTCCGGTCCCCGAGCCGCGCAAGGTGGTCGAGAACCCGGCCCGCAAGGCGCCGGTCCAGTCCCGCCGCGCGCAGGCCGAGGCGCAGCCGCGCCTCGCGCTGGAGGACGAGAACAGCGACTTCGAACTACCGCCCCTCAGCCTGCTGTCCGATCCCAAGGCGATCCAGCGGCACCACCTCTCGGACGAGGCGCTGGAAGAGAACGCGCGGATGCTGGAAAACGTTCTGGACGACTATGGCGTCAAGGGTGAGATCGTCAGCGTCCGTCCCGGCCCCGTGGTCACCATGTACGAACTGGAACCGGCGCCGGGCCTCAAGGCCAGCCGCGTGATCGGCCTTGCCGACGATATCGCGCGTTCGATGATGGCGCTGTCGGCCCGGGTTTCGACCGTGCCGGGCCGCTCGGTGATCGGGATCGAACTGCCGAACGACAACCGCGAAAAGGTGGTCCTGCGCGAGATCCTCGCCAGCCGCGACTTTGGCGATGGCAATCAGGCGCTGCCGCTGGCGCTGGGCAAGGACATCGGGGGCGATCCGATCGTCGCCAACCTCGCCAAGATGCCTCACCTGCTGATCGCCGGGACCACGGGTTCCGGTAAGTCGGTCGCGATCAACACCATGATCCTGTCGCTGCTCTATCGTCTGACCCCGGACGAGTGCCGCCTGATCATGATCGACCCCAAGATGCTGGAACTCTCCGTCTATGACGGCATTCCGCACCTCCTCTCCCCTGTTGTGACCGACCCCAAGAAGGCCGTGGTCGCGCTCAAGTGGGTGGTGGGCGAGATGGAGGACCGCTATCGCAAGATGTCCAAGATGGGCGTGCGCAACATCGACGGCTACAACGGCCGGGTGAAGGATGCGCTGGCCAAGGGCGAGATGTTCTCGCGCACCGTGCAGACGGGGTTCGACGACGAGACCGGCGAACCGGTGTTCGAGACCGAGGAATTCGCGCCCGAGAAAATGCCCTACATCGTCGTGATCGTCGACGAGATGGCCGACCTGATGATGGTCGCGGGCAAGGAGATCGAGGCCTGCATCCAGCGTCTGGCGCAGATGGCGCGTGCCTCGGGCATTCACATCATCATGGCCACGCAGCGTCCCTCGGTCGACGTGATCACCGGTACGGTCAAGGCGAACTTCCCCACCCGGATCTCGTTCCAGGTGACATCCAAGATCGACAGCCGCACCATCCTTGGTGAAATGGGCGCCGAGCAATTGCTGGGCATGGGCGACATGCTCTACATGGCCGGCGGGGCCAAGATCACCCGTTGCCACGGCCCGTTCGTCTCGGACGAGGAAGTGGAGGAGGTGGTCAACCACCTCAAGCAGTTCGGCCCGCCGTCCTACGTCAACACCGTTCTGGAAGGCCCGGACGAGGACAAGTCGAACGACATCGACATGGTGCTCGGCCTTGGTGGCAACACCGACAGCGAGGATGCGCTCTACGACACCGCGGTGCAGATCGTGATCAAGGACCGCAAGTGTTCGACCTCCTACATCCAGCGCAAGCTGGCCATCGGCTACAACAAGGCCGCGCGGCTGGTCGAGCAGATGGAGGAAGAAGGCGTCGTCTCGGCTGCCAACCACGTGGGCAAACGCGAGATCCTCGTCCCCGAACAGCAGTAGGCGCCCAACTGGTGCCACATTAAAGCGTAAAACCATGCCGGGCCCCTTGCCCGGCATGTTTGTTTGGTCACCATGGTTCGGTGTGGTGCGTTTTCCAGGAAAGTTGTTTCATGACAGTTGTTTCCGATTACACGGCGATTCTCGCCTATCTCGATTACGCGGCTCAGCGCTGGAACGCGGGTGAGTCGCTCGGCACTCCGGTGTTCGTCAGCTATCATTTCATGACCCCGGACGAGCTCCCCTCTGCGTGGGAAGTCGCCTATGCGGTCGATACTGTCACCGTCCTGAATCCGGCGGTCGAGGACGCCGTTCGTGCGGCCATGGACGCCATCGAGGCGGTGACGGGGATCACCTTTGTCGAGAAGGCCGACGGCGAGGCGATGATCAACCTGCACGGGGTGACAGGTTCGGACTGGGGCGGCTGGGCCAATTACCCTTGGGTGAACAACGGCGCGGTTTCGACCGGGTCCTTCGTCCTCGACGTGTCCTCGCTGGACCTGTCTTCGGGCTATTCGGCCGAGGTGATCCTGCACGAGCTCGGCCACGCGGTCGGCCTGTCGCATACCCACGAGGGCGGGCTGACGCTGAGCTCGGTCTTCGACAGCCACCGCTACACGCTGATGTCCTACAACTACACCAACTATCCGGTGGGAGAGCTGGGCGTGCTGGATGAGCAGGCGTTGCGCCACATCTATGGCGAAAGCGGCGCGGCGGACGACTGGTCCTACGGGTTCCGCGACGATGGGGTGTTCCGCGTCGTGGCAGGGGCCGAGGATGACCGGGTGATCGGCGTTGGGTCCGAGAACCTGCTGAAGGGCGGCGGAGGCAATGACCGGCTGATCGGGGGCGGTGCAGACGACCGCATTATCGGCGGGGCAGGGCGCGACGTGATTGTGGGAAAGAACGGCTCCGACGTGCTGCTGGGCGGGGGCGGCAACGACAAGATCTACGCGAGCTTCGCGGGAGATATCTATTACACGGCCGACAGCAACCGGCTGGTTGGCGGCAAGGGCAACGACCGCCTGTTCGGGGACGGTGGCGCGGATGACCTGATCGGAGGCGATGGGGACGACGTGATCTCGGGCGGATACGGCGACGACCGGATCGTCGGGGGCAAGGGACTCGACCGGCTGAACGGGGGAGGGGGGCGCGATGTATTTGTCTTCAACCCGAAGCAGGACGGCGAGCGGGATATCGTGCAGGACTTCAACGTCTACTCGGATTCGCTCGACTTCGGTCGCCTGACCCTGACGATGGAGGACGTGAAGCTGCGCGAGATCAACGACGGTGCCGATCTGGTACTGAAGATCGACCTTGGCGATGACGCCTACAGCATCCTGTTCCGCGACATGTCGGCCTGGTCGATGGAGTATCACCTGACCAGTTACGCGGGTTTCTGAGGCGTTCGGCGGGGCTTGGGATGGGCGGCGCTCTGCCGCAGGATGATCACTGCCGCGCGAGGGATGCTGGATTTCCGCGCGGCGGGGTTTATCTAGGCGTCATGATCAAGTCTCTGACCCTTGCCGCCCTCCTGACGGGCGCCCTGGCTTCCACCGCGCTTGCCGCGGAGGAGCTTTCACTGTCCGCCATCTCGGACTACCTGAACGGCTTCAGCACCGCCGAGAGCGACTTTGTCCAGTACAACGAGGACGGGTCGAAATCGACCGGTACGCTGTATGTGAAGCGGCCGGGCAAGATGCGGTTCGAGTACAATCCGCCCAACAAGGGCTACGTGATTGCCAGCGCCGGGTCGGTGATGGTGCGGGATTCGAAATCGAACGTGCCGCCGGAAACCTACCCGCTGAAGCGGACGCCGCTTTCGATCATCCTTGAGAAGAAGGTTGATCTTGGGCGCGCGAACATGGTCGTCGGCCATGATTTCGACGGCACCTACACGGTTGTCCGCGCCCAGGATCCCGAGCATCCCGAGTACGGGTTCATCGACCTGAAGTTCAGCGATGCGCCGGTGGCCCTGCGCCAGTGGACCATCACCAACGAACAGGGCAGCCGGACGGCGGTTGTCCTTGACGGGCTCGAGACCGGGATGACGATCCAGGACTCGCTGTTCTATCCCGACATCACGCGGCGCGCGAACAACCGCTGATCAGTAGCGGCCGCAGCTTGCCAGCTGCGACTGGTACAGCACCGCGCGCGCCTCGACGTCGCCCGCGACCCGCAGCAGCCAGCTCTTGCTGTTGTGACTGCCACGCGCGAAACCGGAATGACCCTCGTGGTAGGCGAGGTACTGGTTGCGCGCGTCGGTCAGTTCGATCCCGACCTTGTAGTGGCTGCGGCTCATGTACCAGCCGATGAAGTCGGCCGAGTCGCGGATGTTGTCGCGCTTGGCGCCGCGCCGGCCGGTCGACTTGCGGTAGTCGTCCCAGGTCGAGTCGAGTGCCTGGGAATAGCCGTAAGCGCTGGACTGGCGCCCCATCGGGATCACGCCAAGGGTATAGCGGAACGGGGTGCGCGCATCGCTGCGAAAGCGGCTTTCCTGATAGACGGTCGCCATCTGCACCGCGACGGGCACGCCCCAGCGGCGTTCGGATGCCTTGAAGGCGCGAACGTACTTGGGTTTTTCCCGCACGATGGCGCAGGCGTTGTCCAGGTTGCTGGGAGGCGAAGAGAATCCGCCACCGCACGACGCCAGCATCAGCGTGAGGATCATCACGCAAAGGGATCTGCTCATTGCCTCTTGCCTTTTTTGACGGGATTTTACAGCAAGAGGCGCTCGCTGCAAATCGGTTTCCGTTGACGAAACCGTCAGAACGCGGGCGAATTCGGGCTAAGTCACTGTAAAACTGGGTGGCACAGACTGTTTCTGCGAAATCCCGGTCCCGGGATTGGACATTTTGGGGTGGAAAAGGGTATTGGTTGATGCCAGGGGCTGAAGATATGTTGACGAAACGTGCCAAATATAACCTGGGCCAGGTCGTGCGCCACCGGAAGCATCCCTTCCGGGGGGTGGTTTTCGACGTCGATCCGGAGTTCGCCAACACCGAGGAATGGTACGAGGCGATCCCGGAGGAAAGCCGTCCGGCCAAGGGGCAGCCCTTCTATCACCTGCTCGCCGAGAACGATCAGAGCTACTACGTGGCCTATGTCTCGGAGCAGAACCTGGTGGCAGATTACTCCGGCGAGCCGGTGGATCACCCCGATATCCCCGAGATGTTCGGACCGTTCCAGGACGGGTCCTACCCGCTGCACGTTCACCTGAACTGACGCAGCGGGCTGGCGGTGGCCGCAGAAGCGGCCAGCGCCTTATCGCTCAGTAGCCGATGGCGCAGCCGTCCTTGCGCGGATCGCTGGCGCCTTCCAGCACGCCATCCTCGCGAATCCGGATCGCCTGGGACCCGCCGAGCGGATCGCTTGGCACGGCGACCTTGTGGCCCATGTCGGCCAGTTCCTGCCGCACGGCGTCGGAATAGCCCTTTTCGACGTTCATGGTGCCGTTGTCGGAGAAGCTGCGCGGGGCGTCCATCGCCGACTGCATGTCCATGCCGAAATCGGTCAGGTTGGTGACAAAGCGCGCGTGGCCGTTCGGCTGGTAGGCGCCGCCCATGACGCCGAATGGCGTTGTCACACGGCCGTTCTCGCGCAGCATGCCCGGGATGATCGTGTGCATCGGCCGCTTGCCGCCCTTCATCTCGTTCGGATGGCCTTCGGCCAGCGTGAAGCCGGCGCCGCGATTCTGGAACAGGATGCCGAACTTGTCCGAGGCGATGCCAGAGCCGAAGCCGTGGAAGATCGAGTAGATCAGTGATACGGCCATGCGGTCGCGGTCGACCACGGTGATGTAGATGGTGTCGCGGTGGATCGCCTCGGTCAGCGGCGCGGCGGCGGCCATTGCCTTCTTGGGGTCGATCAGCGCGGCGAGGCGGGCCGCCGTTTCGGGGGCCAGCATGTATTCGAGTTTCGACGTATGGTGCGCGTCCGCGATGAAGCGGTTGCGGGCGTCATAGGCCAGCTTGGCGGCCTCTGCCTCGATATGCGCGCGCAGGGCGCCGAAGGGCTCCATCGCGGCGATGTCGAAGTGCTTGAGGATGTTCAGCAGCAGGATCGCCGTAGCGCCCTGGCCGTTGGGCGGATGCTCCACCAGGTCGACGTCGGCGTAGGAGCCGCTGACCGGCGCGGTCTCCTCGCATTCGGTCGCGGCGAAGTCGTCAAGCGTGTGGACGCCGCCGAGGGCCCGCAGCGAGGCGACCATGTCCTCGGCGATTTCGCCTGTGTAGAAGGCATCGCGCCCGTTCTTGGCGATGCGGCGCAGCACCTCGGCCTGTCCGGGGGCGCTGAAGGTCTGGCCCACGGTCGGGGCCTTGCCGTTCAGCAGGAATGCCTCGCGCGCCTTGCCCTGCAGGACGGCGGCGTCATCGGCCCAGTCGAAGGCAACGCGCGGGGCGACGGGCACACCGGTTTCGGCGTAGTGGATTGCGGGGGCGAGGACGGAGTCGAGGCCGATCTTGCCCACGGTTCCGGCAAGGTGGCAGAAGGCGTCGATCGCACCGGGCACGGTCACCGCGTAGGGGCTGTGCAGAGGCACAGCGGTTTCGCCCTTGGCGCGCAGGTCTGCGGCGTTGGCGGCGGCAGGCGCGCGGCCCGACCCGTTCAGGGCGCGGATGTCCTTGCCGGGTTCGGACCACAGCACGAAGCAGTCACCGCCGATGCCGGTCATCTGGGGTTCGCAGATCCCGAGCAGCACGGCCCCGGCAATGGCGGCATCCATCGCGTTGCCGCCCCGTTTGAGAATATCGAGGGCGGCCTGTGCGGCCAGAGGGTGCGACGTGGCGCACATGCCTTCTGACGAGAGGACGGGGGAACGGCCGGGATAGTGAAAGTCGCGCATTTGGGGTCTCCTGAATTGCGGCGAGCCTAGAGCGCAATCCGGGAAAGGAAAACCGAATTTCGGACCCTTGTTCAGGGCGTTCGGTCGCGATGTGGGGAAAGAAAGTCCTCGGTGCCGCGTACTGGGTGGGGGCTAATGAAACGCGGCACCGAGGGAAGCCATATGCAGCTACAGGTTCTGTATGGGAGTTGTTTCAGGCATCAGTTTGATGGGATTAAGGCGCTTTTGCGGCAGCGAAAATTGTAGGTACTTCAGGAATCGATCCGTTCGGTTTGGTGGCACTGTTTCTGTGCGAATGGTTCAAAGGTTCAGGAACCGACGAAACGCAGGCGCAGGCGGTTGAATCCATTGCGGCGGACATAGGTCAGGTCGCTGGTCAGCCGGCGGATCAGGAGCCACCCGAAACCGCCCTCGGGCAGCTGGTGGCGGGGCAGGGCGAGGTCCATCGCGTGGCCCGCAGGCAGGCTGTTTGCCGTGAAGGGTGCGCCCCTGTCGCGCACCGTCAGGATCAGACCCGAGGCGCCGAACACGTAGGCGACGCAGATAACTCCGGGCTCTCGGCCGCGATAGGCGTGTTCGACGATGTTGTTCACGACTTCGGCGAGGACGAGCTCAACGTCGGCGAGGGGCGTTCCGCCCAGCCCGTCCCGCCGCAGGGCGTTCACCACTTGCTCGATCCCGTCGCGGGCGGCCTCGGTGCTGGCCGCGAAACGGTGGAGGCCGCGCGGCGTCATGCGTATCCTCGGGCGGGCGGGTGCACGCCCCTAGCCCTGTTCGGGGGCCAGCGCAGCGGAGATCGAGGGGAAGAGGCGGAACACCGTATCCATCCGGGTCAGTCGGAAGACCTTGTCTACGGCGGGCGTCAGCCCCGCGAGATCGAGACGGCGCAGGGCGCTGAGCTGTTTCATCGAGGCGACGATGGCGCCAAGCCCGCTGGAATCGATGAACTGCACCGCGGCAAGGTCGAGCACCACGCGGGACGGGCCCCCGGCGGTGGCGTTGCGCATGTCTTCCTTGAACTGGATCGCGACCGCGGCGTCGATCCTGTCGGCGGTCACGGTGACGATCATCACCTCGTCCTCGATCCGGCTGCTGAGGCACATGGCCAAATCCTTGCAAGTGGCAGAGGATCGCAACTCTAGACTGCAAAGCTTACCATTCGGTATGCAGGCTTAGTCGGATTTGGGAGGCGGGATGAAGCTGTTTCGTATCATGTGGGGGCTGGTAAAGATCGGTCTGCCCGAGCCGCTGGTCGGCGCGATCTACCGGGGGCGGCTGGCCGAGGTCGACGGGCGTGCGATCGACCCCAAGGCGCAGGCGCTGAGCGATCTGGTGGCGCTAGTGCGCGACCCGGCGGTGCAGATGACGGTCGAGCAGAGCCGCAAGCAGCTGGCCGGGTTCGTCGCGCGGTTCGATCTGCCGGGGCCGGACGTGCGGCGGACCGACATCGAGCTGCCCGGGGCCGAAGGACCCCGCGCGGCGCGGCTCTACCAGCCCGAGTCGGGGGGCAAGGCGGGCACGCTGCTTTACCTGCACGGCGGCGGCTGGATCCAGGGAAGCATCGACAGCCACGATGCGCTCTGCGCCAAGCTGGCGGCGGGCGCGGACGTGCGGGTGATCTCCTACGATTACCGTCTCGCGCCCGAGCACAAGTACCCCTCGGCCTCGGACGACATCCTTGCCGCCTACCTGGGGCTGATCGGGGGCGCCGGAAAGGTGAAGGCGGAGCCGGGCAAGCTGGTCGTCGGCGGAGACAGTGCGGGCGGCAACCTGACCGCCGCGATCTGCCTCATGGCCAAGGAGAGCGGTGATTTCACCCCATTGGGGCAGCTCATGTCCTATCCCTTCCTCGATGGCGTCACCCCGGCCGAGGACAAGCTCGAGCCACATTCGATCTTCCCCGCCGCGCGCCTGCGCGCGTTCAGCGTCTGCTATGCGGGCGTCGAAGAGAATCTCTACAACCCGCTTCTGTCGCCGGTCCTGGCGTCGGACGAAGCCCTGACCGGCCTGCCTCCCGCGCTGATCATCACCGCCGGCCTCGATCCCCTGCGTTTCGAGGCACGGAAATATGCGGCCCGGCTGATCGGCTTGGGCAATGACGTGACCGTCCGCCAATACGCCGATGCCGATCACGGCTTCCTCATCGCCTGCCAATCCCGCTTTGCCGAGGCCCGCGCCGAGATCCTGCGCTGGCTGGCGGCGCTTTACGACCGTTGATTTCATAAGGGAGGAGACCCGATGACCCCGACCAAGACCCTCGCCAGCGCGCTCGTGCTGGCCCTCACTGCCACCAGCGCGCAGGCGGCCGATTGGCCGAATGGCGCGATCCAGCTGATCATCCCCTCGCGCCCCGGCGGCGGTACCGACATCATGGGCCGCATCTTCGCCGATTACCTGCAGCGCGCGACCGGCACCGCCGTTGCGGTCATCAACCAGCCCGAGGGCGGGGGCGTCGTCGCGCAGGAAACCGTCCGCAATGCCGAGCCCGATGGCCAGACGCTGCTCTTTCAGCATACCGGCATGCTGGTCGGCATGCAGACCGGCCGTTATGACCGCACGCTCGAGGATTTCTCGGTCCTTGGCATCGCGCAGAGCTACCCGCCGCAGGTCTATGCCGTCGCGCCGGACGCGCCCTGGCAGAATA
>ENA-OWNT01005098-OWNT01005098.1-seawater-metagenome-genome-assembly--contig:-NODE-5098-length-11048-cov-4.375991_pt1 | contig 11048 bp, 11 predicted proteins | sample MGYA00238136_ERZ651165 | MGnify/ENA primary metagenome ERZ651165 (study PRJEB26861, sample SAMN08777766) | seawater metagenome | isolation source: coastal seawater | place: USA: Florida | collected...
TTGTCGTTGTCGTTGTCGTTGTCGTTGTCGTTGTCGTTGTCGTTGTCGTTGTCGTTGTCGTTGTCGTTGTCGTCGTCGTTGTCGTTGTCGTTGTCGTTGTCGTTGTCGTTGTCGTTGTCGTTGTCGTTGTCGTTGTCGTTGTCGTTGTCGCTGTCGTTGTCGTTGTCGCTGTCGTTGTCGTTGTCGTTGTTGTTGTCGCTAAAGTCGTTGTCGTCGTCGTCGTCGTTGTCGCAGTTGCACGCTCGAGTCTGCAAAGGCCGACAGATGGAGGGAAATGAGACGCCGGAAGCAGAGGTCCATTGTTTATTGTCTTTTTTTTCCAAAAACATATTTTGCACAAAATGAGACAAAAGGTGCAGAAGTGAAGTTGAATGTTTGCTTCGCAAGGCATAACACATGTTGGAGCACGGCATGCGCCGCTGTCTGGACGTTCTAGCTTAAAGTTGCCGTGAGTGATGGTTCGCCTCCGATGCCTCGTGGTGTGCCTTTTGGTGTGGTTTGCTGGAGTCGCGAAGACAGCTTCAAATAATGATGCCGTAACCGCGTATGACACTGCCTTTAAACTACTTCAAGGTGGCCAGCCTCAGCTAGCCGCACCACTGTTTTGGAGGGCCATGACCCACGGGCATCCAGACACCGTGGCGTGTTATCAACACTTTGTGAAGTGCTATGCGCAGCGAGGAATACCAGAAGAAGCACACTTGGAACTCGCGCGGGCTTTCGTTCGCCAAAAGCAGTTTGATAGTGCTCGAACACAACTGTTGTTGGCACTACAACACAATCCGACCTATGCAGATGCTTTTGCGCTCCTCGTCACAATCGACGACGTCGACGACAGTGAAGGCGGCTCGTTAAAGGGAGACGACCAAGTTAAGACGCATTTGCGCATCCAACAACTGATGAATGTGATAGAATTGTCGAATGGGACGTGTGTGGAATGCATGGTCAAACTTGGAAGCCTGTTTTTCAACCTCGGCTTGTTCGAGAATGCCACGGCTGTCTTCGAACGCTGCGCTTCTGCCATCGACATCGAGACGTATGCTGACTGCAGTTTCTTGGCCAGGGACCGGAAAAACGTGCTGCGGGTACAATGTCTGTCGACGCTGGTGTACTTGAAAACCACAATCGTGAACTGGCGCAAGTTACCTGAGATGATGGGCGCATTAGAAAGTGCACTGCAGTGCCCGTGCTGTCAGTCGATAGCAATCGTGCAACCGCACATGACCCTCCATTACGACATGAACCCCAGTGTCAAAGTCCAAATCGCAAAGGCTACAGCATCAGCCATTCAACAGAGGGTGCAAGAGAACGCAGGGACGTCAATTTCCTTTGATGCACAGAGCATGCACCGCCAATTTAGCGAGGATACGACGGCACCTCAGCGAATTCGAGTCGGTCTCATCAGTGCCGACTTTCGACTGAAGGCGACCGCCTATCTCGTATACGACCTGTACGTCGACCTCTGGGCGCCTCTGATTGATTAAAGAGTTGTGGTTTCGCCCGTGTTTGCTTGAACCTTACCGATGTTGACCTTGAATGTGCTCCGTAGGTTCACGCGGCATAATCGCAGTCGCATTGAAACGTTCTGTATCGCGACAACACCAGCTTCCCAACGACTTTTGAAAGACCGTATCAATCAACGCAGCGAAACTCTTAGACAACGCAACGGGTCTACAACAGGCGACATTGAGTGGCGTCGCCGAATTGAGCTTGGCTGTGAGCACTTTGTTGACGTTTCCGGGTCCGTGCGACGGAACATGTTCTGTCCAGCGCAATAAGACTGCTTGGCCACTAAGTTCTGTTTTTGTCGCTTAGGTGGGAACTTGCAAAGGTAGCAGAACACTTACGGGCGAATATTAAACTGCATGTTGCGGTGGACATGGACGGGTACAGTAACGAAGGGGTCCGGTTGGACGGCCTATTCGCGTTGCGTGTGGCTCCAGTGCAGGTTTGCTCCAATATTTTGCAATACATCACCAGCCCTGTGCAACGAATTGATGTGCTGTCATGTTTGCGTGAAGATGGCCTTTCTCGTCTATATCGGAACTACTGGTTCTGACAGTATCACGCACATCGTTTCCGATCCCGTGGCTACTCCAGCGGAGTTAGAAACTTCCGTGACCGAGAAACTAACTCTCGTGCCAACATCATTTTTTGTGAGCAGCCACGCTCAATTGATGACGACCGCAAGCACGGTATTTATTTGGTCAGAAGCACGCCAGACAATTGCCGGCATTACCCATTCATCCATGATGTATTTTGTCACAGCAATTGAAGTCATGTGCCCTCCATAGTCAACGTATTTTCAAGGGACCAACTTTTTGTTGCTTCAACAAGCACCTGAAAATTTCACAGTCAGCTTTCACTTCGTGGTTGAATATCCTCCGCCGGGCGCCCGACAGTTCTTTGCTGCTATTGGAGGTGCGCACTCCACACATGACTCTGTCGCGTGCGTCAATGGTTGACCACGTGCTGATCTTCGCCAATAGAACCCGAAGGACTCAGTTCCTCGAATGACGGCTATGGCCGCTGCGCATGGAATTTCCAAGAATCGAATTAAGTTCTTGCCATTTGTATTGTCACCTTTTGAACATCAAGCTCGATATGCATGTCAGTGCGACGTCGTTCTGGACACAGACATTTATAATGCGCATACGGGCGCTGTGGATGCTCTTTGGGCCACGGTACGCAGCTGGCGCACACTGCCGTTGTGGTTGTTGTTGCGTCTAACATTGAGGTGTTGTTGAAATCTAGATCCCACTGGTCACCTTCGTCCACAGTGCTCACATGGGCGGACGAATTGCAAGGTCCATCCTGACTGGTGTGACGCGAGGATTGCAAAGGACGAATTGGAGTAGTGTGGGAGTGTCAGTGTCCTGGAAAGATTACGAAAATCTGGCTGTAAGTCACAAGAATACATCCCCACGTTGAAACACACTTTGTAATTTTGGTATATCTCCTGTAGGTCTTGTTAGCAACGAATAAGACTCTGCGGAGGGCGTGCAAGGTTGAGTCCTGATTGTGACTTGTATACGTGCCTTCTGCCTACTGACTGCACAGGTTCAATTCCATACAGGACATGCTTCAAGCAGCGGCGCTCTTAGAAGACGGTGACACCGCATGTGGCTCGGCAACGACGTTGGGTGCGACAATATGTGCGGCTGATGTTCTGCGACGTGAGGACGATGATGAATTGAATAAGGAACACGCGGAGGGTGCAGGGAACACGCCCCGACCGATTGCTTCCAACTCGGTAGCCACAACAGCACCTTCGTTCTGGGACTTGTCAAGCAAGGCCTACTTTTTGGAGGCGGCGTTCTTGTCCACATTTGAAAGTCAAGCAGTGAATAACTTTCAAGAGGGATTTCATGTCGTCGTTGAGCAACCTCAGTGAGAAGTAATGACGCGATCAGCCATGAGGATTCGATTGATGTGACTGCAGCAAAGAGCGCCATTCTTGTCAAGAGACGGACTTGAACGTTAAACTTAATACAGTCATCACCGAGAACATACGACCATGGTGCTTTTACTTTGAGCCACCGTCGCTGGCATCAGCACCGTGAGCAGAGGCGCGGCCAAGTTCCACCTTCCGGACTCGAGATGCGAATCGCAGGGTGCATGCACTTTCCTGGGCGTTATCCGTTGCAGGACTGATTTGTGAAAGCATGAGAGTTTTGGAATCTCCGGCCAAAGAATCTTCCAGCACATGCGTCAGAGCTGAGTTGCGGTAAGGGCAATGTCCCGATTTGTTGGCGCGCGCAGCAATAACATCGCCGAGCGCAGATAACGACTTGTTAATGTGGATTGCCTCCTTCAATGCCTGTCCGGTGGCACCACTCTTATCGAGACGCTCGGATCCGGCGAGATCGATCAAGTGCAGTTTGCCTTCCATCCGTTTCTTTGACATCTGTGGTCGCCCAGAAAATACACGCATGAGTGGCCAGCATGCACAGTGTCGGAAGCAGCACAAGCTGAACACATACCTTGTTCAAGCAGACGCAGTAAATGGAAAGTACGGCATGTGACCGGGATGAGGAATCGTTCATTTTGGTCTTCTTGCAGGTACGGCGTTTCTTGCCTTCTTCAACCTGCATGCACATGAAGGCGTTCAGACTGCGAACACTCGCGTAGCAAAACAGAAAAGCCGAATGAAATACGAACGTAGTTGTCCAGATCGGCAACGGAGTTGACCGCATTGCGAACGAGACCGGGAATCTCGTTGCCTCCACCCTTCAACATCTTCACCTTCAGTTTGGCCCCACCTTTCTTTTTGCGGTTGAGCAAGTCCTTAATCTCCTCGTTGTAGATTTCTAAAAACGACATCTAAAAGAAAGGCAACAGCCAGAAGTCATTGGTGAAGTGATAGCTCAACAACAAACATTCAGCATCCGTCACTCACCTCAATATCAATTTGGAATTGCTTGGCACGCTGCTCTTTCAATGCGAACAAAGTGTCCAGCGTGCGCCAGTTCAGACCCTTGTCTTCGCCCTTTCCCTCCATTGTGTACGTCTTGCCAGCACCGGTCTGCCCGTACGCAAAAATGCACACGTTGTAACCATCGAGAATCGACGTAACCAGAGGCGAAATTTCTTTGAATACATCCATGTTTTCAGATCCCGGCTTGAACACCTTGTCAAACTCCCAAGTGTTCGTGGTATTTCGCTTCTCGTCTTTCACAGACAGAGTATCCGGCATGGGGAAATCCACGCACACCGTCGCGCCACGCTTCTTCTCGAATGGCAAAATCGGACGGCATCGAGCAAACACGCGGATATTCCCACGCAACTCTTGCAGCTTGTTGTGGAACCCCTTTCGCAACATGAATTCCTTGTTGTACTTCGCGATGGCCTTGTTTGCCTCCACGCCGGAACTCTCGCACAAATGAACAAGGTGACCCATTTTCTTCGTGATGAACGGCATGTTTTTGTCGAAAATACTCCGCACATCGTCCGCCAATTTACGAGTTGTCGACGAAAGATTCTTGAATGCATCCCCAACACGCTTGGCAACCTGTTAAAACATGTGCAATGACAACAACCACTGTGAGCTGCATCTACATCGACGTGTCGTTCTGCTGCGCACAGCCTACCTTGGCGACGCCGCCGTACTTCTTCCGTGCTTTCTTCAGCTTGTCCTGGTTCCTCGCCTCTTGCTTCTTTGCCTCTTTCTCCACACCTTCCAGTTCCGTTTGGACCGTGCGCATTGCCTTGCGAATCCTCTTCAACTTGTCATCGATGTTTCCGCCTTCAGATTTGCTCTCTGCAAGTTCCTTCTCAATGGAACTGATCTTGGCCTTAGTTGCTGCCACTTCTTCGTCGCCGGCTTGAATTTCTGCCATGAGGGTGCGCATGTCCTCCATGGTGGGACCGTCGCCTTGCGTTGGAGCTGGCGCTTCAGCAGCCTTCTCCATCTCGGCGGCGGCAGCTTCAGCAACAGCGATTTCTTTCTCCAACTGCGCGGCTTCCGCTTCCAATTTCGCAATCACCGCAGGGTCCACTTCCTTCGGAGCTTCGGGCGTCTTGGCCTTGACTGGAGCCGCAAGCGCTTTCTTCTCGGCGCGCACTTTCTTGAGCTCGGCTGTTAGTTTCTTGCCTGCGGCCTCCAAAGACTTGAGTCCGGCCGCATCGGCCTTCTTCTTCGAAATTTTCGCCTTCGCCAACTTCTTGTCGATGTCCTTCATCATCTTCTGCAACTCCTTAAGCTCCGCCTTCAGCTTTCTCATGTGCTGCATCTCTTCCTCGTCCTTCTTGGAACCCCCGCCAGCAGCTTCGTAAGCAGCCTGCGCGTCCTGTTGCCGGGCCAGCGCGTCAGCCATCTTGTCCTGCAACTTCGTGATGTCGCTGGCCAAGCGGGTGTTGTCCGACTGGAGCGCAGCGATTTGCTTTTGCATTGCCAATTCTTTCTTGCTTGCGGCTGGCTTCTTCTTCAGTGACGATGCCGCCTGCTGCAGCAGACCCTCGAGTTCTTTGACCTCTTTCTCCAATTGCTTGTTCTCCTCGAAAAGCTTCTGCGGGATACCCTCCCCGCCGTCAAGGGACGCTTGCACATCGCCGAGCAGCTTTTGCAATCCTTCGTTCTCACGAGTGAGCTTCTTCTGCAATTTGCGCGCTTCCTCAATGTCATCCGTGTATTTCTCCTTGCTTTCCGTGATCTCGTCCGCGAACTCCTGCAGCATCTGGGCCTGCTCCGCGTACAGCTTCCCTTGTGCTTCAATATCAAATGCCATGTCAGCTTTAGCGTCCTCGAAATTTTCGGCAAAAGACTCCACGAGCACCTCGTATTGCTCGATGCGCTCTTCGTACTCGTACAACGTGTCGATCATGTCCTCGATAATCTCGTCATGCTCGCGCAAAATCGCATCGTTAATGTGCGACTGCATTGCCTTCTTGACGCAAAAATTGCGCTTCAAACTTTCCAGCTCTTGCTCTCCGCGAGCCGTCAGTCGCTTTTGCTTCGCAAGGTCGGTCTTGATGGCCTTGATGGCAGTTTCCACCTCCTTGCGCTTCACTGCAGGGTCGACCTTCGGAATCGGTGGAGGGGCTTCCTTCGGAGTCTTCACTTTAGAAGTTTTCTTCACTTTCTTCGCCGACTTTGCCGATTTAGTCGACGACGCCTTCTTCGTTTTCGGCGTGGAAGTCTCGTCGCCCTTCTTCACCTTTCTCACCTTCTTGTCTGTGGCAGACTTTCTCGGCGTCTTACCATCTTTGCTGGTTTTCGGAGTCTTCAAAGATTTCTTCGGTGACTTGGCAGATGACTTGCTCGACGACTTCTTCGGTGTTTTGTCAGCCTTCGAAGTGCGCGGTGGTTTCTCCGTCTTCGATGACCGCGATGTCTTGACCTTCATGGTCTTCTTTGGTTTTTCGTCAGGCATGGTGAAGCGCCAACGCAAGGTCCAATGAAGGAGGCCCTGAGAGTTCTCGGCGTCCGCCGCTGCGAACGACCTACACTCCGAGACGTCCTCCTGGCACGCACAAAAAAGACTGGGTGACGCGCCGGAATCCGACACGACCACACAAAATTCTTCACGAATTTCTTCTCGGACGAACGTTTTGAGCGCTCCAGTTTTGACGCACAGACACAGACACACACGGACACACACGGACACACACGGACACGCACAGGGCCTCGGAACGAACGCACGCACAACAACCAACAACCAAGGGGTCGTAGCTCTGGACCCTTGCAACATACACACACAGGCATGCAGACAGAGAGAGACACAGAGAGAGAGACACAGAGAGAACGCACGAACAACAACAATCAAACCACCCAACCACCCAACCACCCAACAACCAACAACCAACAACCAACAACCGACAACGAGCAATGTTCTTCGTCTGTCTGCGGCACACCAACGAAGAATGGCCCTTCACTACAAAGTTCGAAGCGCTTACGTATTTCATGGGTGGACCGACGCTGCGAGGCGGCATATTTGACTCACGTACGTGTGGAACCGTGGAAGAAATGAAACGCAGCGTAGGCACGCGAAGACTAATGGATGACCGATGACCGACTTGCATGCTTTGTCCGGACTATCAACACGCTTTGCTGGGTGTTACTGGCTGGATACAGTTGGGCGAAATGACCGCAAGCAAACGGCGTCCAAGGTCGAAAAGTGTATTTCAAGCAAAATCGCGAGGAAATTGAGTGCGGAAAACCTCAACAGTCGTGCAGTCATTGTTTGAAGTCACGGTGCAAACTAGAACCAGTACTGCGGCGCCATGAGCAACACTGAGAAAGTCGCCTCGGCGAAAGCCCCGCTCCTGGACGGACCGGCGTCTGCGGAGAAATTGTGGATAAATCCACCACCGGACATTCACTACGAAGACCAGACTCTGCCGACGTCTGCTGATGGCGTAACGGACGCAACCGTCGCAGTCCGACACTGGCGCCCAAAGGACGCGGCCCTCCGCGGCGCCTTCATTATCTTCCACGGCCTTCACTCACATTCCGGTCGATGGGCTCGGTTTGCCGAGGTTTTGGCCCATGGTGGATATGCTGTGTATGCGCCAGATCACATTTTGCATGGCAGAAGCACTGCCGACGGACTTCCTGTGTGCGACATCACGGACTTCGATTATTTTGTCCAAGACGCCCGCGCCTTGATTCGACGAGTGTCCGACGAGCACAAAGACCTGCCGCTGTTTGTCTTAGGTCACAGCATGGGTTCTGTCATCACCATCCATGCCTTGCATGATGACGCAGACATTCTTCAGCGAGTGACGGGTGCAGTGTACTCTGGTTTTGCACTATTGCCGGGCCCAGCCTCTGCGGCACCAATGGGAATGCGGTGCTTGTTTTGCTTGACCAAAGGGTGCTGCGGCTTGTGCTTGGGTGGTTGTTTGGCCAGTTGCGGGCCTATGGCTGGTACGTGGCGCTGTGCGATGGTTGACCGATCGCGCAGACTAAGCCAATGTGTTGGTTGTGTTGTCTAGACGGCTCTGTGATTGACACCTCTGGCCTGCATCACAGCAAGCTCCTTTTCGACAGAATGGAAGAAGACGTGCTGCACTACAAGGGAGCAATCCGTAACCGCATGGGCTTCGAGGTGATTACGCACTGCGTCAATGATTGCAGCTACTGTATCGTCGATGACTGAGCCCACGTCACGCTGCTACAAGGTTCTGAAAGCTGCTCGACGCATCGTGTCCGATGGTATGATTGCTGCTGTTCGTTATCCCTTTCTGGCAATCCACGGCGCCGACGACTTGCTGACTCTACCAGCTGGGTAAAGAACGCGACTTGCCTTTTTGTGTCGACAACGTTTTCTGAATGGTCGTTGTAATGATGTGTGTCCCGTGCAGCTCCGAGACCCTCCTTGCCGGTTCTTCCACTGCGGATGCGGACAAGTCACTCAAGATATACCCTGGTTTGTCATGAGTTCATGCCTCATCCATCGGCGCGCAAAAATCTCACAAGTTGCACAATGCAGGATATGGCCATGAGATCGTGAACGAGTATGAGCAGGAAGGATACACCGCAGACGCAGACGTTCTCGAATTCATCAATTCTCGCTCAAAGTCAAATGCCCCGTCGTTGGATGAAAGCAAGACGCAGTAAACATTGCAATATGGCCCGCGAGCATTTGTCTCGTGTGGTACACAATAAATTACACGACACGTCACACAATCAATTCAAAATGACGCGGAGTACGTTAACTAACAGACGATACACATTCATTTGTGCGGCCACCAATGGGCACATGCCTGCTGCACGCGCGTTCACTAACTAACTGATGATGCATAGTTTTGAAGAATTTTGAGAATCCGCGGAAGACTGCTCCTTAGCTCCCGACGCTCTGCGCCGACGTAGAATTGCCGCTGAAGCCGCACTGGTACCTCGAGCAACCACGAACGCTCCTTTGAGTTTACTGCGCAACTGTAAAAATCAAAGGAAGAACAAACAGAGGGGCAAGACTGATAAAGGTGGAGATGTCCCGTATCAACAACAAGCGGGGCACCACTGACCTGCAACTTTCGAATGTTGCTCTGCACTTTGGGAAGCGGTTTAGTCAATGGCGACGACGCCCATTGTTTGTTGGCCGGAAGTACGTCCGCGGCACTGTTATCGTCTGCGTCTGGGACACCCACTGACAGGCTTGGCTTGCGGGACGATGACGTTCCACCAACAGCTTGTGCCAGCCAGCGATGCGTCAGGACCTGTTCAGCGTTTGGCCGGCGATGCTGGTCCGCGTCCATTAACGTTGAAATGAAGTCTTTTGCCAACGCAGACACGTCGTCCCATTCTTCCTCTTCAAACGAAACCTGCCCTCGCAGCACTTGCTGAAGCAATTCGGATTCGTCGTCATCGTCAAATGGTGGGATGCCACTTAGTAATATGTACGAAATAACTCCGAGACTCCAAATGTCAGCCTTTTGATCGTATCCCACACATTGCAGAACCTCGGGCGCCGCGTACGAAGCAGTGCCACAAGGCTTTGTCAATAGATCATCAACACCTGTCACGTGGTAGGCGGACAAACCAAAGTCCACCAACTTTACTGGTGAGGACATTGACATGTTGGCGTAAAGGATGTTTTCTGGTTTCAGATCTCGGTGGACAACACCTATGGAATGCACGACTTGCAATGCTGAGGTGATTTGCTTCATGGTCACGATGGCTTCCGCTTCGGTGAAGTGATCCTTTTGCACGACGCGGTCGAACAGCTCTCCTCCAGTCAGAAGCTCAAATATGATGTGAGTGCTTTCTGCTGAGCGGTAAACCTCCCTGGTCCAGCAAATATTGCGATGGGACGGAAGAGCCTGCAGAACCGAGCACTCAATCATGAAGTTTTCGTGGTCTTCGTGGTCCATGGCTTTGACATGCTGCACTTTCGCTGCCCATAATGACTTGTCGGCGTGGTCTTCCACGAGAACCGTTTCACCGAAGGTGCCCTGCCCTAACGTCTTGCAAATTTTGTAGCGATCACAGAACTGGCCCAAAGCAAAAAATGGACCAGTTCGTTTCTTCAAGTGGGCTGCATCCCCACCAGAAGCACTGCGGTCGCCCGCACTCATCTTGTGGGAAGATAGGACATGATGCCGGCAAAAGCGCCGCGCCCGTGGCTTGGTGGAATCATGCCATGATTCGAGAGACGCAATGTTGCCCACGAGGTCGCAGGGCGATCGAAACAAGAATGTTTCAGGTTGTTCCAAGGAAATTTACAAAGCCTTCCAAAGTGCGCAGCGCCTCGAATGCTTAAGCTTGTACCGTACGACGTAGGTCGCAGTTAAGCTCTGCCGACGTCGGCACAAGACAACCAACGTGTCACAGGCAGGTCCACGGCAGCATAAGGTATTTTCTCAGTTTCCACCAGTGTGACACACATTCAACTCCCGCACGTAAGTCACATTGCCTCTCCCACAGTCTTCCAACAACTTTACAATAACTCCAAACTCTGCCACAACAACAACTATGTATGGCACAACAACTCATGCAACAATTTCCACACACACGCACGCACGCACGCACGCACGCACGCACACAACAACAACAACAACAACAACAACAACAACAACAACAACAACAACAAAAACTCCACAACAGC
>ENA-OWNT01005099-OWNT01005099.1-seawater-metagenome-genome-assembly--contig:-NODE-5099-length-11046-cov-3.801987_pt1 | contig 11046 bp, 7 predicted proteins | sample MGYA00238136_ERZ651165 | MGnify/ENA primary metagenome ERZ651165 (study PRJEB26861, sample SAMN08777766) | seawater metagenome | isolation source: coastal seawater | place: USA: Florida | collected...
GGTCGTCGCCGACCCGGGTCCCACCCCACCACGAGCACCGCTGATCCCCAGTTCCGGCCACGGTTTACCGGAGGGGCGCCGCCCCTCTCTAAACACCCCGCTGAGGGGGCCATGGCGGGCCCCCTCTCGACCTCCCCCCGCCCCGGCTGGGGGTGGTTGGGTACGTGGGGTTGCGCCTGCGGCTCTGGTTGGCGGTTGGGGTGCTGACGGCGACCACGAACGCCTTCCTCGCCGCGCCTCGAGCGGCCTCGTGCGTGAGGCGGTCAGGGGACGTGCAGCATCAACGCCACCCGCCGCGACCATGGGCCTCCCGAGAACGCCAGCCGGAAACCTGCCGTCTCAGGGTGATAGGGCACTGGCGTGTCACGCAGCTTGGCCAGCATCTCTTCGTCACCGTCCAGCTGAAGTCCCGCGCCACCCTCACCGGACACCCCCCACACGAACAAGGGCCACAGAACGGCCTCGATGACGTCCGGCGTCATCTGCACATCAGGCGCCACACACATCGTGAGGTGCTGCACCTTGGAGCGACCGTGGGGCTGCACGGTGAGCACGACATCGCCGAGGGCCAGCCTCGCTCCTCGTTCTCGGAGATCCCAACAGGTGCACTCCTCCGCAAGGCCTCGCTTGGCTCGGCGCCTCGGGCACGGGATGGGCTCGTAGCGGTGTGGCGTCTCGTTCCAGCCGGCCTCGACCTCGGCCATGGGGACGGAGGTGGAGCCTGCCAGGGCTGAGCCGGTCAGGGCCAGGCCGAACCATGAGAGCGCCGCGGCCATGCCTATGGCGAGGCGAGCCATCGAGCGCCGACGAGGCGAGTGGCGGGAGGTCGTCTCGCCCCGCCAGGCATCGCCGCTGGAACCGGTCCAGAGAGCCACGTTCGTTCCTCCTTGCTCGACCCAGCGCCGGTCAGCGTCGGCCCCGCCCCGCAGCGAACGTCAGGTCTTCACCCGCATCGGCCACGGCCTGCTGCCCGCCTTTGTCCACCAAACTCACCGCGACACCGGCCAGGAACGAGCACAGAAAAGCTGGGGGCAGCTCGGCCAGCTCCGCCATGACGGGGCCGATGCCGGGCAGCGCTGGGGCGCCGAACTTGAACACGGGCACGGCGAGGAAGCCGGTGACCATGGCGGCCAAGGCGCCGTCGCGGGTGGTCCGGGCCCAGAACAGCGACAAGATGGTGACGGGGCAGAAGGTGGCGGCGATGCCGCTCCACCCGAAGATGACGAACCAGAACACGGTTCGGCCCTCCACGAGCAGCGCCACGGCCATCGACACCGCCAGGGCCACCAAGGCGAGACCGACCGTGGCGTAGCGGCTGACGCTGAGCAGCTGATCGTCTGCCAGATCGGGGTGGTACACCTTCTGGTACACGTCGCGGACGGCGGCGCTGCTGGCCACGACGAGCAGGCTGTCGACGGTGCTCATGATCGCCGACAACACGATGGCGATGTACAGCCCGACGACGGCGGCCGGTAGGAGACTCTCGACGAGCAGCGGCAGCACGTCCTGACCGCCGTTGCCGAGGATGGCCTCCGCATCGCCCCCCGGCACGACCAGGAGCGCCCGACCCGCCATGCCGGCCACCACCGCGCCGGCGTCGGACAGCAAGGTGAAGACGATGGCGACCGCCGCCCCGCGGCCGATCTCGTCGTCGCTCCGCAGCGCGATGAAGCGCACGAAGACCTGCGGGGAGCCGAGGAAGCCGAGACCGATGAGGGAGAGGCCGACCGCCGAGGCGATGGCGGTGGCGGTCCAGCCCTCGGGCCCGGCCCAGGAAAGGAGCGTGGGGTCCTGCACGGCGAGGGCTGCGGTCATCTCGCCCCACCCCCCGAGCGCCCACACACCCACGATGGGCAGGGCGACCAGCCCCAGGAACATCAGCGTGCCCTGGAAGATGTCGGACCAGACCACGGCGAGGAAGCCCCCGCCGGTGCTGTAGGCCATGACGACGAGGAAGCCGACGATGGCGCCGACGAAGTAGTCGACGCCGAGGAAGCTCTCGAAGGCCGTGCCGGTCGCATCGATCTGGGCGGAGATGTAGATGGTGACGAACACGACGAGGGCGGCGGCGGAGACGAGCCGCAGCACGTGGGAGCGGTCGCGGAAGCGCGACTCCAGGTAGTCGGGCACGGTGATGCTGTCGTAGCGGTCGGTGAGGCGCTTGAACCGGCGGCTGAGCAACAGCCACGCACCGGTGACGCCGAGGACCTCCCCGAGGACGACCCAGAAGCCGCGCACGCCCATGGTGGCGCCCATGCCGGTGAGCCCCAAGAGCAGCCAGGCCGACTCCCCCGTGGCCCGCGCCGAGAAGGCGGCCGCCCAGTAGCCGAGGCCCTTGCCGGCAGCGAAGTAGTCCGAGAGGTCCTTCATGCGCCGGGAGGCGACGAGGCCCAGCCCGAGCAGCACCGCGAGGTAGCTCCCGACCCCTGCGACCTTCCACATCATCCCTGGGTCCACAGCGCCTCCGGCCGGGCCCATAACCGGGCCTGCTACCTGGGCTACCGGTCAGTGAGGCCCCGCAGGCCTCCACCCCCCCACATCATCACGTAGTGCTCCGCCCGATGGACACTGGGCACGACCCCCCACACGAGGGTCCCCGGGTAGAGGTGGTCGGCTAGGGAAACCCAGGTCTGGCCTTCGTCATCGCTGCGCCACAGCCCCGAGCTGCTGCGGGGGGTGAAGTACACGTCCGGGGCGACCGCCGAGGCATACCAGGCATCGGGCCGCCCGGCGCCACCCACCACCACGGAGCGGATGCTGGCGTCCTCGATGGGGGTGTCGACCTGCTCCCAGAGCATGCTGCCCCCGTCGGGGGTGTAGCCGTCGCCGCGGTAGAGCCGGCCGAAGCCGGTCCCGACGAGGAGGGTGTCGTCGTCGGCGAAGCTGCAGCTCTCGATGCCGAAGCTGGGGAACCGGCCGAGCTCGGCGCCGGGCGTGCGGAAGCCGTCGGTGCTGGCGAAGGTGCGGGTGTCGCCGCAGAGCACCACGCTGCCGTCGGGGTGGATGGCCACCGCGGTGGTGAAGGGGGTGTGGACGTGGACCCAGGTGGCACCGTCGTCATCGGAGCGCCACGCCCCCCCGACGCCTACGGCCCACAGCGAGCCATCGGGATGCTCGGCGAAGGCGTTGAGCTCGTCGCCGCGGAGCTGCAGATCCCAGCGGGTGGACCCGGCGGCCCGGCGCGCCACGCCGCCCCCGCCGTCGAAGGCCCCGGCCAGGGCGGTGCCCGTGGAGGTGATCAGCAGGGGCCGCACGTCGACCGGCACCGCGTCCACCGGTACCCACGACGTGCCGGCGTCCACGGTCTCGTACACCCCTCGGGTGCCCGTGAGCCCCTCGGTGACCGACACCAGCAGGTGGTCGGCATCCGCGGGGTCCTCGGCGAAGCCCAGCACGGCGCTGGCGGGGAGCTCCCCGGTGCCGCGTACCCAGCTCTGGCCGGCGTCGAAGGTGGCGAACAGCCCCTCGCCGACGGTGCCGACCACCGCATGCGCGGGGTCTGCCGGGTCGACCGCCATCGAGAAGACGTGGGCGCCGTCGAGGCCATCGCTGCGCAGGGTGAGGGTCTCGCCGCCGTCGGTGCTCACCCACAGCTGGTTCCCTCGCTCGGGAATGGGCACCAGCCCGACCCAGACATGGTCGTCGCGCGGGGTGGCTCCGGGCACCACCGCGAGCTGGGTGTACAGCCCGCTGGCCGGGTCGCCGGCGAAGGGGTCGTTGATGGTGAGGGCGCCGCCGAAGAAGTCCAGCCGAACCACGGTGCCCTGGGTGTAGGCGACGTACAGCGACGACGCAGTGACCGCGATGTCCGAGATGGGGAGACCATCCTTGGTGGTGAGCTCGTCCCAGTCCTCGCCATCGGGGCTCACGTAGAGCCGCCCGTTGTAGGAGCCGGCCACCACGAGGTCGCCGTGGGTGGCCAGGGCGCGCAGGTCGGTGCTCGTGGCCAGGGTGGGGTGGTCCTCCCGTTCGAAGGTCTGGCCGCCGTCGTCCGAGACGTAGAGCCCGCTGCGGGTGGCCAGGAGGAGGCGCCCGGTGGAGGTGACCACGAGGTCGTCGATGCGTCGGCTGAGGTCGATGGCGTCGGGGAGGCCGGTCGTGCTGACGGACCAGCTGGTGCCGGCATCGGTGCTGTGGAGGAAGCCGCGACCGAAGTGGTTGGGGGCGTAGAGGGTGTCGGGCCGGGTGGGGTCGAAGGTGAGTGCGTAGGTGGAGTGGTTGGGCGGCAGGCCGGGCACCAGCTCCCAGCTGAGGCCCCCGTCGGTCGAGGTGTACAGCCCGCTGGCGTCGTCGCCCGAGGCCCACACCGTGCCGTCGGGGGCGAAGGCGATGCTGGAGAAGAAGCCCACGTCGTGGGGCCCCACGAAGCGAACCTGTACGCCGAAGGGCAGGCCGGTGTCGCTGTCGGCGTCGGTGTCGGCATCCGTGTCGACGTCGGTGTCGGCGTCGGCGTCGGTGTCCGCGTCAGCGTCCGCATCGGTGTCCGCATCGCCGTCCACCGTCACGGCGTCGTCAGGGGACGCGTCGTCCTTGTCGCGGGCACAGCCGACGAACAGCACGAGGGAGATGATGAGGGCCAGGCGCACGGTGCCTCCGCGGGAAGGCATCGTAAAGGATGAATGCGGCGCCCGTGGCGTACAGAACCGTACCTTTCCCCAGGGAGACTTTCACGGAACGTCGCGACGGTGCAGCGTATGGATGGGCATGCCTACCCCCGTCTCGCCGTTGTCTCCTCCGCCCGCCCGTATCGGGGGCCTCGACCTGGCGCGCGCCTTGGCCGTGTTCGGCATGGTCGGTGTGAACCTCCCGCTCGCGCTGGGGCAGCACGAGGGCATGGCCGGGGCGTTGTCGGGGACGCTCTCGGGCCGGGCGGCGGCGGTGTTCGTGGTGCTGGCCGGGGTCGGACTGTCGCTGGCGGGCCGTCGTGCCCCGACCCACCAGGCGCTTCGTCGAACCCTGGCTCGGCGCTCCCTGGGCCTGGGCGCCTTCGGCCTGCTGTGGATGCCCCTGTGGCCCGCCGACATCCTCCACTACTACGCGGTGTGGCTGATGCTGGGGGCCTGGGCGCTCTCGTGGTCCAGCGCGCGCCTGCTACAGGCCGCGGCCCTGGCGGTGGGGGGCTTCGTGCTGCTCTACGGGGGGCTGGACTACGAGGCGCGGTGGGATCGGGACACACTCCACTACGAGGGCTTCTGGACGCCGGTGGGCTTCGTGCGCCATCTCCTCTTCGATGGCTTCCACCCCGTGCTGCCCTGGGTTGCCTTCCTCTTCCTCGGGATGTGGTTGGGTCGCCACGACCTGCGGTCGTCGTCGGTCCGCCGTGGCCTGCTTGTGCGCTTCATCGCCCTCGGAGGGGTGGTGGAGGGCGTGGCGTGGGTCCTCGAGATGGTCGCGGTTCAGCGGGGATGGGAGGCGGAGGTTGCCCATCAGGTGCTGGGCGTGAGCCCGATGCCTCCGTTGCCGACGTACATGCTGGGGGCCGGCAGCCTGGCGGCGGCCGTCGTGGTGGCGCTGATCCCGGTGGCCGCGCGCTGGCTCGCACCGAGTCGGCCGCTCCGTGTCGTGGGGCGCCACGCGCTGTCCCACTACGTCGGTCATGTGTTGTTCCTCGTGGTGCCGCTCTACGCGGTCCAAGAGGAGCTCGGGCCGTTGCCTCCCGAGGCGGTCGTCGGCGCCGTGGGGGCCTATGGGCTGCTGGGCACCGCCGCCTCCGTGATGTGGGACCGTCACGCCCGCCAGGGCCCGCTGGAGACGCTGCTCCGGCGCTGGACTGCAGGGCCTCCGGATCCGGGGCCGCGCCCCGTCGGCACCGTGGCGAGCCCGGCGCCACGTGCCCGGGTGAGGGGAACGACGCAGCGTCATGGCGTTGATTGACGCGGTAGGTGCCTGCCTACCCGGGGCCCGAGGTGCGTCGACGCAGGCGAATCGCGGCTTCTGTGGCGGGCGTTGGCCGAAGGGTGGTCCAATGGGGCATTCCCCGGTCCCTTTCTCGCCTCGGTGTCCATGGCTGAACGACGAGCTGCCAACGTCCAGACGCTCCGCACGCGCGTGTCGGCGGCGCTGGGCTTCCTCTTCTTGTTCGTGCTGGGCACGGCCGCCCTGCTGGTGTGGGGCTCCATGCAGCTGCGGGTCTCGGTGGCGTCGGTCGACGCCGCCAGCGCCATTTCCACCTCCTATGGCGAGCTCGACGCCGCGCTCGAGGCCTACACCAAGGCCGTGGCCGACGTCCTCATCGGCGGTGAGGGCGGGGCGAGGGTGGTGCAACAGCATCAGGGCCAGGTCGGCGATGTACTCGACGAGATCCGAGGCCAGGGGGCGTTGCTCCCCCCCGAGCAGGCCGGCTGGCTGGCGACCGAGCTGACGAAGATCGAGCGGGCGGTGGACCGGCTCGACGGCGACGTGACCGACGTGATGGCCAGCTACGCCGCAGGGAACGAAGCGGCCGCCGTCGGCACCTTCGTGCAGGTCAACGACGACCTGGTCGCCGCGGAGCTCCGGCCTGCGGTGGTGGCTGCGGCCGACGCCTGGACCGGTGTCGCCGACCGGGCACGGCTGGACCTCCTCGCCCTCACCCAGACCGCAGGCTGGCTCGGCGTGGCCCTGGCTCTGGTGGCCATCGTCATCCTCGGCCTGGTGGCGTACACCCTGGTCACGACCTTCCGCCAGCACGAAGACCTCCTGGCGGCCGTGACGCGCTCGGCCCAGGAGCTCACGCGGTCCACGAAGGGCATGCTGGCCTCTGCCAGCCAGCAACTGGTGGGGGTGCGGCAGCAGGCGGCCGCCATCTCCCAGACCGGCGCCACGGTCGACGAGGTGGTCCGCACGGCCGACCAGGCCGCCCAGCGCGCCCAGCAGACCGCCGACTCCGCCAAGGAGGCCGAGCGCCTCGGTCGGGTCGGAAGCACCGCCGTGGTCGATGCCGAGAACATCCTGCGGGAGACCAAGGAACGCTCGGATGCGGTGGCCCAGAGCATCCTCCAGCTGGCCCAGCAGGCGCAGGCCATCGGCGAGGTGATCTCCGCGGTCGACGCCATCGCCGAGCAGTCCAACCTGCTGTCCCTCAACGCTGCCATCGAGGCCTCGCGGGCGGGGGAGCACGGCAAGGGCTTCAGCGTCGTCGCCCGGGAGATCAAGGAGCTGGCCCTGGGGTCCAAGTCCGCCACGGTGCGGGTGCGTCAGATCCTGGAGGAGATCCAGAAGAACACCCAGGGCGTGGTGATGGCGGTGGAAGACGGCTCCAAGAGCATGAACCGCGCCACCGAGGCCGCCGGGCGCGCAGGGCAGACCATCGCGGAGCTGGCCGAGCTCCTCGACGAAGCCGCGCAGTCTGCCGCCCAGATCTCCGCCTCTGCCGGTCAGCAGGCCGCGGGCATGAGTCAGATCCAGGAGGCGATGAAGACCATCGACCTCACGAGTCGCGAGAGCATGGAGGCCACCCGGCAGCTGGAGGTCGAGGCGACCGGGCTGGGCGACCTCGGCCGAGACCTCGAGAGCCTCCTCGCGGGCCAGGTCGCGGAGGACGCCCGTGGCTGACTCCGAGCGTCGGCGGGTGCTGCTGGTCGATGACAGTCGCGTCATCCTCACCAAGCTCTCCATGGCCTTCGGCGCGACCGAGTGGAACGTCACCATGGCGCGGAGCGGTCTCGACGCAGTCGACGTGGTCCGCTCGGCCGAGCCCGACGTGGTGGTCTGCGACCTACACATGCCCGACATGGGCGGCTTCGAGGTGCTGGAGCGGGTGCAGGTCATCGACCCCACCCTTCCGGTGGTCATCCTCACCGGCGACGCCGACCCGAAGGCCATCCTCGAGGCGGTCCACCGAGGGGCCTTCGACTACGTCGTGAAAGAAGGGGACTTCTCGGGGGTGGTGGCCGCCGCCGAGCGCGGAGCGGCACACCATCGCCTGGCCCAACAGAACCTGCGCCTCACCCGGGAGCTCGAGGAGCGCCTCGACGAGCTCGAGCGCGAGGTGGAGGAGCGCAAGCGCACCGAGGCGGAGCTACGGGACGCGCGCGACCGGGCGACCGAGGCCAGTCGCGCCAAGAGTGCCTTCCTGGCCAACATGAGCCACGAGCTGCGCACCCCGCTCAACGCCATCCTCGGCTACGCCGACATGCTGCGTGACGAGCTTCGGGTAGAGCGCCAAGACGAGCTCGTGGAAGACGTGCAGCGCATCCGCGACTCCGGCAAGCACCTGCTGTCCATCATCAACGACATCCTCGACCTCGCGAAGATCGAGGCGGGCAGCGTCGAAGTCTACCTGGAGCAGGTGCCCATCGAGGTGGCCCTGGCCGACGTCGTCGCCAACCTGATGCCGGTGGCCTCGGCCCGCGGCAACGAGCTGGTGCTCGAGGTCCACCCCGAGGTCGGCGAGCGACGCACCGACCTGCGGCGCATGACCCAGTGCGTCATGAACCTGCTCTCCAATGCCTGCAAGTTCACCGCCGACGGGCGCATCGTGCTGCGAGCCCATGTCGCGTCGGGGGAGTACGACAACGAGCACACCTTGGTCATCGACGTGGAGGACACCGGCATCGGCATGTCCACCGAGCAGTGTGCGGCGGTCTTCGATGCCTTCGTTCAGGCCGACGCCTCCACCACCCGGGAGTACGGCGGCACGGGCCTCGGCTTGGCCATCACACGGGAGCTGGTGCGCCTGCTGGGGGGCGCCGTCGGGGTGACGAGCGAGCTCGGCGTGGGGTCGACCTTCTCCATCCGCCTGCCCACGGGCTCCCGGGAGCCGGACCGTCGGGGGCATCCGCTCCACAGCACCCCCCATGATGGGCAGCGGCCTCGGGTGCTGGTGATCGACGACGACCCGTCCACCTGCGCCACCCTGGAGCGACACCTGGCCACCCTCGATGCCGAGGTCTTCGTGGCGACCACGGGCAGCGAGGGCGTACGCATGGCCGAGGCCTATGCCCCGGACGTGATCTGCCTCGACGTCGTGATGCCCGACCTCGATGGCTACCAGGTCCTCCGGGCGTTGAAGCGCACGCCGGCCCTGGCGTCCATCCCGGTGGTGCTGGTCACCATGATGGACGACCGGAAGCTGGGCATGGCCCTGGGGGCCGCCGACTACCTGATGAAGCCCGTGCAGCGGCCGGAGCTGCTTCGCTCGATGGCCCACCTGGGGCTCTCCGCCGGGGCGCAGGTGCTGGTGGTCGACGACACCCCCGTCCAGCGGACCTTCCTCCGCCGGGTGGTGGAGAGCGAAGGGTGGACCTGCCAGGACGCCTCCGACGGGGCCGAGGCCCTGGAGCTGATGCGCGCCGACCCTCCGGACGTGATCCTGCTCGACCTGATCATGCCGGTGGTCGACGGCTACTCCGTGATCCGGGAGATGGCGGCCGACCCCGCCCTGCAGGACATCCCGGTGGTCGTGCTCACCGCCTCCGACATCCCCCCCGCCCGCGAGCGATTCCTGCAGGAGCGGGTGCACACCATCATCCGTCGCGGCGGTGAGACGCACGACACCGTGGTGGAGAGGGTCCTGGGGCTGGTGGGTTCGCTGATGCAGTCAGGGACGGGCGCCTAGCCGGGCGCGGAGCAGCAGTGCCGGTGCGATGTCGGCCAAGGGGAGCTGGGCATCGGTCGCCCCGGCCGCCATGGCTGCCTGAGGGATGCCGTGCACCACACAGGACGCGGGGTCCTGCGCGATGACGAAGCCCCCGGCCTGCCGCAGGGCCAGCAGCCCCGCGACGCCGTCGCGCCCCATGCCCGTGAGGGCGATGCCGACGGCGGAGGCGCCATAGGTGGTGGCGAGGCTCTCGAGGAGAGGGTCGGCGGAGGGGCGGAAGCCCCCCACGGGTGGGCCGTCGGTGAAGCCGAGCCGCTCGCCTCGGAGCTGCAGGTGGCGGTCCTCGGGGGCCACGTACACCGTGCCCGGGGCGGCCACCTCGCCCTCTCGGGCCAGCCGGACGGTGAGGGCGCACGGGTCGTCGAGCCAGGCAGCGAGACCGGCGAGGAAGCCGGGGGCCATGTGCTGAACGACGAAGATGGGCGCGGGGAAGTCGGCCGGGAGAGGCCTGAGCAGGGTCTCGAGGGCCGCGGGCCCGCCGGTCGATGCGACGATGCCCACGGCGCCCACGGGCCGCCGGGAGGGGAGGGCCTCGCGGGCAGGTGGGAGGGGCGGGGGACGCCGACTCACGACCTGTACATCGGCGTAGGCCTTGATGCGGTCCGCGAACAGCCGGCGGGAGCGATCGAAGTCCGGGTGGCGAGGCCCGAGGGGGCTCTCGAGGATGCCCACCGCACCGGCCTTCACGGCGTCCATGCAGCGGCGGGCGGCGTCGATGGCTCGGCTGGCCGACACCACCACCACGGGGGCGGGGCAGTCGCTCATGATGCGCTTGGTGGCCTCCACACCGTCGAGCCGAGGCATGAAGATGTCCATGATGACGACATCGGGCTGCAGTCGACGGGCCATGGCCACGGCCTCGACGCCGTCCCGGGCGACCCCCACGACCGAGATGTCGTCGTCGGCCTGGAGGACGGCCGCCAGCAGCATCTGGGCAGCCTCCGCGTCGTTGACCAACAGGGCCCGGACCGTCACAGGAACATCTCCAGCGCCTCGAGCAGCACGCCGCTGTGGAAGGCGCTCTTGAGCAGGTAGACGCTGGCTCCGGCGTCCAGCCCCTCGCGACGCTCTTCGTCGGTCTCCTGCCCGGTGAGCAGCAGCACGGGCAGATGCCGCACCTCCGGGCTGGCCCGGATACGCCGGGTGAAGCCGAAGCCGTCGAGCCGCGGCATGTGCACGTCGGACACGACCCCGTCGAAGGGGCCCTCCTGGGTGAGGGTCTCCCAGCCATCCTGCCCGTCGACGGCCGCCACGACGTCGTAGCCGGCGTTGGTGAGCACGCTGACCACGAGCAGCCGGGTGGTGGCGGTGTCGTCGACCACCAACAGGCGACCTCGGCGGGCCGGGCCGGTCGGCACCTCGGGCAGCACGACCTCGCGCACACCTTCTGCCCGGCGGAGCAGGTCGGCCACGTTGAGGACCAGGGCCAGTCCGCCGGCCGGCAGCATGGTGGCGCCGATGACGGA
>ENA-OWNT01005101-OWNT01005101.1-seawater-metagenome-genome-assembly--contig:-NODE-5101-length-11043-cov-4.697793_pt1 | contig 11043 bp, 10 predicted proteins | sample MGYA00238136_ERZ651165 | MGnify/ENA primary metagenome ERZ651165 (study PRJEB26861, sample SAMN08777766) | seawater metagenome | isolation source: coastal seawater | place: USA: Florida | collected...
CTAGGTGAGTTTGACGATGCTGTAGAACTCGCAAAACTGCTGAAGGCAAGAGGTGAGAATCTCGATAAGAATAGCCAATCAATGCTAGAGAAACACGAATCTCTTACACAGAAAAACCTTGCAAGCTATCAACAATTTAACCGTGAAGGCATAGAGCATTATCAAAACGAAGACTACGAACGAGCTAAAACGTCGTTCGCGCTTGCTCAAGGCTTCGCTCCCGTTAATACCGGTGTTGCGCTGAACCTGCTTCAATGTCTACTGCAGCTTGCAAAAAAATCGAATACTGCAGATGCATCGGTCATCAGCGAATGTAAGCGCCTTTTCAAACTTATTGACGATATGACGCTTAAGCCGCCTTACAAAGAAAAATACGTCACCCTTCGCGAGGAGCTGTCGACTTATATTGGCTTTTAGCCAAAGCAAAGTTGACCCTAGCGCTGAAAGTTCTCAACGGTTTCAATTAGCTCATTTAGATTCTCAACGAGCGTTTCACGCTGTTTCGCTGATAACGTAGTAGCTATCTCGGCAATAAGCGTTGCCATAACTTTAGTATTGTGTGCGCTTGCTTCATTGAACACCTCACTGCGATAAGACTCTGGTTGTTTCATCAAAGCTAACAGCTTTTCCTCAAACTGGCTGTCTACGTTTCTTGCTACAAACAAACGTCTTGCTGCGTTTTGAATGTTTCTGCGATAGGCGATCCATTCTTCGGATGTAGGTACAAACTGCTCGGCATAAGACGCCACAATCTGCTTTTGTTCTTCCGATAAATCACCAATGCGAGACGTTAAGTTATCCTCCATTCTTTTAATACGAGACTTTTTTCGCCCTTCTGGCGTATTCTCTTTTCGCTCTTCGAGTTCTTCCTCTTCTTCCACGTTTTCTTTCTCAAGGGCAGCAAATAAGGTCACCACCTGATCATCTCTAAGCCCCTTGGCCATTTTCACAAGTTCAGGGCCTACCTCGCTTCTTACTCTGCTCCAGTGCTGTTTCGCCTCGTCAAAATGGTTGGTTATCTGTTGATAATCTAATTGGTTGTTTACAACTTGACCTTTAAGTCTCTCTAACTGATCTTTATATCTCACCAATTCGGACGCTTTATGCCAGCTAAGCCAGTTATCCAAATACGTGTCAAACTGCTCTTCTTGTTCGTTGCTAAGCTCAATGTAGTCATCCAAGTACCAATATACCCACCAATCTATATTGTCATAGGCGAATTTTGAGCTGCACGATGAAAGAAACATCAACCCAATAACTGTAAAAAAGAAACGCTTCATAATAGGCCCAAATAAGAAGAAAAAAGAATTACCATTTTATAGACAGCAAACACAAAGAAAGTGCAAAAAAAGTTTTAACAATAACACTTTACCTAATTACATCCTTCATCTAACTTACATGTTATAGCGTATTTATTGAGCTTTGATAAAGGGAACAATTGTGTCTAAACGTGTAGCAATTTTAACGTCAGGTGGGGATGCGCCTGGTATGAACGCGTGTATTCGTGCTGTCATTATTGCTTGTCAGAAATTAGGGCACGAACTTTACGGCTATCTTCACGGCTATAATGGGCTAGTCAATCAAGAATATATTTCACTGTCTTTCGACACCACGCACAACCTTATTCAGCAAGGCGGTACCCTATTACACAGCGCGCGATGTAAAACGTTTGAAACTGATGAAGGCGCAAAACAGAGTGCCAACAACCTGACTGCGCTATCCATAGATACACTTATCGTCATAGGCGGTGATGGTTCGTTTAAAGGCCTTAAGCATCTAAGCCGTTTTTGGGCGGGTCAAACTATTGGGATCCCCGGAACTATAGATAACGATATTGCTGGTACAGATGCCACTATTGGTTATTACACTGCAATAGACACTGCAATGAGCTCTATTGATAAAGTGCGTGATACGGCCGATGCATTTGAGCGGGTTTTCCTCGTAGAGGTAATGGGCCGGCATGCTGGTTTCCTAGCGCTTAACGCCGCTCTTTCGTCAGCTGCTGATTATGTATTGCTACCAGAGCTTTTCGAAAGCTGCGAGCAAGAGATCACAAATATCATTACTCAAATTAACGCCCAGCGGGCGCTAAAAGGACCGGTTAGTTTTATTGTCGTCGTTGCAGAAAATGTGTGGCCCGGCGGACTTAACGCCCTTACACAAGTATTGAACGATAAAGGGGTAAACGACGTGAGACTGGTAACGCTTGGTCATGTTCAGCGTGGTGGCTCACCCGTTAGTGAAGACCGATTACTTGCAACAAACCTTGGCGCGTATGCCGCATCATTAATAGGGACAGCAGAAACTAACGTTATGGTGGGCGAAGTAAACAAGCTACCAGTTGTAGTCCCATTAAACGAGTGCTGGGAAAAAAAGCCCCTTAACAGTGCGCAAGTTAATACGATGCTTTCGTTAATGAATGCCAGGTACCAATAGCCAAATCACTTATAAAAAAAGCGCCAATGGCGCTTTTTTTACATTTTCATAGCGGCTTTTACTTTGTCGCGATGACTGCGGCTTACTTTAAGTTCGGTGTCGTTTTGTAATATTAGGTGATACTCACCGCTAATATGGCTTACAAGCTTCTTCACGAAACGAATGTTAGCAATTGCTGAGCGGTGAACTCGTACAAAGAACTGCGGGTTTAATTCTTGCTCTAGTTCCTTCATTGTTTTTCGCATAATATGCATGCCGTCCAAGGCATGAACGCACATATAGTCGCCTGCAGCATCTATCCATTGAATATCTTGTACATTGACACGCGTCACTTCAGAACCATCTTTTATGGCTAGAACATCAGGATAGGGGTTCGTTTCAACCGGTTCGCCGTTGGCTAATTTTCTAAGAATTTCTTCACAGTCATCGCCCGTTAATTCGGCCACCAAACTCACCAGCTTTTGTGACTGCTCATCTTGGTGCTGTGACACAAAGTATTCACGCACTTTGTCCAACGCCGCTTTCAGCCTTTCATCATCAGCAGGCTTCAATAGATAATCAAGCGCGTGTACATCGAACGCCTTTATTGCATAACTATCGTAAGCGGTAACAAACACTATCATGGGTATAGGCTGTTTAAGCTCACGAAGCTTGTGAATCACCTGAAAACCATTTAAGCCAGGCATTTGTATGTCAAGGAATACCAAATCTGGACGGTGTTGCGAAATAGCACTGACTGCCTCAAGACCATTCTGGCATTCTGTTACGACCTGGACGTCTTCATGGCGCTCAAGTCTCGCTCTTAATCCTCTTCTAGCCAAAGGTTCGTCGTCAACAACGATGGTTTTAATCACTTGCTTGCTCATTTATGCGTCCTTAACGTCGTAGGGAATGCGAATTCTTACACGCACACCAGAAGGCTGATTATGTTCTATCGAGAATGCAAAATTACGATGGTAAAGTGATTGCAATCGCTCTTTAATATTGGCTAAGCCCACGCCGTTTTCACGGCTCAACTGACCGTCTTTTATGTCTGCGCCAGGGCCATTATCAGCCACGTCCATAAGTAAATCATTACCGAATGTGCGCGCGGTAATATTTATTTTCCCGCCGTTTTCCATTTTTGATATGGCGTGTTTTATAGCGTTTTCAATAATGGGCTGCAAAATCATGCTTGGCACAAGGGCGCTTTCGCATTGCTCATCGATATCCCAAGATACGTCTAACCTATCATCAAAGCGTACCTTTTCAATTTCTAAATAAAGCCTAAGCGCTTTAATCTCTTGGCCAAGCGGCACGCGCTTTATGGGGTCGTTGTCTAAAGAATAGCGCAAAAAATCACTTAATCTCGATACCATCGCCTCTGCGGTATCGTTTTCTTTCAATAATACTAGAGTGGAAATGGCGTTTAGTGTATTGAACAAAAAGTGAGGATTAAGCTGATAACGCAGCATTTTGATGTGCGCTTGGTGAGCCATTGTGCTTGCCTTAAGCGCATTCTGCTTTTCCTTTTGTAGCATCTGGAAGTTTTTGATGCCGAAATAAACGCCGCTCCAACATCCCACCATGATGAGTGAGTTAATGGTGTTGGTGAAATACATATACCACTCGTCGGGGCGGTATCCATGCTTGTATATTTCCCAATAGTTGATGTTTTTCACCACTGCCCACAACAGCGCGATAAGGTAACAAGACACCACTACGATTATCAGCATATTCAGCGGTGACTGTTTTCTGGCCCACCGATATATGTATCTAAGAGGAATGGTAAGAAGCCAGCCTGCATAAGCATTAAGCAGTATAATAAACACCCAAATAGGACGAACATCGTGAAGGAAAGAACCGATGTAATAAATTATCGCGAAACCGGCCCACCCTGCGCTGTGCAGTGTCCAGAATAAACGCTCATTACTTTCTATTACGCGCTGAAAGCGACTCACAATAACACCAATATAATAAACTTATGCTTTGATTATACTTCAGCGCTCTATTAACCCAAGCAGGTTTGTCGTGCCCTTATGCGCCTTATCGCAGCGAAATAACAAATAAAAACGAAGAGATACGCTTAGGTTAGTAGCGTTCAGTAACTAATGTTCAGACGCTTTAGCCAATGGCCCCACCACCATGCTGGACCAATAAGAAGAAAGCGCAAGTCGTCAAAGAATGAAGGTTTTTTTCCTTCAATTTTGTGACCTACAAATTGCAGAATCCACATAACCACAAAGAGCCCGAGACAGAACATCCAAACCGACACCCCACTTGTTGCCAGTAGCGTTATTACACCGAAACAAGCTATGGTAAGTAATGTCATTGCTGCACCAATCGGGCCCGACAATAAAAAGTAGTAATACAAAACAGGAATGGCTATCACATGTGCCCAAGTAATCGCCATAGTCGACAGGAACTCAGGTACAGGAATACTCCAAATTAAGCCAAGTGTAACCAAATAAATACTTGGGACAGCAATAGCATGAATAACAATATTGGTTTTATTTTGATGGCTCTCGCCGTACTGCAATAACAGTCTGTCTATGGTTCTCATGTTGTTCTTCTCCCTGCAGTGTTTTTATAATTTTATGTTGTTATACGAAGCCTACTTTGTTTGAAGTTTAACGACTGCTATCAAGTTTAATAAATGCTTTTTTATGCAAGCAGCGTATGTCTTGATAACAGTTTCTTAATAAGTTTTTCATCACAATTAAATGCTAGGCCGTAGTACACTATGTCTTTATCGACCTTGTGATTTTTTACAACAGCGGCTAGCGCAACGTCCTTCCCATCAATTGAATACTCAATATTAATTTCACTGTCGTCATCTAGAATATGAATATTGGGCTGAACTTGGAGAGCGACTTTGCAGCCCTTTGGGGATAAGTCGACAATGATACCGTTTACGCTTTCGTCTTTTGGAAGCGCATCTGCGGTAACCTCAATAGATACACCTAATTGACTGCGCTTTACAGAGCGTAGCCCGATACTCTCTATTTTTTTGGGGAAACTGGTGATTAAAATGCCTGAGGGGCTAGAGATAAGTTTTTGTACTTTTACACGAAATGCGATCACTTGCCCTGTATCTCCCTCAAGCACAGAGCGAACAACAACCTCATTTCCCACCGTCAACGCGTCTCTTACCGTTATCCATTTTGCGCTAGTGGGGATATGAAACAACAAGCAATCGTCGACGAGCATTCCCGCATACTCTGTTTTTACGCGCTTTGGTGCGGCAGGCATCGATATCTGCAAATCTACTACATCACCAGGAATTAACGTTCTTAACGTTGCAAAGCCTTTTGCACTTAAAAGAGTACTTTCTACATTATCTGTCATTGTTGCTTGTTTTTATTGTACTTATTGCTGTTGCTACAATGTAACCTGTTTTCTATTCGCTTACAAAACCTTCAATACAGAAACACATAGGCGCAAGCTAAAACTATCACCACAAGTAGGCATAAAATGATTCAGTGTTGTACTATAGATACTGATATTTTAATGGTTTTTTAGGTGCTTATGTCTGTTTCTTTACACTACTCACTCAGTATATCTAATTGGCGCGCTCACCAATTTTCTGTTTCACTCGCCATTCCAGCACACGACAGCAACACGCTTTCCTTATCCTTACCAAGCTGGATACCGGGTAGTTATATGGTGAGAGACTTTTCGAAAAGTGTCGTTTCTATTTCAGCTTGCAAGCAAACAGATAACGACCCCTTAATTTTAGAGCAACAAGACAAGCAAACGTGGCTATTGCACACCGAAGGCGCGGCGTGCGTAGTTGACTACGTTGTATATGCAAATGATTTATCAATACGCAGTGCGTTTATAAACCATGAATACGCGTTTATAAACGGTACCAGTGCATTTTTGAAAGTCTCTACATTCGAAACACAGGCTCATAACCTTACCGTTAGTTTACCCGCTGATGATAAACAACTATCTCAGTGGCAAAGTCACACATCAATGCCCGCATATAACAAAGCAAAGGATGATCAAAAAGAATGGCATTACTTGTGCGATAGCTACGCTGAATTTATAGATCATCCTTTGTTTATTGGTATCGCTGATACGCATACGTTCAGTGTTGACGGTGTTGAATTTACCTTACTGTTTTCAGGCAACAACAATATCGATTACCAAAGAATCGCTAGAGATTTGGCGCCCATATGTCAGCATCACCTTTCACTGTTTGGTAAGCCATACCCTATTGAAAACTATCTGTTTATGACGCTACTGGCAGATAATGGCTTTGGCGGCCTTGAACATAAGTATTCAACGGCACTGTTATACCCAAGGCACGACCTTCCCGTTGTTGGAGAAGGCCCTGAAAAGTCTGATAGCTACATTACTTTTTTAAGTCTTTGTAGCCATGAGTTTTTCCATACATGGCACGTTAAGCGAATTAAACCAGATGTGATGGTAGCGCCTAATCTTGCACAAGAAACCTATACCGACCAACTTTGGATATATGAAGGTTTTACCAGCTTCTATGACGATGTCACGTTAGCACGAAGCGGTGTCATTTCGGCTCAAAAGTACTTAGATATCGTGGCGCAAAATGTATCTAGACTTTTACAAAATGCCGGTCGAAACAAACAGAGCGCGGCTGAGAGTAGTTTTAACGCATGGACAAAGTTCTATAAACAAGATGCCAGTGCCACAAATAACATCGTGAGCTACTACACCAAAGGTGGCGTTGTAGCCCTTGGTCTTGACATTTTGTTGCGACAACAAAGTAACGACGCAGTAAGCTTGGATAATCTTATGCAGCTGCTTTGGACAGAATACGGTATAGAAGAGCGAGGTACGCCAGACAACGTCATACAAACGCTGTGTAAATTGCATTTCAACATTGATGTTTCTGATTACCTTAACGCTGTAGTTTATGGTACCGATGATGTTGCACTTGACACGCTTGTGCCATTAATTGGCGCTGAATTTAATACCAGAGCAAGAACTTCGAACGAAGACAAAGGCGGTACGAGCTCAAACCCCGTTATTAAGCATCAGCTTGGTGCAAACGTTAAAGCAGCCCCAGTAGGTGTGACCGTTGTTCAGGTGTTTGAAGGTTTAGCCTCAATGCAAGCAGGTATTTTATTAAACGATAATATTATTGCTCTTGATGGCAACATTATTAATGCAAGCAAACTGCAGAGACTACTAGACAGCGCTGTAGCCGAAACCGTAGTGCTTTCAGTTATTAGGGACGGTAAATTATTGTCCATCGACTTACCGGTAGTAAGAGCAAGAAAAGACATGGCTTACTTCACCATAACAGATGAAGAGAAAATGAAAGCGTGGCTTTCATTGCGCGATAGCAACACCGCTCAATAATGCTTTTGAGGGTATTGAAAAGAGCGCAACAGACCAGCTAAGTGGTAGCAAACAAAAAAGCGGATGGTATTTACCAGCCGCTTTTTTCATCGCGCTTGTTTCAAGAGCTTTATCTTTGATGAAAAATAGAATGCGTTATTGTGGTGTTCCAGATACCACAGTTTGTGGATCTAAACGAACCTTACCAAGGTTAATTCGCCAATCTAGGTGAGGGCCTGTAGAACGGCCTGTTGAACCAATGGTACCAATTTGTTCGCCCTGCTTAACCACATCACCCACTTGAACGGTGATTGTGTCTAAATGAAGAAAGGTAGAGAACACGCGCATACCGTGGTCTAGAATTAACGTATTACCAGAATAGTAGAGATCATCGTTTAGTGTAACCACGCCATCTACTGGCGCATACACTGGCGTCCCTGTAGGCGCAGCGATATCTACCCCGTAATGAGGCCACTTCGGCACGCCGTTCAAAATGCGCTGGCTACCGTACACGCCTGATATAGGACCTTTTGCAGGCCATTCAAACTTTGTGAAAAGCGCATCTAAGTTAGTGTTACCACTTCTTGCTTTCGCTACGTTTATGTTGTCTTTTTTTATTCTTGCTGTTACTTCAGGCGGTGGCGATACCATCTTCTGATCAAGGCCGTCGATTCGCTGAATATTGTACTCTCGCTTTTTTAGCGTAATGGCACGTTCAATTACCTCACCAGAAGCCAAGGTTACCAGCAAAGTGTGCTCAAGAGGCGCTTCTCTTTCGAAACCAATAACAAACTTGCCGGCAGCATTTATTTCTAACTTTTTGCCATTAAGTGTTACTTGCGCATCTTTAGGTATTTGCCCTCTTACTAGCGCGCCTTGCGTTAATACGCCATTTAAGATCAAACTCTCTTTCGATGCACTTACCTGAGAAGGATTGGCACTCTCCAGAGAAAAAACCTCAAACGAAAAAGATAAACACGAGGCAATAAGACCAAGTGAAATAAGGCCATGAAGTTTCATAGCGACATCCTTTTTTCTAAATTCACAAATGAAAACGGGGCTACTAGTTTGCACTCAGCCCCGTTTAATAGCGTTATTGAATTCGCCTAACGCGTTAATTCCTAAAAAGCGGTTAGCCCTTTACCATAGCGCCTTTGCCGACACCTTCGTAGGCAATAACCTGACACACGCCCTCTGGCGTACGCTTTTTCTGTTCTTCTAATAGATACTGAGCCAAACACTCTACAGTAGAGTCGGTTTCAATTACTTCGCAGTCAGCTTTTGGCATAAGCAGTTCAAAATAACCTTGCGAAGACTCATAGGCAAAGCAAAAATAATCATCTTGATTGGCAACTTCACCTTGAATTCGTCTATCAGCGTAGGCAATTTCGTCTTCTTTTGTCGCAATATAGATATCTTCCCAACGCTTCGCCCAATAAGCTTGCTCACCTAAATCAGGTTGACCGTCAATAATGATGTCTATTTTCGAACGATGTCCATGTGCGATCCGCTGACAATTTCCGTCGTGCTTCTTTAACCCATGTGTATAGTGATAAAATGGGGTAGTAATTACCTCTTCTCTCAGCGACAGCGTAAGGTTATCGACATTCTCAGGTAAATGGGTAGCTAACACCTCTTTCAAATACACGCCCACAGAGTCCATGTCTATGCGGTCTGAATAAACAAATGCATAGGCCTCTGCTGGGCAATGAAGCATAATCTTTCTATCGTCAACACAGGTAAAACGTACTTCAACTTGTTCACTTGTTTCATCGTGTAAAACCTCTGAGCCAGCGTAATCTGCTGGTACTAGAAGCTTGTGGTCAACGTACTCATCGATAAGCCTTTTCAGGTTTTTCTTTACGTGACCGAAGTCTTGAACCATGCTCTCTTCATTGAGTTCACCGTCCAAAATAACATCGACAATCCAGCTTTCCCCTACCATGCCGCGTTTAGGGCAAAGGTATGAAAAGTCCATCACTGTCAGATCATTTACAAATAATTGCATAACACCCTTGAATCGAGTTTCTATTCTTTTACTAGTATACGTTTTTTATTCTTAACGCGCAGTCATTAGTCCATGGAAGATTGACGATTTAACTGATCTTTCAAGTTAGGTGGTATACCTCTAATCGTCAGTGTGTCAGTTGCAGGATCGTAAAATACACGTTCGCCCATGAGTTTTCGCTCAAAACTTATCGACACTCCACCGCCTTGCCCCGTAAATTTCGCCAGCTGTTTTAGCGCAGCAGGGTCTGGCTGAATTTCTTTTTCTAAAGGCACTTCTAACGACTGAGTAAAGGCCGAGAAGTTTGCGCTGGTCTCTTCGTTGCTAGGAAGACGGTTGGCCAACTCATCAACTGACAAACTCTCACCCGCGTCAATTTGTTCTTTGAAATAGCTTTTCACTTGCTCGCGATGTTGATGTTGCTCTTGCGGGTCAAGAGACTCACTGGCCAAGTATGCATCTACTGTGGAGATGAGTTGTTTGTTTTGCTGTTTAACATCAACCAATTCCTCACAACCCACAAACTGCATAAAGAAATCAGACACCTTGCGCCCCATACGTCCTTTAATGAAACTCACGTAGCGCTGTTGCTCTGGCTGCACTTCCCACTGCGTCAGGTCAAAGCGCACCGCTAGCTGCATTTTTGCCAAATCGAGGTGTTCGCGCGCAGATAAATCCAACGAGTTAGTTACTTCTACATGAGAACGTGTGTTTAGCAATGTAATCATTAAATATTGCGTTGCTAAGTATTCGTATTGGCAAAAAATAAGAAAGCCAGTTTCAACGGTGCCGGTATCTACCAGCGTCTTAACAAGACGATTAGCCGCAGACACTGAGAATGCATGAAATGCCTCTTCCACGTTATCACCAGCGGCTTTGTGCACATCCATGTATTGTTTAAGGCCAAGGGCAAATTCAGACACATCTTGAGTGCTTTCCTGCTTTGTTGTTTCACCCTCTTCGTTTTCAACGTTTGTTTCGCGCGTCACTTCTGTTACAAAGTGCCCAACCCCCTTTCCAGGTTTCGCGTTGAAACTATGATTGATTTGATGGGCAAGAAGCTCAATTTCCGGTGTAACTGCAAGGCAGTTGTCACGAGGAATAGCTTCAATTTTTTCGTCTTTGTTTACTATTAAACGGTGTACAACAAAGTGATGAATCAGTGCACTCATAAATGATCGGGTGTCCTGTTGCTTAAAAAATGTCAGAAATATCCAAAGAATCGCGGGATTTTAGAATGAATGATTGTACTCAATCAAACAACGATTATAATCATTTTACGAGTAAAACCA
>ENA-OWNT01005102-OWNT01005102.1-seawater-metagenome-genome-assembly--contig:-NODE-5102-length-11041-cov-3.991609_pt1 | contig 11041 bp, 16 predicted proteins | sample MGYA00238136_ERZ651165 | MGnify/ENA primary metagenome ERZ651165 (study PRJEB26861, sample SAMN08777766) | seawater metagenome | isolation source: coastal seawater | place: USA: Florida | collected...
GTCGTCGTCGTCGTTCGTCGTCGTCGCCGTTAGATTTTCAAAGCAATGTTGTCGTTGTCGATGGAGAACGAACGAACGAACGAATGTTGTCGTCGTTGTCGTCGTCGTCGTCGTTCGTCGTTGTTGACATCGCCGTCGCCGTCGTCGTCGTCGCCGCCGTTGCTAGATTTTCAGAAGCAATGTCGTCGTCGTCGTCGTCGCCGCCGTCGCCGCCGCCATTGTTGTTGTTGTTGACGTTGTTGTTGTCAAGTTATCAAAGCAACGAATAGACTTCTACTGCGCACTCACTCGCTCACTCACGGCCGAACGTTGTTGTCGTTGCTGTTGACGTCGTCGTCGTCGTTGCACGCCGCTCGTGGCGGTGCCTTGGTTGTTGACGTTGTTGTTGTGTTCGTTGACTTCGTCGTTGCAGCTGCTTCGTTCGTCTGTTTGACCATTGGTTGTCTGGTCGTTGTTCTCGTTTCCGCTGCCGATTTCACTGGTTCGCGAGTGCCAGTGATTTCGTTCGCTGTGTAGGCTGGTTTGCTCATGGGTCGGTCGATGCTGACCTCACGAGGAAAGAAGAGGTTAACAAACTGCGGCTCACGCACCAAAAAGGAACCAATATCGGCCAGAAAAGAACAAGCCGCGCGGGTCGAGGACTTCCTCGACCACGAATTCCTCGTTGGACACAATCCAATGACAAGGATGTTTCGTGAGTGGTAGACCGCCACACCTGACGTCTCTCGTGTGGACGTCACGATGAGTGGGTTGCGAGCAGTGCGCGCTCTGCAACCCCAGGTTGACGAAGAAGAGTTCGAAGACTACGGAAGCGACGATCAAAACGGCAGTGACTACGGCTCAATTTCGGACGCGGAGGAAATTGATGATGATATAGATAGCCTTCCAAGTGAGGATGATGACTACAACAGTGCCAATGACGATGACCATGTCCAAGATGAGCGAGCCCGAGAACAAGGCGATACCGTAGTATCTCCTCAGCAGCAAGGCGATTACGGAGGTTTCGAGTCCGGTGACGACGGTTATGGCAATGACGATGGCTACGGCAACGACGATGACGACGACGGAGACGGCAGTGGTTATGATAGCGAGGACCAAGGAATCGACATGCAATCGCAAGCGCGCCAAACAACGCAAGCTAGTCCCGCGACCCCTGCCAACTCACAATTGTCTCACGTCGACTCGAAGTATGCTGATGATGGTCCGGACTTGGCCGATCAGGAGGTCCCTGTTCCTGTGGTCAGCGCAGTTGCGAAGAGCGATAGTGTTGTTGCCGCATTTGGCCTGCTGCAACGGAGATTCGGTGCCGAACCCAGTTCTTCGCTCACGAAAGCTTGGATTCAGAGCAATCACGACTTGCATCGTCAACACATGGAGTCATCTTCACTTTCCTCACCAGGTCGCACACGTGGACAGTCGGCCATATACCCGGAAGCCAAGGTACTACACTGCAGTTTGAGTGCTGAAGAATCAAGAAAGATGCATCAAACCAAGTTCAAGTCAACCATGGTGACACAACCATATATCTGGGTGCTTCGCTCGCGGCGTGAACGGCGCTCCAACCGGCTGACGTTGGTGTGGTCAGTTCCGAGGCAATCGTCGGACAGAGTTGTTTCTGTTGTTGTGGAGCGTCAATCAGAAGATGTCCCACAAAGCGGAGGAGATCCAAAATGGGCGGAGGTATTTCAAACACTGAGAGTGAGAAGAACGGTTGTGTCATCACCACTCACCCTGAGGCCGTCGTGTTTGTTAGGTGCATCGCCAAATAGTTGCTGATCCCGAAGCCGCAGGCCCATCGAATCGTTGGTTTGGTGCTTGTAAGCTTGCCAATCTGGAAGCTGGTATGACGTATTCTTTGCGATTCAAAGTCCACTATGACGGTTCGGGTGAAAGCAGCGCAACAAGCTTTTTCGTCAAAGTGGCAGAAGACTCCTCGATGAGGCGCGAGGCTACGACAACAACAACAACAGAAGGCGCGAGGTCGACACAGGCTGCTGACGACGACGAGCACGGCGATGGTACGTTCACAATCGGCTTGAATATTTTGGAGAGTTTGCATGCATCCGCAGAATGTCAACCCGAAGGCCGTTGTGTGCATTTAGATCCGAAAAAGTTGCGTGGCACGAGCATTTCTGCGTCGTCTCAAGGATCGTGCTCAAAGATTAGCTGGGCAGATCATAGTCGATGGCTTCAAAACCGTCAGAAGGCGGCTGCACGTCTCAGATCGATGGGAGGCGGGTCGACAGGAACTCAAACAAGCGCAGCGAAGTCACAACCCCTCACATTTAGTTCTGTAAATCTGTCCAAACCTAGTGATGGCGGAGGTGGTTCAAAGGAAAGTGAGGGTGAAGTCGATGAGTTGAGCCTTCTTTTATCGGAGACTTCAGAGCATCGTCCAACCCGAGTGGCGCAGCTTGCTGACGCACTAGCAAATCCGCGCGGAACAGATGTGCTGTACACCAACTGTGCAGGGCAGAAAACAGCTGAAGGCCCAATGACTGCGGCGACACTACCGAAGCCGGTAGTTTGGGTGCTGCAAAGGCAGCCGCAGTCCATGGATGCAGAAGATGATCAGCCATTGGTAGTATGTTGGAATTTGATCCACGCTAACGGAGCATCAAGTAGACAAATCGCCGGCGCCAAGTTGTTGTCCATCACGGTAGATGCATCGAAACCACACAAACAGGTAATACCATGAAGCGCTTTGAACGCATAGTGAATGCAGTACGCATGAGTTGTCACTTTCAACGCCTTTGGCCCTGCACTTGTTTGTCACAGGCACCACCGACCCAGCAACAGGCGGGCACGTCGAGTACACAACGCGACGAACGCCAGGTTGAATTGGGTTGGACATCATCGGGAACAGATAGTGATACTGCGACGGATGACGACGACAACGACGAGAAAGCCGAACAGGAGGCGGTGGAGAAGCGGAAGGCTAAACTCACCGAAGATTCTCGCTGGGTGACGATATTCCGAGATGACTTCGTCTCCCACAAGGTAGAGTGCATGGATCCCCGCAAACAAGCTCTTGTTGGAATTGCGAGTTCTTTATTTATGCTTGCCCGTAGGTTACTGGGAGTGGAAACGTCACGTTTGCGAACTCTGACGACCGTGGCATTGTACATGGGTGCTGCCAAATAAATGGGCTTCTTCCGGCTTTTGCTTACTCTCTCAGAGTTACGGCAACCTTTGAAGTAGATGGTGACAGCGGGAAGACAACACAACGGAGTAGTACTGCTTTCATGGCAATGTCGCCGCCAACGGCTCCACACGGTATGGCTTCTTGTCGATGTCCTGTCTTCGATCGATAGGATGCAAGATCAAGCACATGCCCATTCTCAAACGTGTGTGCTGTTGTGTTATTTGTGCAGCGGTACATGCTCGTCGCTGGGGCAAAAATGGGGCTCAGATATCGTGGAAAGATCCTTGCTTGCAATTGTTGCAATCTCAAACGCTAGCACGCAAACGTCAACGTGAGCGGCAGCGACTTCGCAAGTTTGCCACAACGGAGGAATCGGAAGGACCCAATGATGGTGACACACCCTACATCTTGTTGCCCACGTTGCTGTCAACATGCAGCGCAAAGTATGTCGTCCAACAAAAGCGATTTAGTGCAGTGAGCGAAGAAAAAACTGATTCTGCACGCGAAGACGAGGCTGGGTGGTCCACAGTGCGTACAGTGCCTTCCTTGTGGAAAACAAAAGACAAGGCTGAGCGTCGGCGACGTGGGATTACTACTGTCGTTAAGACTTTGGTAGCTGGAGAAAAGTACTTATTCAGGGTCCTCAAGATGGATTGTGTCGGCCGGTGTTCTGAAGCATCTTCGGTGGTTGCCGTTCAAACGAAGCGCGTGGCCCCGCCGACACCCCAGCTTGTGGGCTTCCGTCGCCAAAAGAATGAGCTTACGACCACGTACAAGGTAAAGCTGCGTCTGAGGCTCGGTCGAAGCATTGCACCACAGGAGTGGCTGGCACACCATGGCAGCGCGCAGCTGCAGACCGGATCGATGCCACAATCTGGCAATTTACGCTTGTGCGTTTATCAATCGCGTGCACACGAGCACTGGCTCCAAATGAAGCCGCGGTTCGCCCCGACTGTGACTTCTACCACGATAGCAATGACATCCGGGCTTGGCGTCCCGCGAACTGACGTTGGGCTGCAGGTGCCAGCACATCCACAGGAGTGGGAAAAAATTCAGGAAATATCTTACGAGCCGCAGAAGATGTCTGGCAAACATAGCGAAGTAACATTGCAGCAATTACCTTCAGCTTGGACAATTGCGGTGGCAGCCAAGTATCTGAACAGCAAACGTTACTTTAGCTCAAAAGTAGTGTGGGATGGTGTAGAATCGCAAATGTCCGACCCTTTGGTAAGTCTGGTCAGCCGTATCCGAGTCACTTAGCGTCAAGCTAATCGAGAGTGCCATTTTGCAGGCTGTGTACACTCCGCCGGACTCACCATTTCAGGGACCAGTAATCGTTTCCTTTGATGGCTTCAGTTTTACACTGGTGTGGTACCCTTCATTTTTCGGTGCCCATCGATATATACTGGAGTGTCTATGCCCAGACCAAGGAACCATGGGAGGTGCATCCAACACGCGACAGAAATCGAAGAAAAAATCTGGTGCCAAGTCCAAAATCGTGGAACCACGTGAGCAATGGACTCAAGTGTGGACAGGGGCGGATACGTTGACTGTCGTTCATTGTTCCTCAATGCTGTCGGAGCGAAATTTGTTGTACTCGGCTTCCCAAATCCCCAAGAAATACCTTGGTGGATCTGAAGAACAAGCACTTTCTTCCGCGCGAACGGTGACAAAACATTCTGACGTACAAAAGCCCAAGAAAAAGCGTCGGTCAACCAAACGTAAAGCTGCGTCAACTGAGAAGGATGCCAAGAATCAGGCTCCGAAGACAGTTTCACATCCCCGTACTACGAAGTCGAAAAAGCGCGCCCGCAAGAAACCGAGCCTCGCAAAGTCGACGAGCAGTTTTAGACGTCACCGCAAGCAAGTGAAAAAAGAGGTTTGTGTTCTTTCGCCGCGAATTGTCGACCGTGCTCGACTATTTTGTCTGGTATGACGTGTGACTCTGCGTCTCATGCTGGTGACGTAGTTGTCTACTCGAGCAAGTAGCTCGCGAGAGTCCGGCCAACGATCCCGCGTGCACATTTCTGATAAGCAAAAGCAAAAAGGGCGTTGGTTTGTGCGTCTGGTGGCTGCAAATCCGGACGGTCACCGATCTTCAGCATCAGCAGAGAGTGCTATTGAGCTTCCACTGAGAACACTGAAGAGTCACATGTCCAACAACGGCGCCTCAGTCATTGACGCAACAAACGATATCATGGTGGGAGACACTATCACTTTTGGAGAGGACGTGACCGGGACAGAGTATGCCATGGCTCTCACCAATGCTTGCAAAGTAAACGTGGGCACGAGCGGGTTCGTGCTCAGTACATGTTCGTGACGAATGCATCTTCCACTAATCCTACCTCTTGCGTTTCCAACACTTGCAGTGGTCTCCAAGTTGTCGCTCCGGAATTGAAAGCGTGGATGCAGAATCCATCCGACGGTGGCGGACGCAAGGCCTGGAAACGTGAAATCCGTGCCAAAGTGGTTGGAGTGAAATGGACATCGAAAAGTGTTGACGGCCGTGGTCGTGGACCAAAGAACAGTCGAATTGCGCGTCGGCGGGCTGCGAATGAGGCCAAACTTCGCGAAGAAGCGAAGAAAAAGCGCCAACACCGCTGGTCGATTGCCCTCAAACGCCTTCAAGCGGATTGCGAAAGGCTACGAGCCGAACAAGATGTCGGTGCCATTTACACCCATCTCGAAACTGTGATGGTTCGTGAACATGCATATTTACTATCACGCAATTCAACGCTCAACAGCCTCTGTCCCTGAATCTAGGCAACCAAGTACGATGACAGTTTGAAGAAACTTCAAGCTTTAGGGCCTCAACTACCGCAGATTGGGAGCTGCCGCCAAATACAGCTCGAGGTGATAAGCTGTCGAATCCGACCCATTGCGCCCAGCCTGAAAATTTTGCTCGACGTAAAATTGCAACGGAAGTCTGGAGTTCCGGAGGAAGTCGTCAACGCTCCCAAAACAGTTGCGATTCGAAAGGCGGCGTAAGTCTTGTGGTCAAACTGGCTGGTGCCGGTCAAAGCAAATCGATTCATCAATGCTTGCAAATGAACATTTTAACAGGAAAAAAATGATGGCCCTCCTTGCCCGTGGTCACTCTCCGGGAAGTGTCGTGTGGAGGGAGCAAGGGCGTTTGGTGCGCCGTTGGGACCTCATTCGTCGACAAGCCAAGGTCAGTTGCTGCTTTTGTGTGTGACAATGTTGATGGGTCAACATGTTCTCAGAATAATTTCCAACTACAGGTCAACGCGAGACTTTCGTATTCAGAAGTACGGTCATCTCTACAGTTTGCGGTTGGAAGTGGCAATGGGAATACGACGCGGCAGAACAGCAAAATGAAAAAGAGACTCAATCGTAAAAAGCGAAATGCGACGGCAGTGCTGCCGCAGTCATCGCAGGCTGTGGCAACGCAATCCAACGACTCAGTGACCGCTCCGGTCGCATTGACAACATGGCGCCAAGTTGATGTAGCAAATGAAATCGCACCAGAATTACCAGTTACAAAGGCGAAGAAAACCCGCACCAAGCGGAAGAAAGCGTCCAAACCATCTCTGCCACGACTGCCTACCATGGTACTCCGTCGAGGTTGGGTTCAAGAGCATCGCCGCCGAACCTTCGTGCAAGAGTTCCAACGCCTGAAGCTGTGGCACAATCGAGAAAAGTACATCGGTTGTGCGGGGTGTCTTCGAGCTATTATTGCAGTGCAAAGCTTTTGGCGGCAATATAGGTTGGTGTCCCGTATTCGTGAGCTCAAGGTCAGTAATCGTCTTTCGTGACGACTACGTGCAGCTTGCGTACTGTGTTCAACAGCTGATCTTCATTTTTCTTGCAGGAGCGAAGATGTGCCGCCGTGATCCTGCAAAGTTGGTGGCGAATGAGAACGCAGGCGGCCGTGTGGCGGCAGGAAGTTCGCCGCATCCGCGCGGCATTGGCCATCCAGAGCCGTTGGCACCTGTACAGAGCACGCTGTGACTTCTTGCAATACATGCTGGTGCGATCAGGGTTCGCCGTCAAGATTCAAGCTGCGGCAAGGAAGGCCTTGGCGAAGGCGCGTCTGACTCTGTTGAAAAATAGGAAAAGGCAAACGCTTCTGCGGATGCAAAAGATGATTCGCCGATGTTTGGCCCGATATGGTATTATTCAAGGGCAGGCGGCAAAAAAGTTGCAAGATGTCGTAAGAGGGAAATTCTTGAAACCACGACACGCCGCAGCTATGCAGTTGCAGTACTGGGTTCGCAATCGTCAACAGCGCAAGCGAGAAACACAAGCACTCCTCGTTATTCACCGAGCATACGTGAACCACCGAAAATGGGTTCGCCACTTGCGGGAGACTGCCGCAGCTATTGTCATGCAGAGGAGAGTGCGGTTGATTCAGGTGCGGATCCGCTTTCTCGCTCTGGTGTTCGACAGTTTGTTGTTTCAACCCTTGTGTCTTTGGTGTCTTTCGCGCAGGCCAGGAGTCGTTTGCGGCTAACTCTTCACAGCACTGAGCCAGACCTTGTTTACGGAATTGGAGCGTCTGTGGCGAATGGAGCTATTAGTTTGTCGTCCAAGTTGAACACGACAGGCGCGGGGCTCGACATCGCTGAAGATGCTGCTGGTCTGTTCAAGAAGTCACCCTCCTCGAAGCAAGAAGTTGGAAGTCAGCTCGACTGCACTGCCGCCATGGCGGTCCAAGGGGTCGTAGCTGCCGTGCTGTCTCGTCGCCGCGAAATATATTCTGGAAGAATCCTCCCCTTACAAGTGCGTGGCATGTGCGCCCGTGATTATGTCCTTCGACAGCGCATAACTTGTGTCGTGGTGTGTGTGACAAATTGGTAGAAACTGGTGCACTCACGGATGAAAGTGAGATATTTTTCTTCGTTTCTACCTTCGGATCGTGCTGCAATTTTGGACATGTGGGCTCGCCCCGATGGCAAGAAGACGGTTTTCTCGCAATGGGGTTGTCTTCTACTTCGTGCGGTGAAAGTGCGATCAGCTCTTGCACACAGAAGTGCCATAATGGTTCAAAGGCAAGTGCGAGCGCATCAAGCGCGCGTCAGCTACAACTTGCGAAGGAAATTCCTTCATCGCGACTCAGCTACTCTCGCAGTTCAAGTTCTAACTCGCGCGTTGTTGGCGAAAGTGGAGTTCACGAGTGTTCGGCGTGCGGTAAATGCACTCGCCCTGCAGGTACGGCGGCCAATGCACGTGCTGCTTCAATGTTTGCGTACTTTAACAGCCAGAATCTGATCGCATTAGAAATGGTTTCGAGCTGCGCTTCTTCGAAGGAAGTTTGTAGCCATGCACAAAGTTGCAGTGGCCTTACAGTCTAGGTTTCGCATGGTTCAAGCAAAGGTAGTATTGCGTGGAACAGTATTGGTCGTTGAATCTCCGTTGTTAACACATTGTCTTCACTCGATGTGTTCGCCACAGAAGCACAATCGTAATAAGAAGCGTGTTCGTGTCCATGCTGGAGCAACGGCGTTGCAAAGCTTATTTCGTGGATGGGTATGGACATCGTTGCATGGTACCTGGCCATACCTGAACTCAATTGGTGTGTTGTTGAAATGACAGGCAACTCGTAACCACACCGAGAGGAATCGCTGGGTACGAGCGAACGTGACTAAAATTCAGTCACACTGGAGACGCCACCGCGCGACACATCAAATGCGAAAGATGCGCAGAGGCTTCCGAGCCCTCGCCAACAGATTCCGAGTGAGAAAATTTTTGCGACAACAGGCGCAGAAAGAAGCGGCGATCTTAATTCAGGCTGGTGCCCGAGGGTTTCGCGCCCGCCTTCACTGGCAAGATGACTTGCGCTCGAAACGAGCAGCCGCCACAGCGATAGCGGGGTTGTTTCGGGTTCGCCAAGCTCGCCTGGCGGTGCAAGAAGCTTTATGGACGCGCAACCGGGCGTCGCATGCGCTAATGATTCAGGTTCGTAATTGCACTTTTTCATACCACATGTGCAATGCTCATCTTCTTGGGTTGTGGTTCGTGAAGGCTTGGTGGCGAGGAGCAGTCTGGCGCTTGATCAATAGCTCGACCATATCAGCACTGCTACATCTGAGCAAAATGGCAAGCCGAATTAACAGGGCCGCCCGCAGGTTTACAATCAAAGCATGCCCACGCGTTTAGCGCTGCCACAATCTCAAATGTGTTGTTGACAACATTGCAACAGGTTCCTCAAACGTCCAAAACAAAGCAAGCCCAAAATGAGTGGAGGGTCGAGTGAGAATGCACAGACAAGTCGAAGCGTGCGTTCCGAGTCAGACAAAGAGTATGAAGACAACTTCGACGATGAATTTGACGACGATTCAGGTGCCACGACTCCGGCGAGGCCAAGCACTGCTGCGTCCGATTCGCGCGCGGCTGAAAAGTCCATGTCCAAAGTCGCGGAGGAAAGTGAACAATGGGACGAGGAACAATCTGAGGAAGATCAATCGGACAAAGCAAAGTCGGACAAGGAAGCCAAGTCGGATAAAGACCAATCGGACGAAGAGTCCAAGTCAGGAGAAGACAGTTCCGACAATGAGAGTTCAGATAATGAAAGTTCGGACAAAGAAAGTTCTGGTGACGCAAGCGAAAACGATTCAGAAGACTCTGACGACTCGTCGGAAGAAGAAGAAGAAGAAGATGAAGACGAAAAGAAGCCTACGACTACACAATCAAAGCGTGTATCGCAACGAGGCATAAAGAAAGCCAACGTTCGCGCTGCACCTGGAAACAGAGGTCGCACAAAACTGTCGGGGGGTCGTCGCTTTCAAAAGAAGTAGGGTATGCGCGATGGTGTTGTTGTTACGTAAAATTATTCACAGTAAGATTTCAGGCGGTGCGTCACGCGCAACTATCTGTGATCTATGTCCACGGTAAAGCGTTGCAATGCAAAATCACCCCCAAAATGTTGTAAGCCAATATCCATGCCATTGCACAGAACGCCAAACGTGGTGACGACGGTGACAGCAGCGCATAGCCAAGGACCTGCACAAAAAGTCGGCTATTAGCTACATGCAGATATCAGCCGACTTAACAGGCATTACACACCCAATGAATTACTGGACTGCTAGCTCCAAGAAGTCGAGTGAGGACCTGTACCGAAACAGAGACAGAAATGTTGCACTTGGCAACCGGAGATCCCCGCGAAGGCGCAGCATAACGCGCACCTGCACATTGATTGTTAGAACTCCATACACTGCGAGAACTGTCTCGTGCACCACGAACGGGAGCACGATCAGCGGCAACGAATGTAACGGTTTCATCAACATCATCCGCCATGAATTGTGAAGTGTCCACTCGCGCGCGAGAAGTGTGAACATGTGAACTGCGATTCCCGAAAACACGATGACAGGAAGTGCCAGCAAAAAGTTAGGGATTTGCTTGAGTTCGTAGTACTTGAACCAGCCTATTCACATCACAAAGCATATTGTGATTGAAACAACGAATCGTGCATCTTTCATGGTGCAACATTGCTCGTACCAACATTCCAGTAATGTCCCTGAATGTAGGAATACATATTTGAGTGGGGAATATACGGGGATTGGGACAGAACGGACGATTCGTCGCTCGCGTCGCTGCACCACTGCGGCCTCAGACACAGTTGTTGCAGAATGTCCGTGTCTTCACCGTTGGTGTTGATGACTTGGCCATCATCACCGATGCACGGACAAAACTGTGCCCATAGACACCATTCAGGCCATCGATCCGAGCAAAACTTGCGCTCGAAGTACCACAAATAAGCCGCAAATGGTGCAACGACCATGATACTTTCTAGCGCACAACAGCTGACTGCGGCAACTGCTGCCGCCCACTGGGGTTCTGATGACAATGGCGTCGAAGGAGAAGAAGACGACGAAGTGTTGTCTGTCTGTGAAGCTTGCTTTGATGCCGAAACTCGCTTGGCCAGCCCAGAAGGTG
>ENA-OWNT01005103-OWNT01005103.1-seawater-metagenome-genome-assembly--contig:-NODE-5103-length-11041-cov-3.931686_pt1 | contig 11041 bp, 9 predicted proteins | sample MGYA00238136_ERZ651165 | MGnify/ENA primary metagenome ERZ651165 (study PRJEB26861, sample SAMN08777766) | seawater metagenome | isolation source: coastal seawater | place: USA: Florida | collected...
GCGTGCGTGGCCTGATGAACCTGTCGCAGGAAAAACGTGAGGACGGGTTGTCTACCCCGACGCATGCCGCGTCCAACGGCAAAGCAGACCGCTCCTCCGCGCCACACGCTTTCGACTCCGACGACGACAACGACAACCGCAACGACGGTGGCGTTGAAGACGCCGCCACGCCCGGGGCAGTAGCAACGACCGCGGCGACCGCGACAACAGCATCTTCGTCCACCGAGCTTGTCAACCCGAACAAGCACTTGCGCGTCTCCGACTTGCTGCAGGGCGGTCCCGCGTTCGCTTTCGAGTTCGCCGACCCCGTCGCACTGGACGCGGACGGGCACCCGCAACTCCCAGCAGCTGTGCGAGGGACAGAAGCAACGCCAGAGTCTGGTGCTGCGGGAGCGGACACCCACGCAGGACCCTCGACGGACGGCTTTTCGGCAGAGCTGGACGATGCCATCGCGAGCACGCAGCGGTGGCGTGAGGAGCAAGCTGCCAAGCTGCAACAGCAGTTGCGCGACATGAAGAGGGCACACCGCCGCGAGTTGCAGAAGCAGCAACGCGCCGCCGTCGAGTCCGACTTGGCTCGGTTCTCCGCGACCGCGTCGTCCTCGGACTCCGCCGGATCACCCCAAAGTGGACAAGACGGTGGACCAGCGACGGATCCAGCCCCCGACGCCGATGCCGACGCCAACCATGACGCCAGTGGACCCGCAGTGCCGGAGTCGTCAGAGGTCGACAACGACGTGGGAGACCTTGCACACGAGCTGCAACGCCTTCGGTTGAAAGCTCAGCACTTGCGAGACGACAACGCGCGCGTGTCCGGGGCTGTCTCGACCGCATCCCACAACCCAGCATTGCTGGTACGAGTGTGCTCGTAACTTGTGTGGATGGAGTGGCACCAGTGTCCTGCGCCCGATTGCTCGCCCAATGTTGATTTTTCTCTCGCGCTTTCTGTTTGTAGGAGCGACTTCGAGCGGAAACCACCGGGAGCCTGCTTGCCAACGACAGCTTGGTGTCTCGGTCCGGCCAGGTCCGTCGCACACAACCGCATCAACCTCCGCACCCGGCGAATCCCAGCTCGCGTCGCGATCGAAATCATTCTTGTACATGCATGTGCATGCGCGTAACTTTATGTAGGTGTACTCCACTTCGGTCGAAAACCGTATGGAGCAATTGGATATGACGGCAAGGTTGGCCGACTTGCAAATGTCCGCAGTGGGCGATGAGCAAGTGCAGCAACGCCAAGACGCGGTAAGAACGGCGGAAGTTACTCGGAAATGGGTCACCGTGTTTTCTGAACGTGTTTCTCTGACCGGATCGGGGTGCCTTCTCTGCACAGGCTCTCGAAGATGCAATTCAATTTGCCGGAACAAACTCCGTCGGAGCCACGGACCTGGAGGATAAGTTAGGCAGGTGCGTGTCTCCCGCAGAGTCCATTGCGGCACTGTGATTGCGCGGCTCTACGCGTCAGTCGGCATACTCGTTAACGTGGTTTCTTGCGCCGTTTTTGTCGTGGTCAGTTATGGTGATGCACTAGCGGACATCCTCGCCAAGTTGGACTCTCTCGGAGACTCCGGCAATGGGGGATCGAAGAACGACGACCACGGCGCGGCCGCCACAAATACACAGTCCGCTGGGGTGCCGTCTGGCGGTGTAGCCCAGTAGACGCGCGTTCTATGTGACGTCGGAGAAATACGAGGACCACTGCAAGCCGGGGCACTCCACCAAGAGCCATGCATGTATTGTGATGCAGTTAATAATGGAAAATGTTATCTGTGAACGACGCGCCATCTCCTGTTGCTGTTCTCCCGTGGGGGTCAACACAAGCACGGACGCTGGCAGCGGGATGGTGCTTGCAAGTTGATGATAGCCGCACGATCGGTGGCCTCTGCAACTGCTGTGGATATCGCTCTGGCTCCTGCCATCACCGTCAATGTGCGTTGCTGCACGTATCGCATTCGTGGTGCAGACAGAGCAATCTGCTGCACATTACGCGGCATTCATGTAAGATTGGGAATGGATCCCGCACTACACCTGTCTCCATCTCACCACACTGACCATCATTCACAACGACGGTGGTAGCGCTGAACAAATAAGTGTACACGTAGATAACACAACATGCCATTGTCTTTGTTTACTTTGAAGTCTACGGTCGGTTTCCGAGCAAGTCCACGACTGCGAGCAAGCATGCCTGCCGCACAAAATACTCCTGCCAACCGCTGCTGTGTGCCCTCACCAATACGGGTCGCAACACTCAGAAGCGATCTTCTCGGCGGATGCCGATGATGTAGTGTCCGCAACGGCCACTGCCAGCAATTGACCGGCGTTCTTCGCCGCTTCCGCGACAACGAATCTCCCCTTGAAGCCGAATTCACGCTCGACTAGAAGTAGGTCGCCGAATGTGGCGCAGATCACTGCGAGTGATGTGTTGACGCTGGTCTCTACACTGCCGTCGGCCCGCACTGCCGCAGTGTGATTGCGTGGTGATCGGGCAGCAGCTCCGTCCATTGAATCGAGGGCCCGCTGCGCAATGTCTGCAAGAATACTCGCCCATTCGTGCTCCGCTTCGTCGAGCATCTGGACAGCCTCAGTATATCTGCATGCATTCAGGAGACGACGGCAACATCAAAGTGAGAGCAGGCGAACAAAGTAGTTCGTCCTCAGACGCCAACTATCTTCCTGGGCGGCCGTCAAGCCCGTTGCGACCATTGCAGCCACAAATACAGTTGCAGAAGGAACAAGTCGTGCCACAATCGGCTGATACGTACGCCTGAGTGCTCCACAGTCTGAGTCCTAGCCCAGTGCTCAATGACATCGCGTCTCTTGCGCGCTGCAGCATCGTTTCGTTGAGCAGCGAGTGCCTGCGCCAACCCACGCGCCCGAGACGCTGCAGCACAGCACCGCGTGCTGTTCCTTCCATAGAACGTGGCTGCGGCGGTGCTGCATCTTGTGCAACTCGCAGCATGTTTGCGGGAGACGAATCTTCGCCCGACGCCGCGGTGTTCTCGGTGGGTGAGGCCGGCCCATCGTCGGCGTGCGGTCGAATGTGAGTGTTGGAGTTGGCGGCGTCGCCATTGACATGCTCAGCGGGGACGGATTCCGCAGCGAGTTGCCTGGCGCGAGCTGCTTTCTTGTTTTCGGCCAACAATGCTCTCAGCTGTGCCACCGCGACACCGCCGCCACTGTCGCCACTCGCGTGAGTTATGCGGCGGTTTCCTGCCAACTGGACGTCCATGAGCGGCACTGCGGTGGATCTCGAGGCCATCGCTTGCGTCAGGGCGTCGATCCCCGCATCGCTAATATCGTTTTCGCGCAGATGAAGCGCCTGGAGTGCTGGCGTGGTCGGTGCCGAGAGGTATGCGTCGACAAGCGACTGCAGTCCGGCATCAGACACTCCACACCGGTCGCAGGAGAAGTCGCGAATGCTTGGTGGTTGCGCGCCCCCAAAAGCTTGCGCGAGCACTTTCAAGTAGGCGTCTCCGTAGACGCCGGAGTCTTTGCGGCGGCCACTCTTGCTGCTAGCAACCTTCGTCATCGTACGGCGGTTCCCAGACAAGTTAATGGAGACGAGGTTCGGGCAGCGGGGCAAGACGCGCAGCAACATGCCGAATCCAGTCACAGACACGTGGTTGTAGGCAAGCTGCAGGCTCTCGAGCTGCGGGCTCTGCGACACGAACAACGCCACCGCGCCAATGGTGTCGTCTTTGAGGCCGTTGCTTCCCAGTGCCAGTCGCCGAAGGGAATTTCGGCGGCGCCGCAGCGCGAGGTCTTCCAGAAACCGCGACAATGCAGCAGCGTGCTTGGACAGCGAGCAGCCGGAGAGGTCGAGGGAATCTATCGCGGAGTTCGCGGCGAGCAGATCGAGCAGAGGCTGCCATATGGTGTGGTCGATCGGCAACCCACGCAGACTGACGGTGCGCAGGGAAGGTGCCGTGGAAAGAGCCCGTGTGACGGCTTTGAAGTTGCCTGAGGTCTTGAGCAACTCAGCAGCGGCTCGCCGTCCTGCGGCGCCGCTGCCGCCCCCGAGCGCGATGGATTTGCAGGTCATGGTGACTGCGTCGTCCACGTCCAAGCGCCCATCTTCTCGCTTGGTGGCGACGTCCGCCAACCAGCACTGTCGCGTTGCGCTCGGGTCGGTGGGCACGGCGGGGTGCACCATGTGGCCCCACGCAGCGCGAGGACCTGTGGCGGTGAGGGTCCACGTGAGAAGAACCAGCAGCCACCTCAAGGAGGCGAGGAAACGCAGCGGCGGCGGCAGCTTGGGAGTCGAAGCCACGTGGCGTCGAGCTGCAGAGTTCCGGCCGCTGTGGTTGTGCTCATTCCCGGTGCCTGTGCCTGCGGCATCCGCGTGTGGTTTCAGTGTCATGGTTGCAGCTGCTTGGCACCGGTCCTCGCTCGGTCTGCTTGGGGATACATTGCACCGGCAGCCCGACGACACTTCACAGTTGAACGGCACAGCGAGCAGTCGACCTGTGTCCACCGACGCTGCCTAGGTGGTGTCGCTTCTTTGCTGTTGGTAATAATGTTCTTCTGTTTTGTCAATGATCAACAAGATAAAAAAAAAAAAGTCGATCCGGTCCACATGTGGAAGCGCACAGCCTCCGGCCGGTTGCCGGCTGCCGGCTGCCGGCTCCGTCACCAACCCGCCGTTCGTCCTTTAAACCAGAGCATGGTCTTCTTCCGTTGAACCCGCGTCCACCTACTTACCACCCGCAACGCTGACAATTCTTCAACAACACGCAAAGACTCCGTTGCTCCGTTGCTCCGTTGCTCCGTTGCTCCGTTGCTCCGTTGCTCCGTTGCTCCGTTGCTCCGTTGCTCCGTTCGCTCGCTCGCTCGCTCGCTCGTTCGTCAACTTCGTTCGTTCGTCAACTTCGTTCGTTCGTCAACTTCGTTCGTTCGTCAACTTCGTTCGTTCGTTCTGCAAGCAGTAGAGTCAGTAAGTAACTAAGCAAGTAACTGAGTGAGAGGCAAGAAGTCGTTTCCTCGTCGACGTCGTTGCGTGTTGCAGTGTTGCGGTTGTTGTCGTCAACCAACCGATAGACAGATAGATGGATCAGATAGATAGATAGATAGACAGATGCACCGCGGCACAGGCATCCAGCCACGGTCAGACACAGTCAGACACAATCAGAGACACAATCAGACAACCAGACAAGCAGACGGACGGACAGAAAGACGGACAAAGAGGCGGACAGAGAGGCGGACAGACGAACGAACGGACGGACAAATGGGCGAACGGACGATTGAACGAACGAACGGCGGACGAAGGAACGAACGAACGGACGAACGGACACCAGTCAGCTTTTCACGCCAGCTGTCAGCTGCTCCGCTGCGGCTTCTCCACCAACCACCAACCACCAACGACCACCCAACCACCAACCACCAACTACCAACCACCAACCACCAACGACCACCCAACCACCAACCATGAATGCATGCAGGTCTGTCTGTTCACACAGGCTGCTGTGATGTCTCATTATAGATATCATTGCCGTCCGTCAACGACGACCGACGGACGACCGACGGACGACCGATGACGGTTGGATGTTGGATGGTTGGATTGGACGAACGAACGAGCGGATGGACGGATGGACGGATGACGGATGGATGGATGGATGGACGGATGACGGATGGATGGGTGGATGGATGGATGGATGGATGGATGGATGGATACACGTTGGGCGTTGGATCGATCTGTCTTCTTTCTTGTCATCAACCCATCCATCCATTCATTCCATTCATTCCATCCATCGATCAAAGGTCAAAGGTCAAAGGTCTTTCGGTCTTTCTTCTTCTCTCTGTTCTTTCTGCACGGTGGCGTTGTTGCTCTGCTGTCGGCTGTTCGTCATTCGTCATTCGTCATTCGTCGTTCGTCGTTGTTCCTTTGTCGTTGTTCCTTTGTCGTTGTCGCTCGTTGTTATTTGCGTTCGTCGTTTGTTGCTCCTCCGTCGTTTGTTGCTCGTGGGCAATTCGTTGTTGCTCGTGGTTGCTCGACCTTCAGTCGTCCGAGACACACCTCATTTCGTTTTGGCTTGCCCTTCGTTGTTGTTGCAGTCCTTTGTCAACGTTGTTCGCCGTTGTTCGTCTTTCGCTTCTCTTCTCCCTTCGTTCGTTCGCTGTTGTTCCTGCTGCGGCTGCTGCGGCTGGATTGTGCTTATAGTCGGCGGCTGTCGAGGTTCTGACTGAGAGACGCCAACGGTTGGCCGCCACTTGCCCTTCTCTCTCCATCCCCGACAAACAGAAGTGTGCTTTCTTCGTCGTGCTTTTTTGTGACGTATTTTTTGTTTTTGTTTTTGTTTTTTGGAGCGCTTTGCACCCGCGGTGCCCCTGCCTGTTATTTTTTCCCCACCACGATTGGTTGGCCCGACAACGGACTGCACGGCCGATCCCACGCTCTGGACTGCCCGGTCGCCCGCGCGCCATGCCGCCTCGTGCTCTGTCCCGCTGCTCCGCTGCATTACTAGTGCTGCTGTGGCAGCTGACTTGCGATCAGTACGACGCCGCAGCCACGACGGCGTCCGCTGTGAAGAGTGTCGCCGCCATCCCAGGTGCTGACCCGACTGGCCACAACGACTCGTCGGCCGCCCTGAACGCTTTCGTCCGGCAGCAGTGCGGGGCAGCTGCCGCCGCCGCCCCTGCTGGAGTCGGCCTGGCTCTGGGCGCCCTTTCCTCCGCACCCGTCGACGTCTCCGTGGACTTGGGCGGCGGCCTCTACCGCATGGACGCCCCGCTGGTCATCAACTCCAGCGTGCCTTGCACGGGGATGCTGAGGATCCACGACGGCACGCTGTTCGCAGGGCCGGGCTTGCAGCGCTTCGCCGCGTCCAACGAGAGCTTCCTGGTGACGGTGCTGGACTACTGGAACGGCCTCGGCGTGTCGCTCGACCGCTTGGTGTTCGCCTCCAACTTCACCGGCGGCGGCGTGCGCGTGGACGCCGCGCACCACGTGCACGTGGTGGACAGCAACTTCGTCAACTTCGAGACGCACGCAGTGTGGGGGTCGGCGCTGCTCGGCATGGGGCACGAGCTCGCGGTGGACCGTTGCCGGATGACGGAGTGCACGTTGGGCATGGCGGAGTGCGCGGACGTCCGGGGCAAGCACGCCACGGCCATCCTCATGGAGTTCCCCGACTCGCACTTCCGCAACAGCGTCATCACCTGCTCGCGCGTCGGCGTGGTGAACCGCGGCGGCGCCAACCAGTACGCAGACTTGCACATATGGACGAGTTGCAACCCCACTGCGAGCGGCGACAACCTCACCGTCGGGTTCCTGGACGAGAGCGGCACTACGCAGATCACCAACATGTACATGGACAACTGCCGCATGGTGCTTCAGGGCGGCGGCCGAGGCACCACGGTGACGAACTCTTTCTTCAACGGCCGGGCCACGCTGGAGCTCACCCCGCCGCCGCCGGCTGCGGCTGCAGCTGCGGCGACGGGTTCGACTGCGGCTGCGGCGACGGGTTCGACTGCAGCCTCGGCTTCAGCGTCAGCTTCGGCTCCGGACCCGTCCGACCCGCACTGTCAGTACTGGCGCGGCGCGATGTGCGCGCACATCATCACTGGCAACCGTTTCGACTGTGACGGCGACATGTGCAGCACCGTAAATGTGTCGACGTGGACGCCCCTGCAGGCGGCTGGGGTCATCGTGCGCGACAACGTGTTTGAGGGCCCCAACAGCTCGGTCTGCTCCCTCAAGTCCAGCTGCGTCGGCAGCGACGACTGCAGCACGCTTTTCGGCCCATGTGTATGATGAGTGACCGCGGTAGTAGGCGACACACTTTTGAAAGACAAAAAAGAAGCAAGCGCAGACGGATGGTTTGATACTTGAGTATGCTACGACTGAAGACAGTCGTATGTTGGCTGAGCGGCGAGGGATTAGTTTGGTCGATGGTGCTCGATTGATGGATCCGGAGAAAAAGATTGATGGATCCGGAGAAACAGATTGATGGATTGCGAGCAAAAGAGTGACGGATCCAGAGGGTAGATAACGTGTTATGTGTGAACATGTCGTAGATTAAATAGCAGTGGAGGGACGAAGTGGTAGTCATAGTCGATGGTAGATCTCGGTCGACGGACGGACGCGCGGACGGACGGACGGACGGACGGACGTACGGATCAGCAACGGCCTACCATCATAATTGTCAGCATGATTCTCCATTTTTCTTATGAGTTTTCACGGCATGGCTATGTTGTACTATCGCGTTGGTATGACGCGGCGCCTAAGCCCATTTGCGTGGCGTTTTCGCGGTGTTGATGATCGATCTTGTTTGTATCCAGTCTCATGCGCTCGGTATGCCGTCAAAACAAAGCCGACACACGGTGTGTCTGTCGTGACCAGTTTTCAATACAAGTCACTGCTCGGCCGACGGCTTCGAGCATTTTATTCTGTGTTGTGGCTGCGCTCTCTCGCTCGAGCAAGGTGCGCTGATCGATCGCCAAGGATCCATCCACTCATATCATAAAATCGATCGATGAGCATTCACGCATTGGTGTAGGTATGGTATAGTAGGTATTCATGCATTCGAACGGTATTCGATTCGTGCATCCAAGTGTGGGTATTCATGTATGGCATGCCATGGAGGTGTTGCACGCATTCGTGTACCCGGGAAAGTGAGTGTGTTGATGCGCAAGGTTCGTTGCTCACAGTCAGTCAGTCAGTCAGTCAGTCAGTCAGTCAGTCAGCTCATCTCACCGTTGGTCAGTGAGTGGTCAGTGAGTGGTCAGTGAGTGGTCAGTAGTTAGTGGTCAGTGAGTGGTCAGTGGTTAGTGGTCAGTGGTTAGTGGTCAGTGAGTGGTCAGTGGCCAGTGGTCAGTGGTTAGTGGTTAGTGGTTAGTGGTCAGTGGATAGATGGATGGATGGAAGGAAGGGTGGACGGATGGCTGGCTGCAAGGGATGGGAACGAAGCCGCAACTGCAACAAAAGGAGTCAGTCAGTGAGTCAGTTCCACAGTCAGTCAGTCTGTCATTCGTCATGGAGGAGGACGGACGGACGTTCGTTCCCAGCTCGCCCGGTCCAGTTCCCATCAATCGTCACCCTCCTCGCTCCTCGCCCCCGCGAAAGATCACTCGTCGCCGCGCAAAGAAGAAGCAAGCACACGCACGCACGCACTTGCTGGAAACGACAATGAACGAACGAACGGGAACGGAATGTGGGCGCGCGCGCGCAACAACGCAAAAACCCAAAAACCCAAAAACGCACGCAAAAACACACTGACTCACTGACGCACTCACTCACTCACTCACTCACTGGCGCACTCACGCACTCACTCACTGGCGCACTCACTCACTCACTCACTCACTCACTCACTGACGCAAGTTGTGGCCGGCACCCACCCACCCACCCACCCATCCACCCATCCACCCACCACCACAACCACCAACCAAGAAGTCGTTTTTCGTTTTTCGTTTTTCGTTTTTCGCTTTTCGCTTTTCGTTTTTTGGCTTTGTCACTTTGTCACTTTGTCGCTTTGTCGCTTTATGGCCATATCCAATCAGACCAGAAACTGGCGTACAGTACAGTGTAGATCGATCATGAAACACAAAAACGATAAAACGATGAAAACGATGATGAACGATGAACGATGAACGATAACACAATGAAGGTGCACACGAAAACAGAAAGAACGCAAGAACCCACAAACAACAAACAACATTCATTCCATTCATTCATTCCATTCATTCCATTCATTCGTGAGTGAGTGAGTGAGTGAGTGAGTGAGTGAGTGAGTGAGTGAGTGAGTGAGTGAGTGAGTGAGTGCCTGCCTGCCTGCATGACTGACTGCATGACTGACTGCATGACTGACTGGCTGGCTGGCTGGCTAGCAGAACTGACTGACTGACTGACTGCATGACTGCATGACTGCATGACTGCATGACGGGGTGACTGACTGACTGCATGACGGGGTGACTGACTGTGGAAGTGACTGACTGCGGAGATGAATGTGTGAATGGAATGTCTTTTGTGGAATGCGCGAATGCACGAATGCACTGTGTTGGTTGTTGTCTGTGTGTGTGAATGAATGAATGCATGCATGAATGTGTGGATGTGGGTGCGTGAGTGCGTGAGTGCAGTAGAGCACGAAGTACACGATCGCAAAGAGTGCGCACTGACTGACTGAAAGGAAGGCTCACCGGCTGGCTGCCTGGCTGCCTGGCTGCCTGACTGGCTGGCTACTCACTCACTCACTCACTCACTGTTCCTTCATTCCTTCCTTCCTTCCTTCCTTCCTTCCTTCCTTCCTTTGTCGGCCGGTTGGTCGGTCTCGGTCGGTCGGTCAGTCGGTCGGCGGTCAGTCAGTCAGTCAGTCAGTCAGTCAGTCAGTCAGTCAGTCAGTCAGTCAGTCAGTCAGTGGATGGATGGATGGATGGATGGATGGTTTGCATGGTTGGATGGTTGGATGGTTGCATTGTTGCTGACTCACCCACTCACCCACTCACCCACTCACTCACTCACTCACTCACTCACTCGCTTCATGATGACTCACTCTTTTCTCGCTCGCTCGCTCACTCATTCTTTTCTCACTCACTCATTTCTCACTCACTCACTCACTCACTGGCTGTGCTTGTCTGCTTGTCTGCTTGTCTGCTTGTCTGCTTGGCTGCTTGGCTGCCTGTCAGCCAGCCAGTTAGTCAGTCAGTCAGTGTGTCTGTCTGTCTGTCTGTCAGTCTTCAACTGTCAGTCGTCAGTCCACAGTCAGTCAGTTCCACAATTAGTCAGTCAGTCAGTCAGTCAGTCAGTCAGTCAGTCAGTCAGAAGGATGATTGATGACGGACAGAGGGACGGACGGACGGACGGACGGACGGACGGACGGACGGACGGACGGACGGACGGAAGGGAAGGGAATGACTGACTGACTGACTGACTGACTGTGTGGGTACCAGCGAACGTCACGTTGTGCATGAATGAATGAACGAATGAACGAATGAACGAATGAACGAATGAATGAACGAAGAACGAATGAATGAATGAACGAATGAATGAGGAGGAGAGGAGGAGAGGAGGGGAGAGGAGGGAGGACCGCGGCGCAAGGTTCTGAGATAG
>ENA-OWNT01005106-OWNT01005106.1-seawater-metagenome-genome-assembly--contig:-NODE-5106-length-11038-cov-3.420491_pt1 | contig 11038 bp, 7 predicted proteins | sample MGYA00238136_ERZ651165 | MGnify/ENA primary metagenome ERZ651165 (study PRJEB26861, sample SAMN08777766) | seawater metagenome | isolation source: coastal seawater | place: USA: Florida | collected...
CCCGGTCCGCCCCCACCGCGCTGCGGGCCGGCGCCTCCCTCGACCTGTTCCGGGTGCGACGCCCCCCCATGGTCGGCCAGAAGACCGCGCGCGACGCTGCCTGGAAGGCCATCGCCACGGCCACCCAGCGACAAGCTCCCGTCATCCTGGGCGTCGAGGGCCCACCCGGCTCCGGGCGGTCCCGCCTCCTCAGCTGGCTGACCGAGCTCGCCCACGAGCGAGGCGCCGCCCAGGTCGTGTTGGTCGAGGAGCAGGAACACCTGTGGCCCGCGCTGGTCCGTGCCGCGGTCGACCTGCGCGAACCCCAGCCCAGCGCCGAGGCCTACGAGGACCAGATCTCGTCCCTGGTCCCCGAGCTCGGCACCTACATCGTGCGGGTGCTGGCCAACGCCGCAGCCCAGGTGCCCGGCCCCCCCGAGCCCACCGCCGGCGCCGTGGCCCAGGCCCTGCGCCTCCGGGCCCGGCGGCGGCCGCTCCTCGTCGCCATGGAGGGGCCCTGGCTCGACCGCCCCGAGGCTCATGCCTTCCTGCATGCCGTGGCCGACCTTCCCTCGCCGGTCGTGCTCGCCCTGGAGTGCTCGGCGGTGGCGCCACTGCCCCCGACCGAGGCCACGACCGTGGCCGTCCACCTCACCCCCACCTCCGACGCCGACCTCGCCCAGATCCTCGACGACCTGCTCCCGCTCGAGCCCCAGCTCACCGCGTCGGTCGTGCGACGGGCCCAGGGCAATCCCCAGCTCGCCATCGAGCTCGTCACCGACCTGGTCGATCGACAGCTGCTCCTGTGGCGCCACGGCCGCTACGGCCTCCGCGAGGGGGTGGTGCTCGACCTGCCCGAAGGCACACGGGAGGTGTGGCGTCAGCGTCTGGAGCGGGCGCTGGTGGGCGTGGTGGACAGCGAGCGGACCGCGGTCGTGCTGGGGGCACTCCTCGGTGGGCCCGTCCCCATCGACCGCTGGGAGCAGGCGGCGCGGCGGATGGGCCTGGTCGAGTACCAAGAAGTGCTCGGGCGACTGCAGCGGGCATGGCTGGTGGAGCTCGAGGGCGACCGCTGGCGCTTCGTGCACCCGGTGCTCGAGGAGGTCACCCAGTCGCTGGCGGAGGAAGCGGGCAGCCTGTCCGAGGCCTGCCTCGCCGCGGCCTATGTGCTCACGGAGGCATCGGGGCCGCCGGGTCGGATCGGGCGCCTGCTGGGCCGTGCCGGTGCCCACGCGGCCTCGCTGGCGCCCCTGGGGCTCGGCATCGACGACGCCCTGCAGTCGGGCGACCTCGACGCGGTCGCGCAGCTCCTGGACCGCCGCGCCCACGCCCTGCATCACCTGGGCGCCGGCAGCCACGACCCCCGCTGGCTCCCCAATGCCCTCGGCCACGGGGGCCTGGCACTCGAGCGCGGCGACGTGCGCACCGCCCGCCGAGAAGCTGAGCGCGCCGTGCGACTCGCCGGTTCCGACGGCGGAGATGCCCGCGCCTACCTCCTCCACGGCCGAGCCCTCCAGCGTGACGGCCGCCCCGGCGAGGCCCGCGACGCCTACAGCGACGCCCTCCACCACGCGGTCAGCGACGACCGGCTGCTCGGCCGCATCCTCTTCGGCCTCGGTGAGCTCCTCCGCACCCAAGGAGAGCTGGAGGCGGCCGAGGTCCACCTGGAGATGGCCGCCGAGCACGTCCGCGACGACCCCGCGACCCGGGCCGCCGTGCAGCTCGCCCAGGGCCGGGTCGCCGTGGCCCGCGGGGCCCTCGACGAAGCTGCGCGCTGGGTCACCGAGGCGGAGACCTGGTGCCGACACCTCAGCCTGCGGCGTCTCCTGGTCGCGGCGCTCATCCTGAGGGGCGACGTCCATCGCTGGAGAGAGGAGCTCATCCAGGCCGGACAGTGCTTCGACCAGGCACGGCTCCTCTGCGCGGGCCACGAGTCGGTGCTGCTCGCCACCGTGGAGGTGCAGCACGGGCTGGCCTGCCTCGCCGGCCGCAACGACGAGGAGGCCGTGCGCCACTTTGACCGGGCCGACGCCGCCGCCCAGCGTCCGCAGGCGGACCGGCTGCTCCTCGCCCGCTTGCCCATGGCCACCCACGGCTCCGATCGGGCCTTCGATCGCGCCCTCGACCAGGTGCGACGAGCCCTCGACCGCCACCCCGACGACCCCGACCACGCCTTCTGCCTCGAGGTCGCCGCCGACCGCGCACGCAAGGCTCGGCGCAAGCAGATCCTCTGGGCCATGGCCGCCGAGGTATGGCGTTCCCTGGGCCGGCCCCGCCGGGCCTCTCTCGCCGAGCGAGCCCTGGCCACCCTGGCCCGTTCCTGACCCCCGTTGCTGACCCCCCGGAGACCCCCATGGACGACGTCACCCGCACCGAGGTGGAAGCCGCCGCCTTCCGCCGTCTGCTCGACCACCTCGAGAAGCACCAGGAGGTCCAGAACATCGATCTCATGATCCTGGCCAACTTCTGCCGCAACTGCCTGGCCGATTGGTACCGAGAGGCCGCGGCCGAGCGTGGCGTGACCCTCGACAAGACCGAGGCCCGCACCATCGTGCATCGGATGCCCTACGACCAGTGGAAGGCCCAGCAGCCTCCGGCCTCCCCCGAGCAGCTCGCGGCCTTCCGAGCTCGCCAGGACGCGCGGAGGGCCGACAAGGCCTGATGTGGTGGGTCGCTGCCGCCATCGCGGGGGGCTGGGCACCCGACGATCTGCAGGTGTTCGACTCCGTGGGCGCCGTCACCGACGCCGTCCACCTGCCGGAGCCCGACCGCCTGGTCGTGCTCACCCTCGATGCCGTCACCCTGCACGACCGCGACGGTGGTCTGCGGGATCGACAGGCGACGGGCGGTCACCGCCTCCTCCTGCTCGACGGGGACCTCGACGGTGTTCCCGACCTCTACCGCTGCGGCCCCACCGGGGTGCACGAGCTGAAGGTCGTCGGGGACCAGCTCGGCCCCCCGCGCCAGCTCGACCCCGCCCCCTGCGATGGGCTCGCCCTCGCGGTCGACCCCCCTGCGTCGGCACTCGTCGCCTGGTCCCGCGGGCGCCCGCGCCGCATCGGCCTCACCCCCGGGTCGCCGTCGGGCCCGGTCGACCTGCGTCTCGATGCTCCGGTCGTGGCCACCGGCGGCGGTGTGGCGCTCGGCGGCACCCTCGGCTCCGGGAACCTGGTCCAGATCGGGGTCGCGGACCGCGCCATCGTCCCCACCGGTGGCCGGCTGACGGCGCTAGCGGATGGCCCCTCGCGCCTTTGGGCCTTCGAGGCCCCCGCCACCGTGCACCTCGGGGAGGAGGTGTGGGCCGTCGACCGAGCGGCCGTGGGCCTCGCAGCCGGGCCCGCTCGGGGCCACCTCCCGGTGCTCGCGTGGAGCGACAAGGGGTGGTTGCTGCCGGGCCCCATGGACCTTCCCCTCCCGGACCAGGTGCAGGTGAGCGACTGGGGGGCCGACGGCTGCGACGACCTCCTGATGGTGGCCCACGAGCAGGTCCTGGTGGTGCACGGCGCCTGTCCGGCGACCGACCCGCCCCCTCCCATGGCCGGCACCGCCACCGAGGAAGGGAGCCCATCCGGGCCGGTCCCGAACGAGGCGCTCCCCCACCCCCCCGACCACATCGAGCTCGCGGCGGGCGCCCCGTGGCCCGTGCTCTCCGTCTTCGTCGACGGGCGAGCGGAGGTCACCGTCTCCGTCGATGGGCACCGCTGGCGGGGGCAGACCGTCGGCGGTCCGCCCTCCCTCCGGGTCGTGCACCAGCGAATCGTCGTCATCGAGCCCACCGTCGACGACGTCGGGCGCTGGCCCGTCACCCTGCATCGTCGCATCGGCGACCCCGTCGGCATCGTGGTGGACGTGTGGCCTCGCCCACTGCCGGGCCAGGTCCTGCCCGACCACTTCGGCCGCCTGGAGGCCGTCGCCGCGGAGCCCCCGCCTCCCCCCCCGCCGACCGAGTCCTCGGTACGACCGTGGACCATCGGCCGCTGCGAGCTAGGGGCCGGCCTCGCCCTCGGCGGCGAGGAGGAAGCTCCCGCCACGGAGGAGCGCGCGGCCCGCTTCGGCCTCGTGGGCAGCCCGGCCTTCGCGCTGCTCTGCCCCGTGGGCCCCCCCTCCCTCCTCCGTCCCATGGTCGGCGTCGATGCCGCGCCCTGGTTCCATGTGCGCGCCGAGCCCCACGACCGGGCCCACCTCGTCGCGGCCACCGTCGGCATCGGCGTCGGTGGCCCCCACCTCCGGGCCGGCCCCTACGGCAGCCTCGGTGTCGCCATGGGGGCCGTCGGCTTGCGGGCGCACTGGCTGCCGACCCGCCGCAGCCCCTGGGGTGCCGAGCTCCGTGGCGCCTGGTTCGCGCCGGCCCCGGCGCTCCAGACCATGCTCCTCGCTACGCGGCGGTGGTGACCAGCTCCAGGAAGCGGTCGAAGAGCCGGCGCCCCGGGCCGGCCGTGTCGGCCCCGATGGCCATCTGCCGGGCGGGGTCCAACCCGAGCTCTGGGTGGGTCTCCGCGCGGTAGACCAGGATGCGCTCCTGCTCTTCGCGGTCGTACTCCAGGTGGAACTGCACGCCCCACGCTCGCTTCCCCGGCACCCGGAGGGCCTGCACCTCGCAGGCCTCCGAGCGCCCCAGCACCTCGTAGGAGGCGCTCGGAAGCACCTCGTCGCCATGGCTGACGAAGGGCACCAGCTCCGAGCCGAGGGAGGCCAAGAGGGGGTCGGCGTCGAGGCGGACCGGCAGGAAGCCCACCTCCGCTCGCGCCCGCTGCCGCACCGTGCCCCCCACCGCCGTGGCCAGGAGCTGGTGACCGAAGCACACGCCGAGCACCGGAACGTCCGCCGCGACGGCCCGAGCCAGGAAGTCACGGCTGCGATGCACCCAGGGCTCGTCGTCGTTGGCGGAGGCCTTGGACCCCGAGACCACCACCGCGTCTACGTCGTGCACCTGCTGCGTGAGGGGCTCGAAGGGGACACGCACCACGTCGACCGGTGCGTCGATCAGAGGCTGAAAGAACCGGGCCGAGCCGGCGTCGTCGATGTAGCAGTCGATGAGGAGAACGCGCATGGGGGGGCCATAGCCTCAGAACCGCCCCGAGACCGCCACACCGCCACCCCCGGGGCGCACCATCGGCGCCACCCGCACCCCCCGAAGCCCGAACCGGACGGGCTGCCGCTCTCCCAGGGCGTCCCAGTGTCGACGGGCCAGGCGCTTGCGCTGGCTCATCCCCACCTGGTTCACCACCAGCCCGGTGCCGGCCACCACCGCTCCGCCCCCGAGGAGCACACCGGAGGCCACGTACATCCCGGCCGTGCCAGAGCCCTCCCCACTGTGAAAGAGGCCGTTCTCCACCACCCAGACCACGTCCCGCGCGACGGCGACCGTGCCGATGGCTGCGCCCAGGCCCAGAGCTGTGCCCCCCACCACCATGCCCGCCCGGCCCGTGGCGCCCACCGCCCCCCACTGGGCCCAGGCACGGTTCTCCTGCACCCCGAGGTCCATGCTGGGCGCGCCGAGACGCCGCAGCTCCACCCGGCTCAGCACCGGCACTCCGTGGGCCGCCGCGATCTCCAGCTGCTCCGCCCGCACATTTCGGCGGGTCTTGGCCGCCTTGCCGCCCATCCACACGCCCGTGCCGAAGCCACCGATGGCCGTGAGGCTGCCCACGCCCCCACAGGGCTCGCACCCCAGCGCCGCCACCACCACGCCCGCCGTCCCCACCCCGAGCGCCCCGTAGGCGGTGGCGCGCTGCCGCCGCCAGGCCTCCAGCTCCACGTCGGTCTCGTCCCAGGCCCGGGCGCCCGCCTCGCTGAGATCGGCCGGCCGAGCCGGAAGGTCGCGCTCCCAGGCCCGCACGGACACCGGGGGGGCACCGTCGGCCGCGCCGGCCATCGCCATCAGGGTGAGCATCGTGAACATCCGAACCTCCGATGCCCAGGTCCCTTCGCAAGCCGCGTGCCACGTCATTCCGTGGGTTGGCTCGTTCCCGACCGCCCCACCTGTCCACGTTCGTAGACAGGGCTGTCCATCCGCGGACACAGCCCCGCCCCAACGTTTGCGTTTCCCTGGCAAGCGCCACGATAGAAGGCCGGGTCCCACCCAGGAGTGCCCATGGCCGGCGTGTCGAACGACGCCTCCACCCTGTCCCTCGGCGAGCAATTCGCGACCTTGTCGCGGGTGTTCTGGATCGCCAACACCATGGAGATGGTCGAGCGCCTCGCCTACTACGGCCTGCGCACCGTCCTGCCGATCTACATGGTGCTCTCGGTGGCCCAGGGCGGGCCCGAGTTCGACCACATCCAGAAGGGACAGATCTTCGCCTGGTGGGCGGCGATGCAGTCCTTCCTGCCGGTGTTCACGGGCGGCTACGCCGACCGCTATGGCTACAAGCTCACCGTCGGTATCGCCATCGCCATCAAGGTCCTCGGCTACCTGGTCATGGCCTTCGCCGTCGACATCGGCGCCATGATCACGGGGGGGGCCTCGTCCTCCGTGCCGGGCCACCCCGCCGTCTACTGGACCTTCCTGGCCGGCGCCCTGCTGCTGGCCGCCGGCACGGCCATCTTCAAGCCGGGCCTGCAGGGCATCCTCGCGGTGCAGCTGTCCAAGGACAACGCGTCCCTCGGCTGGGCGCTCTTCTACCAGCTGGTCAACGTGGGGGGCTTCCTCGGCCCCTACCTCGCCAGCGCCATGCGACTGCTCGACTGGAAGTGGGTCTTCGTCAGCTGCGCCGTCATCGTCTGCGCCAACTACTTCCTGCTCCTCACCTTCCCCGAGCCCGACAAGCACACCGGCGACGAAGAAGCCCCCGCCGCCGAAGAGGGCGGCTTCTTGTGGACCCTCTGGACGAGCTTCATCGGCATCTGCGAGCCGCGACTGATGAGCTTCCTCGTCGTCTTCTCCGGCTTCTGGATGATGTTCTACCAGCTCTTCGACCTGCTCCCGAACTTCATCACCGACTGGGTCGACAGCTCGGCCGTCCTCGACACCCTCGTCGTTCCCCTGTTCGGGCTCTTCGGGGCCAGCGTGCCCGAGGAGTGGGCCGGCCAGGTGCCCGCCGAGCAGATGATCAACCTCAACGCCGGCATGATCATGCTGCTCGCCTTCGCCATGGGCTACGCCACCGGCAAGGTCCGCTCGATGACGGCGATGATCCTCGGCATTCTCATCTCCGCGGCCGCCATTGCCGGCCTCGGCATCTCGGCGAGCGGCTGGTACGTGCTGGCCGCCATCGCCCTGTTCAGCATCGGTGAGATGTGGGCCAGCCCCACGAAGATGCGGTACTTCGCCAGCATCGCGCCCCCCGGAAAGAAGGGCCTCTACCTCGGCTATGTCAACGCCACCACGGGCATCGGCTGGTTCATCGGCAGCCTCGTGGCCGGCGAGCTCTACCAGACCGGCGGCGACCCCACGGTCCTCGGCCGGCGCTGGCTGGCCACCGAAGGGGGGCTCTCCCAACAAGCCGCCGACGCCCTCCTGAAGGACGACGTCCTCCCGACCCTCGCGCAGACCGCCGGCACCACCGTGCAGGGGGCCCAGCAGATCCTGTGGGATGCCTACGACCCCCAGATGATCTGGTTCCGCTTCGCCGTGATCGGCATCGTGAGCATGATCGGCCTCATCGCGTTCGACCAGCTCGCCAAGCGCGGCCCGAGCTCCGAGGCCTACCTCCAGATGGCCCTCACCTTCGTGGTCGCCCTGGTCAGCTACGGCCCTGTGTGGGGGCTGGTGTTCGTGGGGCTCATGGGCCTGTGGCTCGTCATCGACAAGAACAAGCCGGAGTGGCTGCCCGACGCCGCGAACAGTTAGCCGCTCCTCCCTGTCAGGAGGAGTCGCCATGCCCTGGTTCGAAGGCAGCCACGAAGAGACGTTCACCGTGCCCACCTCCCTCGAGGTGACGAAGCAGCACTTCGCCGACCCGGCCACCGTCGTGGCCCACACCGAGCACGTCGCCAGCCACACCATCGATGACGGGCTGGTGCACTTCGTGCTCGAGCTCCAGGACCACGGCGTGGTCAAGTTCACCGGCGACTACAAGTGCCGCTACACCCTCGACGGCGACACGCTCCGCTGGACCGCGGAGGGCGGCAACACCGACCAGTCCGGCGAGGCCCGCTTCGTGGCGGTGGCCTCCGGCACCGAGGTCACCTACCGCGAGACGGTCAAGGTCGATCTCGACGTCGGCAAGATGATGGCGCCGATGCTCAAGCCCGTCATGGGTCCCATGATCGGCCACGAGATCAAGGAGTACGTGAAGCGCATGGTGAAGTCGCTTCCCGCGAGCTGATCGGGCGCGCCGCGGTCCGCCCGTGCGAAGCTCCCCCCCCGCGTGAAGGAGGGGTGGATGCAGCTCTTTGGATGGACCGACCAGCACGAGGCAGCCCGCACGGGCCAGGTCGACGCGCTCCGCGGGGGCGCGGAGCCGGTCACCCGCGATCAGTTCACGCCGCTGCACGTGGCGGCGGCCACCGGTCATGCCGATGCCGTCCAGGCCCTGCTCCAGGCCGGCGTCGACGCTCACCGCGCGGTGGACAAGTACCGGGGCACCGCCCTCGACCTCGCCCTGCTGCGTCAGCACTGGCCGGTGGCGCGGCTCCTCCTCGACCGTGGCGTCGGGGTCGATGCCGCCGGCGCCACCCTCGCCCGCCGGGTGGCCGCCATGGCCACCGGAGCACGGTGCAAGCAGGTGGACGACGAGTGGGTGACCGACCGCCCCGTCGACTTCGGCGACGGCGGGGAGGTCCTCGGGCGCCTGCCCGGGCCCACGCTCCCCGTGAAGCCCGACGCCTTCTCCAGCGAGGACCCGGTCCGCAGCGGCGCTCAGAGCCTGCCGCTGTGCATCGCGCTCCGCGACATCGAGCGCGGCGACCGGGCCCCCGGGGAGCCCCTGGGGGGCTCGGGCACGCCCCTCTCCCTCTGCTTCCTCTTCGGCCACCTGGACGCAGCGAGGGCCCTGGTGGAAGCCGGCGCGCCGGTCGACCAACCCCACGACGACGAGAGCGTGCTGGCGCAGGCCGTGAAGACCCTGGACCTCGCCCTGGTCCAGGCCGTGCTCGCCGCAGGCGCCCCGGTCGACGACCCCGGCCGCTTCCAGCGCACCCCCCTCATGCTGGCCGCCGAGAAGAAGAACGAGGTGATGGTACGCACCCTCCTGGCCGCCGGGGCCGACCCCTCCCACGTCGACCAGTTCGGCAAGACCGCCCACGACCTGGTCAAGGGCCTGCCCTGGGCCGACGCGCTCGGCGGTGACGCCCCGGCCACCGATCCGACCACCGACCTCCTCGACGCCGCCCAGGCCGGGCAGCTCGAGGCGGTCGAGCAGGCCCTGTCCCGCGGGGCCGATCCCGCCGCCCTGCGCGACGGCCGCACCGCCCTCCACTGGGCCGTGCTGCGCCGGCATCCATCGCTGGTCGGGACGCTCCTCGACGGCGGTGCGCCCATCGACGCCCGGGCCTCCGGCGGCTTCACCGCCCTGCTCCTCGCCACGGAGTTCGCCCACGAGGCCGTGCAGCCCCTCCTCGCCGCCGGCGCGGCGGTGGGCATCGCGTCCGACAAGGGAACCACCCCGCTCCACCACGCCGCACGCCACGCCGACGCCGCCGTCGTCCGGGCCCTCCTCGACGCCGGCGCCGACATCGAGGCCGTCGACAGCGGCACCTGGCGCCCCCTCCACCTGGCCGTGTACGCCATCCGCCGCGATGTGGTGGCAGCGCTGCTCTCCGCCGGGGCGACCCCCACGTCCACCACCAGCGACGGCTGGACCCCCCTCATGTTCGCCGCCAAGGGGGGCGCCGCCGACCTGGTTCGCCAGCTCCGCGAGGCCGCCCCCGCGCTCCTCGACGCCACCAACCGCCTCGGGGAGACGGCCGCCTTCCTCGCCGCCGAGGACGGCCACGTCGGTGCCCTCGAGGCCCTGGAGGGCGCCGACCTGGAGCTCAGCGACACCTCGGGCAAGACGGCCCTGCTGGTGGCCTGCGCCAACGGCCATGCTCCCGCCCTGCGCTGGCTGCTCGACCAAGGCGCCCGTCGCGACATCGTCGACGCCAACGGCGCCGGGCCCGAGCAGCTGGGGGCGGCCCACCGCTACGTCCTCCGCGCGCTGGCCCCCCCGAAGCCCGCGGCGGCTCCCCAGCCGGCCGAGCCCACGCCCGCCCCGCTACCCGCCCCGCCACCCGCCCCCGCCGACATCCCCATGCCCGGGGCGAGGGCCGGACGATGCCACCAGTTGTAGCCCGCACTCTTCCCGTACCCCACCAGCGTCTTGCCGACGTCGGCGCAGTCAAAGAAGTGGACAACGGCGGGATCCGTGGTTGTTTTGCTCACAAATGCAACCCTAGCACCGGGCTGTTTGCCCCCTTTAGCCCGATCACGCTGCCTCCGCCGGGCTCGTACCCCGCCGGCCGCAACGCGGGCGCCGCCTAATCTCCAGTAACCTGATCCATGTATGAAAAATCTACTGACAGTCCTGCGGCCCTTGCTGAACACCCTTCCGGCCGGAAGCCGGCGGTTCCTGCTGAGCTACGGTATCGCCAGCGCCTGCCTGGCCGTCCTGGACATGCTGGCCCTGGGAATGATCGCGCTGCTGCTGCCCTCCCTGGTCTCTAATCGGCCGGTCACACTGCCGGTCCTCGGGGACGTCTCGGCCCACGTGCTGCCGATCCTCATCGGCGTCTGCACCCTCATTGTGCTCAAGGGTGCGCTGGCGGTCCTGCTGCTCATTGGCGGCGGCGGTGGCGGCGCTTACTTCACCGGCATGCTCGACAGCTTCCTCGGTCCCGTCTACCCCGAGGCGCGCCCGTTTTCGCTGATTGCCGAGAAACCGGCCGATGGGCCGGTGCAGATTGTCGGCAATGTGCCCTCCGAGGCCACACGGGACGCGCTGCTTTCCCTGTCGCAGGATGCGGATCTGACCCTGGCCTCCGGTGCGATCGCCGAGACTTGGGGCGCCGACGTTCTGGACACCGTCAAGCCGCTTGAGGGCTTGCGCGAGTGGCGCCTGGTGATCAGCAACAACCAGGCCCGGCTGACCGGACAAACACCTGATGCCGCGGTTGCCCAGGCTCTGGACAGCCAGTT
>ENA-OWNT01005107-OWNT01005107.1-seawater-metagenome-genome-assembly--contig:-NODE-5107-length-11033-cov-4.454180_pt1 | contig 11033 bp, 11 predicted proteins | sample MGYA00238136_ERZ651165 | MGnify/ENA primary metagenome ERZ651165 (study PRJEB26861, sample SAMN08777766) | seawater metagenome | isolation source: coastal seawater | place: USA: Florida | collected...
CTGGGTTGTGTTCTCGAGTGTCTTCCCACAGTGTGGCAGTGACAATAGCAGTGACCTCGCGCGTACGGTATCGTACTCGAGTACAGTACCCGAGTATTGTTATCAGCGGGGTGGATTGGATGGGTTTGTGAACGTACCGGGACAAGGATTGAGGCGCCGCACTCGATGTGGTAGGGATAATGCCAACACGCCACGCGAGACGGCCAGTCGAGTCGTCATGTAAATGAAGGTGAATGCGTGTCCTCTCAAGAAAAACTCAAAATGTGTTGAATGTTAGGAGCACTTTAACCACGTTTTGATACGCTTGTTGGAAGGCAACAATTGAGATGTAGACACAAACAGGTCTCGTAGGCGAAAGGAGGAGAGCAGCATGGCTTCGCAGATGCCAGGTGAGTCCACAGCCTCCGTAGTTCCCATGCATCTGGAACGTACACTCACGTTTAGCAACTGCATTTTTCTTGTCAGATGCTGTTCAGGCTGCTGCGCAGAAAAGTGGTGAAAGACGTGGCTCGTCTCGCGGTTCGCTTAGTAGCCGCCCCTCCACAAGGCAGTCTCGCCCTGCCACCTCTTCTAGCAGTGGCAGTTCAACAATCACACTTTTTGGCAACAAAAAACTCCTAAGGACCGGTCGACGAGAGTATGTGGTCTGAATGCAGTGTGCAAATTTCCCTGCGTTGTGTAACCACTTAGTTTTTGCACATAGGTTCAAAATGCTGAGCGTAGGGGAAATCATGAGCAAGAGTAAAAAGTGGCATGCGGCACGAAGAGAGGGCGGTGACGGCGAGAACCAATGGGGTCACGGGTACATGCGGAAGCAGTTCCCTGCAAGCTGGTTTCTTTCAGGATCCACAGCCTCAGTGTCGTACGCAATGGACTCTCCGATTCCGTTGTCATATCACGGTGACAACGAGATGCTGTCATATTTACCCGAAATACTGCATCCTCGCTACCCGCCGCCGGAGCATTGGACGCCAGAAACCAACAGTTCCGACAGCCCCCAAAAAACAGCCAATAAAGGCACAAATTCACATGACGAGACACAGCAAAATCAAAACGAAGTCAAATTCACGAACGTGGAGTCACGCTCATCGGGAAGCCTACCGAAACTCTCATAACAACGTGGCACACTCAAGCGTGATGTCAAACAATTTATAAAGTGAATTAAGCACTGCACCATATCATTGAAACGCATCGTCGCTGTCACTGTCACTGAAACCCCAGCTCGCGTGGGTAGTCTTTTTCGCTTGACCAACCCGCGATGGTTTGTGGCGGGGCTGCATCGAAGTTGACCCCTCCCGACTGCGTGGTACGTCATCGAACGCGATAGTGATGGGAACATGGCGTGACGACGAGGTTGCCGCACTGTTGCATGGTGTCGTCTTGCTTCCACAACATTTCAAATTCGCACCCGATGATTCCTGTGCGGAATCGCTATTGACACTTCGCTCAGCGAAATATCTCGATTTTCGCGTGGCCTTCAGTTGTGGTGCCTGTCGATGCGTTCCCCCATCCTTTGGGCCGTGCTTGGACGTATTTGCTGTGTCTGCCGGCGCACCCGTGAAGGCAAACTTTGACAATTGGGAACCTGGTGAACCAGGCGGTTTTCGTTTCGGCTTCGGCTTCGACTTTTGCTCCTGCTTGGTCGAATGGCCCCGTGGGCCAGAACTTTTCCGTTTCATCGATTTTTTCCGGGGCTTGGGTTGCGGGGCTGGTACACTCAAACCGTCTTCGAAGTCATCGTCGCTACTGGCAGGGGAGTGGGCTGGTTGTTGTGGTGCACCACCTGATTCATCGCTACGGCTGGATGCCTCAACACCTGAGGAATGTTGAGGCGGCATGCGGTTGTGCCGGATGACCCTCTGCAACGTCTTTTTGCGATGGCGCTGCTTCTTTTTCTCTTCAATCATCTCTTCCTGGCGTTTGGCTTTGAGCTCAGCGGCGAAATTTACGTTGGTCTCGAAAAACTGTCGCAATTGGTCGGCACTCTCGCGGTAGTGTTGCAGATGGCGCACAGAAGAGCGCAACCATTTCGACAGACACGACTGTGCTTCGGCGGACTGTCATGCCACAACATTGAACAATGAAACGACCACACGAAGTGCGCAGCGAGTCAGAATTTGGTCCATCAACGTACCTGTCCGCGAAATCTGGTGTCCAGCAATAAAATGGCACCGTAGTCGTCGCGATGACGTATGCATCGGCCGACGGCCTGAAACACAGAGCCATGCACGTCATGCCACTCGTCGTGAGCGGGTAATCAAGGAAGCAGTTAAACACAGACCTGGTTTAAAGCGCGAAATGCTTGTTGACTGTACCAGGTTCGACCTGTCAGAGCGCTGGAATCCGAAGCGTGCATCTGCACAATTGAATGCAATGCTCAAATTTGACGCGTGTTCGACAATCGTCCACGTGAGTCGACACAAACCAGATCGCAATGATTTCGCTTCAAGGTGACGTCCAAACTATGCGCACTCGGGTACGGGATTCCAACGACTAGGACTGCTCTCGCATGACGATCAGCGAAGTCAATCCCTTCACTGAGCTTACCGCGGCACACGGCCAGAAAGAGGGCGCCCCCCTTTCCAATGGGCGCCGCATTTTGAGCTTGAGTGTGTTGAGCGGCTTTGCCCCGTTTCTCCGCACGCCTCGCAGTGAGGTCCACTGCAGCGCGAAATCGCTTCATGCAAGCATCAAATTCAGGCCTGCGAGTGACACAACACAAAACCTTCAACGACGCTGCTTGTCAAAGAATGTGGTGCTTGTTCACGTACCCCGATCCTCGAGGCTCGACTACGACAGTTTTGATAGTCCGCATTTTCTTCAACAATTTTGTGGACTTCCATCGTTTAACGCACTTGTCCAGAAGCGAATACGAAGGAAAGAAGCACAAAACCCCGCCGGGAATCATCTGAAGGTGTGCCGCGATAGTCTCACCTACCATGTAGTCTCGTCCACGTCACAATATTGCGCATCATGGAAAGCACGTTATGAATGCACGGACTCACCGAGCCCATCTTGATAGTGGAAGCTACCGCAATTTTTGAAGGAGGATGTCAGGGCCACTGACCGCGGTCCTCGTCCAAGTGTGCCGACCCACAACTGTCTTTTCCGGTCGATGACGTGAGGGGCTTCGAGTCGAATGGGAATTCGATGACCGAGCTCCGCAGCAAAAGATGACATCGGACTTAATGTTCCCGAGGTGATGATGACAGAGTGTGCCAGCTCAAATATTTCTCTGAATGCCACCGATGCGCTCAAACACCAGATTTTCAGACTGAACTCGTAAACGCCACCCGACGCATTCCGTCCCCAAAAGCGACGCATCGGTGTGTTTGGCTGTTGCCTCAACGAACGCAGAATCTCGACTTTGAAATGCTCTGACGCTTCAGCGTCGTTGGCCAGAACATTCTCAAATATGATGATAAGCCGCCGAATCAGCGATATACTCTGACCACTCAAGTGTGGCGCGGCCAACAGCTCGTGATCGGCTTGTGTGGCGGCATGGTGTTGAGCTCTCATTTCCGCCATCCCAACCTGCGTACGAAAATGGTTGAATCAAAAAGGGCAACATGAGGACTCTCCGGGACCATGATGAGACCACGAAAGCTATCGCCAACGAACCTCTTTAGACAAATTGACGCATCGATCGAGGTTAGCTCGCAGATCAGCAATATTGCCAGACGTCGTTTTACAGCGAGCTGCCAGTGTGCCCACCAATTCTCCTCCACTCCATATGTTCTGCCCTGATCCCTTCTTGTCTTCGAAGTCAGAAGGTTCAAGAATTTCTGTCATTTCAACAACCCACGCGCAGAGCCCATTGATTGCCGCGTGGACGACGGTGTGTGCTAGAGGCTCGCATTGTCCTCCGGCGCACGAACGCAACTGTGAGGTAGAACATCAAAAACACCAACACCAACGTCAGTCAATAGCCATGAGTGATGATTAACGCACACGCTGCCAGTCCACGTACCTCAGCAACAACGTCTTTCAGGGCCTGCAAGGGCACATTCGCACTCAACGCGTCCATCGCTGTCTCCAGAATATTGTGTCCCTCATCAAAAACCAAAACGGCATTTTTCAGTTTGATGTCCATATCACCACGGATGACAGGGTCGATAACATAATTGTAAGGTCCAAATACTAAATCAGATTCTGGGACCATTGCTCTCGCCGCGAAATACGGACACTTGTTCCGGTCGCGACCGGTGGTGACCAGGTCCTCTATGTCCCACACTCTAGGCGACATAAGGTGCTTCATGGAGGCATGTGATGAGTGAAACTTGCATCCCGAAGAAGACAACAGCTGTTTGCAATCGTCGCTTTTCGACTTCGACTGTTCCAGCTCGGAGTTGACACAATACTGCTGTCTGCTGCCGATGATGGTCATGGCAGCTCCGAGCGCCTTGAATCTCTTCATTTCATGTACGACTTGAGTAAGTTGAGAATGCGTCCTTGACATGAAAAACACGCGTCTCCGCTTAGCCTTGGGCTTTTGTTCACCAGCGGCAGCACCAGCAGTAGTTGATCGAAGCAGGCTGCCGCCGGTCACGAAGTCGTGCTCTTGCCACGACAGCACTGAGCACAGCAGTGCGAGCGTTTTCCCCGTGCCAGTAGGGCTTTCGAGCAACGCGCACCTTCCAGTGGAGAGAGCTGAAATTGCTTGACTCATCAAAGCCAACTGTGGAGAGAAAGGCTTTTTCGACTCAGGAAACACCACGGGGACACCACGGATGAGGCGAACTTGGTGTTCTCCTGCGAGCCCGGAGCCGACGCCATTAGTTGGCATCTTCAGTGACTGCAGATCAGCTCACACTTGCTGCATGTTTTATCGCAGGCTTGCACCAACTTATGCCCCACGCAGCTTAGCGATACTCTCTAAGACCGCAATACTATCCGTGAGCCAGCCATACTTCCGTCGGGGGCGGTGACCTTTCTACAATGACGTCGAGTCCAAAACAAAAAAAAAGAAAAAACCATGCTCCTGCAAATTTATGAAGAACAGCTCCACACGCCATTGGCGATCACGTCAACATTGCCCCGTCCCTCCGTTGACAGCGTGACACGGGCACAACGCAACAGACCTTGCCAACACGCCCGCCGACGCCAACACGCCCGCCAACACGCCCGCCAACACGTCGACCGTCGACGCACTGCAACACTGCAGCGACGACGGAGCAAAGAAAGCGTTTTCGCGTTTTCAAACTTCAAACTTGAAACAATGGCGCGCGGAGCCGCGCAGCCGCACTTGTCTGCTGTCGGCTGTGTGTGGGTGTGTGGGTGGGTGAACGAACAGTTAGTTGCAGAGTGCCATCCGAAGTAATCTCGCTGCACGGTCTATTTTGTTGTAGCTTTTATGTTCAATCGTTCACTCTCCCACTCACCCACTCACTGATTATTATTGGTTGTCCACTGGAACCACTACTCAATGATCTGTTGTGGTCCATTCGATTTCAAGGGCGAGTGGTGGACGTTTGGTTGTCCATTTGTCCATAGGTTGGTCGTCCATTCACTTTCATGGGTGGCGGAAGATGATGGTGGCGATGTTTGTGACGACGACTGTTACTTCCACGACTTTGACTTTGTTGACGACGACGACTTTGACTTCGTTGACGACGTCGACTTTGACTTTGTTGACTTTGTTGACGACTTTGACTTTGACTTTGTTGACTTTGTTGACTTTGTTGACGACGACTACGACTACGACTACGACTACGACGACGACGACGACGACGACGACGACGATGACGATCTTGTGATGACATTGAGACCGACTTTGATTTGTGACCTTACGTTGTGTCGATTGTGGCGACTTCGCGTCGACTGTGTGACTGATACTTTGTGTCGACTCTGTGACTTTGACTTTGACTTTGTGACTTTTGACTTGGTGTAAGTGACTTGGTTGCCTGGGTGTGATGGGATCCATACTCGAGTCGATAATAGTCGACTAGCTTCAGTCACCTGCCTCGACAAGCACTTTGTCCCGACAAGACAGTGTCAAAATGATTGCAGAGTACCGTGGCAGATTTCAATCTGTTCAAGGGAGGAAGACAACCTTGGATCAGCGCCGTAACACTGTGGTGGTGAAGTGCCGGTTCGCAGGCTTGAAGTGTCGATGGATCGATAGGCGGACGCATGCAGTTGAAGAGAAAAACATGATTTAACCGGCATCATTACGCGCGAGTGTTTTCGAGTGTGGTTTCATTGACGGGTCCACTGTTGATATTGCTCGCAGTTTAAGCATGTCATCGTTTCTCAAAAGATCCAATATGTGGTCTTTGCCATTCAAATGCAGTAATTTGTGAGGTCCGTGGCAACCGTGCCACTATTTGATCACGACGTGATGGAAACACAACGGTGTGATCATCAGCCAGGTATCATTGCCATGCCTTCACTGCGAAGAATATCTGTGCATTGAATCCTCGAATCACACGTCCACGTCGCCCCCGTTGACCAAGATGCCGTGCTCGCTACGCACGGTGCTGCTGCTTGCCGTTTTGATTGGCGCGTTGTCACGCTCGGGCGAGGCAGAACACTCCTACGCTTTGGAACCAGCGCCACTGAACATTGAGCTGTTGGATGGAACAGTTTCGGATATTGTTGTGTCTGAATACATTCATTGCCGGGGTGGTAGCTTGTGCTTTCGGCGACGAAGAACTGCGGCCGTGTTCAGCTTAAATTTTGATCGACAACTCTTTCGCAGAACCGACCGTTCGAATGAAGGGGGTAAATCTGCGACAGATTATGTGGTGCCGCTTTTCCCGGTACACAATGCATCTGCTGTGCTCGCGGGTCTTGAGCTTGTTTGTTCGCAGTCTCTTCACACAGCATCAACCAGTGCCGAGTCCAGATTCTTCTTGTGCTCGGGTGAGTCACTCACGGAAAGCGTGCCAGCAGCGCAGTGTCTGCACATATTACCAAGTCCACAGTTTGATTACGGGCTCGACGTTCGATCATTTGGCGCCGCGGATGTTGGGGGAAATTCGATAACATTTGGACTGCTATTTGATGCCGACCCGGATGCAGCATCTGCACACGAAGTTATTGCGCTGAGTCACGCACAAAGGCTGGCCGAGTCATGCTCTTTAGCGTTGCGCTCCGACGAATCTTCGTTTTGGGCACGGCAGGAACCGTTAGTTTCATTTTCCAATCGAATGTTAGAATTCGTGGTCAAGCCTGGGGCCTGGTCGTTCAGAGAGGAGCCCTTGTACGTGGACGTCGTCATCGACCGCAAGGCATTGCAGCCGCAACATGGCGGCGACTCATTCAGTGAGTCACTCTTAGTCGTGGACGAAGGGGCTACGGACCACACTCTAACCAAGTCAAAAGCCAGCTTGTTCTCACGTGCCGCCTTGGAGATGGGGTTTGGCCCGGATACCTTTATTCAACCAATTGCCGGATCGGCCATGAACACAATCATGGTTGTGCTCGGAAAGCACTTCATGGGCTACTTCGGATCCTGCATTTCCGTTCGCTTCAATGCGTTTCTCACAGGTTGGGCGAATGACAAGGGTCGCCCCTTTGTGATCATTTGGGCTGTCATGGATACGATCCGGGATGCACAGAAAAAGATAGAGAAGATCCAAGCGAAAATCAAGCAGGTTCGTTGAGTAAATTGTGCAGCTGCTGACATCCCACATTTACACCACCTGTTGGCGACGTGCACCACATGGTAACAGATCAAAAGCCGCGTAGAACTTGCAATCGCAATCGGGCAACAAAAGATCAAGAAAATAGAAGCGCTTGCGTTGGCGGTAGTAGCACGAATCAAAGCAAAGATAAAGCAATCACTGGCCCTGATTCTCGCAGTAAAAGCCGCATTGATGGCAAAGATGGCTGCCATTGCTGCTGCCGCTGCGCTTGCGAGGGCGGCCATGCAAAGTGCGCTTGGCGCAATGCGTCTGGCAGCCCAACTAGCTTTTGGAATGGCACAGATGAAGTTAGAACTCACTAATCTTGCCGCGACGCAAGATATCACCGGCCAAGTGCGAAAGTTGGCGCGGTCAGGAAGCGAATCAGCTGCAAACTCGTCTCAAGCGGCGGTGCTAGCAGCCGAGTCGTCGCAAGACTTAGCTCGGAATTTGTCTGCAGTGGTGAAGAAGGGTCTTCAAGGCGCAGAGTCTGTTTTGTTGGAGCTTCGGAGGCTTTACAACTCGACCTCAAACGCAACTCAAAATAATAGCGAACTTGTGCAACTCACCACAACTCTGCCGAGTAGCAGCAGCCTCGACAACAACACGACTACCGATGACCAACAGCAAGTCATCACAAATGGAGAGCCGCGGGTCTTTGATGTGAAATGGCGACCAGACATGCAAGAGCAACCATATCCCGGAGGTTCTAATCACTGGGCTTTTGCGTTGCAACATCGGAACATCAGCCACAAACAGCCGGCCGTCACAATTTCCACCTCCATGCATGGAAACGGGCCAATTCTGGAGTCGTTGTTAGAAACCTCACATGCTGAGCGGCGAGCAGAGACTCTCAGCTCATCCAGCACGGGGTTGCTCGCAGCTGTCAAGCAGCAGGTCATGGATTGGGACAAATTTGTCAAGGACACGCGAAAGCAAAGTCGCGAATTGGACCAATACGTGCAGCGCAATTTGCACACAGAGTGGAAGATCGGGCTCCAAAATCATGGCGCATCGATGGGCGCAACTTTTGATCCTGAAATGTTAGGAGCTTTCCATCTCGGACCTCGCGATGATGAGAGTACTGCAACGTGGATGGACCGCGTACTGGATTCTGCTGCCCAGCTTGACGTCGCCTCCAAGCAAACTTTAGCAGGTGTGTGTGATCATTAACCGTTGGACCACCGTATTGCTGGTCCTGTGCTGACGCGACGGCCTTGCTGCACGGTTGAAGGCTTGCTCCGGTCGCTCCACGTGTATCCTTCCACAGATGAGTCTAAAAAGTCGACCGTATTCACCCTTCTGCAAGATCTAGAAAGCGCTGAATCTGCTTTAGACAAGTGTGTTATGATTGTCTTTGATGTCAATTGTCGTACATGCATTAATCTTGTTCGTTGGGTTGGTTGGCCAGGTCTGACATTCATCGCATTCAAAGCTTTGTCGAAGTTGACTTGGGAGTCGTTCCAGAACGTTTCAGTTTCATTGCTTTGGAACAACTTCCTGACCCATCGCCGACGTCGTTTCAGCTCGAAATGCAGCGCGAGGCCACACAAAAGGCTATGGAGGAGGCAGGCGGGCTCACAAAGCTTTACTCGAAGATGCTGGCCGTCAACCTGGTCGGAAATCTTGCTGCGCCGCTGTCTTTGGCGTTGAGTCAGATGGTGGAGGCGCAAGCCACGCCGGGCACGGTTTCCCACGTACAGCATGCATTGCGGCGAGACACGGCATCAGGTATGCGTCGTGTTCGTTGACCCACCTGCCGCCGGTCGTCAATCTCGGCGCCTTCATTTGTCTGCTTCGTTGGGCAGGTGCCGAAGGAGCGTCAAGTCTTGGACAAGATGTGTTGGACGCGGTCGCTCTGTCTACCAGTACTGCAGTTGGGTTTGCGGTGACTGAAAGTTTGGTGAAAATTCTGCCAGCATACCTCACCACTTCACTACATCACACCATGACCGCCACAATCACGAGGGCAGTTGTCCACTCGTTGGCACCAACTCTAATGCACACTTTGGGGTACCCAGAAGATAGCGCGCTTGATCGTCACTGTTACCAGTGCACAAAATACGGGAAAAGTTGCGAGCTGTGCCCCGAGGGGCGAACTCAGTCAGCCAAACAAAAGGCGGCGTACTACTACTTGAACTTTTACGCTGATTACTTCTCGGACTACTTCAGCCAAGTGTTCTCAGAAACAGACTTCAGACCGGAGAAGGCCTCTTAAATACTTCAACAAATTATTTTCGACATGCATTGCACGCCGTCGTCTAAACTATTCTAGTTTCTATATTGGGCTTTCAAAAGCCTTTGCGACTGTACCCGCGCCCAAATACTGGCCAATTTCTCGTAACCACTGTTGTGCATGTGAGAGATCGTCATGACTGACGCTGCGTGGCGGCGGGTGTCGAAGAGGGGAATCACAGCTTGTTGAAGATTCTGTGCGCGTCGGCGCGAGTTTCTTCGTTCGGTCTGCACTTCGCTCCGTATCTGAGCAATGACTGTGTGTTCGAGGTCGTCGTTGTGCTTCGCGATATGGCGAAATGTCGTCAACCACACCGACGCTTGTTGGTGCATTGTCGGCGCTGCTGCCGACGCGGGCAAATGTCCTGGCGATATGTTCCTGCTCAAGGCGCAATTTCTGAATGGGATCAGATTCACGGGCCAACTGTGGTACGTGCATTGCGGGGCTGGGCGTGTGTGCAATGGACTGCTTCGCAAAACGCTTGGCAATGGCCTCTTGCCGTTGCCGTATTGCTGCTATGACAGGTTGTTCTGCTGCACCGCCAGAGCGATGTTGCTCCAACGTACGCCGAATTTCATCCAGCGAAGTGTCTGAATGTTTGGAGCCAGTCGCCGTGGCTGTGGATGGTTGCGGCTGTTCCGTAGTGGTATCATCACGGAAACGGAGTGCCACCTGCTGCTGTTGTCCGTAGATCGCGTGAAGACGACTCCTATTGTCCTGCAGAAAGTGCCAAAGGCAAAGTGAGTTTGCGTTGATGCTGCTTTGTGCAAAGTGTGGGCAGCACTTAGGAGGACCTGAATTTGTTCAAATGCGGTGCCGGTGGGTACGATGGCAGTGCTATGCTCTGCCCCGGCTGTTGAAACTTGCGTACGTTGACGGGGCTGTATCAAAAACGGTGGTCAGTGCGGAGTTAACGAATAAAGTCACTCAGCAATATCGACGCACCGAGGGTGGGTCAAGAATATCCGTCACCGAATGCAACCCAGCTTGATCTGTTGATAGTTCCTCATCGTACACGTGTGCGTCTTCATGATCCTGGTCGTCTTCGTGCCCGTTGTTGTGCGCCAGGCTGCTTCCGGCTTCCGACACGTGGTCACTTTGGCTCCGTGTACGGTTTGTATGTATTGTATGTATTGTATGTATTGTATGTATGTATTGTATGTATTGTA
>ENA-OWNT01005108-OWNT01005108.1-seawater-metagenome-genome-assembly--contig:-NODE-5108-length-11032-cov-3.828937_pt1 | contig 11032 bp, 8 predicted proteins | sample MGYA00238136_ERZ651165 | MGnify/ENA primary metagenome ERZ651165 (study PRJEB26861, sample SAMN08777766) | seawater metagenome | isolation source: coastal seawater | place: USA: Florida | collected...
GGGGGGGGGGGGGGGGGGGGGGGGGGGGGGAGGTTGGACTGCATGGCCGTAATTGTACGGCCACGACATGATCCATCTCAAGGGTGGTACGTGGCGGAACACCGCAGTAGCGAAAGCTTGAAGGTCGTTGTTGGCCACTCGACTTGCCGACTTTGACCTCCTGCCATTGTCGGCGTTCGCCGTCTCCAGGAGTCCTTTCTTTTTAGTCGTCGTGTTCCTCGACAGAAGCGTTGTAGACCCGCCTCATTCAAACAACATCATCAGAAACGCCGGTCGCTCGTGCACCGACACGCGTGATAGCCGCAGACACTTCCCCATTCGTCCCCACATACCATGGAGCCTTCGCCCAAACCACCTTACCGAAGTCAAGCGGTTCTTATTGACAGCTTCCACACTGCACACACCCTCATCAACGTCAGCCATCCCACCCACCCACTTACTTACTCAGAACACAGCAGCACGCACCAAACACATACGCCAAACACTTTGGAATTCGGCCAACGAAACTGACAACAAACCAAACCAATCCAAACCAAACTCCGTCTGTCCGTCCGTCAGTCAGTCAATCGTCGTCGCCCTCATCGAACCCAACCCAACGCAACGCAACGCAACGAACGAACCAACGAACAACGAACAACGAACTGTTGGTCATACTGCGCCACTGCACTGACTGTTCGTTGTTGTTGTGTTGTTGTTGGGCGGTAACAGCGAACGAACGAACGCACGAACGCACGAACGCTCTCTCTCTCTCTCTCTCTCTTTGACTTTTCTCCACAATTTCAGGTTTTGACTTTTTAACTTTTTAATACTGTCTATTTGCATGCATTTGAGTTTATTCTTTTGTTTCTCAAACTGTTTTTAGTCATTAGACAATTTAGTGACTGTCCAAGATGAAATGTACAGTATACAAATACAAAACACAGTTTACAAAATGTAAATGTCGTTGGAACGATGTTTTTGTTTTATCAACACAACACAACACAGCGCAAACTGACTGTGTCACTTCAGCATCGTCCCAACTCTGTTTTTCTGTAATTCCTAGTTATGGATACGTCCACAGTGACACTTTCTATGATCTAAGTACACTCTAGAAGGTCTTTTAGAATATCGCTATTTAGGATATTACAGTTTCACTGACTTTTTGTTGGATTGTGAGTCTGTCGTTGTTGCGAGAGTGGTGCGTTAGACGGATGTCAGCAGTCAGCCCCTGCAAAAGTCGGCGGGAACGGCACCAAGAACGAACGAACGAACGAACGAACGCCGTAGTGACACAACGACGGCCGACGGACAGACGCACGCACTATGAGCTGTGTGCGGCGACGCCCACGCGGACGTACTGTATAATAGCTGTGTGTGGCTCTCACACGTGTGGTGAAGCAAGGCTGGCATGGCCGTGAACGAGAAGGGAGCACGTCGTTCTGAGTGAGCTGTGGGTATTCGCTTAGCACTTGAATAACCGTGGACGGAGGGAAAACATTGATGCAGACAATGGGGTGTGGTGGTGTGGTGGTGCCTTAGTTAGCAGCTTGCTCGCGAGCAAGTTTGGCGTTGTGGAATTGAATCTGAATGCGAGTTGTGTTGTTTGGAATGTGAATGGGAGTGCATTTTGCTTCGGGAGTCTGCGCGGCGGCCTCCGGCAGAAAGCCAGGCGCTGAGCTCGCCGTCAGTCAGTGACAGGAAATGCATGGATGAGCCAATGAGAAGGCATCGTCGAAGTGTTATGTGCTGGTGTCGGCACCCCAACGTTGCAACCCCAAAGGTGCTGCCCAAGCCAATGACTTACGGCAATGCCGGTAGGTTCGGTCCATTAGTTTGAGAACCCAAACACCAAGTTGACTTTCCGCACGAGCAAGCAGGTGGGGGTGGACTCTGTCGATGCACACGCTCATTGCGGGGTTTTCTGGTTCTGACCAACCTAGCAAGTCCGTTCATTCTCGCGCCCAATCTGCCTATCACACAATCAGTGCCCTGTCATTCACTCATTCATGTCACGTCAGTTCCTCATGACTGGCATACTGCTCACTTAGCACCAGGTCAAAGAAGTACTGTACGTGAGTTGAGTCGACATGTACGTCCGGTGGTCATCGACTTGTGTGCCGTATCGTGGGAAGTCCTGGCTTTTAGCGTTGGCATTGATCGTGTGAAAGGAGATGTTGCGTTTCCATTGTTTGTGCCTCGCAACGTTGGGGCCACGTCGACGTTGGAGGTCAAGATCTTTGCCAGCGCTGTCGTTGACGCGAAATTACAGAATGACAGTCGGTCCGCGTACTTTTTCTGCAGCATTGATGTCCAGAGGGAGGCATGGGGAACGCACAAACGAATTTGGGAACGGGCCATGCAGCTCGCCATGCGGTCCTCCCTGTGGCCGTGGTTACACTGTACCACTGCATACCCTCGTTCGTCGTTCGCGACCCCGCTTCAGTTCCGACTCCCGACTTTTCGGAGTCCAAACAACAACAAGCTCGACTCGACTACACACGAAGAAAGGACCTGAACCTTTCACAAACGAGCCAGACAACCGATCCCACGCTCTTCTTTGCAAACGACCATTTCAGGCTTTCTCAACTCAACACTGAAAAAGGGAAAATAAGTTTATATTATGTTATCACCGTGGCTGTTGGAACTCATTGCCATCGGTAGCAGGCATCGATTACACAGAACCTGTTCTAATTGCCTCAACCCTTGATTTGAGTTGCATATATTCCTCAGCCCGCGCGACGGCTGAGCTTAGTCGCCGGAGCTGATCGCTTTGCTGCTTTCGCAGCATTTCAAGTTCTTGCGTCACCTCCACATAAGCTGTCTTGAGTGACTCAACTGTGGATGCGTGACTTTCGTGCAGTCGACGAGCGCGCGAGCCAACCAAATCCACTAAATCATTGCCATTGACCAAAACGCTGTCGGCGCAAATGCCAAGTGTGTGGTCGGTGGACACTGTGCAGCCGTCACCATCAAATGCCAAAGCCATGCTGTAGTCACCCGTAACTTTTGCGTAAAAGCCAGCAGCAGTGCTGAACCGACCCTGAATTGTGTTTTGGGAGCCACCCAGCACCGCGGAAAATCGCCCATTGGCCTTGTTGCTGTAGCCGCCAATGACCGACGCGTAGTTCGCCAGCGCTTTGTTGGCCATGCCTCCGCCAATGGTAGCATGTGATCCCCACACAGAGTTGTACCAACCACCTCCAATTACAGAGTTTTCTGCAGTGTCGATGATGCGATTCTGCTCGCCACCGAGAATCGCAGAATTATCGGCGTAAACTGTGTTCGACGTGCCTCCTGCAACCACGCTGAATGCTGTGGTCACGGTGTTGGTAACACCCCCACCGATGAGGCTGAACGATCCGGACGCCGTGTTTGTGTCTCCTCCGCCGACTGCGGAGTACGATGCGGCTGTGTTAGCCTCGCCACCACCAATTAGTGCAAACTGCCCGGCGATGTTGCTGTCGCCTGACACGACAACAGCTGAGCTGCCTGCTTGGTTGGAAAAGCCTCCAGCCACTACGGCTGCACCTCCTGCCGCATTGCCCTCACCACCTCCGACAACGCCTGCTTGTCCATTGGCACTGTTTTCTAAGCCGCCACCCACGGCAGCGAAGTCACCCTTTGCAAGGTTAGATTCTCCACCAGCGACCACAGCACCTTTTCCACTCGCAACATTCGTGTAACCACCACCAATACCTGCATTGGTCGCGTCAGCGGCAACCGTGTTGCCGTAGCCACCAGCAATGGCGCCGGACGCGGCATACACAGTGTTGGAAGCTCCACCGCCAATGATGCCAGCTTCGCCTTCGACGGCATTGCTGATACCACCCGCGATCGCACCGTAGGCTGCAGAGACGACATTGGTTGATCCACCCATAATGGTGCCGTAGTCTCCAGAGACGGTGTTGTCCGTTCCGCCACCGAGCGCAGCAGCGTAGCCGTACACGTAGAGATTGGCACCGCCGCCAACAGATGAGTACGCAGTGTCAATAACATTGGAGTATCCACCCGCAACCACAACGTAGTTCTTGGACGCCGTATTCAATGAGCCACCGCCCACAACACTGTTGTCACCAGAGACGAGGTTGTCCAACCCACCGAGGATCACGCCGCCAGCAGAAGCGACCATGTTGGACTTGCCGCCGCCGATGGTGGAAAGTTCATCTTCGACACTGTTCTGTGCTCCGCCCAGGATGGAGCCAGTCGTGGAGGTGATAGAGTTTTCAGACCCTCCGCCAACGGTACTTTCGGCACCATCGATGTAGTTCAAGCGTCCGCCAACACTGACAGACTCCTTTTGCTGCACCTGGTTGGAGTGGCCGCCGCCGATGCCCAGGCCAGAACCGGCAAGTTGATTGCTGTTGCCACCACCAATGATGGACGAGGTGGCCTTGTTGATGTTTGCAGAGCCACCGACAACCGTGGCGGCGTACCCGCTCAAACGGTTGTTCCATCCGGACACGAGACTGGCGTAATCCCCATTCACGAGTTGCTGAGTTCCCCCAATCAATGCCGTTGCGTTCCCTTTGACGGTGTTGGCCGTGCCGCCGCCAATGGCGGCGAAGCGGGCGTTGGACACCTGCATGGTGTTGCCGCCAATAATTGTGGCTCCTGAGGACGACGACATTCTGTTTTGGAGACCTCCGCCAACGACGCTGTAAGCACCCTCCGTGAGTGAGCTCCTACCGCCGAGGATGGACGAGAAACGTCCCCGGGACGTTTGCTGCTGTCCACCGGCAACAGAGCTTGAGTCACCCTTCACCAGGTTCAGGTACCCTGCGCCGTTGGAGTTGTCGCCAACGACTTTGACGAGCCACCCGCCACCAACAGTCGAACGTGGTCCTGCGACCGTGTTCTGTTGCCCCCCAACAATAGTCGAATACGAACCAGAAGCATAGTTGATGTTGCCGCCGGCAACGGTGGAGGACTTTCCCGATGCTGTGTTGGAGAAGCCACCGACGATGGTGGAGTTGTCACCAGAGGCGACGTTGGTGGAGCCACCGCCGACGATACTGTTTTCGCCCAGTGCAGTGTTGTAGTAGCCGCCTCCTACAACGGACGCGTCCCCGCCTGTGTAACCATTCAGGCCCGCGATGGCAGACCTTGCAGAGGTTGCCGTGTTTGAGTCGCCGCCGGCGATGGTTGCGTAGTTCCCGTCGTTGGTGTTGTGATCTCCGCCGCCGATCGTGGAGGCATAACCGTACGCAAGGTTGGAAGACCCGCCACCTACAGTACTGTAAGAAGTGAATCCAGTGTTACTGTACCCGCCAGAGACGTGTCCGTACGATCCGGTGTGTTGGTTGCTGATGCCACCCGACACTGTTGCGGCGTACGAGTAAATGTAGTTGGAGTGTCCGGCGCCAATGGTAGCAAAAGAACCGTAGTTGGAGTTGTAGCTTCCGCCACCAACTGTACTCCAATCACCGTATGCCGCGCTTGCGTAACCATACCCAGTGGCATAGTAACCCTGCGCCGTCACACCCGGAGCAAGCAGAGCAGCCGTTGCGGCGAAGGCAGCACTCTTGGAGCCAAACATGGTGCTGATATCGCTGCCTGGAGCACAGAACGGGCGGCGTTATCGGCAGCCCGCTCTATCGAAAGCACTGCTCGCGGCGCCCGTACGCCGGTGGTTTGTTTCCTCCCGCCGCGGCCGACACGTGCGCGGGTCACTGAACAAGAAAAATGCGTTCTTTTCCCGACTTTAAAACCTCCGGCTTACTTTTGCTCGCGATATTTTCGTGCTCAGCAGGTTGGATAATTAGGTCACTGGTGTCGCGTGAATGCAATGTACTTCGCAGCAGCAGTAGGACATGCGTAGCCCAACAACGAAAAGTTTGTAAAGTATCCAACAAGACACACGCCACGCAGGTTGTCACGTGTCAGTCACATGTCACAACAGCACAGTTGTTAGTTGGTTTGCTTGTACGAAAGATACACTGACGGAGAGAGATGCGAAACACTAACGGACTTGCGGGCGGGCGGGCGGAGGAACCGACTCTCCATCTGGCACGCAAACAAAACGAACGAACGATTGAAGCCACGGAGGAAGTAACTCTCGAACGAACGAGCAAACTAGCAAAGGAGTCATCAATTGAACGAACGATCGCATTTCACAAAGCGGACCAGAACAAACAATGCGAATCGCAGCACAACAACACAGCGGAGCAAAGCGAAGCAAAGCGAAGCAAAGAAAACGAACGAACGAACGCAACGCAACGGAGCGAAGTGAAGCAAAGCAAAGCAAAGCAAAGCAAAGCAAAGCAAACGAACGAACGAACGAACGAACGACCGAAAAGCAAAGCAAAGCAAAGCAAACGAACGAACGACCGCACGAACGAATGAACGAACGAAGTCAGCGATCATCAACAAACGAACGAACGAACGAACGAACGAACGAACGAACGAACGAACGAACGAAAGAACGAACAACAAACAACGAAGTCAATGACTGACTGACAGAGAGTGAGTGAGTGAGTGAGTGAGTGAGTGGGTGAGTGAGTGAAGGCGGGACAGCTGACTCACCCACTCACCACAGTGCCTGACAGTGACTGACTGACAGTGTGCTCTCTCCGTGGTTGCTTCGTTCGTTCGTTCGTTCGTTCGTTGTTGTTGTTGTACTGGGAGGCGGTAGGACAGTGCGTGAGCGTGTGCACTAGCGCTTGTACTACGTCTTGGCGCCACCGCCGCCGCAGCGTGTGAGTGAATGGCGGCCCTCACTCGCTCCCTCCCAGCTCACTCTAATCAGTCACCCATCCTCCAGTCGGTTGTTGAGATTCGCCCTAGCTCCGAACGAGGCACGCAAGAGTGCTGAAAAGCTGGTATTTCCCTATTCGAGATATGTTTACGTATGGACAATGTGGGAGGAGTATGTATCCTGTATTGAGAATTCGAAAACCAGGTTGGAAACTCATATTTCCTGAATGTTGATATGCGTGGTATGAGTGGGTGAAAGTGGAAGGCGACTTATCCTGTATCGAGACTATACGGCGGTATGCACGGCAGTGTGGGGGTGAGTGTGAGTGAGGGACGTCGGAGGCTGGCGGCGCAGAGGCAGTCACCGCTCACTGTCAGTCAGTCAGTCCCACTGTCAGTCCCTCACTGTCGCCCGCACTGTTGCAAAATGTGTAAAAAAGTCAATGTAATGTGTAATTACACGTTTATGCACACTTCATTCCACAATTTACACGTATAAACGTGTAAAAATGGATGGTATCATGTAATTACACGAATAACACCGTGTAAAAATACTTTTTGAGATATTTACACGATTTCGGCCGACGACGATGAATTCATCTCCGACATTTACCGTACTAGTACGTTTGATAGTACCAGGTACTGACATTAATGTCATTGATTCACAAACTGTCAGCTGACCGCAGAAGTTCGCGCAGTTCGTTCAGCGGGCTGGTGTTGGCAAGCTGCCATCGCCTCCTGCCGGGAGCGCATCCATCATTGCTTGGATGTACAGTGAACCTACTAAAGTAAAGGTAATCGAGCTTGCCGAGGTCACTTGGTTGATGATTAACATTGACAGTGTGTTGATGAGGAGAATCTCGGGCGCCACGGCGTCGTGCGGATGGCTGCTTGTGCCACAAGAAAGCGTACGAATAAACTTGCAATGTTTTATGTTTTACTGCATGAGCCCGTTCGGCGGCCGGCGGTGTTGGACGTACGTGTCTATGCGCCTAAGACGATGTGATGAGGCGAACGAACTCTTCACGATTGATGCGGCCGTCTTTGTTTGCGTCTGCTTTAGACAGCAACTTCTTGATGTCAGCCTCGGAGAAATACTGGTGCTGGACCAAACAAGCACAAACACAGAGTGTGAGAGAGGGGCCTCGCTGAACAAACACTTGTACCGACAATCAAAACAACGGCGTCGCGGCGAACTCGAGGTGGAGACGAACCAGAAGTTGGGCTAGCTCTGTCGTCTCTAAGTATCCACTGCCATCTGAGTCCATTCGGTCGAAAGCTGCCATCATCGCAGACTTATTTTTGGACTGAACACATAGCACCAGCAAGACCGCGCGCAAAGTCAGCCGTCAAGTTGAGCACAAGGGGTCGCGTTTTGCTGTTTGGGTGCCACACAACGAACCGCATGTGACGCCGAAGAGGCAGTCAAGAACTCCGTGTACGAAATATCGCCGGACTTGTTCACATCAATCTTCTCAAAGATGGCATCAATGGCAGCGTTTTCAAGCTTGCCCTTCATGGCGTGACGGAACTCGTCCAATGTGATACCTCCACTATCATCGCGGTCCATTGCCAGGAACGCCTTTCGCAGCGCTGTGACTTCGCTCGGGTTCAAGGAAACGGATGCCGCCTGGTGCGCAAGCCGAGTGAAAAGCTGCATGCTCCCAAACAGACGCAGGGACGACATGATCTCGCGCGGAAGGTCTTTTGCGGTGGCACCGCATTCGAACTGCTTCATCCAGGGATGGGCCAAAATGGCCGAGCCCTTGATACGTCTCTCAGGGTCACGCGTGAGCATTTGAGACACGAGGTGCTTTGCCAACGGCATATCAGCCCAATGATCTGGGTTGAACGACGGTTCCTCGCGCTGGATGGCTGAAATGATTTCGTCGTCGGTGTTGCCATTGAACGGCGGCCAGCCCGTCAGCATCATGAACAGAATGACACCGAGGCTCCAGATGTCACATTCGTAGCTGTAGGACTTGGACTTGTCCACCACTTCAGGGGAAATGTAGTAGGCCGTTCCGACGGTGGTCTTCATGCGAGTGATGGCCCTCCCGCCCGTGGCTGTAGCCGTCACCTTTTGCTGCGAGCTTAATCCGAAATCGATGAGCTTCAGGTGCGGTGTTCCCGACGAGTCGTAGTCTGAGGGTAGTTTGCAACACAACAAAACCGACGCACACCAACCGGTCATCGGCAGCCAGGAAGGACGGCATGATAGGAGCACGGGCACAATAGAGGCATGGACACGAACCTGTGATGATAAAGTTCTCCAATTTGAGGTCGCGGTGCGCAATGCCGTTTTGGTGACAAAAGTTGACAGCTTTCACCATCTGCTTGAACACATTTGCGGCAACTTGCTGCGTGTAGGTCTCCGCACTGATGAGGTGGTCGTACAACTCACCGCCAGAGCAAAGTTCGCTGATGATAACCAGATACTTGCGATCTTCGAACGCATCCACCAACTTGATGATGTTGGGATGATCGAGCATAGCCATGATGTTCACTTCCTTGCGCAAGTTGTCGATTTTGGCCTGATTCATGCCCGCCTTTGCAATCTTTTTGCACGCGAACTTCTTCTTGGTTACTTTGTGCTTTACAACGAAGACGCTGCCAGTCATGCCGGTGCCCAACACCTTGCTGGGGTCTGCAGAGTAGAAATCACGGAAGTTGGCATGCTTGATGGTGCCTGTCAGCATTTCTTTTAGGGAATCACTCGCACGCCGCGCGCCGAGGGGCTTCGGAAGTGCGGGCTGCTGTGCGTTCTGAGGGATCGCATTAAGACCTTGCTGCACGGCAGCGGCAATGGTTTTCAAGATCTCTGTTTGGTTCTGGAGGGCACGGCGCAACGTCGCCACCTCAGTCTCCAGCGCCAGCACACGTTCGTCGCTCATTGTGACGGTTGGCTGCTGGACTCGGGAGCGGAAACACGGAGTCGTCAAAGTGTGGGCGCGATCTGCGTCCAAACCTGCCACAAAAACGAAACCTCGGTGAAAACCCGTGGCGACATAAAAACCATCCCCAATAACACAATGGTGGCGCTTCCTCCCCAGCCTGTGGCTGTGCTCGTCGTCTTTCAATGAGTTGTTGTTGCTGGCACTGTTCCGGATCTTGACCGCCTTCGCCACGTCGCCGTCCAACCCCAACACCCAACGACTAACGACATGTCAATTGTGCTGGCGTTGCCGTCTCTGCAGGTTGTTGCGTCGTCACACCAGACGTTGCCTCCGTCGTAGTAATAGTGTTTTGGTGTGTCCCTGGTTGCACACACTGCGCATCAACACTGCGCATCACCGCCCCGTCTGTTTTTGTTCATGTGTGCGTGTGTCGTCTTTGAAGAGCGTCCGGGCAAGCAGCCTGTCGAGGTGCTGTTGCACTAGGTTATGTAGGGTGCAGCATTTACTTACTTGTGGAACAGCCGCCTCCGTCGCTGCCATCGAAAACGTTGTCACTCATCGTCAGTCATCACACCGTCGTCGTATTCAATCAATACTCGCGTACAGTGCACAGTGTATCATTGTTGTCATTGCAGTTGTGGTCGTTCGTCGTTGTGGTGGTGGTCGTTCGTCGTTGTGATTGTGATTGTGGTTGTGGTGGTGGTGGTGGTCGTTGTTGTGTTGGTTTGTCGCAGAGTTCGTTGTTTGTTCGTTGTTTGTTTGTTGTCGTCGCCGTTTGTTGTTCGTTGTGTCTGTTTGTTGGACTCTTTCGAACTTCGATGTGCGTGACGTGGATGACGCCTCAGACAGTCACCCATTCAATCATTCAACCTCTTTCACTCTCACACACTCATTCCACCTCTCACTCAACCGACAAAGTTGAGTTTACAGCCAGTTCAGGCAGTAGCGTCAGCAGTCAGACACTGTGTACAATGTGCAGTCGGGGATTACTCAATCAGTCTTTAATCGCAGCGTTCGTAGGTATTAAAAAATGGTCACGTGCGGTGGAAAGTCGGATGGGAAGCGCCCAAGCAAGCTGGCAGCGAGCTGGCAGGCAGTACAGTCACTGCACTACCACTCACTGCTCCACAACCCACAACCCACCACCACAGCACCACAGCCCCCCGCCCAAAGCCCACAGCCCCAGCCAGCCATTTAGTCATCATGCGAATATCAATGTACAGTACTGAAATACACAGAAATGGAGGCGCTACTTTATAGTCCACAGAAGCGGGAAACCGCCGGCATCGATTCACTGAATTTCGTTCCTCCAAACGACTTTTTCCGATTTTCCATTTTCCGAATTTTTCGTCCGTGAAATAGTATCTATAATCGATAATACGCGGTATTCCCACCTGAAGCCTCATTGAAAAAGCAGTTATCCTAATTATAGACACATCCAATCTCATCCGATCTGCGTCCGC
>ENA-OWNT01005109-OWNT01005109.1-seawater-metagenome-genome-assembly--contig:-NODE-5109-length-11030-cov-5.303296_pt1 | contig 11030 bp, 8 predicted proteins | sample MGYA00238136_ERZ651165 | MGnify/ENA primary metagenome ERZ651165 (study PRJEB26861, sample SAMN08777766) | seawater metagenome | isolation source: coastal seawater | place: USA: Florida | collected...
ACATCGACAACGACGGCGACGTCGCCACCGAGGAGCACGACGTCTGGATCCGGTTCGGCCAGAACGGCGCGGGCGACTGGGGCGTGGAAGTGACCGGGATCCCCGGCGCGACCGCGGCGATGGTCGGCCCCGTGGGCGAGTCCTGGACCGAGGGCGGCATGTCCGTGTTCGCGGGCCTGACCGACGACCCCTTCTTCTTCGACCAGGCCGGCTTCCTGTCGACCATCGACGCGAACAACAGCGACGGATCCGTCGACTTCTCCGGCTTCGGCGGCACCCCCGTCGACGCGCTCGCGGGGCTCAACGTCATGAGCATCGCGGTGGAGTTCCCCGCCTCGGCGGTCGAGAACGGCACCAACGCCATCAACCTGTGGGCCTCCACGGCCCGGATCAACTGAGGAGGAGGCAGCCATGAACAACACGCTCTTCCGCCTGCTCTTCGCCCTGCTCTTCGCCTTCAGCCTGCCCCTGGCGGGCTGCCCGGCGGACGACGACGACGACAGCTCGGCCACCGACGACGACGACGCCACCGGCGACGATGACGACGCCACCGGCGACGACGACGACGCCACCGGCGACGACGACGACTCCGGCGACGACGACGACTCCGCCCCGGACCTGTTCGTCTTCCGCACGGACGCGCCGTCCGCCTACACCCGCGTCGATCGCGCCGGCATGCCGGCCGTGGCCACCGCGCTCATCACGAGCAAGGACGACTACAACGCGGGCAACCCCGAGGACGACCTGACCAACTTCGCGGGCGAGGTCATCGCCGCGCTCGACTACCTGCACAACGGCGTGGCCTCGGGCGACGACGATGACAGCGCGGGCGACGACGACGACAGCGCTGGGGGCGGGGACTTCCCCGGTCTCGACACGGCCCTGGGCACGCTGAGCCTCTCCGTGTGCGGAGCCTCGTCGACCCATCCGGTCGTCGGGGCCTGCGTGGACCAGGCCCTGTCGGTGAACGCGCTGCCGGACACGCTGACCATCGACCTCGCCGGAGACGCGGGCTTCCCCAACGGACGGAAGCTCTCGGATCCGGTCATCGACGTGACGCTGGCCGTGCTCCTGCTCGACCTGAGCCAGGAGTCCGTGACGACGTTCATCGACCTGAACGGCAACGGGACGCCGCTGGAGGCGGGCGACACGCTCGGCCCGGCGGCCAACGATGTCGCCTTCGGGACGGCGTTCCCCTACCTGGCGGACGCCCACGAGTAGACGAACCGGGGGCTCCGGAGCCGAGGCTTCGGAGCCCCCACGTCCCCCGGAGACGAAGGATGCGCCTTGTCCTGATCCTCGCCCTTGGCCTCACGGCCTGCACCACGGAGCCCGCGCCCGCGCCGGAGCCGGCCGTGGAGCCGCCCCCCGAGCCCCTCGTCCTCCCCTGGTCCGGCACCAGCGCCACCTGGGCGGACGAGATGGCCGCGATCGATGCCCAGGTCGCCTCCATGGAGCGGCTCGCGGCAGAGCAGCCCGGCTGGACCCACCTGGAGCGGGCCGCTGGTCTGCGCTTGCAGCGGGCGCGCCTGTCCGGCGACTGGAACGACTACACCGCGGCCGAGGCGATGATCACGACCGCCTTCTCCCGGGCCACCGACCCGGGCGGACCCCACGCGACCCGCGCTGCCCTGAACTACTCCCTGCACCGGTTCGACCGCGTGCCCGACGATCTCGACGCGCTGACCGGCCGCATGCCGCGGACCGAGTCCCGGCGCGCCCAGGAGGCAGTGCTGCGCGGCGCCCTCGCGCTCACCCAGGGCGACTACGACGGCGCCGAGAGCGAGCTGGAGGCCGCGTTCGGTCTGCACCCCACGAACAAGGGGCTGTCCACCCTGGCGGTGTTCCGCTGGCAGGTGGGCGACTTCGACGCCGCCGAAGCCCTCTTCATCGAGGCGGCTGGCCACGACCACGGCGCCAGCCAGGAGCCCCGCGCCTGGACCCACCTGAACCTCGGCCTGCTCGACCTGGACCGCAGCCGGTTTGCCGACGCCCTGGCGCACTACCGCGACGCCGAGCGCGAGCTGTCGGGCTACTGGCTCGTGGACGAACACATCGCCGAGGCCCTCATGGAGCTCGGCCGCATCGACGAAGCCCGCGCGCTGTATGAGGACGTCATCGGCCGCACCGGCGGCTCTCCGGAGTTCCTCGACGCCCTCGCCGGCCTCGAGGAGGACGCTGGCAACCTCGAGCGGGCCCAGGAGCTGCGCGCCGACGCCCGCACCGCCTGGGAGGATCTGCTCGCCCGGTTCCCCGCCGCAGCCGCCGGACACGCCATCGACCACTTCCTCGAGACGGATGCACACGCCCGGGCCCTCGAGATCGCCACCCTGAACCACGCCGCGCGCCCCGACGGCCCCGCGGGCCTGGCGCTGGCCGAGGCCCAGCTCGCGGCGGGACAGCTCGACGCCGCCCGCGCCACGCTCGCCGCGGTGGTGGCGAGCCGCTACGACAGCCCGGCGGTCACGGAGCTCGCGGAGCGCCTGCACACGGACTGAGCCGCTGGCAGGCCGGCCCGCTGGCCTCTACCCTTCCGCCATGACGGACCGACCCTTCCCGAGCCTCGTCGTCCAAGCGGACGGCTTCGTTCCCCAGGGCGACTTCGCCCGCGCCCAGGCGGACTACCTCCAGCCCGACCCCGCGGACGTCACCCGGCTCCGCGCCGAGCTCGCGCGGCTCAACGCCGGCGTCGTCGCGCACTACTACATGGACCCGGAGCTGCAGGGCGTCCTGTCGGCCTGCGACTGGCCCCACATCGCCATCTCCGACTCGCTCGCGATGGCCGGCGCCGCGATCACGATGGCCGAGGCCGGCATCGACACCATCTACGTGCTCGGCGTGGACTTCATGTCCGAGAACGTGCGGGCCATGCTGGACGCGCGGGGGCACCAGGACGTGGTCGTCTACCGGGTCGACGAACGGGCCATCGGCTGCTCGCTCGCAGAGTCGGCGGAGGCCCCGGCCTACGCGGCCTGGCTCACGAAGGCCTCCCAGACGCCCCGCTCCCTGCACGTCGTCTACGTCAACACGTCCCTGCGCACGAAGGCGCACGCCCACACGCTGGTCCCGACGATCACCTGCACCTCGTCGAACGTCGTGCGCACCGTGCTGCAGGCCGCTTCGCAGATTCCGGACCTGTCGATCTGGTTCGGGCCGGACACGTACATGGGCCGTAACCTCGCCCAGCTGTTCGGTCAGCTCGCCCAGATGACGGACGAGCAGGTGGCCGCCGTGCACCCGGATCACACCGCGGCGTCCGTCGCGTCCCTGCTGGAGCGGTTCCACTGGTTCGGCCAGGGCATGTGCGTCGTGCACCACATGTTCGGGGCGGACGTGGCGACCCGGGTTCAGCGGGACCACGCCGACGACTTCGTCAGCGCGCACCTCGAGGTGCCCGGCGAGATGTTCGAGGTCGCCCTGGGCGCCCAGAAGGCCGACCGCGGCGTCGTGGGCTCCACCGCCGACATCCTCCGCTTCATCAAGCGCAAGGTGGGCGAGGCGGTGGAGGCCGGCGAGGCGGCGCGGCCGACGTTCGTCCTCGGCACCGAGGCCGGGATGATCACGTCGATCGTGCGCGCCGTGCAGGGGCAGCTGGGCGCGAACCAGCAGGCGGGCGGCCCCGCCATCGACGTGGAGATCGTCTTCCCCGTGGCCTCCGAGGCGGTGACCCGGGTCGATGATCCCGAGCTCGCGCTGGTCCCGGGCATCGCCGGCGGCGAGGGCTGCTCGGTGGAGGGCGGCTGCGCCACCTGCCCCTACATGAAGATGAACAGCCTCGACGCGCTGTTGGACGTGATGAAGCAGACGGGCGGGCCGCGGGCCGCGCTGGCGGCCTTCGAGCCCGAAGCCTACGACGAGCAGATCGACGGCCGCACCCTCGCCGACCTCGGCACCATCTCGATCCTGCACATGCAGGCGTTCCAGGACACCGGCGCCATGTCGAACGAGCTGGTCAGCGACATCCTCAGTCGCTGACAGGCGAGGCGCTACTGGCCGAGGGCATCCTCGACGGCCTTGCCCATGTCGACCCCGGCCTCCTCGAGCGCCTTGCCGATCTCCTTGCCGAGCTCGTGCATCCCCTGCCCCAGGACCTTGCCGAGGCCACCGATGCTCTGCGCATCCTTCTCGGACTGGGTCTTCAGGCGCTGAAGCCCGTCCTCGAAGGCGCCGCCCACCATCGAGTCCATCAGCGGCCCGAAGTAGCGACCGGTGGGGTACGGCAGGTCGCCCCGCATGGACCACGTGATCTTCGTCCCCGCGCCCTCGGGCTCGAACAGGAACTCGCCGTCGCCGCCGCCGCCGTCGAAGTCGATCCGGGTGGCGATGCGGTTGGGCATCTCGGACGCCGTGATCGACGTCGTCCCCTGGCCGGACTTCTCGCTCGTCCAGGAGTAGGAGGCGCCCTCGCCGATGGCGGACTTGCTGTACCGGATCTCGATGGTCGGATCCATGTTCGACCAGGGCTCCCACGCGTCCCACGCCTTCAGGTCGTTGACGTTCGCGAACACGATCGCCGGCGGAGCGGTGGTGCTGATGGACCGGCTGACCGTGTACTCGGCCGGCAGGAAGGCCGCGATCAGCAGGAACGCAGCGATGATGACGGCGAAGCAGGCCAGCAGGACCTTGAGAATCTTCATGGGTCGGGAACTCCTCGGCCGGCGAGGCTATCCCATACTTCGACCATGAGCGACAGCAACGAAGACCGCGGCGTCCGCTGGCAGGGCGGAGCCGAACTCCGCACCCCCGAAGCCACGCGGGTGGGCAACCTGTTCGTCACCCACAAGTCCCTGTTCTTCATCGAGGCGGGCCGGGCCCACATCGGCCGCTTCCGCGGCGCCATCACGTTGGCCTCCATCGCCGGGATGCTCCTGCTCGTTCCCGTGTCGCTCTTCATCTACGGACTCACGTGGGAGCCCGCGGGGTCCCTCGGTCTGAAGATCGGCTGCGCCATCGGCGCCGTGCTCGTCGGGATCGGCGCCATCCTGAACTACCGCTCCGTGCTCGCCCAGTACGAGTCCGACCTGCAGGCGCTCGGGGAGCCGAGCGACGCGCCGGAGGTCCAGCTGTTGGACACGCTGTCCATCACCATGGGCGGCAGCGAGCAGATCCCCCTAACGGACATCGAAGCGGCCCGGCCAGACGGAGCGCTGCTGCACATCGAGACCCGTCTCGGCGAGAAGTTCACGCTGCGGGTCGTGCCCTCGGCCACCGAGTTCGTGGCGGCGGTCAAGGAGGGCGGAGGCCTCAGCGGCTGACGTCGTCGCAGTCGGGGACTGGCGCGCGGCAGCGCGATCCGCCTACCCGCGCCCGCGGACCAGATCCACCAGCCGCAGGTCTCCCGCGTGGATCCGACGGACCGTGTCGATCGTGTCCGCCTGGTGCGCCTGCTTGTCCGGCCGGTAGCCCTTCACCCGCGCGAAGCGCAGCGCGAGGCCGGAGGGGTACCGGGGGCTGGTCTGGATCTCGTTGAACGCGATCTCGACCACGAGCTCCGGCCGCACGTGCACGGCGTACTTCGACCGCCGCTCCTCGCGGGCCAGCAGCTGCTCGGTCTGCCAGGCGAGCGTCGCGTCCGTGAGCCCCTTGAAGGTCTTGCCCAGCATCACGAATCCGCCGGTCTCCGGGTCCCGCGCGCCCAGGTGCAGGTTGGACAGCTTGCCCTTCCGGCGGCCGCTCCCCCACTCCGCCGCGAGCACCACGAGATCCAACGTCCAGGCGGGCTTGAGCTTGAGCCAGCCGGCCCCCCGGCTCCCTGCCTCCCAGCGCGCGTCCGGGTCCTTCGCCATCACGCCCTCGTGGCCCGCGTCGAGGGCGCGATCGAGGAACGCCGCGGCCGCCGCGACGTCGTTGGTGCGGAGGTGGGGAACGACGTTCGGTTCCGGCGTGAGCTCCACCAGCCGGGCGAGCCGCTCGTGGCCCGGCGCGTCCAGCAGCTCCTCGTCCCCCAGCAGCAGACAGTCGAAGAAGACGGGCGTGAGGGGCAGCTCGTCCTGCAGGGACGCCACGCGCGCCTGCAGCTTCCGCCCGAAGCGACGCATCGTGGTCTGGAAGGTGTGGGGCAGGCCGTCGGGCCGGAACGCGATCACCTCTCCGTCGAGGATCACGCGGGGCACCGGGAGCGCGTGAGCGAGGCTCACGACCTCCGGGACCGCTCCAGTGACCTCCTTGAGGCCTCGCGTGAAGACCCGGACGCGATCGCCGTCCTTGTGCACCTGGATCCGCGCGCCGTCGATCTTGTACTCGAGCGCTGCGTTGCCCCCGAGGCTGCTCAGCGCCTCGTCCACGCTGTCCGCGGTCTTCGCCAGCATCGGCTGCAGCGGGCGGAACAGCTCGACGCGGAAGGCATCCAGGCCCGAGGCGCCCTGCGTGCGCGCCACCTCCGCGACGTGGGCCAGGTCGCCGGACAGCATCGCCGCGCGCCTCACCGAGGCCGGCGGCGTGTCCGTCGCCACCGCGATGGCCTCGGTCATCACGCCGGCCAGCGCCCCCTGCCGAAGCTCCCCGGTGATGAGGCCAGACAAGAAGCGCTGCTCGTCGTCCGTGCTGGCGGTCATGAGCGAGGCGAGCTCCCGCCCCCGGGCGGTGCCGCTGCCCTTGCCGGAGAGGGCCGCAATGTGCGTGAGCGCGGCGTCGAGTCCAGCAACCGTGAGCGTTGGACTGGCCGCCGGTGGAGTCTGATCGCGGGCCTTGAAGACCGAGCTGTAGCCGAGCCCGATCTTCCCCTGGCGGAGCTCCCCCGCCAGCCACGCCACCACGGTCGCGATCTCCCCGTCCGTGGCGCGCGCGAGGAGCTCGGCGAGGTGGCCCGTCTTGGCCTTGCGTGACCGCGTGCCCCGCACCGCCTGCGAGCAGTCGACGAGTTCGTGGAGCTTCATCGACGCCTCCGCACGGCCAGCAGCGGGATCAGCAACCCCCACCAGGGCGTACCCGTGAGCCCACCCGTGAGTGCACAACCGCATCCACTCACGGGCGCGACGGGCTGCCCGTCCAGCGACAGCAGGAAGACGAGCAGCTTCCGCGTCTGCTCCTGCGTGAGCTGCTGGGCGTTGCCGTGCCCCTCGACGAACAGCGTCTGTTCCAGGAATGTGGCGCCGCCGTCGTGGAAGTAGGGAGCGCTGGCGTGCAGCCCGTGCAGCGTGGGGGTGTCGATGCCGTCGAGCGCGCCGCCCATCCGCTGACCGGACGCGTCCGTGAGCGTGCCCACGTCGTGCCTCACGCCCGGCGCCGAGTCGGTGTAGGTCGGCGCCGGATGGCAGTCGGCGCAGTCGAGGCGCTCGTAGATCCGCTGCCCGGCCAGCGCATCGTCCGACAGGGTCCCGTCCGGATTCCGCCACGGGCTCCTGGGCGGCGCGTCGAACGTCGCGACGTAGGCGGCGAGGGCGTCCAGGTGCTCCGAGAGCCCGGCCTTCGGCGCATCGAGCGGCCCCGACGTCGCGGCGAAGTCGGCCGCGGTCATGAAGCCGCTCCCGCCGAAGTGGCCGCGGATGTCGTGCTCGAAGTCCTGGATCTCGTCGAAGTTGCCCGTCCAGTGCACCGGACCGTGAGCCAGGCCCGCGCGGCCGCGGAGGTCCGTGGTGTTGCGCAGCCCCTCCCCCCGGTTCGTGAAGTCCCAGACCCGCTCGTCGCTGGCTCCGTCGGGATGGCAGGTCGCGCAGGACAGGTAGCCGTCCTGGGACATGCGGCGGTCAGAGGCGTCGAAGAACACCCGCTGGCCCAGGCGGAGCTGCTCCGTGAGCGGCAGCTCGCTCACGGCGCTCACGGTGCCGAGCTTCTGCACGAGGGTGTCCGTCCCGTCGAGCAGGGCGCCGATGTCCCAGGTGCTCACGGTCCGATCGAGCCACTCGTGCACGATCAGCGTGTCGCCGTCGATCCGCACGTCGATCGGCCCCGCTCCCGTCCCGATGGCGGCGACGTGATCGCTGGTGGCGGCGTCGAACACGTCGACCCGGTGGGTCCCGCGGGACGCGACGAAGATCAGGTCACCCCGGGGCGCCACCTCCACGGCCACGGCCCCCTCGTGATCGTCGAGATCGATGCGCAGGTCCACGATCTCGCGGTTCCGCTCGAGGTCGATCACGGCGACCATCGCCCGCACGGTGTTGTGGGGGTTCGGGAGCTCGCCGTCACGCACCAGCCCACGCTCCACGTTGGCCTTGCTCCCCGCGATCCAGGCGCGTGATCCGTCGGGGCTCACAGCGATTCCGGCGAGCAGGTTCGGCACCCCGCGGCCCGACCGGTCCGTGTCCGGGCCGGGATCGATGGGGAGCGGGATCACGGTGACGCGCCCGTCGAGGTCCATGCGGATCAGCTCGCCGCTGCCCTGGGGAGAGACGAAACGTGGCAGCAACAGATCCCCATCCGGCGTGAGCGCCACGGCGCGCGCGCTCACGCCATCGTCGAGCACGCTCTCCGTGGCCAGCACGAGGCCCAGGTCGTCCACCGCGGCCCCGGAGGCGCGGGTCCCCCACGGCAGATCGCGCCGACTCACGACGCCTCCGTCGGGATCGAGGGTCACGAGACGATCGGTGTCACGGGTGACGGCCACCGCCCGGCTGCCGTCCCAGGCGAGGCCGCGCACGTCGCCGCCCACGTCCTCCTCCCAGACGAGCCCGCCGTCGAGGCTCACGCGGCTCACGGTCCCTGCGTCGGGGTTCGCCACGAGCACGTCGCCCTCGGGCAAGACCAGGAGGGTCCCAGACCGCACCGGAGGCGTGCTGGCCGGGATCATCCCGACCACCTGGACGCCGGTGCAGACCCGCCGCCCAACCTTGCCGTCCACCGTCGCCGTCACCAGGTGGCGGCCCGGCTCGTCCCAGGCGTGAGTGACCGACAGGCCCTCAGCGCTCACCCCGTCGCCGAACTGCCAGGTGACGATGCGGGCGGCATCCGCGGCCGCCAGGGCGAGCTCCACCGGCGTCCCCACCTCGGCCGGACCCAGCCCCTCGATCGCGCAGGGCGGGAGGGCGTTGGCCCCGGTGGTGAACGTGGAGTGCCAGGCCTCCGCGAGCGGGTTGCCGACCAGATCCGTCAGCCCACCCGCCGGCAGCAGGATCTCGTAGGCGGTGTCTGGCTCCAGCGGCAGGTCCGGCTCGAACGACAGGACCGTCTGCGTGAGCCCCCACGAGCCGCTCACGGGCTCGCCGCCCACGGGCCGCAGGACCAGGGAGTCCGGCCCGGCGGAGCGCAGGTCGATCTGATCCGTGAGGCTCACGCCGATGCGACTGCTCACGGCCTGGCTCACGCTCCCCTCCGGCGGACTCACCCAGGCGACCCGCGGCGGGACCACGTCGCGCTCGGTGTCGTGCACCGCGAGGACGGCGCCGTAGCGGATCTCGTCGTCGCCGAGCACCACCAGGTTGCCCACGGGCAGCGTGAACTGGTCGTCCGTGAAGAACCCGTTGGCTACGTCGTCGCGGCGCCCCTCGATGTAGACGGCCTCCGCTTCCGGATCCGCGAGGTCGATCTTCAACAGCCCGGGGTTCGGCCGCAGGCGCCCCACGAACGCGAACCCGTCCGCGAAGCTCACGTACTCGGTCTCCGGGGTCTCACGTGACGATGTGGGGACGATGTCCGTCGGATCCGTCGTGACGTCCCAGGCCCGGAGCGGCGTGAGGTGCCAGGCCTCACGGCCGTAGAAGGCTCCGATGTAGGTGTCCGGCGTCGGGACCACGACGTCCAGCAGCGCCGGCTCAGCGGGGTCGCCGATGTCGAGGGTGACGATGCCCTCGTGATCCTTCGGGGGCGTCACCACCAGCAGGTTGCCCACGGCGTACAGCGGCCCGGCGCTCACGCCCCCGAGCTCCGCGGTGGGTACCCGCGCCAGCAGCTCCGGCGCCGCGGGGTCGGTCAGGTCGAGGATGTGGAGACCCGTGCTGGTCCCGCCCACGTACAGCGTCCGACCCTGAAGGGCGACACCCCAGACAGCCTCTGCGTTGTCGCCGTAGTCGATGCCGTCGAGGATCACGTCTGCGAGCAGCGCAGGCTCCGTCGGATCCGTCAGATCCCACACGTCCACGCCGAACCCCGAGATCGTCACGGCGATCGTGCGGCCGTCGGAGGTACGCCCCGTGGTGACCTGGTGGGACTCGGCCTCACCCACGTCGTAGAGGCTGTCGAAGACGCTGAGCTGCGTTGGCGCGAAGGGGTCGGCGATGTCCCACAGCTCGAAGTGTGCGTTGCCGGCCAGCAGCAGGTGCCCGTCGACGATGTGGGGCTGGTTCTGCGCGTGGCCCTCGCCCATCGTCGGCGAGACGTGCTGGTACAGCAGCTCGGGCCCATAGCTGCCGTCGGGGATCGACCCGCTCTGGCCCCAGGCCACCGTCGGCACGAGGAGCAGCAGGAGCGCCGCGGCGGTCCTCACGTGGCCGCCCGCACCGCCGCGATGAAGGCTGCGGTCTTGTCCGGGTCCAGGGCGCCGTCCGTGCGCACGCCGGTGCACAGGTCCACCCCCTGGGGCCGCACGGTGTTGATGGCGGCCTCGATGTTCTGGATGTTCAGCCCCCCCGCCAACGTCACGGGCACGTCCGAGCCGCGCACGATGCGGGCGCTCACGCCCCAGTCGTGCGTCTCCCCGGTGGCGCCCAGCTTCCCGGGGGCGGAGGAGTCCAGGAGGATGCCGTCGCTCTCCTCCTGCGCGGCGCGGGCGTGGCTCCGGGCGTCGGGGCCGGCCACGTGCACGACCTGCACGATGTGCAGCGCGGGGAAGCGCTCACGCAACCGCGCCCGCAGCTCCGGCCGGGTGGGGCGCACCAGCTGGATCGCCCCCGGCTGGATCGTCTCCACCTGCGCGGCGATGGCGTCCAGATCCGTGTGCCCTGTGAGCAGCATGCACGTGAAGCCGGGCGGCACGTCGGCGACCATGGCGGCGATCCGGGCCTCCGGAACGACGCCGAGGCCTCCGAGCGGCGGAGCCACGAACCCGAGGATGTCCGCCCCAGCGGCGACCGCGATGGCCACCTCCTCGGGAGAACTCAGACAACAGACCTTGATGTGCACGTCCCGAGTCTAGTCCGCCCGCCGCCGCCGGGCGG
>ENA-OWNT01005110-OWNT01005110.1-seawater-metagenome-genome-assembly--contig:-NODE-5110-length-11027-cov-4.053516_pt1 | contig 11027 bp, 17 predicted proteins | sample MGYA00238136_ERZ651165 | MGnify/ENA primary metagenome ERZ651165 (study PRJEB26861, sample SAMN08777766) | seawater metagenome | isolation source: coastal seawater | place: USA: Florida | collected...
TATCCACCCACCCTTTGGCAGCGGACGAGGACGCTCACCCACACACTGTGGGGGTGGTGATGAGAAGGAGTGAGAGAAGCCAGCGGGTTGGTTCACACTCATCACTCACTCACTCACTCACTCATTCACTCACTCACTCACTCACTCACTCACTCACTCACTCACTCACTCACTCATTCCATTGACGCACGCTGCTCTAAATAGGAGTCACAGAAAGATGCAAACAAGCTCACAACAGCACACTGCAAATTTGAAATGACGAAATGACTTTCTGTGGAGTTTTTCTAATTTTCAACAATCAACAATTGGTAAATTCTCTGTCCGACCGCACACCTCAAGACCATAGTTTGTCGTAAATCGGGAACTTGCGTCCGCTCGTTGCCTGGTCGTAAATTTGAAACGCGGGGCTCCGCATGATGGTGTGCAATTCGCTGCTCGTCGATTCCTCAACACGTCCACAAAATCGCACTCAACCAGCAGGTAAGTAAATGGGGGCGATCCAACATCTCTTGCGACGAAGAAAGCAAGAACTTTATCGTTTTCCGGAGTCGAGTGTGAAAACGCAAGGAATCCAAAGAAATGCAGCCACCTGATCAATTACCAGCCCGAGGCGGAGCAACCCTCCGTCCACTTATTGGGAAACCATCGCTTTGTTTAGTTTAATTGTAACGAACGCACTACCACGAACAACATCCCAACATCTATTCCGGTAGTTAGGTACCTAGTACTTTCCATTGTACTTAGTACTTCAATTTCGGGTTTAAATGATTACGTGAGTCGATTGTGTGGGTGGGAGTGGGAACGAAGAGTGTTCGAATTCGGTGACGTGCTGCGTGCGTGAAATCGGCGTTCGATCGAAACGGCAGCAGGCAGGCAGACGAACGAACAACGGACGACGAACGACAGCAACAAACGGAGGCGAAGGGCGACGGACGATGCCACGCAGTTGATCTCAACTTCGACAATGACGTACAGTAGTGCCTTGGTGAGGGGATGTATTATGGTATTTAGTGCACAATCGAAGACTAGAGTCTAGTCAACGGTACAAATGCTAATCTACACACCGAGAGAAACGACTGATTGATTGGACAGCAAGTGCTCGGCAGTTCTGAAAGTTGTTCGCGGGGCGCGCGGCAGATCCCAGACGGTCCAGAAAACGTCGTGCGCGGACAGTACGATACGATACGGCATGGGTTTATGGATGGAAGCGATGAAGGTGTAGCGGTTGGTCGGGAACATGTCGTGCTGTTTGTGAAAGTTGCGATGCCAAAGTTGAGGATGGATAAATCGACATAAAAACCGTGAGGACAAAACTCTGGGAGCAAAAACATGAATTCAGTTTGAATTTGAAACCACAACCGCGCCCCTGGGCCATCTGTGAGGTACAGTCAGACCCGACAAGGTTGTTGTTACGGCCACAAATATGAGCTTTCGGTCAGAGTTCTCCAAATATGGAGACCGCGCGAGGAAAGCGGCGGAAACGAACCGAAAAGCCGGGCTACGAAAATTGAGGCAGCAGCAGCGCGAGCAGCGACTGCGGCGTCAACAAGAACGACGAATGGAGGAGCAGCGTCTCAAATTCAAAGAAGAACAAGAGCAGCTTCGCATAAACCGCGAAATTGAGGCTCAAGCAGCAGCGCGGAAGCAATATCAGCGAACAGGTGGCATTTCATTCAATGTTGACCTTCGCGTCAGCAACGGGTCACAGCCATTTGCTCGCGATGAGTTGAACAGTGCAGATTCATACTGCGGCGACGGCAGTGCGCATGGTGACCGTGTCTTACTCCCCCAAAGTGCGCTGACAAAGCTTACAGGAGCACAAGATGCACTCAAATTCGGCGCAATGTTTTTCGAGGTGGTTGCAGTCGTGAATGGAACGACAAAGCACACCCACGTCGGTGTCAGCAGTTTCAGTGCCCCAGAGGGTCAAATCGGAATTACCCCAAAGGTGGCCCGTGCACTCGGTATCGACCTTGCGTCGGTTGCGGAGGGCTCATCAAAGGTGTCTGCATCTGTTTCATTTGTGCGCCTACCCAAGGCAACTTTTGTACAGTTTACGCCGATTTCAGGCCATTTCGTAACTGTGGCATCGGAGTCGTGGGGTGGTGTTAAAACGGTGCTCGAGGTTGCTCTCCGTCAGTATGCGACGCTAACTGTGGGTGACACAATCAACATTGTCCACGATGGTTTCGAGTATGAAATGGAAGTCCGTGCTCTTCGTCCAGCCAATGCAGTATCACTTATTGATACCGACGTGGAACTTGACATGACGCAGTCCAAGGCTGCAGAGGCTCACGAGGCGGCACTCGCCGCGCATCGAGACGAAATCGCGAACGCTCGACGGGAGGTGGAGTCTGCGATTCAGAAACTTGAAGAGAGTTTACCGGCGTCGTCAACCGATAGCAACAGACAGCGATGCGATATTCGCTTGCGAGTGCCACCCGTCGTCACAGAGACAGCCGAGGCAAAGCCTCCACCTGTCAAACTCGAAACTCAAACGTGGGACGTTGAGAGCAACACCATTGGCAGTCTGTGCACATTTGCCTTCGTGGCATGGGCCAAGGCTCAGCTAGCTGTTGCGTCAAGTGAATCAGAATACGATGCTGGAGTAATCCTCGCTCTGCGCGGCTTTGTGCGTCCCGATGCAGAAAGTGTCGACGACATGCTCAGATGGGAGAAACTTGGTCTTCTAAGAACTCATCCACGAACAGCGTGGTCCATTGGCTCGCAGCCACCCAGTGTGGCAGTGTCAGCTCCTTTGAGAGAATGTGGGTTCGTTGGGAGGACTGGTGATCGACCAGCTCGCGAAGCCATTGTGTTTCACTTTTCAGCTGGTACCAAGTTCACTCCTGAGCCGGTCGTTCCTCCGAAACCGAATGCAACGCCCTCTCAAATGCCGAGAAAGCGAGTGATGAGGAACAGTCCACAAGAGCCGCATTCCCCACCAGCGCTCTTGCCGCAGGGAGTTGAAGCCTTTTCAGAGGATGACAAGGCTCATAAGTGGTCGCTTATTCGCACCCTCGGTGATTTGTGCAACGTTAGCCACCGAACAGCGAGTTTCTATCTTGCCACCAACAAGTGGGACCCAGGTATGAAGAATCGCCACCTTGTTCGTGCGTGTGTGTGTCTATGGGCCTTGAGTGTGTTTGTGTCTGTGCGTCTGAGGCTGTGTGCGTGTATGAGTGTGTGTCGTCGCAGTCGTGCTGCACTCACTTTGTGTTGTGTACAATCACAGAACGTGCCGCCAACGCTTGCTTCTCCCGCCACAATGCGGACGCGCCAGCAGACTGGGTTGTTCCTGCTTGGTTGCGTTCGAAACCGCCACTGCCTAACACCACAACACGCAGCAATTCTCAGTCGAATAATGACTTTGCCAACTTGTCCGAGACTGTAGCACTGGCACGGCAGCAGTCCCTCGAGAGGCGACAGCAGCAGTAGCTTGCAGAGTGTTCGCCGAAAAATGTAGTTTTCCTCATCGAGTGAAGAGTAGCCACAAGACACCAGCTCACAGTAATTTATTTTGCGAATCGCACCAGCTCACAATTCTCCTCTTACATTACCGCATAGAATATCGCTCGTGATACGACAAGTATCAGAGCCTCGAGTGCAGTAAGCCTGTTGGTACTTCTCTAATTTGTTTTTGCGACGCTCACTCGGCCGGACTTGATGTCGACATCAATCAGATCCAACTGGCGAAGAGATTTCAGGATGCATTCTCCAGTATGTCCCGTCACCTGCGAATCACAGCGCAACCGACATTGTGTTTAGTTTCAAAGCGCCTTCCCCAATCGCCAGCATCCAACAATCACAAAACAAATAGCTTTGTACGTACCTTGCCCCCTAGATTACTCAACATGGGAATGGTAAGTGGGCTTGCCTTTTTCAGGCGCTTACTTTTCTTTCCAGTTGCTTGCAGGGTCGCAGCTTTGATGTTGTTCTCCAGGAACGGGAGAAAGTGCTCGCGGATTAAGAAGTATACCTTGTTCACTTCCCGAATTTTGCATCTTCCACGGATTGAAGACGGCAAATTTTGGAATTCGGCTTCATCAACAACTTCCCAAGCTTGCATTTTGCGTGCACCAGTGATTTTCTGCTGCTGTGTTGGAGCCACCACGTTCGTGGCAGATGACTCCGTCAATACATCAGCAGCATCGGATTCACCGGTCAATCCAACATCTTCACTTGACACTTCTGAAACATCCGGCTGCTCCATTCGACCAGCCGAAATTTCTGCCTTCCATGCTGTAATGAGTTCCTCTGCAGCGTTGCAGTCTGCTTCAATTCCTTGACTGGTGTCTTCTTCGCCCAAGTCCTCCGCTGAGTAGCCAATCGCTTCCTTTAAATTGGTCAAAGTTTGCATGTTCGTCAACATTTGAGGTAGGCAAGAAATAGCTTCTTGCTTCGCTTTGACGTTGGCTTTGTACATTTGCTGGATTTCGGGAAGCTGACGCTCAAGTGCTTTCACCCTCTTAAACAATTTGATGGGATTGTTGGCTCCTTTGAAGTCACTCCCCCAATCTTGCTCCAGACGGTGAGCATGGAACTCTAGCTCACCAACCACGCGTTGGAATTCACGCTCTAGATTCTCAATTGCCCGTTCCATCTTGCTCGCCGTTGTATTGTACAATTCAAAACGTTTGGCACTAAATTATCCTTTTGCAAAAAATGATTCACATCGGTGTTCTTCAAAATAGATTGTATGCCAGTGTGCTTCAGCTCCGAGTGAGCCGGCAGCCCCTGTGCCATGCCCAACACAACGTGTTGACTCCAAATTAAAGCGCAGCGAGGACGAACAACGAACTGATCACGAATGTCCACTTCCTCGCACGAACACTTGTTCTTTCCATGTACTAAGCAGTGTGTCCGCTGCCCTCGTCTCGTTTGTGTTTGTTGCGTTAACCCCGTCTCTCCAACTCAACCCGCGTGCATTGCTGGACGAGCTGGATTGTTTTTGCACTTGTTCTTCTGCTGCCTTGCAGCAAACAAGCACCCCCAAACGAACAAGTGCGTCAACAACCAACCAACCCAAAGTGCCTCAATAAGTAAGCATCACAGCGCGTTCGAAACCGTGTCATGCAACAGCGACAACATTGCGGCAGCAGCAACAAGGCGCGGACACGGACCAACACGGAACTGCCCGTGCGTGTTTGTTCACAAACACCGCAGCACGCAAGCGCACAAACGAACCAACCAACGAAGAAGCGAACGAACGAAGCGCGCGAACTCAATCCAAAATCCCAACTGCCACTTCCTTCCCTCCTTCCTTCCTTCCCGCCTCCCACCACCGCTCACTCACTCACTCACAGTCACTCACAGTCACTCACTCACAGTCACTCACTCACAGTCACTCACTCACAGTCATTCACTCACTCACTCACTCACTCACTCCGTAATTGATATGTAGCCTGTACAACAATGCGATTTCTGATGTTTGAGGTCGGTGTTTGATGTTCGATGATGCTCGCCTTGTTTGTGTTGCTGCATCAAGGGGCGACATAGCTGTGCTGTGTCCAGAGCTGTTGTTACGACACCCCTTGGTTGCATGATGTTGTTTGTTGCTGTGGCGCTGTGGGAATCTCCTTCCGTACTACTCCTAACACTCCGTACTTCAGATCCTGACTCCGGACTCCAAGTGACGTCTCGGGCACGGAACCTCCGAGGGTAACAAAGTCGAATACCACAACTTCAGCGACTAGAAACAATATGGCATACTCAGAGACTAAAAGAAAGCTACTCAAGTGCACTTAGATTATAATTTCAATTGAGATACCCACGTCCACTGACCAAGAGCGTCAATTCTACTTTTTCTCCTTGTCACGAGCTTGGAAATCCAAACTCAACAGCAGTTTCGTGGCGGCATCCGCAGTGTCGACTCTGACGTACACGCCCAAAGGCAAGTACTTGAAGGGATACTTTTTCTCTTCCCAACGGGCCAACATCTTCTTTAGATTCTTCTTCCGCTTCTTGAGATCTTTCTTCTGCTTTTTCTCGAGCTCCGTGATTACTTGGTCTTGACTTTGAGCGAGTTGAAGCGTTTTGCGCGTTCGAGGAGTCATAGGAACACTGGAGTCACCCAGCTTCATTTGAGCAGAAGCCAGTGTGCGGGTGAGCCGCAACACCTGGTCCTGCAGCGCAGCGTCGGCTGCACCGTGACCGGGACTAGTGGGTGAAGCACCTCGAGATCCCGCAGGACTCCGCGATGGGAGTCCAATTTTCCCGGCAACGCGTTGAAGCACCGTGACATTGCTGGTCCCAACAGGCTCGAGAGATTTCTTCGAAATGTGTGGGCAGACGTACAGCTTAAAGTCCAGCGGTTTGGTCAGAAATTCTAGGAATTTCTCGTCCACAATTGGCACGTGGTGCACCTACAGACACATTTGCGAGTGATCACTACAAACACTTTTGAGATGCAGCAACAAAAGAAGAAACTCACGAATGAGTAGTCGAACTTCGGGTTGGAGGTGAGCTCCTCACACGTTTCCGTGGTAAACAGCTCCCCCATGAACTCGTACTGCACGTAACTGTTCGCGTATTCACATAGCGGAATAAGAGCGTGGCAAAACGATGGCACGGTCATGGGCACACGTACGCCTTTTCGACCATGCTGCTGAGTCCTGACACCTCGAAAATTTGGAGCTTATACGTCCACGACTTGCCCAGAAGATCCTTCGAATCTGCAAAGTACCCTTCGAAAGGGCTTTCGTCCTCTGGATGGTACATGGGTGTCCAGTCGATCGAAATTTTTCCACATCTCTCTTTCATGCTCACAACCGATTTGACATCAGCCTGCGCATCCAACCATAACCATAGCGGGCATCAAAATCCAATTCAATTCTGCAAAACACAATTAACCGCCTGACAATCAACCCAACGGACCTTTTTGTCTGCATCCTCTGTCTCCAGCATATATCCAAGGAACTCTGGGAATGTCGTTGCAGTTCCGATCAGGTAAGTGTTGTCGAAGAACACATTAATAGGATCTGATTCGACAAAAGAGGCAAGCCGGATTGTCATACAAAAAGTGCTAATTTGTCACGGGCGGTCGCGTCGCCACTGACACCTCATACCTGCAAACTCTGATAAAACGTATTCACGGTCGTTGTCAATGGCCGTGCGCAAGCGAGTCAACTCGTCCTTCAGCACGCTGAGGCCTTTCTCAAACTCAAAGGTATCCAGATATGTTTTCTCTTTCGTGTCAGTCTTCGTTACAATGACCTTAACTTCGACGCCCTCGTTCTTTCCACCACTCGCAACCACCTGTGGAAGTCGCGCACGAGCACTCACTGATAAACCCCACGCAATCGCTACTGGGTGAGATGTGATTACAAACCTTGCTCATGGTAACATCGAACTTCAAGCAATCACGGTCCAGCATATCAACAAGCTTTTTTCCAGCTTTGATTTTGGGCAATAGACTTGTAATTTCTTGATCCATCAACGCCATTTGAACATCTTCAGCTTCTTGTTCCTCCTTTGACATCGAGCTGTAATCTGCGGTATGAGATGCGCTAACGAAGAAATAGAGAGACAGCCATGAATGAGCGATGCAGTGTATACAGGCGGTTGGCAGCGGGACAACTTCTCACCCTCCGCCTTTGCCTTTCTTTTCTTTGCGCAGCGCGCGCTCGTATTCTTCGACACAAAGATCTGCATCTGGTTCCATACAATCTGATGGTTCCTTACCCGGCCAACGGTAGATCAATACCTGTAAAATCGACCATGGCAAACGGTACAGCAACCAAAACATCATCGTGCGAGAACCAATCCGTGGTGAGGAAGTAGACAGCAATACAGGGAGGAAGTGCAACAGAAGTGGAAGTCATAATAAGAGCAAAAGGTAGGTGAGAAACATACCATATCCTAATGGAAATCGAATCGGCACGCGTGGCAAAAACCACGAAGACAACCATACAAGTTATTTCACGGCACTGTGATCCTCCATGGGATGGACCACCCAGCAGCAGCATGCACACTCAAAAGAACAGAACAACAGCGAGAACGTGCCTCCCCTCCAATTACAACTCGGTCATACACGGAAAGTTTGACACGAGTCTTCTTCTTAACCCTTTTTCCGTTGACAAACACTTCGCCATTTCCACCGATCAACGTGTGAGCTTCGGTTCCGTATCTGCAAGTTCAGTTTTCGTCATCAGAGAGTTCGCACCCCTTCAACACGCGAAGTGGCTGACGTACTCGACTGAACAATGTTTTTTCACAACATTCATCGACAGCGGTTGGATGTCCCCTTTTGGTCCGAAAGTCGTCAGCGGTTTGTCCAGGAAGTACATGAAGCGTTTGGAACGGAACAAGTCTTCATCCACGTTAATGAAATGGGGCCTAACACACAGCCGAGCACACTCAGGAATGCGGACCAGTACAGCAATCCAAGTTCGCTCGCAAAATACCTTTCATCATCCTTCGAAAAGTATGTCAACGAAATTCCGCGCTGTGCATACTCCTCTTGTTGTTGCCGCATTTTGTCGTCCTGTGCCGACTTATTGGGGTCCTTTTTGCCGGTGAACTCTTGCATAATTTGCTTTCGCTTTTCAGCCATGATGGTTTTCATTTCGAAATTGTTTTTCACGAATGCCGCTTCTTCCTCAGTGTACTCGGCGTTGATCTGAGCATCCACGTCATCTACTTCTTTCGCAACTTGAGATTGGACCTACATGCAGCAATTGACGTTGAATTACTCCACCGTATTGCTTCACAATCGAGTCACACGCTCAGCTGTGGTGCTTGCGTACCGATTTAAACTTCTCGCGCTCGCTTTCCAGCTGTTCTTCCAGTTTCCGCTGTTTCTCAAGCATGGAGTTCCGGACGGCTTCGTCGAGCCCCTCCATTCCAGCCTCTTGCAGAGCAGTGAGCTCTTCCTGAAGTTCAATTTGCTCTTTTCGAAGAGCTTCCTGCCGAACGCGCGACTCTTCCTCTTGCTTTTTCAGCTTGTCTTCGAGGTCTTTCTTTGCTTTCAGGGCCTTCTCGAGTTCACCCTAATCAAACGGCAGCAGTGTCAATGGCAAATCGCGACTAGCTGGCCCTGCGCTGCACCACTGCAAGCTGACCTGTCGATCCGTTCCATTGGCCGTCTTCGTCGTCAAAGCAGACATGTCGACACCACCAGCAGCTGCTCGAAGAGCTTCGTTCTGTTTTTGTAGCTCTTCCATCATGAGTTTCAGCTTGTCCAACTCCTGCATGAGCTTGCGCTCTGCTGGGGTTGCCGCCGTAGTTGCCTGCGCACATCGCCAAGCAAAATTGATAGTTAGGGTTGGGCACGTGGCTGGACAACAACACAGATGCTCTCTACAACGAAATAACAGTGAGTCCGTTACCTTCTTGGGATTCAACTTGATGACTGATGCATTTTTTGCGAACCCAAGCGTCGAGAATGTGTAATTGGCGTACTTGAGTTCTGGGCGAATAGCGCAAAACAGGTACGTCCTCGCTTGAAGCATTGTGTCTTTCAAATACTTGCACAAAAAGTACGAGTTACACCCAGGGATCGTGCTTCCAGGTTTGAGCTTCTTTGACAGAATGGCCTTCGCCATCTTCATGAAAAATTGTGCCATTTCCGACAACGACAAGTTGATTTTCTTGCCTTGATTTTGCAGATTTTTCGTCTTGGACTGATCTGAGTGTGGACCTTGGTAGATGTGGTCGATGGTGCCATCAGGATAGGACACCTTCTTGTACGATGCGTACACAATGTCGCCAGCAGGCTCAGTGCCGGCAAGATCGCAGACATAAACACGGCCGCGCTGCCGAGTGCTGGGGTCATCTGGTTTGGGCATGTTGGTCTCCAAGGTCATGATACAGTGACCACGAGTTGACTGGTGGTTGAATTGTGTCGGGGAAATCGCCTTTCGGGCGTTTGCGACGAGAAATGTGGCACGCAGGTCGTTCCACGAGTCCAATGGCGCTGCCCCACACCACAAAATATCCATGAAACCGTCCTCGTCTTTACGCATCCCTTGCTTGTAGTTCCGCTCTTCGGCGGTCGGTGACATCAGGTCTCGCACAATATCGACAACATTTTGAAAGTATTTCATGGAGATCTTCCATGACTCGTCCTTCACGCCAAACACGTCGTACGCCAGTCGAGGATAGATCCCCCACATCGCAAACGGCGTTGCGTGTTTGAACCAAGCTTCTGGGATGTCGGCAGCATCGGGTCCGAAGACCGTGAACGTCTTCCCAGAGCCGCTGAGGCCGTACGCGAAAAGTACGACAGCGTTTCCTTCCAGCAAATCCTTCTTGATCTTCTTGCCACATGCTTCGTAGGCAAGATCCTGATTGATCAACTTCATTTGTTCCGCAGAGTCTTCATCACTCTTGCAGCGGCGCTGCCATCCGTACGCCGACCACCAAGCCCATGTGAAGGCAAAACGGGTGGTAGTGTAAGTGGTGTTGAGGAGGTTCACCTCTCCATTTTCCTCCGACGTTTGGAGCAATAAAACACCAAGTTTGTCGTCTACCGTGAAAGGCCGGCAACGAATGCATACCTTAATAGACACACTCATGGTGCCACTTCCTCAACAACAGTCTGCACTCAGGGCGCGAGAATCAAACCATACCACACAGGTGCAAGGCGGCGTGTTGACTGCCTCGTGCAACTGACACAGCGTGCCAAAAAACTACAAGCGGACGCGCAGTTCGTGTTGTGGGCAAGGTCACACACAAGCCAAACGTGCGGCCACGCTTCACATGCAACAGTTTGTCAAAACCGCAGACAAAAACGACAGAGGCCAAACAGCCACAACAAGAGTTGGTTCGACCTGAACAAGCCAACGGTGCGATGACTGCACACGTACCCCCCCGCCCCACAACCGATTGCGAGCCACATCTTTAATGGATGCAGAGTTGTGGACGCCTTCGTCCACGTATCACTTGCCACTGTCCAATATCACGCTCGCGGGCGTCTGTATCTGCATCTGCGCTTGGAGCATGCTTGAATTGCGCCCCGATCAATTCGGACGCTGCGTGGACCTGCCTTGTGATCCTTTACCGTCGCCGATCAACAACGCAAAGCC
>ENA-OWNT01005111-OWNT01005111.1-seawater-metagenome-genome-assembly--contig:-NODE-5111-length-11026-cov-4.997077_pt1 | contig 11026 bp, 11 predicted proteins | sample MGYA00238136_ERZ651165 | MGnify/ENA primary metagenome ERZ651165 (study PRJEB26861, sample SAMN08777766) | seawater metagenome | isolation source: coastal seawater | place: USA: Florida | collected...
GTTCGTCGTCGTTCGTTGTCGTTCGTTGTCGTTCGTCGTCGTCGTCGTCGTCGTGTTGTTGTGATGGTGATGAGGATGTTTTGATTGGACTTTGTGCCGTTCGTTTCTTCGTGGTGGTGCGGCGGTGCTCTTGGTGTTTGCTTTTGCTCATGTGCCGCTGTTGTATTGTCAGGGTGGGTGTGCGTGGAGTGCTGTTTCTGTTGGATTGTTGGGCTCGCTGCTGCCGTGGTGCTGGTGGTGGCTATGGGGGTGGCGGTCCTTGAGGTTGCGCGGGGTTAGTTGGTTGGTTCGTGTTGCTTGTTGCTCGTTACTTGGTTTTCGCACGGAGTCGTGCTCGCGCTCGCGCTCGTTGACTCTGGAGCGGACGCGTGCGTGTGTGCAGCTCCTTGCCTTGACTTTCGGAACTACAATTGTCTTTGCACCATACTTTATCTGCGTGACTTATTTTTCAATTTTTAAAAAAAGTCGGCACTTTACAATCGTCAAAGTGTTCACGACAATGCCAGCTGACGCCGACAGGAAGTGCTGCTTCGGAGCAGCATTGTTCGCCCCCGCCTGAGTGACGGCAGCGTGTGTGCCAACAATGGCACACACTACGCAAAACGCGAAGGCGACCAGTGGCGGCCTTTCTCAGCCATTGATTAGTGAAAGCGAGCGGTCGGAGACCGAAGCCAACACAACAAGACAACCAACCAACCTCCACCGCCGCGGACGTGGTGGTGGTGGTGAATGTGGAGACTGGCAGCTGTGCTGTTTTGCGCGATGGCCACAATGTTGCTGTTCGTGGTCGCTGAGGATGGAACGCGCCGGACTTCTTTTCCGAGACCGAAACCTTGAGGTGCAGTACTTGCGGAGCGAAAAACTCAACCTGCGAAGCAAAATCGCAATGGCGGCGTTGTTGCTTTTGCTGCTCAACGTTGCAATAGCGTCGGCCACCGCGCAAGCGAATGCCAATCCGGACAACCCTGGCCCAATGCCGTGGCTCAATGCTTTACCAGCAGCTCTCTGTGTGTGTGGCTTGTGCTTAATTGCCGTGTCGACATGCCGAACACAGAAGGCGTCGTTGTATCGACTCATGACGGCAGTGTCTTGGCTGAGTGCCATGGCAATTTTCTTCACTTACTTGTTGACCACATTTATTTGGCAGCTCGAGTGCTTCGGCGGGCAAGTCAACCACAGCACCGTGTACAGCACTGTGTACGAGCAAGCGAGTGAAAACCGGCGCTGCGGCCTCTCTAGGTCCACCCCGTTCATTACGTTTCTCGCAGTTGCATGGGCTGCGCAGAAGATTCTGGTGGTATTCAACGCTTCGAGCTCGCGTGTGTTTGTGACAATTGTGCCGTTCAACTTCATCGCGCTGCTAGTCGCATTCTACGCAACCAGCGAATTGCAGTTTCCGGACCCTTTCTATGGTTGGTGGGATTTGTGGTGCCTCGCCATGGCGCGCATGGCATTGGTTAACATCGTTGCGCAAATTGTCATTGGAAGTGCAGCAGCTTCTATCGCATTGCTTTGGATCGTTCTTCGCCGCGCCATCGCAGCACGCGAACTGTTCGTCGTTACTCGGAAACTTCGCGTCAATGTCAACCTTCTGCGCCAAGAAGCGGATCCTTTCAACCCGGAAAATCTTCAAAGATGGCTCGCTCTGCCCGGAGCATCAGCGACCTCGTCCCTCGATGAGTCGCGCGGCGATGAGGTGGGTCTCACTGCATCAGCATTTTGGATGATTCCGCCGTCAGATCTCGTTCTGGGAGAGCGTATTGCAGCCGGTGGGAGCGGGACTGTGTGGAGAGCGTTCTACAACGCCCGGCCGGTAGCAGCCAAGCAGTTGTTCGCAAGTGCTGGCTTCGAACCTGACGTTGAAGAACTTTCGCATGAGGCAGCAGTGCTTGGTCAATTGTCGCATGTGAACGTGGTGAAATTTCTCGGGCTATGCAAATGCACTCCTCCGGAGCTGAACGGGTTGTCGGCGGTGTTCATTGTGCAGGAATTTTGTGCCCGAAACCTTCGGCATTTCATTGTTACGGATGCGACGAACATTGCTGTTCAGGACGATTGGCTTCGCACGGTTGTTGGCATTATTTATGGAGTGGCCAACGGCATGGCGTACCTCCACCACAAAGACATTGTTCATCGTGATTTGAAACCAGAAAACGTGCTCATGACAGACGACAACGTTGTGCGTATTTGTGACTTTGGCATAAGCTCGCAGCGTAGCGTGGCTTTCGCCAGCACTCTGCAGACTGAGGCGTCGTTGCAGGCGGTGCAAGGAACCGTAGAGTACATGGCACCGGAGACATACGTGCAGTACTTGCATCGCACGCGTGCAGAGTGCGCTGCTGAAGCACCGGTGGACGTTTACGCTTTCGGCGTCATCATGTGGGAGCTGCTGTGCACGTGGGTGGGCAACGGTACTCCGCACATCGACTGCAGCGAGCACCTGATGGGTCTTCGCCAGCGCTCTCTGCGGCGAGAAACCACCCTAGAGGACTTGGGATACCAATGGGAGCTGCCCGACATGTCACTCGTGGCGTCGTGCAGCCCTCCGACATTTCTTGACATGATTCGGAGATGCCTGCATTTTTCGGCTCAGCAGCGTCCAGTGTTCATGAGAATTGAAGCAGAGTTACGGAAGGAGTGCGCATTCCACCTGCCGCCAAAGAAAACTCCCGTGTTGAATTCTACGAGACCGCACATGGGTGCTACAGTGTCACTGTCACTCCCAACCAGCGGCTCGGCATTGGGTCCTGACAAACATGTGGAGCTCAACCAGGTGTCGGATGGGGTTTTCACTGGCAACACTGTTCGTTCTGGAACCGAGTCAGTCTACGTTGGGAAAGTGAAAAACTTGACCGCTTGGTCTTCGGCGTGCACTCGGTGCCGACTGCATTTCAGCACCGTGGAGGCCGAACAAAACTTCCACGCCTACACGCACGGTGACAGATTTTACGCGATGTTGAAGTGGGTCTACCTGGTGTTGACGGCCTGCTACGGGAGCTATTTTGCAGCAGTGGTTTTCACCACCGCCAGTGCCCCAGGCAGTGTCGATATGACGTCGTGCTTGGCAAGTGCACAATGCATCTACTGGTATTGTCAATGGGCGCCTCCGTTGCTGGGCGCGCTTCTGTTTGGGTGTGCCAGTGTGTTCTCATGGCAGCGACGCGGACGTCAACACGCCAGCACAGTTCTGCTCGTTTTGGCCCTACTTTGGATCGTGGTCAATTTTGTGGTGTCCACGCTCGGGGAAACTGAACTCAACGAAGTGATGGACGAATGGGCATTTACAACGAATTGGAATGGCCTCGTGACTCCGAACCCGAATTCGACATGGTCGCAGGATCATGGCGAATATTACTGCCTCGCGAATGGCACAGCAGTCGCCAATGGAGACAGATATTGCTTGGGCACGGCAACGATGTGGTCTGGAGCTTGCCCGGGGCTCAACGTCACAAATGCCAATGCATTCGTTGATGCTGGGTATTTCATTGAGCAACAGGAGGGCATTGGGGCGCTTTTGTACGCTCGGAACTACGCCATATATTACTTTGAAGGGGCAACCGTTCCTGTGATTCTTCTAGTGTTGGGTCTTCCAGTGCGACTGTATGCATTCTTGGTGGTAGCCACCACTGTTGCAAGCGCCATCAAGCTCGGATCGGCGTTTACAGCCATGGAATACTTGTATGCCACGGCCATAGCCAACGACACACTCGATGTATTTGAAACGAACCTAACGTTGATGCTCACGCCAGTGGCTCTGGTGGTCGCGTCTGTTGCAGGTGTCAACGCAACGTGCATTTTTGGTGCATACGTGCAGGAACGTTCGCGCAGGTCCATGTTCGTGCTGTACAGCAGCTTGTTTTCTCAGGAGCTAGTCCTGTCGCGCGATGCCCGTTTTCGGCAGTACCGCGAGGTGATGGAAGGGCACCGACATGAGTTTTTTGCGGCGGCGGCGGCAACCACGAAGCGCGGTGCCGTGGGGAGCTCACAGTCAGCAAAGTTTGCCACGGTGTAACATCAATCGTAGCCCTCACGCTGCGCAATGCCGCTTGACGAGAAATCCGCGCATGTGACTTAACTTAGCTTTTAGTGTACTTTTGCGTACTACTGTCTCACCAGCGTGTCGATCTAGACGAGGCGCGCAACTGGAGACACGGTATCATAGAATCGATCACGGAAGAAGCTTCAAGATTCCAAAGCATAATTCGGTGCAACGCGACGACTGAACAGCGACGTTTTAAAACTAATGGACAGAATTAATTCGCTGATTCCTGGGTTATTCACGAAGGCAGTCGAAGTTGAACGTATGTTTGTCCCACACCTCGTGCTGCCGCGTGATGCGTGGAGCTTGCGTAGTTGCAGGTTTCAGATCGCATGGTCGGGTTCTTTCCTTCAGGGAGGCCAGTCAGTGCCAAGAAGCTGTGGCTCGTGAACATCAACTACCATCAAGATAAGTGAAGGCGGTGGAGTGGCGAGAAGCACTCTAACTAATCTACATCTGAACTCAGCGGAGTTTTCTACTCGAGTACCATCAGGAGAGACGAATTTGAGGTGAAAGTCAGACCCAGTTCGATGTGGACACTCACAAAGGTCTTTACCACTGGTGGTGAGCATTCACGCTCGCATTACGTCGCTAATACTTCCCCGGCGGCGATCTGAGCGGAGGGCCAGCGTGCAGTGTATGAGCCGGTGACATGACCAGCAGTACACAAAAAAATGTCGATGGTTGACAGATTGGAGGGTAGGTGATCTTTTCTTACGGGGATCTGAGCGGGGAAGGGCCAGCGTGCAGGGTATGAGCCGGTGACGTGACCAGCAGTACGACATAAACGTAAATAGTTGACAGCGTGGAGGGTAGGTGACCTTTTCTTACGGTATGGATACCATCGGAAAGCCAACCAGGGAGGTGGAGCACTTAATTCGTCGCAGTAGGCATAATTATGGTAAATGGGGATCATCCAGCATCACTTGTGGAACACAACGCCAGCAGCAACATAACGCAACAATTTTATCGGATTTCCGGGCTCATCAGGTGTGAGAATGCATGGTATTCAACGCACGGAGCTGCTCGTTCAATCCATCGCCAGCCCGAGGCGGGGCAACCCTCCGTCCGCTTTTATTCTGCCATGCAATACCAATTGGTTGAAGCGGGAATTGATTTGATTTGGTAGTAGGTAAAGTGCGGGGAATTAGTTGACCATGAGTGTATAACGACAGCGTCCAGGGGTTTATTATGTAGTGGGATACATCGACAGTGTTCAGGGGTGTTATGCCGATTGCTGACTGACAGTGAGCGACAGTGAACGACAGTGAGCAACAGTCAGTGAGTGAGCGACAGTGAGTGAAAGGGGGCCACTCACAGTCACTCACTCACTCACTCACTCACTGTCGTTCACAGTCAAAACAACAAAACGACGGTTTGTGGTTCGGCTCACTGTCACTCACTGTGGACTTTGGACGGACTGTCTGTGGTGGTTGGTGACGGTGACGGCGACTGACTGCCGGAAGGACGGACGGACGGACGATGTTGACCGGCCAGCTGACGGCCACAACGACAACGACAACGACGACGACGACGACGACGACGACAACGACGACGACGACGACGATGAGTACGAATACGACGACGACGGCGGCGACGACGATACACGACAACGACGACGACGGCGGCGGCGGCGACGACGCGACGACGACGACGACGACGATACAACGACGACGACCATGACGACGATACAACGAACGACGACAACGAACGACGACGAAGATAACGACAACGACAACGACAACGACATTGACCACGACGACCACGACGACCACGACCACGACCACGATAACGACAACGAAGACGAAGACGGCGAAGATAAAGACAACAACGACAACGACGACGGCGACCATGATGATGACGACGACGACGACACATCAAAAACGACGACGACGACGACGACGACGACGACGACGACGACCGTGGCGGAGAACATTGTGACAATCACGACGATGACGACGGTGCTTACGGCAGCGGTAGCGGCGGCGGTGGCTATGACAGAGGCAACGACGATGCCGTCAAGTTGACAACCTGCACCTCCGCTGCGTCGGTATTGTCTCACGGCGTTCCCAGTGGTGAAGACTGCCAGAAAATTTGGCAACTGTCCGCCAACCAACAAGCAAGTTGCAGATTTATTTTTATTTTTGGCCTTCGATCCGCTGCGTAAAAGGTTGTTTTTTGATAGTGTGTTCGCGAAGGTGTGCATTGTTCGGACGGAGAAGCCAGCTTCCACTTAACGCCAACAAAATGCCAGTCACCGGTGGCGGCTCCAAGCCAAGCATCCAGCGGGCCATCAGTCAAGCCAAGCGGCGGAAGCAGCACGGTCGCAAAGGTGTGTACAAAGCAGGAGAATGGCTCGACATCGAGGAGTGCGCAGACAAATTCAACATCAGCAACGGCAGCTGCCCCAACGACCACAAATGTGCGACCTGCCCGCGCTCGCGATCTCACACTAACGCAGTACGTGTTTTTTACGGCACCACTGTCTTCGTTGAGTCACCGTGCAGAATGTTTTTTTGTGTGTTGCGGCCGCTGACATGCTGTCGACTGATGCGTGACTGGTAGGCAAAAGAGGACGGAACTTATGATGTCGTCATCGTCGGTGCCGGTTGCATTGGAGCGTCCATCGCACGCGAGCTGTCAAAGTTCACCGCATCGGTGCTCGTTGTGGAAGCTGCCGACGACGTAAGCCAAGGTGCCACGAAGGGCAACTCGGGAATCGTGCATGCCGGCTATGACGACACCCCGAACACGAACAGGGCCAAGTTTTGCTGGGCAGGCAACCAAATGTTCGCCAAGCTTGACAGCGAGCTCAACTTTGGGTTTCAGCGCAACGGCTCGCTCGTGGTAGCGACTTCTGAGGAAGAGGAATCACACCTCCACGAGCTGTTGGAGCGTGGCCACATCAATGGTGAGTATGCTTGTCAATGCACTCACTCACGCCTTGTGGCGAAGTGCGATTCCCACCTCAACCGAAAATTGTGTCGCTTCAGGCGTGGAAAATTTGAGAATCATCGACCAGGAAGAACTGCGCGAAATGGAGCCCTTCATCAGCCCGAAAGCAACTGCAGTATGTTCGCCGTTTCTCGCCGATCTTGTTTCGTGGGCGACGTCAACCCACTCTGTCGACTGTTGCAGGCCTTGTATTCTCCAGACGCGGGCAACCTGATTCCTTTTGAGTATACGGTTGCTCTCGCCGAAAATGCAGTTGACAATGGTTCGTTCACACCCTTTTCCGAAACACGCTTTTCTCGTTTGAATCCAGCGATTGCTGTGGTTAACCGGTGCGATTCTGACGCTCCTTGCAGGTGTCGAACTGCGAATTCGCCGTGAAGTCACCGACATTCAAAAGCCGGAGGACGATGGCTTGTACACTTTGTCGATCCGACACTGGGAGCCCCAGAGCTACGTGGAGAGCGGGGGAACGGAGGAGCCCGACGAATACAACAAACATAAAAAGGCTGCAGTGGCCGCGCTGCTGACCTTCGCGGGGTATTTGCTAGAAATTTCAACCCAAGGTACGCGTCGATGCGTGCATGGACTGCGTGCCTGCGTTAAGCACGGTTTGACTGTGGTATGATGTACAGGTCTCGCATTTGGTGCCTTGGGTGTCATCGTCTTCTTGTTCCGCAACGAGGTAAGATGTATTCTGTAGTCCTGCCGTGCATTGTTGGTGACTTCTCACGTTGAATGTGCCTCACTCTCTGCCACGTTCCGCAGTTGGTGAACTTTGCCGGAGCCAGACGTTATGAAGATATCTTCAAGCACGCACCGCCTTCGACCGGGACAGGGGGTCGTAAGCCCACCGTTGACGAGATGAGAGTTGGTGGCAGTGGAAGTTGCTCCGTGATGAATGGTGTCACTGTCGACACGGAAACTGTGCGGGCGCGCTTCGTGATCAATTGCGCCGGTTGGTTTAAGGCTGAAGTTGCGAGACTGTGAACCTCAAAGTAGCTGAATTGTTCCCGCTTTTTGTGTCTGTCGTTAGGTTCGGGCTCGGACAAAATTGCCAACATGATTGGCGACCACTCGTTTAAGATCAAGCCTCGCCTGGGTGATTACATGTTGCTGGACCGCAACCAAGGTCAGCCGCCAGATTCGAATTCGACTGCCCTCGTGCGCACCGGCCGGTCTCACTGTGCGCGCACTGCTCCAGGTTACCTCGCAAAGCACACGCTGTTCCCGTGCCCTGGTCCACTCGGAAAAGGTGTTCTTGTCCAAACAACACTTTGGGGCAATCTTATTCTTGGTCCGACGGCGCGAGACGTCCACAACCCCGAGCACGCCAACCAGACAATTGAAGAAGTCCAAGAATACATTTTCTCCAAATGCAACAAATTGGTTCCGGACATCGATGCCACGTGTGTAGCTGTATGTGGGACATGTGCTGCTTGGTCGCATCGCTAATTTCTGTGTTTTTGCACAGGCAAACAATTCACGCATTTTGTGGTGCACGTGCAAAGAGCGACCGAGGTGATTGGATCATCGAGCCGAGGTGAATTGCTGACAAAGTTGTGCTTGCAACTGCATGAAATACACGTCGGGCTTACCTTGTATTTGTACTTGCAGCGAGGCCGACCCCTCTGGTCATTTCATTCACGTGGCCGGGATTGATTCGCCCGGACTTGCTGGGAGGTTTGTCGTCATCGCCGTGGGTCAGTCTACATTGTGTTGTTGTCGTCACTCGCAGCTGTGTTGTGGTCCACAGCCCCGCCATTGCGTTGGAAGTTGTGCGCCTCTTGCAAGAGGCCGGGTTTGACTTCAATAAGGACCCCAACTTCAATCCGTACCGCGCACCCGTCATCGTGCCCAAGGTGTGGTTGTTGCTGCGTGCACACAGATTTTGTACGTACACAAGTTGATGTGCTGAGTTTGCGCCTTGTGCAGGATGGCCTCAAAGGGCTGAAAATGGGCGACCCTGGAACTACTACGAACCCCAACGAGGTGAGCAGCTTCTCGAGGTGACTTTGTACACGACGCATTCTTTTTGACGCCTGGTACTCTACATCACTCTCGACAGAATGTCGTCTGCAAGTGCGAACGCGTCACCGAGGAGGAGGTAGTGCGCGCGATTCGCCGCGGCCTCCCCATCGACTCCACCCAAGCCATCCGTAAGAGAACGCGAGCTGGCATGGGACATTGTCAGGTAAAATCTTTGACGGCGTGTCCTCTGCGCATCTGTGGCACTGCTGTAACACCCTGTGGCTGGTGCTTTGTTAGTCAAACCCCGACAATTATGCATGTGAGTGCCGTGTTGCCGCCATCATTTCCCGTGAGAACGGCACCCCTATCGAGGTTCGTGTACACAGCAAGTTGAACAATGTTGTGCACCTTCTCACGCCCCTCTTCCCCATAACCACCGCCAGGCTGTTTCGCGTCGTCCTTGGCCAGCCACATCTTCGTTGCCCCAGCGATGGATGACAGACGAGCAGAAACAATCTCTGCGAGAATTACAACTCCAGGGCGCCGCCAGCAACTAGGCTGTGCATGCCCCAGTCACTTCTCATCTGCACATGACATTGCACGAGGTGCATGTAACATGTGTACACTGCATTCCACTCTTTTACCAACGTGTTAGTTAGAGAACAACACCTTCGACCTCCAGGTGAAGATGATGAATGATGATAACTAACTTTACGTAAACAACGTTACGCGAGGTTGACTCGAAGTAATCCATTGCGCGAGTTGCCAACAACATCGGGCGTGTTTGCGAACCGAAACAGCATCCGTGCAGGTACTAAATATCCGTTGGGGCGCGATTTGTTTGGATCGCCGATCAGCACCAAGTCCTTCTCGGGCAAATAGTTTACCACCACGGACCAATGAACACCACAAAGGCGGAATACCTTGTCCACCCAGCTCGTGGGTCGTTTCTTCGCCCACAGCACGGCGGGGGCGAACATTACTAGCAACCGCACGCGAGGGTTGTTGAGAGAGTTCAGTGCATCTTTGAACTCGTCATAGCTCATGCCTGCCTTTTCATTTCCAATTCTTTCCACAGAGGCAATTGCACTCTCGCCTCCAGGCCAAGTGGGGATGTTCAGCGAAGGGTCCCCGATCCCGCCTAGTGCGGAGAGAAGGGTTACTGCCTGGTCAAATGTGAGAAAGTGACGGTATCGCGGATAGCGAATCAACTTTGACTCAACTCCTGGAATTGTGCGGAACACCCAGCTGATCACCGAAAACCCGCAGTACCCACCCTTTGGCAGAACTACTCGAGTGTTGCGGTAAAGTTGTCCGACTTCCGTGCTCCACGCAGAGTCAAGCAGTGCCTCGTCAGAAGTAAATTCTGGTTGTAAAGCTGGGAGAACTGAATAATCAAGCAGTTCTCGTAGAGAGTACACTCGCGCGGAGATCAAGCACACCGTAAGACTGACGGACAGGCTAATTGCGACAGCAATTCCTGTGAAGAGGCCCTGCCGAAGAGCGACGATACAGGATAAACTCGTGATTGCCAACAAGTGCCATCCATATATCTTCAGAAACATCCTGGCATGTCCAATGCGTGGACTGGGGCGTGTTTTCTGCACGATGCTGCGCTTGTCAAGGTCTTCCACGGCTTCGGCGTGAGAGTCTGCAAATCTCAACCCAGTTGGCAACGGGCTGAAGACGCATGAGGTTGTGATGATGAAAAACGCCTCGAAGCGCATCCAGAAACGGTCCCATGCTGACAGGGCCATGACGTTAGATCTCAAACTGTCGCCGTCAACAACAAATGTGCAAGTAAGTTTTTGTCTATGTTTGGTGGCCATCATGAAGTTACAATTGAATGTCAACAGGAATGGGTGGTTCTTTCTGGTCACACCACCACGACACCGCTGCAGATTGAGTTTGATGCGCCCGCTATACGACATCATGCCATGAAAGAATGGCCACAAGACAATGCCGCCACATTGTGCCACCACTACAACGGTAAGGACGACGATACGACAACGACGACGACGACGACGACGACGACGACGACGAACGAGGAACGACGAACGACGA
>ENA-OWNT01005112-OWNT01005112.1-seawater-metagenome-genome-assembly--contig:-NODE-5112-length-11026-cov-2.970865_pt1 | contig 11026 bp, 9 predicted proteins | sample MGYA00238136_ERZ651165 | MGnify/ENA primary metagenome ERZ651165 (study PRJEB26861, sample SAMN08777766) | seawater metagenome | isolation source: coastal seawater | place: USA: Florida | collected...
AGCCCGGATGAGGACGAAACGTTCCGGTCGACCAATCTGACCGGCCTGGTGGAGGCGGCGGTGGAACCGTATGGCCAGTACGGGATCGAACTGGAAGTCATTGCGGCGGATGGCACGCCGCCCACCGTACCCCGCAGCCCGGAAGTCATGCATGGCCTGGCCAACATCACCGAAAACGCCGTCGATTTCGCCGAAGAGAAAGTTCAGATCTTCCTGGAATGGTCCGGACCGGAAATCACCGTGCGCATCGAAGATGACGGGCCCGGCATACCGGATGATGTTTTGCGCTCGCTGGGTGAACCGTATATGACTACACGCAGGGAAAGTGGTGGCATGGGACTGGGCGTTTTCATTGCGACAACTTTACTGGAGCGCAGCGGTGCCCGGGTGGAGTATACCAACCGCCGCAGGCTTGGGGGACGGATTGTCGGGGCAGCGGTTGTAATTCGCTGGCCAAACGGCATGATAGAGGGCAATTAGTTCGGAACCGTCGTTAGTTTTGACGGTGGGACAGAGAGATGAGGCATCGGCACCATGAGCGAACGGCCGGCAGGAACCGCAAAGAGCAACGAGCTGGATATCAACACGCTGGATGACCGGTCATTGTTGATCATTGATGACGACAAGGCATTCCGGCTGCGTCTGGCGCGGGCGATGGAAAAACGCGGCTTCGAAGTGGAAACTGCGGAATCGGTCGAAGAAGGCATGCGCCTGGTACGGGACAACAAACCGGCCTTCGCCGTGGTGGATCTGCGGCTGGAAGATGGCAACGGGCTGGACGTTGTGGGTGTGCTGCAGGAAATGCGCCCCGATGCCCGGGCGGTGATGCTGACCGGTTACGGCAATATCGCCACCGCCGTCGCCGCCGTGAAGGCGGGCGCCGTTGATTATCTCGCCAAACCGGCGGATGCGGAGGATGTGGCCAAGGCGCTTCTGGCCCCGGATGGCCAGCGTCCGATGCCGCCGGAAAATCCCATGTCGGCTGACCGGGTCCGCTGGGAACACATTCAGCGGGTCTACGAATTGTGCGGCCGCAACGTGTCGGAAACCGCCCGGCGGCTGAACATGCACCGCCGCACCTTGCAGCGCATACTGGCCAAGCGGTCGCCGCGCTGATTTTTTGAAGTTCTGGCGTCGGCCGGTTGAACCGGCCCCGAGCCTCCGGCGATAGAAAGACGCCTGATCTGACATGAAGCCCAAATCCTCTGGCGCGCCCAGGCTGGTCACGCTTGTCCTGCTGACCGGTCTTTCCGTGCTGTCCATGAACATGTTTGTCCCGTCCCTGCCCAACATGGCGGTGGATTTTGGCGTTGACTACGCGCTGGTCAATTTCGCCATTGTCGGTTATCTGGCCGTCACCGCCTTTCTGCAGATCATTCTGGGGCCGCTGTCGGACCGGTATGGGCGCAGGCCGGTGCTGATCTGGGGGCTGGCGATCTTCTCCGTCGCGTCGCTGGGCTGTGCGCTGGCCGAGGATATTTACCTGTTTCTGGCGTTTCGCATTGCCCAGGGGGCCATTGTCTCCGGCGCCGCCATTTCCCGCGCCGTGGTGCGGGATACATCCGGCCCGCAGGAAGCCGCCGGGCTGATCGCCTATATCGGCATGGCCATGGCCATTGCGCCGATGCTGGGACCGATGGTGGGCGGTGTGCTGGACGATCTGTTCGGCTGGCGGGCCGGGTTCTGGGCCTATACCGGCTTCGGGTTTGTGCTGCTGGCAATCTGCTGGGTGGACCTGAAGGAAACCAACAGATATCTGGGCTCCACCTTCGCCGATCAGGTCGCTGCCTACCCGGAACTGTTCCGGTCCCGCCGGTTCTGGGGCTATGCCATCTGCCTGTCTTTTTCCATCGGCGGATTTTATGTGTTCATCAGCGGCGCGCCCCTGGTGGCGACCCTGGTGCTGAACATCGGCCCGGGGGAGCTGGGCCTGTATATGGGCACGATCACCGCCGGTTTTTTCGTCGGCAGTTTCATTTCCGGCCGCATCGCGCCGAAATTCAAGCTGACCACCATGATGATCACCGGTCGGGTGGTGGCGTGCACCGGCCTTACCCTGGCGCTGTTGTTGGTGGCGGGGGGTGCCGTCAATGTGCTGACCGTTTTTGGGTCGGTGGTGTTTGTGGGACTGGGCAACGGCCTGTCATCGCCCAGCGCCAATGCCGGTGTTCTGTCCGTCCGCCCGCAGCTGGCAGGCAGCGCATCCGGCCTGTCCGGCGCCATGATCGTCGGCGCCGGTGCCATATTGTCATCGGTCACCGGCGGCCTGTTGATTGATACCAACGCGCCGGCGGTGATGATTGGATTGCTGCTGGCCTGCTCGGTCGCCGGATTGCTGGCGGCACTTTACGTTCTGTGGGTCGATCAGCGGGATCCGCTGCCCCCGGTGGATTGAGCGTATTTGACTTTTGGGGTGATCACCCGCCAGCGGCGGCCTGGGCGCGCAGCTGGTTCATGGGGTTGGCGCGGTCGGACAGGATCTTGTCCACCTGATGGCCCTGAAACAGGTTGATGCCCAGGCTGTGGCCGAATTCGATGGCGTTCTGGGTGTCGCACCGGGTCAGGATCACACTGGCCGGGCCCACCTGACGGACGATATTGGCGATTTCCTGCCGCCGCTTCTTGCTGATGCGTTCGAAAATATCCGCCGCCCAGACCAGTTTCATCATGTCCAGTCCCAGGCGCGCCTTGTCCACCAGCGGCAATGTCTGATGGTTCAGCCCGTCAACGCAGATGCGATAGCCGCGATTGCGGATGAAATTGCGGGCGAAGGTGAAATCCGCCATGTGTTCGAATATGTCGGAGAGCTGCAGTTCCAGAATGATGGTCTTGCGGGTCTGGCCGCGCAGCCGGTGGTCGAACAGCAGGAATTCCGGTGACAGGATGGTTTCCACATTGATGTTGACCGACGTGCTGAGGGGGATGCTGCCCTCCACCTCCGGCAGGTAGCGCAGGATGCGCTGGTCCAGACACTGGGTCAGATGGCGGAACAGCGTATTGGAATCCGTCAGGCTGCTGTCTGGGATCACGGTGCGCTGCAGATTGTGGATCGACACGAACAGTTCATTGAATACCGGTTTCGGCAGGCCGCCGGGGGCGATGGCGCAGACCGGCTGGCGGCGCACCAGGGCCGACAGATCCATCGATGCCAGCTGATCCACCAGACGGCCGAGCAATTGCGGGGTGATCGGTTTCACCCGCTTGTCCGCCTTGGACGGGCCAGCAGCGGATTCCGCAGCGCTGAGGCTGTTATACGAGCCGGGTTGATGTTCTTCGATCTCGGCCTGGAGGCGGCGACACAATTGGTAGAAGGCATCGAAATCGATGGTCAGATTGTACCAGCTGACAAAGCGGTCCGTACCATCCGACGTATCGGTGGACGGGTCGTCGGAAAACAGGCTGCGCACCCGGGCGACGGTTTCCTCCATCGACCGGGTTTCCGGGTTTTTGCAGATGACGATGATGTCATTGGTGGTCAGCAGGAACAGCTGACCATCATGTCGCGTCAGCAGAGGATCAAACACCGCGACGGCAACACGCAGATGATGGTCCAGCTGATACCGTTTGGCCAGGCGGGACAGATGCAGATGAACGGCAATACGCCCTTCATTATTGCGGGAAATGCGATCGGCATAGTCCAGCAATTGCCGTTCCTTGTCGCCGCGCTTGTTGCCCTCCATCCTCGATCCTCGGAAGTTTGCACAATATTCGTCTGTTACCGAAGTAACACGGATAGGCTTGATTTTCCGTTAAGCATGTCCCGATGTGATGGAAGGCCGGGATTCAGACATTTCGCAAGGACGGGCCCCGGAGTGTGTCAGTCGTCAGTATCGGGGGCGATGACATGTATATTATAGGTTGACCGCCGCGCAGGTTCGGTTAAGCCTGACGGACCGAATTGCTTGAGGGTCCGATGAGATTTCTGTTTCTGCACAATAATTTCCCCGCCCAGTACCGTCATATTATCACCGCGCTCGGCAAGGATCCGAGCCATCAGGTTGTGTTCGGCACCCATGCCAAGCACGGTGAAATTCCCGGCGTGGTCAAGGCCTATTACGGGGCCAAGCGGGAGGTGAAGGCCGATACGCATCATTATCTGCGTAATCTGGAAAGCGCCGTGCTGAACGGGCAGGGCGTCTACCGCATGTGTGTGGAGCTGAAGAGCAAGGGGTTTTATCCCGATATCGTCTGTGCCCATTCCGGCTGGGGGCCGGGCTTGTTCGTCAAGGATGTGTTCCCCAAGGCGAAATACCTTTCCTACTTCGAATGGTTCTATCGCGCCCACGGGTCCGATTCCGACTTTCTGCCGGATTCCAATATCAGCGCCGATGATGAATGCCGGATCCGGGTGCGCAATTCCGCCATCCTGCTGGACCTGGCCAGTTGTGACTGGGGGCTCTGCCCCACCGAATTTCAGCGCAGCCAGTTCCCGGATGTTTTCAAATCCAAGCTGTCATCCCTGCATGACGGGGTGGATACCGACTTTTTCAAACCCGACCCGGACGCCCGGATGATCGTTGGGGACCTGGATTTGTCGGACAAGAAGGAAGTCATCACCTATTCCACCCGGGGGCAGGAACCATATCGCGGCTTCCCGCAATTCATGCGGGCGGTGGAACGCATGCATGCGGAACGGCCGGACCTGCATGTGGTTGTTGTCGGTCAGGACCGTGTCGCCTATGGCAAGCAATTGCCGGAGGGGCAGAGCTACCGCAAGAACCTGATGGCGGAGCTGAACATCGATCCGGAACGCATTCACTTCACCGATCTGCTGCCCTATGGCGACTATCTGAAGGTGCTGCAAGCCAGCAAGGTTCATTATTATTCCACCGTACCATTTGTCCTGTCCTGGTCGATGATCGAAAGCCTGGCCACCGGATGCCTGGTGGTGGCGTCGGATACGGAACCGGTCCGCGAAGTGATCAAGGATGGCCGCAATGGCCTGCTGGTGGATTTCTATGACGAGAAGGCCATCGCCGACCGCATGCTGGACGCGCTGGACAATCAGGAAAAATACGCCCCGATCCGCAAAAAGGCGCGGGAACTGGCGGTGAAGAATTATGACCTGAAAAAACAATTGCCGAAGCAGCTGCGCCTGATCCAGGAAGTGGCTCAGGGCAATTTTCCGCCCCGGCTGGTGGCGCCGCCCAAGCCGAAGCGGCCCCGGCGGAAAAAGTGATCTGAGCCGTGACGCCGGGGGATGTCATCTGCGAAACGCCGGGGGGATCGGTCGCGGTGACGGGGGCCGGACCTATTGTGCCCCTGATCCGGCATCTGGCCCCGGCCTGGCCGATTCGCTGGCGGGATGATGCGGCGCCGGATGCTACGGTTACCGGCCGGTTCGACGGCGAAAACTGGTGGTTCGACAGTACATCCTACGACAGTCCCGATTACAGCTTCCCGACCGGACTGCCCGCCGCCAACGGGTTGGTGGGCGCGCTGCTGGGCAGCATGCTGGGGCTGCGGCCCACCTGGTTTACGCTGCATGCGGCGGCGGTGGAAATTGATGACCGGCTGGTGCTGATCGCGGGCGCCAATATGGCGGGGAAAAGCACCCTTGCCACGGCCCTTGCCGCCGGGGGCCATCGCCTCTGGTCGGATGACCGGGTGCTGATCATGCCGGATGACGGCGGTGATGGATTTCAGGCCGTGGCGCTGGGACTGGCGGCGAAGGTCAGACTGCCCTTGCCGGATGATGCGCCTGCCGCCTATCGGCACTGGATACGGGATCGACGGGACCTGGTGGGTGACGGCATGATGTATCTGAAAACCGGGGCGGTGGATATGGCAGCAGCCGGGCAGATGACCCGCCCCGCGCGCCTGCTGATCCCCGACCGGGATCCAGGCCGGAACGACACAGGGCTGGCACCGCTTTCCGCCGGGCAGGTGGTGAAACATCTGGTCCCGGCCTGCTACGCCCCCCATATGTCGCCTGTCGCCCGGCTGCAGATGCTCGCCCGGCTGGCCGGAACGCTGGATGCAGCCGTTCTGAAATATCGGGATGCCTTCAGCCTGACGGCTGACCAGATAATCAGCGGGGAAGGTGGATGAGCGATCAGATAAAGCGCCGCGACGGGGTCAGCGAAACCGATCTGGACGATGACTTGTTCCTGGTGGACGGTGAAAACGGCGAGATCTATCACCTGGATCGTATGGCGCAGGCGATCTGGCACGCGCTGGCCGAACCGGTGGGACAGGGGGAAATGGCCGAACTGTTTGTGGCGGCGTTTCCAGAACAGGACCCGGCGCGGATCCGCCAGGATGTGGAAACTGCCCTGGCGGAACTGATACGCCGGAACCTGATTGTTCCGGCGTAATGTGAAAAGGATCTGTCCGGGTTAACCCAGCAGATAGATGGCCGTATCGGCACCCCCCATGCGCAGGGCGTGAATGTCCTGCAGTTCCGGATCATTCCGCCAGGCGCGGGCATGGTCATGATCGGGGAATTCCAGCACCACCATGGAATCCGGCGTGGCGGGTGCGCCTTCCAGAATTTCGACATTGCCGCTGGCAGACGCGACCTTGCCCTGATGCTTGTTCAGCGCATCCACGGCCACGGCGCGATATTTCGCCAGCGTATCGGCATCGGTGATGTTCAGGGTGACAACGACATAGGCGGTCATGGGCTTTCCTTTCGGGTGAGAGCTGTATGGGCTGGAAAAACCATATAGCCACCGGCGTCTGTGCGAATACACACAGATATCGCACATTTGATGTGCAATAATGCATGGATGATGAATTGGGATGATTTGCGCATCGTGCTGGCCGTGGCCCGCCATGGCGGATTGAGCGGCGCTGCCCGGGCGCTGCGGGTCAGCCACACCACCCTGTCCCGGCGGATCAGCACCCTGGAACAGGCGGCGGGCGTGCGCCTGTTCGACCGGCTGCCGGGCGGTTTTCAGCCAACGGAATCGGGCCGCCAGGCGGTGCACACGGCGGAGGTGATGGAGGAAGCGGCCCTGGCGCTGCAGCGGGAAACCGCCAGCCTGGACCAGACGCTGGCCGGGGATATCACCATTGCCCTGCCGCTGATGCTGGTATCGGGGCCGATGGCGGCGCTGTTTGCCGCGTTCCGGGCGGAGCACCCGGACATTCACTTGAAAATCCTGTGCAGCAACGAACTGGTCAGCCTGCACCGGCGGGATGCGGATCTGGTCATCCGGCTGACATCCCGGGCGGATGAAAATCTGTTCGGTCTGAAACTGACGGAAATGCAAGCGGCTGTTTATGCATCGGCGGAATACCTGCACACCCACCGGGACATGCTGGCCCGACCGGCGGCGGAACAGGCGCTGGACTGGATCGGCTTTCCGGATCAGCCGGGCCCGGCGCCGGAAATCCTGGCCACCCACCCCAATTTGCGGCAGGTGATCGGGCTGGATGACAAGATCGCCATGCAGGCAGCGGCCCGTGCCGGGCTGGGGCTGGTGCGTCTGCCCTGCTACGCCGGGGATCGGGATGACCAGCTGGTCCGGGTACCGGGCTTCGGGCAATACGCCTATCCGGACCTGTGGCTGCTGACCCATCAGGATCTGAAGCAGGTGGCCCGTATCCGCACGCTGATGCGGTACCTGTCCGGACGTGTCCGGCGGCTGAAACCGCTGTTCATGGGCGAATTGCGGGCAGGCTGACGCCGCCGCCGGGGCGGATCACCGCTCCCGGAAGGCGCTGTCGGCGGTGCCGGTCACACGGTCGGTCAGATAGGACAGGACGGAGCGGGAGCCTGTGGTCATCTCCACCTCCGCCCGCATGCCGGGCTTGGCCTGCTTGTCGCCGGGATTGTCGCCCAGATAGTTCCGGTCGGTGCGGATATCGACGACATAGAACACTTCCTGGGTGCGCTCATCCCGATTGGTGTCGCTGGAAATCTTTTCCACCTTGCCGTCCAGAGAGCCATATTTGACGAAGTCGAAGGCGGTCAGTTTCACCCGGGCTTCCTGCCCCAGTTCGACGAAACCGATATCCTTGTCCTGTACCTTCACCTGAATGACCAGATTGTCGGTTTCCGGCACAACGGCCATGATTTCCTCGCTGGCGCGGATCGACTGGCCAACCGTGTGCACTGCCAGATTCTGGACATAGCCGGTGACCGGGCTGCGCACGATGATATTGTTCAACCGGTCGGTCTGCTGGGCAAAGGACGCCGCCAGCTGATCCCGCTGGTTGGAGGCGTCGGCCAGTTCCGCCAGGGAAACGCTGCGGGCTTCATCATCCACTTCCTTGCGCCGGGTGCGGGCGGCGGACAGGGCGGCATTGGCGGAGCGAATGGCTTCCCGCGTTTCGGAAATCTGCCCCTGCAGATCGGACAATTGCCGTTCGATCGACTGGAACCTGAGCCAGGGGAAGAAACCCTTGCCTGCCAGTTCGCCGAGAGATTTCACCTGCTGCTGCAAAATGCGCTCGCCATTGCGCTGGGTACGCTGGCGCACCTGCAGGCTGGCAATTTCCGAGGCCCGCTGTTCCACATCCCGGTCGGCGCTGGATTGGCGGGCCAGCAGAACTTCCTGCCGTGCCTTGAACAGCCGCGTATGGGTGGCCATCAAATCCGGGCGGTTGGCGGCAACATCCTGGGGGAAGTTGATGGCCGCTGATCCCGTGGTTTCGGCGGTCAGCCGTGCCAGCGCCGCTTCGGCAGCCTGCAATTCGCCGGTTACCCGGTTTACCTCGGCCTGTATCAGGGTCTGATCCAGCACCAGCAATGGCTGGCCCTGTTCCACCCGGTCACCGTCGCGGACCAGTATGTCGGCAACCCGGCCCCCCTCGGTATGATTGATGGTCTTCACCTTGCCGCCCGGCCGGACGGACCCGCTGGCGATCACCGACTGATCGACGGTGGCGAGGCCGGCCCATAACAGCATGGCACCGAAAAACACGCAGATCACAATCATCAGAACCGTCGCCATCGGCGAATGGCGGGTTTCGGTGATCATCTGTGCTTCGGGCAGGAAATCCCGAAATTGCGGACCCTTCTTGTGGCCCGGTATGGCGCGCCCCAGCATCAGGTCGTTCCCTTCTGACCGGGGGCCGGTTTAGGGGCGGGTTTCCCCGTCGTTCCCGCACCAGCGCCCGCCTTGCCCGGATCGGCGGCGCCCGATGTGCGGGCGGAGGCCATGGCGACGTTTTTCATCCGCGCCCGGGCATAGGAGATCACTTCTTCCGGCGGGCCAACGCGTTCGATATTGCCGTCCAGCAGCAGCGCCACCCGGTCGGCAATCGCCATCGGGGCCATGCGATGGGAAATCATGATGACGGTACGACCCTGCTTCACCTGTTTCAGGGACCGGATCAGGCGTTCTTCTGCCCCGGCATCCAGGGCACTGGTGGCTTCATCCAGGATCAGGATCTGCGGGTTGCGGATCAGTGCGCGGGCCACCGACAGCAATTGCCGCTGACCGGCGGACAGGCCGCCGCCCCGTTCCGTCAGGATGGTGTCATACCCCTTTGGCAGACGCTGGATGAAATCATGGGCGCCAACAAAACGGGCGACCGCTTCCACCCGGGCGGGGTTCTTGTCCTCGGTGCCCATGGCGATGTTTTCGCGAACCGTACCGGCGAACAGCTGCACATCCTGCGGCACAACGCCGATCTGCTTGCGCAGGGAATTGGTGGATACGTGGCTGATATCGGTACTGTCCACCAGAATGCGGCCATGGTCGGGGATGTACAGGCTCTGGATCAGCTTGGCGATGGTGGTCTTGCCCTGGCCCGACGGGCCGATGATGCCGAACACTTCGCCCGCCTTGATGTCCAGATTGACATTGTTCAGGATCGACGGCGCATCCTCGGCATAGCGATAGGATACGTTTTCGAATTTGACCGACCCGTTCATGCGCGAGCCGGGGGCGATATCCCCCGGTTCGCCTTCGGGTGCCTCGGTCATGATGTCATCGATGCGGCGGAAGGCGGCGCGCACTTCGTGCACCTGGTTCCAGGCGGAGACCACCTGGCGCATCGGCGCAACGGCCCGGCTGGCCAGAATATTGGTGGCGATCAGGGCGCCCACCGACATTTCCCCCTGCATGATCAGCACGGCGCCCATGACGATGACCAGCAGGCTGAGCACCTGCTGCAGCACCTGGCCCACCACCGACAGGATGCCGGACAGCAGATTGGCGCGGAACCCGGTCCAGGCAGACAGGCCGAGGCGCTGGTCCCAGCGGCGTTCCACTTCGGTTTCCAGGCCCATCGCCTTGATGGTCAGGGCATTGGCCATGGTTTCATGCAGCGCCGAAGCCTTCGCAGCCTGACCGAGGAAATTCTGTTCGGTATATTTCTTCTGCCGCTGGTGGGAGAAGATCGACATGGCGATAAAGACCGGGACGGCGGCCAGAACCAGCAGGCCGACTTTCCACTGGATCATGAACAGGGCAGCCAGGAACACGCCGACAAACAGCAGATCCGCCACCACCATCGGCATTTGCCCGGTGAAGAAGCCGCGAATGGTGTCCAGCTGGCGCATGCGCTCGGCAATCACGCCGGACGCCGTTTCCTCAAAATGGCGATAGGGCAGCCGCAGCAGGTGATGCACCAGTTCGCCACCCACCAGGGATTCGATGCGGGCACCGGTGAAACTGGAGACATAGACACGGATCGTGCGCAAAAACAGGTCGAAGACGTATATGACCACCATGCCGATCGCCAGCGAGATCAGCGTTGCCTCGGCATTCTGGCCGACCACCTTGTTGAACACCGTCATGATGAACAAGGGTGCGGCAAGGGCGAGGACGTTGATGAACAGGGACGCCGTGGCCAGTTCGATCAGCACGCCGCGCATCTGCCGGGCAACCATAGACCGCCAATTGCCTTCCATGCGCACGACGTCGGGCATCAGCTTGATCGAGGCGGTGCGGTCCCCCAGCGTCGCCACTTCTTCGGCCGGCAGGGTCTTGGTTGCGTTGCTGCGCGGTTCATAGACCAGAAAACGGCTGCCTTCCGGACGGATCACGATGTAATGGGCGCCGCCCGCCTCTTCCGGGAACACGACAAACGGGGTCGGAATGCGATCCGGCTTCCGGTCGCTGAGATT
>ENA-OWNT01005113-OWNT01005113.1-seawater-metagenome-genome-assembly--contig:-NODE-5113-length-11025-cov-3.757764_pt1 | contig 11025 bp, 7 predicted proteins | sample MGYA00238136_ERZ651165 | MGnify/ENA primary metagenome ERZ651165 (study PRJEB26861, sample SAMN08777766) | seawater metagenome | isolation source: coastal seawater | place: USA: Florida | collected...
GTGAGTGGGTGTGGGAGTGTGAGTGTGGGAGTGAGTGAGTGTGTGAGTGTGTGAGTGCGTGGTGATGCGTGTAGTTAGTTGCTGGAGTGAGTGGTGGTGTTTTTGGTGGTTGCTGGGTCGTTGTTGTTGGGTGTTGGGTTGTTGTTGTTGTGTTGTTGTTGTTGCGTTGTTGTTGTGGTGTTGTGGTGCCTTTCGATTCTTGCCTGCCTGCCTGCCTGCCTGAACCCTGCTTGCTTGCTTGCTTGCTTGCTTGTTTGTTTGCTTGTTTGTTTGCTTGCTTGCCTGGCTGGCTGGCCGGCTGCTTGCCTGCCTGCCTTCTTGCTTGATTCTCTTGTTTGGTTGTTTGTTTGTTTGTTTGTTGTGTTGGTTTGGATACTGACTGACTTGCTTGCTTGCCTTCCTCCCTCGTCCCGCACTTGGATACTGTCGTGTGTGTGTACGTGTCCCGTGCAACCACACGTGGTTGCTTGCACGTGCACGTACACGTGTACACGCGACGGCACACCAACACGACAGAGCAACAGCGTCGATTTGTGCCAAAACAACCAACGCTTGCCACAACCACCACCAACAACGAGGCATGCTCGAAACGCAGCGACAACAGACATTGCACGGCTTGCTAACCTTGTGCTTGTGTCGAGCGGCAGTGTCAGCTACACACGGAACTGTCGTCCCATTTGTTTACTTTTAATATTCCGCTCGTTGTTGGTTGCGTGCTGGGGCAGACTTTGTGGTGCTTGCAAAGTCGCACGATGCGACTTACGCAAGCTAGCCCGTAGGCCCACGGTGGATGATTGTTTCTGTGCATTGACACTAAATCCCCACAGGCGTAGCCACGAAGTCTTTGAGAATTAGGAGCGGCCATGGCAGAATCACAGCCTGAGCCAGGCGAGCGTCTCGCGGTCCACAAGGCCGCTGTAGATGAGATGGTTTTGCCCAAAATTAGCGCCGGTGCCATCACGACCGAAACCGCAATGGGTGAGTTTCTCATGTCTCCGGCGGTGAAAGGAACGCTGAAACTCATTGCGGAACTCGAGGACGAAAAGTTCATCGACACATACAGGCAATACCTCAAAAAGTACTCCATCGCGCTCGAGGCCAAGAAACGGTTCGACGAGGCTGCAGTCGCCATCGAGCGACGCATCGAAAGTGGCGATGCATCTACGCTCAGAGTTCTTGACGGGCTCATGTCGGCTCACGAATGTGACCGTGCCGAAGCAAAGAAAATCCTGCTGTCCAAAACTCGCGAGATTTTGCGTGTAAAGGTCGAGGCAGCTGCTGCTGAGCAGGACTCAAACGGGTCAGCGCCCATCGAGCACAAACGGCATCCGTCGGATGTCGTGGACTTCCACGAGCTCACGCAGGACGAATCCGTCTCGTTGGAGTTGACATCGGAAGACGGGGGTGATTCTCCCTCCACCGCCGGCTCTCCACAGAGGCGCATGAGTAACCAGCGACGGTCCAGTAGCAGCAGCGTCGGCGGCGGACCCGCGTCTCTCTACGCTATGTTGAGAACGGCAGTCTCAAAGAAGAAAAAACGCTTTGTCGACGAAAAGTTCAACCTCGATCTTTCCTACATCCCACTCGCTGAAGGCGACTCAGCGCCACTCCAAATTGTTTCGATGGGATTCCCTTGCCAGGGCTCGGAAAAAATGTACCGCAACCCGTACCGGGAAGTCCTTCAATTTTTCGAGGAGCGCCACGGTGCCAATTACATTCTATTCAACCTGTGCTCCGAACGCAAGTACGAGCCGGAGTCCTTCACCGAGGCAGGCACGTGCTGCGGTGTCAACATGGCATACCGCTTTCATGATCACAACCCGCCGCCACTGGGTTACTTCGGTCCGTTCTGCCAAGATGTCGACCAGTTCATTTCGCAAGGACCGCACAGAGTGGCCGCCGTGCATTGCAAGGCGGGCAAAGGGAGGACGGGCACAATGATTGTCGCCTTTTTGGCATGCAAGCTGCGCCTCACGATTCCGGAGGCCATGGACCACTTTTCAACGCATAGAACGATGGACGGCAAGGGCGTCACCATTCCGTCGCAGAAGCGATTTTTGTATTACTTTGGAAAAATCTTGGACGCTGCTTTAGCGGGTGATTCTGTCGGCGTTGGGGACAACGCCGGCCGGTCCGGTTTGGGCGGCGGCGGGGCCGCAAGCGGGGCTGAACCTCAAGCAAAGGCCGAGGTAGCACCGAGCGCGTCCGCGGAGAAAAACTCCAAAGAAGGAACCAAGCGCGAAGGCGGCTACCGGCACCACTTTTTTGAGTCTCTGCCGTACAAGCCGCTGCTTCCTTTCTTCCGATCTCTACTGCCCCCGGTGCAACCCGTGCTCCTGATGTCGATATCGTTCCTCGGCATCCCTTCAATGCAAGGCGGCGGATTCACCCCGTACTTCGTTATCGAGAACAACGCTTGGCAGGAAGTAGGAGAGAAGAACGACAAGGTGTACAATGTTCCGACGTGGGTGCTGAGTTCGAAACAAATGGGTTTGCCTTCGAACTTTGTAAAGTCCGAAGCAGGCGACAAATTCGCGAAATCACGGCGACGTTCGGCTGGATTTACACCAAGGGGCGGTGGCGAGAAGTTGCCTCCGACACGATCTCTATCGGCCGATCAGGCGGACCAGCGCAGTGCGGACAGGATTGGCGATAGTATCGGCACCAAGCGCGAGGTGGAGGTGCTGACGCTTGAATTGCCAGAACCGGTGGAAATTGTGAATGAGGTCCGCTTAACAGTGTACCACAAAAATCAACTCCGACAAAAGGTGAAAATGTTCAGTTTCTGGTTCCACACCGGGTTTTTGGAACGCAAAACCATCTTCAGCAAGATTGAAGTGGACGGTGCTCACAAAGACAAAAAACATAAGGTACGTACTTGTCCAATGATTCATTATTTGCTCGCCGAGGGATGTTTCCTCTGACGAGTTGCACCGTGTTGCACGCACCACAGGTGTATCCGGCCAGCTTCCGCTTGCAACTGAATTGTGAAAAGCTGGATCCTCACGTGTCTGCGGAAGAAATGTATGCTCGGCAGAGTACTCAGGCAGAAGGGTTTTCGGCAACGGGCTCTGGCAACGCTAACGCACACCTTGTCACGGTGTCCACAATCCTAGAAGGCCCAGGCGAAAACTGCAGCACCCTGCTTGGGGTTCCGAAACGAGGGGCATCTGCACCCGAGGAATCGGGCAGCGAATCCTCGGACGAAGACTACGACGATGCCGAAAACTCGGTCCACCTTCCAGCCAGCGAGCGAGCGGACTCCGAGGAATCGCCAGACGTCCCCCCAGCCGAAAACACAAAAGGGTCCTCGACTCCGAGCAAGGGCGCGGAATCGACATCCACTTGAGCCAGAATGCGCTTTGTCGGACGCGTTGAGTAGGGCCGTATCGACGTCCACGCTTCAGTGGCAGTACCGCGTTAGTGCACACGCTTGTGCAAGTCCTTCGACGTAATGTTTAGCATCATACACAACAGCATCAATTCCATGCCTTGGCATGCACTTCACATACCTCGCGAGCCATCACAAACACGGTAACCACAGATGGCATCCACGACACACCCACAATCATTCACCCCTTGACAAGTCTATAAACGACGAGGAACACGATAAACACCAGGTGCATCAGGCCATGCATGTCAGTGAGTCAAGATCAATAAACAAGATTAAGCAATCGTTTGGGATCATGAATCATTGCATCATTCATTGGATTATGGATGCAGTCTTTGACCAAGGGGTAGAAGCTCTGTCCAGAGCTATTCCCCCTTGCTTTGACGATGTAGGTGGCACTGAATGAATGATGACTGACTGAGAGAGAATGGCCCATGCCAAGCCATGCATACCCGGTACATGCATACATGCCCGCAATGGGGATACAATGTACAGCTTCCGAACTCACCTCGGACCGTCCGGTGTTCACACAAGTGAGTGGCTGTGAGTGACAGTGAGTGGCTGTGAGTGACTACTGTGAGTGACTGTGAGTGACTGTGAGTGACCTTGAGTGCGCAGGCAGGGGTGGCTTTGAGTGAGTGAGTGAGTGAGTGAGTGAGTGAGTGAGTGAGTGAGTGAGTGAAGGCGAGCGACTTCGGTCGAAGGAATATTTGAATGCGGCTCCCTCCCTCACTCACTCACTCTCTCACTCACAATTCACTCACTCACTCACATTTCACTCACTGTCACTCACTGTGTTCCTGTCACTCACTGTCACTCTGACTCACAGCCAGCCAGCCAGCCAGCCAGCCGATCGATGTTCGTTGTGTTCGTTCGTTCCTTCCTTCCTTCTGCGTTCGTTGCCTTCCCTCTTTGTTGTTGGTTGGTTGTGTTGGTTGCTCGCGTTGGTCGTGAACACCTTCCTTCATACGTATGGACGTACGTACGTACGTACGATGGAATGGACGGTCGGAGTCGGAAATTCCCAACGCATGGAGGAGTTTGAAGCAAGGATTATGCAACCGATATAGTTATATCCATTGTGGGGCGGTGGTTGCGTTCCAATGCACTCGTCTTCAATTTCATCAGTTGTTCTTCGAACGTTGTTGGCAGGCGTCGTTGAGAAGGTGGCGGAGAAAGAACGTGTTGTCAAACAGGAGCCCCCCACGACACCAATCTGACGCAGAAGAATTGCGATCGTTGTTTTGGCTCTCGCGTCGTTATTTTGTGGTTTCGTTCGGGGCGTGGGTCATTGTTTTGTTCATTTTTGCCAGCTTCGGTCGGCAGCTTCGACATTGGTGTCGTGGTGTTTTGAATAGTCCTCTCACAAAATGTCCTCAAAAGGCGAGAAGAAAGACAAAGAGACGGCAGCAGTGGAGTATGACCCTTACAAAGAGGTGAAGGCCAAAGGAGCCGAGTTCAACCTTTCCAACCTCGTGTTTCAGTACTCTCTTAACCGTGAAGATCATGCTCTGCAAGCCAAGATCCTGGAGCAGGTTGACAAGTATAACATGGGTCCGTACTATCAGTATTTGGTGGACCGTTTCCACTGGACCGTCGACGCTGGTCGCGTAAAAAACTTTGCGGAGACCAACAAGAAAGCTGTGGACGAGCTGCAGGCTGCGTTGGACGATGCCGTGGAGAACCTCGGAGAAGGCGAGCAGCACGATGCTGCAGTCAAGCTCGCCGAACATTACGCTACCATCGGCGACAAGGCGAAGACGCTCGAGGCTCTGGACGCCGCTCTCAAGAAGGCATTCTCAGCTGGGCAAAAAATTGATATCACTTTGGCAAAGGCTCGCGCCGCACTGTTTTTTGGGGACCGCGTGGTCCTGAAAGAGGCCCTGGAGAAAGCTGCCAAGTACGTGGAAGATGGCGGCGACTGGGACCGTCGTAATAGGTTGCAAGTTTACCAAGGTACAGAAGCAATTTTGACACGCAACTTCAAGAAGGCCTCCGAGTTGTTTCTGTCGTCGCTGGCAACGTTCACATGTTTCGAGTTGCACAATTACGAGGAGTTTGTGTTCTTGACGATTGTGGTCAGTGTTTTGGCCCTCAACCGCCCAGATCTAAAGGCCAAAGTGATCGATTCTCCCGAAATTTTGTCGGTTGTGGGGAACATCCCGCACATCGGCGAATTCTTGAATGCGCTGTACGACTGTCGTTACAAGAACTTCATGGAAGCAATTGTGGACTTGCATGAGAAGCTCGTGGGGAACCAGTATCTGTCCGCGCACGTTGACTACGTCCTGCGCGAATGCCGTGTGTTGGCATACTCCCAATTTTTGAGGTCGTACAAGAGTGTGACGATGAGCAGCATGGCTGCCGCCTTCGGCTACAGCGAGGAGTTTTTGGATGTTGAATTGGCTAGGTTTATTGCAGTGAAGAGACTGAGTGCTCGAATCGACAAAGTTGGAGGCATCGTTGAGACCTGTCGTCCCGACACCAAAAACGCGCAGTACCAAGCGGTTATCAAAGACGGCGACCACCTGCTCAACCGCATCCAGAAACTGTCGAGGGTGATCAGTGTTTAGCTTCTGCATAGAATTCATCGGCTTTCGACGTGGCAGCCTGCAATTAGTTTGCAATTTGTTGAAGTTCAATGTTTTGTTCTCACTAACTGTCAATAAAATAAAAATATAAGCAGCTCTATCGTCCGCGACACACGACACACTCTCCGCAGTGGTTATGCCATAACCATTGCTGCATGTGACTAGTACTCTAGTACCCAACTTCGTTAACCAGTGCGTCGTAGCCATAATCTGTTTGAGTGTCTTGGCTTTCTTGAATGGTGGAATTCAGCTGCCTGGTCGGCTTTGCAACCTGCAGAAGCTGACAGAGCGATTCGACGCCTTCAGCGGCAAGGGACAAGTCGCTGTCCCACGGCGTTACCGATAGGATCTCTGTCAACGCTTCAAAATTTTCGTCATCTACAAAACTGTTGTTCGCAATCACAAACTCGAAAAATTGCTGAGCCGTAAGCGTTCGAATCCGAGGCCAAGGGTGTGTCAGCAGGAGCAACACTGACCCCACCGCGTCGTCGCGCAACGAATCGACGGAGAGAAGCGCCACAAAAACCGGAACGCTGGCAACTACTTTCTCGAAGTCGCTGGTCTCGGATACTTCGTCAAGGGTGGCCGTATGAATCTTGCTCAGCAACGCGGCGTCCACGCTTTGGAACGTGTTGATATTCGACAACAACGTGAGCGTCTACACGCAGGCATACAAAGGACAACAACACGGACAACCATTAGAGTATGCGACTTTTAATTCGCCTGTCGCAAAGAACAAAAACACATAGGTTCTCACCTGAAAGGCTGGCACGAGAACACGACTTTCATTCTGATTCGTTGATACCAGCCCCAACATTATGGCTGCCAACGACTCCAAGTTTGCCTTTCCGCTGTCTCCACCAGATAGTTGGCCGCCAACCCACGCGGTGAAGGCAGCCGAAGCAGCCTGCACTAACGAGTGGGCGTTCTTGTACGCCACGCTGAGGCTCATACCTGCAACAATATATTGACGGTAGTCGACGAGGTCTAAAATAGCGGCCATTTTCGGGAACGTCTCGTCGGCCGAGTTCCATTGCAGAGAGCCCTTTGGCCCGAATATTGCGCGAAGGGCGCCCACTGCTGGAATGAAGGCAATGGCGTCATCGAAAATGATATTCTCTACCATTGTGCCAGCCACCTCGCGTAATCCATCGATCTTTTCGCAAGCTTGTTTCAGCATTGAACCAACGAAAGCATGAGCGAGCTCGGCGTCCCAGTAACTATTGCTGCCGGCTTCATCGGTCGGCGATTGAGTCGGCGGTCTGGGAGTGACCGAGGACGCCGGTAGCGACGCGGTGGCGTAGGGGAATTGGAAACTCCCAAGCGTCGGTGGTTCAAACCTCACCCGGAACATGCTACCTTGGGCGTACTCTCGTAGAATGACGCACTGCCCGTACGGTGTACTAGCTAGTCTAGCACTGTTTGAAGCGGTAGCAAGTCGATGGTTCAGCGCTTTTGCCAGGCACCACATGCTTTCCAATGCCGCCCGCCTCGCGAACGACCCAACGTCGCCACGATCTGTCGAGCTGTAATCCTTCAAGACATCCAAGAAGCAGTTTGCGATTCGCCGCCCTTGTATCGCACTGAGCCCGTCGGGCCCAGCTTGCATTTCCACAACGACGCCATGCAGACCCAAAACCGCATCGCGCTGACTTTCTGGGTGGCGCAGGGTCGGATCACTCTTGACTTTTGTCTCCTCAATCAAGGCGTCGATGATCTTATCCAGTTGCTCCGACGATGACCGCAGCACAATTGTTGGTAGAGCTCCCATGCCCAGGGCACCGCCGCTGCGAGCGGCGGGGTTGTCGCTCGCAAGCATTTTGAACAACGGTTCGAGAATCTTCGTCTGGATTTGTGCCGGCGGCAACGAATGAAAATACTGGCGTGAGAATGAACGGAGAGCCGCAATGGCAGCTGCCTGCGTTTCAGGGCGTGGTTGCTTGAGGTGATCAAAGATACTTTCAAGAAGACGGAACACCGCTCGATCTGATAAATCATGCCCAGCCTCCGCAATGGCGAAAATCAGGTGAGCCACACATTCTCGCATCGTGGTTCCGCCACGGCCACGATACAGTCGCTTTTTCTCGATGCGCATCGTTAGGTTCCTCACTTTGCGGCACACAAATTCGGACAGTTTGGCAGGGATCGCGGCGGCAGCCAGGACGATCTCTGCGGTGGCGAGAGTAGCTCCATGTCGGACGTTTAATTGATCAGAGAGCGCATTTTCCATCAACGTGGGCAGGACGGTAGATTGCATGTAGTCTATGTCTAGAGGCGTGAGTTGGTGCAGGGCCTTGCTACTGAGGTGACGGATTGACTCGTCCCAGTGATACAACTTGACTTGCGCAATGTGATCCACGATAGCGTATCTATACAGAGGAAACTTGGCCACAAAGGGGGCGACGGACAGGTAGGCGTTCTGCCGCGGACCAAGGGTGAAGTAATCCGCTGCGGTCAAAATGTCAATACCGTGCTTGAAATTTTGGGCGCCCTGACGTCCCACGTTTTCCTGGAACGCAGCGGATGCAGCCCGACGACAATTGACTTCACGGTCGCACAACGCTGTTTTGAGCATGCCACGTGACAGATCGAGCACGTACGGCACCATAATATCTGGCGCATACGCGCGGGCGAATGCCCAGCACACATAGCATGCGGCGTCTCGTACGTGCATACCGACGCTGTGCGCACCTCGGCGCTTGTCATATTGTAACGCGGTGAGGACTTTGGGAATTACGTCACCCAGGCGTGCAGGGAGCAGCAAGCCGCGTCGAGCAAGCTCTGCAAGCGCCAAACACCCACCGTGCCAAGCACTGTCACCTTCGCCGTCCGAAAATAACTCGAGGATACTTTCGACAACCACGTCAGCAAGGTTCTTTTCAGGAAGGCGTAGCGTGATGCGACCTAACCCCTTAGCTGCGGACCATCGCACGATTGTGTCAGTGTCACGCAGCCCACACAACAACAGGTCAATCACATCTTCGATTTCGGCTGCGATGGCAACACAGTCATCCGGTGCGGTCTCTTCTTCGGTTCCCACGGCTGGCTGTTCTGAGTTCGTGTTAGCAGTGTTGTCGACGCTGCTGCCAGATTCCTGCGCCGCAGGCTGGTTCTGGTTCTGGTTCTGTTGCTGTTGTAGGTTGACCAGGAGAGATCGGTGCCCACGTTGGTAACGCCATGTGGGAATTTTCGGGGGCAGGAACTGCAGTCCAATGCGCTGGATGAGTTTCATGAGCAGCTTTCTTAAAAGTGAGGAAGTTGCTCCGACAGTGTGCACCAAGTCCAGCGTGATGTCAAAGATAATATCCGTATGTTCGAGGAGCTGCGATCGAGTTCCACGCTTGAAAATTTCGACCAAAGAGAGAAGTACACCTGTGATGGTGAACTGATCGGCTCCATCCTCAGTGCCCGTCTCCAGCACGGAGTTGGCCCACTCAAAGAAGTCCCCAATGTGCTTGGACTCCATGTCTGGCCGAGTCAACAGTTGGGCTATGCAGACACTGGCGCCTTTCATGGCAAGGCCGGAATCGGATAGATAGCTTCGGCACACAGAAATGATGGCAGTCGCCAGCGAATCCTCACCGCTACCAGCTGAAGTGGCGGACGAGTCAATCGTGCTCAAGTCAAAAGGCACGCGAGCAAGAATGGACAGCTAAAGCAAAAGACTGTAGCGGGTTGGCCATCGGTCGTGGTCCTTTGGGTCCTGACCTTGCATTACCTTGAGGACAGGCTCCACGTCGTGAACTTCGTGCGGTAAAAGTTGGACCACAGTCTTGTAGCCTCTGACTTTGCACAAGAAGTAAACGACTTTCATCAACACATCGAAGAGTCGACTCGAGAACACTTGGACAGGAAACGATGCTTCCTCGTCGTCCAGCTCAGAACTGGCGCCACTATGGCGGGCGGTCGCTTCTTGGTGCTCCTTGATGAGGCTGCGAGCGCGAGCCATTACAGGGCCGACGATACCTTCCAAATGTTTGTCCAAGAGCTGCGCTTGCTCTTGATACTTGTCGAAGATGTCGCAGAGCTCGTCGCAGATACGGAACGCCTGCGACGCATCATCGTCAACTGCGGCGGAGTCGAGCGACACAAGTCTTTGAAGCAATCTGTCCGCTGCTTCAGCCTCAGCGAAAAAGGTGTTTTCGGATACAGCTGCCGCAGCCAGATCCTCTCCCCCTTCCTCGGGTCCCTCGGCGTGAGTGACCGACATGGTGTTCGTTGAGAGCGACAGTCCCGGCGGTTGCGGCAGCTGGTAGCCGCCGTCAATCGGTGAAGCAATGAGGCTGGCAAAACGCTTTCTACGAGGTGGTCTGTTGGCCCAGCAGAAAAAAAAGTTGTCCAGAAAGTCTCCTTGTTTTTAAAAGTTGGTAGAGAATTGGTCAGTCACACAGCGCAATGCTTCGCAGCATCGTTGCAGTATCTGCGAGCACCCGAACCTGCGTACGGTCTCCCAACGGCTGTTCTACGATCAGTGAACCATCACTGCCAGCGTCAGAAACAAATGTCAAGCCAGGTGTGGCGACACGGTCGTTACCGACGGACGGACGGAGGTTCGGACATGGCAGCGGTGTGTTGGCGTGATTGGCAGTGGCACGTGCCTTGCTTTGCGGTCAAGCACGGTGACGGTGACTGCCATTTCGTCGTCTTCGTTCGTCGTGGTGCTCATGTCGTTTTTCGATCACTGGTTCAACTTAAACAGGAGGCAGTGCTGTTAGTTGGTTGGTTGGTTGGTTCGCAGTTTCGCACTGTCAACGAATGGAATATCGAGCGAACGAACGAGCGAGGTTGGGAGCAGCTGAGTAAGGAAGGAAGGAAGGAAGGAAGCGAGGAGGCGCAGACGTCGTCAGTCAATCATCAGTTTCAAAGTTTCAATCAATCAAGGAAGGAAGGCATCAAGCAAAGCAAGGTTCATTTCAAAGTGGGTAAGTTTCAAAGCAACGAACGAACGAACGAACGAACGAACGAACAAACGAACGAACGAACGAAGAAGCGAGGAAGGAAGGAAGGAAGGAAGGAAGGAAGGAAGGAAGGAAGGAAGGAAGG
>ENA-OWNT01005115-OWNT01005115.1-seawater-metagenome-genome-assembly--contig:-NODE-5115-length-11022-cov-3.537597_pt1 | contig 11022 bp, 10 predicted proteins | sample MGYA00238136_ERZ651165 | MGnify/ENA primary metagenome ERZ651165 (study PRJEB26861, sample SAMN08777766) | seawater metagenome | isolation source: coastal seawater | place: USA: Florida | collected...
GCGTCTTGCGCTTCACGGCTGAAGCCGTATTTCTCAACGATGTTCTCAGTGGTGATGCCCATATGGTAATCGTTAAAAGCATCCCAGAGGCCATCGTGGACCATGGTGTCGACCATGCTCCAGTTACCCATTTTCTGGCCATTGCGGGACTTCGGCAGGTAGTGACCGGATTGGCTCATGCTTTCCTGACCACCGGCAATAATCAAGTCGGCGTCCCCCAGGGTGATGGCCTGGGCAGCCATGGCAACGGATTTCAGGCCTGAGCCGCAGACCTTGTTGATGGTCAACGCAGGGGTGCTGTGGGGCAAGCCGGCGTTAACTGCGGCTTGACGAGCGGGGTTTTGACCGCAACCGGCGGTCAGGACCTGCCCGAGAATCACTTCATCGACTTGCTCGGGAGCGACGCCGGTTTTTTCCAACAACCCTTTAATGACCGCAGTGCCCAGCTCGCTGGCAGGGAGGGACGCGAGAGAACCGTTAAAAGCACCGATGGCCGTACGGCCGGCTGCTACTATGACAACATCACGCATAAAATGCCTATATCTTGATTAGAGAAGAACAGATTGATATTTGAAACCAATGCGTGTGGCAGACGTAGGTGGATAACACTTCATCCGTGAATAATGGACCAAGGTGTTGATTCTGCCACAACCCCGTTACAAATTTGAGTCAGGTTATTGGAATTTCGTCAATTGTACCCTTTTATAAATATCCGATTTTCATCGGAATCTTCGATTATCTGGGACTTGGCCGCCCCCTTGGCCCTGCCGGCAATGACAGCCTTTACGCCACTGGCCGGGTAGGTAGCAATCCCTTTCCCCGTATAAACGTTTTTCCTGGCGAGTAATCCTTTATCGTCTGCCACGCCCATACCGTCTGAGTGTTCAGCCATCGACAACACCTCTTGTTCCACTGATTGGACTCAGTGCACAACGCGGATTGACAAAACCGGCCCTGGGGACCGGTTTTGTTATCAGTACATATGTTGCCCACCGTTGATGGACAGTGTGGAACCGGTAATAAAACCGCCATCCTCGTTGACCAGGAACTCGACGGCGCGAGCGATCTCCTCCGGTTTGCCCAGGCGACCGACGGGGATTTTAGCGATGATTTTGTCCAGGACGTCTTCCGGTACCGCGCGCACCATATCGGTGTCGATATAGCCAGGCGCGACGGTGTTAACGGTGATGCCCTTGGCCGCGTTCTCCTGCGCCAGCGACTTGGTGAAACCATGAATGCCGGATTTGGCCGCAGCGTAGTTCACCTGCCCGTATTGCCCCGCCTGGCCATTGATCGAACCGATGTTGACAATGCGGCCAAAACCGCGCTTGCGCATGCTTTCGATGACAGCACGACAAGTGTTGAAGCAGGACGTCAGGTTGGTTTGGATGACCGCGTTCCACTGCTCGAAGCTCATGCGGTGCAGGGTGCCGTCTCGGGTAATGCCGGCATTGTTGACCAGCACTTCCACGGGGCCGAGGTCTTCGGCGATCTTCCCGACAGCGGCCTTGGTGGCCTCGAAATCGGATACGTCAAACTTGACGGCCGGGATACCGGTACGCTCGGAAAATGCCTGGGCTGCTTGATCGTTGCCGCCGTAGTTGGCCACGACCATATAGCCCTTTGCGTTCAGCTGTTGGCAAATGGCTTGACCGATACCGCGGGTGCCGCCAGTAACCAATGCAACTCTACCCATTTCTATCTACCTCTAGTGTGTTAAGTGTCTCTTTTGGGGTGAGTTTTTTCGTTCACTGCGTGTTGTACGTCCGACACCATGGACCTGGTTTTTTTGATCGCAGCCTCCGTGTTGGGGCGGGCATAATAGACTAAAAAATAACCAAATGGAATCCGCCTGAGGGGGTATCCCCGGTGTTTTGCAGCATTAACTACCGGCCCACTTTTGTGAGCGTCCTGATAAAATATATGTCCTAAATTAACGGCGTTTTATACCAGCAGCCCCTACGGATCGTTTCCTCTGCAACTGGTTCGCGACGTGGGCGGAGCGCATCTGCGCTAGTCCCTTCAATTTTAGCGCAAGCACCCGTGGCGCAACCGTTGCCCCCCGGGTTTTTGCCCTTCAGATTGGTACACCTGTACAAGAAAGTGGCGTATCGGCCTCCTCCGGTCCGGTTACCAGAGCGGTTTGCTCATCGTTTCAACACAAGCAGAACACATGATGTTAAAACTGATGCTTATGCGCAATTGGTCGCTCGGGTTGGGATCAATGGAATGTTGCAGCCAGGAAGGGAAGCGCAGATACATCCCCTATTTCACTCGCACCACCACCTGGTCCGTGTTTTCGCTGGTCAGCGTCGTTACCGGAGGACGGATAATGCCCGTTTGGATCCGTGGGTCGTGGCGTTTGCTCGTATCTGCCCCTTCGGGCGTTTTTACATAATAAATGCTTATGGTTCGGAAATTGAAACCCCCAAGCTGTAGAAGCTTGCCGAAGCGGGGTTGCGCTATAAGCGGTTTACCGTAACGGCCATCTGTTCGCCGACCCGGGGGGCGCTGCTCACCGGCTTAAATCACCACTCCACGGGTACCGGCTAGCTGGCCGACGCATCGAAAAGTATGGGATTGGGAAGGACACAAAATAATTAACAGGTTCACCTTGATCTGACAGTTCAATCAAGGGGTATTCGGCAGGAATTGGTCCATCTTCGGCGAGCCGTCCTCTGGGGCAAAAGCCACCGATCTCAACCCCCATTATCCGACCAGCATCCAATGCCGCCCGATCTGCTCCGGTTTGTCCGCCGCTTATAATTTTCGCAAGCATCAGGCTGACTACCTCAACACTTGTGCAGTGGGCGTTCGGTCGAGTCGGTTTTGAGGCTCTGCTTGTAGGCAGCGCTGTCTACGAAATACGCCGGTGGCGGCGAATAGGTCCCCAGGGGCTTCGTCGGGAAGCTGACCTCGATAACGTTGCTAAACTTGTAGGTTGCGGATTTCTCACTCATACCCGGAGTCAACTTTTAATCTTTGGCCGTCATTGTTGACATAAACTTCACTGCATGCTGAAGCTAGCTTGCGAAAGCAATAGAAGAATACCGATAATGCCAAACGTCAGCAGGCCAGTGCGAGTGTCATTGAAATTCACTTTATGAAGTGTCTTTATGTCGGTATAGGCAAGGCTGTAGCCTTGGCCGCTAATACCCTCGGCACTTATGTGATCAACCGTAAAAGAACTCTTCTCCCCTTTCTTGGTGACGATTTCCACCTTGTCACCAACGTTCAGTTGTTCCGAGGCTCGGCCCAATTCAATGGGGGAGAGAGAGGTACAGGCAATGAGGCTGATACAGCCAACTATCACCAACCAGCAGCGAAGATTTGGGCGTAAATTTGCAAGGATCATGGCTGATAACCTTCCTGAGGCTATAGTGGGCCTACAGTCTTATCGGACTTGACTGTCATCACCGAGGGGAGTGACTTAGTGAACCTGCGTACTGTCATCGTGAGTGGCGTTTATCTGAGTGTCGGAAAAGTAGCTGTGACGATTCCGCCCAGCATTTTTCGCCCCATACATGGCTCGATCGGCAAATTGATACAGTTGCTCAACCTTGTCAGTATCTTTCGGGTAGAGGCTAATACCGATACTCGCTGAGATTGTAACGCTATTCTCGCCGAGCTGAAAAGGAATGGCTAAGGCACTGAGTAGCTTCTGAATAATCTTCTCAACGATGCAGTGGTCGTTAACTTCGGACAATATAATACAAAACTCATCACCGCCTTGCCGCCCAACTGTGTCAGATTCGCGCACACTCGCTGTTATGCGCAAAGCGAACTCTCTTAACAGCCCGTCACCCTTACCATGGCCAAATGTATCGTTTATACGCTTAAAATTATCGATATCGATGAACAGCAAGGCGAACGAGGCTCCGGAGCGTTTACTCTTCTTGATTTCCTGCCCTAACCGATCCGCAAACAACTTGCGATTCGGAAGCTGCGTCAGGGTATCGAAATTTGCCTGCCGCCAAATCAAGTCTTCGGACTCTTTGCGCTCGGTGATATCGAGAATACTGACCGGTATGCTGCGGAATCCATGCTCAGCCTTTGGTACCGGCAGGGAGATAATGACCGTCAGCACCTTACCATTGAAGGTCCGGAGTGAGGCTTCAGCGCGGAAAACGTCGTGCCCTTCCCAGATAGCGCAGACCTCCTCAATAAATATTTCACGCGCCCCCGGCCCAAACACATTTTGTATACTGCCGAGCAATTGCGACTCAGATTGGGCCTCAAACATTTTTAAAGACGCTTTATTGACCTTCCGCACCTTGACACTTGACACCAGCGTTTCAATCAGGTGCGCATTCTCGTGCAGGTACGCCCCGAGGTCCGTCACGCCCTGCTTACGCAAACGCATTAAATACCGATGGACATCGGAAAAATTCTCGTTCCAGATAGCTATTTCAGCGTTTTCGAAGAGTTGTTTATAAGGTTCTTCTCGGCGCTTGCAATAGATGATCACCATGGCTCCTAAGACAGCCACACAAAGGAGGCCTGCAATGACAATCCCCAAGGTTAAGTCTCGTTAGTCAAATTCCTTAATGTTACTGGACGCTGCCTGACTTTGTTCCACTCTCCCGCCAGTTCCGCAGGCTAAATGCATGTCTAGTAAGTCTAATCAATCTCAACTAAACAACAAATACCAATAATTCATAGTGCCGAACCAATTGTTCCGATAATGTATATATGCGTTGCCGCCATGACGATACCACTCCGCTTGTCGCACTTCCAAATCACTTTTTGACCCCGGTCAATCCTATAGCAGGGCAAACCCGCTAGAATAGTCATTGGTATGGCCAATCGCGGTTGGCGGGGGTAAGAGGTCACCGTCACCTGCTCAAAGCATGCCCTGGGGCAGAGCACCTCGACGGACAAAAACAGTGGTTGTCATAGGCACCAGATAACCCATAGGGACAGGACGCATTAAACGCGAGTCACGAGTATGCAACAGAAAACCGGTACTGATTCCACATCGACCACCCCTGAGGCCAATCATTTGACCTACCGCTCCTTCGGTACTCGTGCCCTGGACCATGCCTATCGCGCCAACCTGGCCCGGTTCACCGGCGGCATCACGCCGGCGGGCCTTGCCGGCATCTATTTCGACTGGCTGTCGCACCTGACGCTGTCGCCCGGAAAACAGCTGGCGCTAATCGAAAAAGCAGTGCGCAAGGCGATGCGCCTGATGCTCCACCTGCCTGAACTGGCGATCAACCCCGGCGCCAACGGCTGCATCGAGCCCCTGCCCCAGGACAAACGCTTTTCCAGCGAAGCCTGGCAACAGTGGCCCTACAACCTCGTTTATCAAGCTTTCCTGCTCCATCAGCAGTGGTGGTACAACGCGACCACGGAGATCGACGGACTCTCGGCGGACCGTGAGCGGGTGCTGTCCTTCGTTGCCCGGCAGGTACTGGACCACTATGCACCGTCCAACTTTCCCTGGAGCAACCCGGATATTCTCAAAGCGACCCTGGCCGAAGGGGGCGTCAACCTGGTGCGCGGTGCCCAAAACTTCGTAGAGGACTGGCATCGGACAACCTCAGGACAGAAGCCCATAGGGGCGGATGCCTTTGCGGTGGGTAAGAAAGTGGCTGTAACACCGGGCAAGGTCGTCTTCCGCAACCGTCTTATCGAAGTGATCCAGTACGCGCCGACCACCAAGGAGGTGCATCCGGAACCCATCCTGATCGTGCCGGCCTGGATCATGAAGTACTACATCCTCGACCTGTCTCCCCACAACTCACTGGTGAAATACCTGGTTGACCAGGGCCATACCGTGTTTGTCATGTCCTGGCACAATCCCACCTCCGAAGATCGCGAGCTGGGGATGGAGGATTACCGCCGACTCGGTGTTATGGCCGCCATCGATGTGGTCTCCACCATCGTGCCCCAACAGAAGATCCACGCCGTGGGCTACTGCCTGGGCGGCACCCTGCTGTCGATCGCAGCGGCGGCCATGGCGCGCGACCGCGACCGCCGCCTGGCTTCGCTCACCACTCTGGCCACGCAAACGGACTTTACCGAGGCCGGTGAACTGATGCTCTTTATCGGCGAAAGCCAAGTGGCCTACCTGGAGAGCATGATGTGGGATCAGGGGTATCTCGACGGCTACCAAATGGCCGGCGCCTTTCAGTTGCTGCGCTCCAACGACCTGATCTGGTCGCGCATGGTGCAGGACTATTTTCTCGGCGAGCGTCAACCGATGAACGATCTGATGGCGTGGAATGCCGATCAGACCCGCATGCCCTATCGCATGCATTCGGAATACCTGCGCGGGCTTTTCCTGAATAACGACCTGGTGGGCGGGCGCTATCTGGTGGAGGATCGCCCCGTCAACCTCGCCGATCTGCGGGTGCCGGTATTTACCGTGGGCACCACCAAGGATCATGTCGCCCCCTGGCAGTCGGTGTATAAAATCACCACCCATCCGGCCATTGATGTCACTTTCCTGCTCACCAGCGGCGGGCACAATGCCGGCATTGTCAGCCCACCGGGGCACGATCACCGCCATTACCAGGTCGCCACCAACAAAGCCGGGGACTGCTATATCGATCCCGACACCTGGCGCGAGACAACACCGAGCAAAGACGGCTCCTGGTGGCCGGAGTGGCAGGCCTGGCTCAAGACCCGCTCCGGCAGCCCGGTGACGCCTCCCGCCATGGGGGCGCCCGAAGCAGGCCTCACACCGCTGATGGAGGCACCGGGATCTTACGTGCTGCAATCCTGATGACAGTTCGATGCCAACTGCCGTTTACTCGCAACCCGACGGACAACTGCTACCGTGAACCAGAGCACCATCGAAAACCGCACGTTTGACGAAATTGCCATTGGCGATTCCGCCTGCCTCCAGCGCCGTCTCACCCTGGAAGATATCAAGCTCTTCGCCGCCATGTCCGGCGATGTGAATCCCGCCCACGTGGATGAGGACTACGCCAAAAGCAGCCGCTTCCACGAAGTGATCGCCCATGGTATGTGGGGCGGCTCGCTGATCTCCACCGTTCTGGGGACTCAGCTGCCCGGCCCCGGCACCCTCTACCTGGGACAGACGCTGCGTTTTCACACACCGGTGGGACTCGGGGATCTGCTCACCGTCACCGTGACCGTGGCGGAAAAAGATCAAGCCAAACACCGGCTGATCTTTGATTGCGAGTGTCGCAACCAGGATGGCAAGGTGGTGATCAGCGGCCAGGCAGAGGTACTGGCACCTACCGAAAAAGTTCTGCGCCCGCGCTGGGTGCTGCCGCAGGTGCACCTGACTGAGCGGGTGCACCTGCACCGATTGCTGGCAGCCGCCAAAGACGGCGCCCCGATCCGCACGGCCGTGGTGCACCCGGTGGACCGCGAATCGCTGCTCGGTGCCGTGGTCGCCAAAGAAGCCGGGCTGATCGAACCGGTGCTGATCGGTCCGGAAGCCAGGATCCGAGCGGCCGCGGAAGCCGCCGAAGTGGATCTCGGCAACAAGGGGGATTTTAAAATAGTCGCAGTGGAACACAGCCACGCGGCCGCGGCCAAGGCCGTGGAACTGGTGCACGCCGGTCAGGCCGACGCCCTGATGAAGGGCAGTCTGCACACGGACGAACTGATGCACGTCATTGTCGCCGAAGCCGGCGGCCTACGCACCGAAAGGCGCATGAGCCATATCTTCGCCTTCGATGTACCGACCTATGAGCGCCCCCTGTTTATCACCGACGCGGCCATCAATGTCAGCCCCACCCTCGACGACAAGCGCGACATCGTTCAGAACGCGATCGACCTGGCGCGGGCACTGGGTATCGAGGCGCCTAAAGTCGCTATCCTGTCCGCGGTGGAAACTGTTAATCCGCGGATCCAGTCCACCCTGGATGCAGCGGCCCTGGGCAAAATGGCCGACCGCGGCCAGATCCGCGGCGGCTTGGTCGACGGCCCCCTGGCGTTCGACAACGCGGTGTCACCGGAAGCCGCGAAGATCAAACAACTCATCTCTCCCGTTGCCGGCCAGGCGGATATTCTGGTGGTGCCCGATCTCGAGGCGGGCAATATGTTGGCTAAGCAACTGGAGTACCTCGGGGGGGCCGAAGGCGCCGGTATAGTGCTGGGCGCGCGGGTACCCATTGTCCTCACCAGCCGGGCTGACGACACCATGAGCCGCATGGCCTCCTGCGCGCTCGCCAAACTGTTTGTCCACGCCAGGAGAGAACAGCTGGCGTGAACATCCTGGTCCTCAACAGCGGCTCTGCCAGTATCAAATTCGCCGTGTTTTCCCACGGCACTGGCACAGGCAGTGATCAAGCGCTGGTGTGCCGCGGTGAGATCGAAGGGATGGGCGGCGGCGTCAAACATTTTTTCGCGACAGACCTGAGGGGCCAAACGCTGATCGATACCAAACCGGCAGAGGCGTTGACACACGCCACGGCACTGGCGAGCCTGCTCGAATGGCTGGAACAGCAGGACGGCTTGAACGACCTGACGGCAGTCGGCCACCGGGTGGTTCACGGCGGGCAGGCATTCATCGCTCCCGTCCGGATCGAACAACAGGTATTAAGCCAATTGGAAGCGTTGATACCACTGGCGCCTCTGCACCAACCCCACAACCTGGCGGCCATCCGCGCCCTCGCCGCGCGCGATCCCGCACTGCCGCAGTTCGCCTGCTTCGATACCGCGTTTCACGCCACCCAACCCCCTGTTGCCCGACAATTCGCCCTGCCTCGGGACCTGACCCAGTCCGGTATTTTACGCTACGGGTTCCACGGGCTCTCCTACGAATACATCGCCGGTAAATTGCCAGCGTTCACCGGCACCACCAAAGGCCGGGTCGTCGTCGCCCATCTGGGTAACGGCGCCAGTATGTGCGCACTGCATGATGGCAAAAGCCGCGCGACCAGTATGGGTTTCACCGCGCTGGACGGACTCCCCATGGGTACCCGCTGCGGCGCCTTGGACCCGGGCGTGGTGCTGCACCTGCTTGAACAGAAGCGGATGAGCCCGGCCGAGGTGACCGATCTGCTCTACCACCGATCCGGGCTATTGGGCGTCTCCGGTATCAGCAATGATATGCGTGTGCTGCTCGCCAGCGAGGATCCCCGCGCACGGGGTGCCGTCGACCTCTTTATCTATCGCATCGGTCGCGAGCTGGGTTCGCTGGCCGCTGCCCTGAACGGGCTGGATGCACTGGTGTTCACCGGCGGCATCGGTGAACACAGCGCCGCGGTCCGCGCGCGGGTCTGCGCCGATGCGAGTTGGCTCGGCGTACGCCTGGACACCGCTGCCAATGAAAGTAACCAGATGAAAATCAGCCTCGCCGACAGCCTGGTCTCCGTCTGGGTGCTCCCCACCGACGAAGAGCAGGTGATCGCTCGAAGTGTTTGCGATTTGTTAGCGATATAGATGACCATTCCCCCGAACAAAGGTTGTACCCGGCGCACTTGCAGGTATCGTCATGCAGTCAAATTTTTCACGACGTGTATCGTCGAAGGATCGTCGTTCGCGCGCGGCTGAATGGTGAATCCCAGCTTCTCTACGAGTTTGCGCATGCGGTAGTTTTCCTTGAGCACGACCCCCTCCAAGGATTCTATACCCGCTATCTTGGCAATTTTAATAAGCTCGCGCAAAAGGTGAGTCGCAATGCCTTTGCCCTGCCATTGGTCTGCCACCACCACGGCCAGCTCCGCACTCCTGTTATCCGCACTCGACGCGTAGCGGCTAACGCCGATCTCTTCTTCACCGTCTTCATTCCTGACAGTGGCAATAAGCGCCCAATTACACGGATATAGAGGATGTGTAAATCTGTCCAGCATCTTTGGCGAAAGCTCATTCAGGTTGGCAAAAAAACGCATACGCTTTGACGTCGCAGACAGGGAGCGCACAAATTCCTGTTCAATGTCGGAGTCTTCAGGTTGAATGGCGCGTATCGTAACAACGGTGCCATCTGTCAACGTAAACGAATGCGGTGCAGCCGCCGCCAACTCCCCCGGTTCATGTGTTGAAGTGTCAGGCATGATTTTTGTCTCAAAAATTAAAGCGATTGAGCAGGCGTAAATGAAACCGCGCATTGCCCACTCAAATTTCGCTCAACTTTTTCACTGCATCCGTCATTGCGTACCCCAAATTCAAATTATAAACGCTACTGTTACGCCTTTCACGCCCTTTGGCTGATCTAGCTCAAAAACTTAAAAGCCGCAGAGGCTATTATTAGCACAGGCGCCCGTTAGGTGGCAACTTGTGCGGCGGCAGGCGGCGGACGGGCGGTAAAGGGTGCCGGCGCGGCCGTCAGACAACAAAGCGGAGCTTACGCAACATGACACAGGATTTGGTGCGCTACACCAAAGTGCTGGAGATAGTGGGCGACATTCTGAAGGTACAGGTCCCGGCGATCACCGATAAGCATAAAGGTGCCGCTGTCCGACTGGGCGAGCTGGCCATGCTGGAGACCGTGCCGGGCCCCCTGGTGGCCGACCGGCTCATCGAGTCGGCCACGCACGTTCGCAGCCCGGCGTGGTTCCGCAAAGCCGCACGGGAAACCGCTCGGGCCTCCCGCAGGGCCACCGACCTGTCCTGTCGGCCGCGAAGGATCATTGGCGCGGCCGATGAGTTTCGGTCGCGGGGCAAGGCCCTGGTCCGCATCGCCGAACGCCTGGGACTGTCGAGCACTGCCGCCGGTCCCGCGACGGGCAAGCTGGCGGGGGAGCTGCGGGGGTTCGACAGGGTTCGGATCGTGGAGGCGACCTGCGACGCGGGCTCGCTGTTCATTCTCGTGGCCGCTCCCCGGCGCGACATCGACCCCGATGAGGATCCCCGCGCACACCCCAGCGGTGGATGGGAAGCGATCCTGGCCAGCACCGACCTGGCGCGGCTGCAAACGGGTGCTCCAGCGCCCACACCCCACGCCCCCGTGCCCTTGGACCGCGGACACAGCGACGTGCTCCATCCGTGGATCCCGCTCACGGAGCTGGACATCTGATGCGAGCAGCGATGCTCGTGACATCCGCCCTGCTCCTCGGCGCTCCCGCGAACGCTCGCGCTGCCGACGGGGTGAGCTTC
>ENA-OWNT01005116-OWNT01005116.1-seawater-metagenome-genome-assembly--contig:-NODE-5116-length-11022-cov-3.362266_pt1 | contig 11022 bp, 9 predicted proteins | sample MGYA00238136_ERZ651165 | MGnify/ENA primary metagenome ERZ651165 (study PRJEB26861, sample SAMN08777766) | seawater metagenome | isolation source: coastal seawater | place: USA: Florida | collected...
TCAGTTGCTCCAACGGCGATTACCTTATCATAAGCTGCCGGATAATAAATAGACTGCTGGCCTTCATTGCCTGCTGCAGCAACAACCACTATACCCTGTGAGTGGGCCAGGTTTACAATCAATTCTTCGGTATAGCTATATACCTTACCACCCCATGAGCAGTTGATTACATCTGCCCTTTCTACAATGGCATATTCTATTCCATTATATGCATTAAACAACGCGCTACCGCAATAAGGACTAAAGTTGTCACGACCACATTTAATGGGTAGAATGCTCATTCCACCTCCCAAAGAGGCTATTCCCTTATTGTTATCAGTAATCGCCGCGGCAATTCCTGCAACGTGTGTGCCATGTTCAAAGTGTCCGTTAGAAACCATGCATGAACCTGTGGTTGGTGGGTTAACGTCGTTATCGTTATCTCCTAAATCCCAGCCATTCAAGTCGTCAATGAGCCCATTGAGATCATCATCCTGTCCGTTACTGGTTTCATCAGGGTTGGTCCAGATTGAGCCAGCAAGGTCTTCATGTGACGTGTAAACCGCATCATCAACCACGGCAATTACTATATCACTCAGGTCAAAACCGGGTTCAAGGCAATACTGGAACTGCCAAAAGGCCTCTTCAGCAGAGATATGACTGAGGTACCATTGTGAGCTAAACTGGGGATCATTGGGGGTATGAGTGTTTTGAAGTAAATCTCTCCTTGGAATTTTCTCAGCGTATTGAATGAGTTCATTTGCTTTAAAGCTTGCTAAGAAGCTTTCCAAATCAGCATCATTGCTAAACTCAACGTCATAAACGGTTTTAAGCATTGTGTGCTCCTTTTCAAGCAATTGAAACACTGGCTTGATAGAAACAACCTGAGAAGCAGCCTCATTGAGATTGAGGGCATTTATTACTGATGCAATGCGCTGTTCTTTGCTTTGCGTAAGAAGCTTATCGGCGGTTTCTGTGCCATCCGAAAATTTGACAATGAGGTGATTTGGTAAAAACTCGGGGCCATCGCCGGATTGCGCACTAACCGGGCCTGAGACAATAATGTTGAGCAGACAGAGGCCTGCCAGTAGAAATTTCCTAACCATGTGGACTTATAATTAATTGTTGCCTACTCTGTTGTGGCTTTTCAGCTTCCGCCGTTGAAACGTGAAGTTGCCTATAACCTGCTACAACAATTGCCAGACCGGCCAACAGAATGAGCGAGCGTTTGGGATTTTTCGCTAAGCGTAATAAGAACTCTAGATAGGGAACCGCTCTTTAATAGTTTGGCTAAAGGCCTGTTTGCGCCGATGAGCCACCTCAAGAGTACTACCATCACTCATTTCAACCATACTTGTGCTGCTGTTAAATTTTGCCACCCTTAATAGGTTTATGACATAAGAACGATGAATTCTGAAGAAATCACTTTCTGAGAAAAGGTCTTCATAATAGTTGAGCGGCTTGGTGGCCAGAGTCTCTCTGCTATCTGATAAGTGAAAAACAGCATAATTGCCTGGCCTTGATTCAATACTGATGATTTGATTCAGGTCAAGGGTTTCGAAGCCTTGCTTTGACGAAATGATCACTTTGCCAGGTTTGGATTGTCCATGGTTTTGCCCTAAGTATTGTAGACGTTTGTCTTTAGAGCCCCTGTTTTCGATTACCTTCTCAACGGCCACAACAAGCTCATCAAGATCTATTGGTTTCAATATGTAATCAACGGCTGAGAACTTTATCGCCCTTAACGCATATTGGTCATAGCCGGAAATGAATATTACCTGAAATGGAGGGTTGTCAAAAGCTTTGAGTACTTCAAATCCGCTTTTCCCAGGCATTTCTACATCAAGAAATAGAAGATCGGGATTTAATTGCTTAATAGTGGTGATGGCCTCATCTGCTGAAGCACATTCTCCAACCACCGTTATCGATTGATGGAACTCAGCCAGAAGCGTTTTTACAACTTCTATACTGTCTGGCTCATCATCAATAATTATTGCTCTCAAATTGGTCATTGAATGGGTACTATCAATTTAACTAAAGTTCCGGTTTGATTGGCCTTTTTTGGGTTAGATACCAGTTCAAAAGATGAGTCGTGCCCTTGCTCCCTGAATAGGTCAATGCGGCTCTGAATGATTTTGAGACCAAATGACCGTCTTGATGATTTTGTTGTGTTGTTTTCCTGATTCTTAATGCCGCAGCCATTGTCTGAAATCAATACCTGCAGGGCATTTTCATTATACATGGTAAAACTCACTTCAATTAAAACCTTAGTGTCTCTAAAAGAGTGCTTTACCGCATTCTCGCAGATTGGCTGAATCAGCAGGGGAGGAATAGAAATGTTTTCTGGCTCATCGCTTATGTTTACATTAATCTTATAGTCAAATCTGCCGGGAAAGCGCTGTTGTTCAATGGCAAAGTAATTTCTTAGAAACTCTACCTCATCTGCCAAAACAATAAATTCAGAGCGTGAGTAGCGCAAGCTGGAGCGCATCAACTTTGCAAAACGCGTTAGGAGTTTGTTAGCTGACCATTTGTCGTCAACCAACACAAACTTTTGAATTGACTGAAGGGCATTGTACATGAAATGTGGATTCATTTGCCCGCGTAGCATATCAAGCTCAAGCTTATTGATTTTGCTATTGAGTTTGGTGAGTGTTATCTCCTTTTCCTGTTCGCGCTTTAAATGCCGTATCCGGTTTCTGTATAGTAGGAATGCGATGAGCAACATCGATAACAAGAGCACGAGCCTGACCCATGTGATGTTTAGGAAAAATGGTTTGATGGTAAATGAAATAGACGCCGGTTGGGCCCATGCACTATTGATGGCCCTGGCCGATACCTGAAAGGTATAGGCGGAGGGTGCCAGGTTACTAAGTAGAACCGACCTGTTGTTGGTATAGGTCCATAAAGTATCGGCCTGGTCGTCGAGCAACCGATACCTATAAAACTCTCCTTGTGTAGGTCGCTTTGTTGAAATGCCAAGATAGTTTACCGTCAAGGTATTCTCTGTGTATCTGAAAGTGCTTTCATTGGCATATGCAACCCCATTCATTTTGAGACCTTCTATCTTCATGAGCGGATGGGGGGTAGGACTGAGCTCCAGATTTTCGCTAAAATTTACAAGCCCTACATCGGTGAGTGCCCATATTTTCCCATTGAACTGATGGAGCTGCAGCACAAAGCCTGAAGGTAAACCTTCACTTTTGTTGATGTTGGTAATGGCTACCAACTTAGGACGGTTGCCCTCCCAACCATAGGTGATTTTACTCATGCCGCGGTTGGTGCCGCATAGAATTGTGTTTTCGTTTTTGTAGATCAAAACGTCGTTCACAAGATTTGATGCCAGTCCCTCTTTCTCTTTTATGGTAATATATCTGTCGTCTACCGCCATGATAATTCCTTCACCGGCCGTGGCAAAAACTACAAGAGAGTCTTTTGACGTAATCTCCCTCACTGTTTTGCCCTGTAGGTTGTATCGAGAACTCACCATTTGGGGACTGGCCCTGTTTTTGGCATCAATATGAAACAGCTCATTGAAAGTGCTGAAGAACAAATTGCCATCAGAGAGCTCGTGATAGGCCAAAAGGTTTACATGTTGGGTAACTCCCCATTGGCAATCCAGTGCCGGATCAGCTGTAAAACATAGCTCACCTCTGGTTTTATAGAGTATGTATGAACCATCTCTCAATTTATGGGTAAGCACAATGCCACGCCAATCAGTAATTCTCTTGTGCTGAGGAGTGCCTGTTTCATCCAGTTCTATTCTGTTTTTTTCAGTAGCCCACAGGTAGTCATCCATTGGATGAATAAATCTGATGAATTCTCTATGCAGCTTAAAGAGTTGTCTGGTCTTAAGATTACTGTCAATGCTCACAATCGCCCCTCTATTAGAACCACAAATCAAGTACTTGCCAATATGGTTAATGGAGACAAGCTTTTCATCTGAGCTCAGGAAAGAATGTTCAGGTAGTAGCTGAAAGTCGAATGAAGAGATTTTATGGACACCAGTGTTGATGGTTGTGAACCAATAGTTGCCCTCGCGATCTTTCATGGCACATGAAAAACGCTTGGTGAAGTCAGAATAGCTAACCCGGCCATTAATGGTTCTTTCGATACCATCCATATAGCACACTATCATCTCATCACCATAACAAGCAACATGCAAAACACTGTCGCTATTATTCACCCTGGCAGCCTGCTCAAGGTTGTGCTCATTAGCCCCTAAAACAGGATATATGTATCGCTTACCAATGCTATAGCTATTCACATAAGCAGCCAAATTGTCAAACTGAATAGGGCGTTCACTCATGTCAATGGGCAGCAGGGTGACAGATGAATCTTTAGGGTCAATCTGAATACAATCCTTTGAAATGGTATTCTTCCCAAAGGGCATATAGATTTTGTTGCCTCGAAACCCAATCAGGTATACCCATTCGGTCTTTACAATTTCCATTATCTGCTCATTGGCCCAAAATGCTGAAAACGAGTCACTCTTTCTGTCATATATACTAATGCTCCCATTATGTGCTGTAAACCACAGGTTGTGCTCAGCATCTTCAAACACCTTAAAAATTGTGTTGTGAGTTAGCCCATCATTGGTGCTAAAGTTCTCAAACTCATAACCATTGTATCGTGATACCCCCCTGTCTGTACAAAACCATATATAGCCTTCTACATCCTGATGAACATAGTACACTTCCGGACTTGGAAGTCCGTCGTTTACTGTATACATAATGTGGCTTTGAGCTGCACCACTAAACCATAGTGGCAGAAGCAAGGATACCAAAGCCAGCCTGTCCAACCAATGCCTTTTGATAGGACGAGTTTAATCAATTTTAAAGACTAGTCTATGATCTACCGTTGTGTTATCCAATAGCTTTGCAGAAGGCTTCAGAATTATATGCCATGGAAACACACTATCAATTGAACGACAGGGAGTTTGAACGATCATTTGAGAATGGCAGCTACAGTCATCCATTTACTCATGAAGCTCATTTGCGCTTGGCCTGGATTCATGTTGTGAAGTATGGAGAGCTAAAAGCCATTGAGCACATCGTAGCACAATTGCACAATTATGTGCAAAAGGTTGGCGCTGAAGATAAATACCACCATACAGTAACTGTTGCGGCTATCAAAGCCGTGCACCATTTTATCAGGCGCTCAAAAGAGCAAACTTTTGAGGGTTTCATTGCCGAGTTTCCAAGACTGAAAACCCAATTCAGGCAATTACTTAATTCTCACTATTCCCTTGATGTTTTTAACTCAAGCCTTGCCAGAAAAACTTATTTGGAACCAGATCTGGCTCCGTTTTGAGGAAAGTTACTTTTTCTTTTTGGTGGCCTTTGGTTTAAGCCCCTTCACATAGCCAAAGCTCTGTTGCAAATAGGGTTTCAACTCGTCAATATTGGCAAATAATGAAGCTGGCACCACCGCATATTCCTTCATCACAGATCCATGCTGCACACTTAGTTCAGCATTATGTTTCGCAAGAAAAGCTTCCAGATCGTCTTTGGCCAACCTGATACTCATAGCCCCCGTCTTATCTATAAAGCTAAACATGTGTCCATTGCAGGAAGTATAAGGCATGGTTTTACCCTTGCGTTCAATGTCAGGTATACTTGCCACCAGTTCATCATACCGGGCAACCTGCTCCTGCCAATGTTCATTTTGAGAAGCCATGCGCCTTCTTAAATTGGTTTACTGGCAAAGTTAAATAACTCACGATCCTTTAGTTTTTTAGCTTCGTTTTATGAAAACACTAATCCGCCGGAAAATTGATGAGTTGAAGAAACAAATGGGCATTCGTGTACTTTGTGCGATTGAATCAGGAAGCCGTGCCTGGGGATTTGAATCGCCTGACAGTGATTATGACGTGCGCCTGCTGTATGTTTATCCCAAAGAGAAATACACAACGGTAAAGCCAGTGATAGAGGACATTAACCTACCGGTAGATGAAAACCTGATTGACATAGCTGGCTGGGAACTGGTAAAGGCAGGCAGGTTGGTGGTAAACAAGAGCAATGCTTCTCCTTTTGAGTGGATACAGTCTTCAATTGTTTATGAAGAAAAGGATGGATTCAGACAAGCCTTTTCTGAAGTGATAGAACAGTACTTTGACCCTGCCAGAGTGATTCACCACTATTTGGGACTGGCCAAAGGAACATTGCACAAACACTTGCAAGGGGATAAGGTGAAGATAAAGAAGTACTTCTATGCACTTAGGCCAATACTGTGTGCATGGTGGGTTTTAGAGCAAAACGAAATGGCTCCCTTGCAGTTTTCTGAGGTGAGGAAAGTACTGAAGAGCGATAGCGTAAATGGGGCATTGGATGCCTTACTCAAGCAGAAGGAAACCGCCGTTGAAGGTTATTTGATTGAGCGTAATTCTATTCTTGATGAGTTCATCACCACTTCGCTCGAAGAAATAGCGGAGCGGGTTAGGGACTTGAAATCAAGCCCTACAGAAGATGGTTATATGAACAAATTCTTCAACGAGTGGATCAGCTGAGCCTAAAGGAAATAAGAGCGCGCGGCTTGATGGTCTTTGAATGCGTTAGTGGTAGCCAGGCTTATGGAACTGCTGTTGAAGGCTCTGACGTTGACTATAAGGGAGTATTCATGGCCCCTGAAGAGCAATTACTTGGGCTCGAGTTGCAAGGGCAAGTGAATGAAGATAATAACGACAAGGCCTATTATGAGCTGGGAAAATTTCTTGATTTGCTCAGCAAAAGCAACCCCAATATGCTTGAAATGCTCAATGTGCCTGATGACTGTGTGCTGTACCGACACCAGATAATGGACTTGATTCAACCTGCCACATTCATCACCAAAGCCTGTGAAAAGGCCTTTGCCGGCTACGCCCAGACACAGATTAAAAAGGCTCGGGGGCTGAATAAGAAGATTCTGAATCCGATTGAACCCCAGCGCAAAGGCGTTTTGGATTTTTGCTTTGTCGTACAAAATCATCATTCTATCCCAGTCAGGAAATGGCTTTCACAAAAACAATGGATTCAGGAGGATTGCGGACTGGTGAGCATACCTCATGCCAGTGACCTGTATGCCTTATACCATGCTGATAGAGGTGTTTATAGAGGACTTGTGAGTAGTGAAAGTGCCAGTGAGCTTGTTAGCTCAAGCGTAAAGAAAGAAGAGCTGCCAGAGGCATATCTCACGTTTAATAGAAATGGCTACAAGTCTCATTGTAAGGAATATAAAGAGTACTGGGCCTGGGTTGAGAAACGAAATGAACTACGGTATGAGAACACCATGACCCATGGCAAAAGATATGATGCCAAAAACATGATGCATACCTTCAGATTATTGAATATGGCCTATGAAATCGCAGAGTCTGGCATTATCAATGTCAGAAGGCCCGACAGGGAGTTTCTACTGAAAATCAGGTCTGGGGCATTTGAATACAATCAGCTACTTGAGATGGCAGAGGGCAAAATAGCTGAAATCAGCCTGTTGTTTGCTAAAAGTAATTTGCCTGAAGAAGTTGATCGCAATTATGTAAACGACATTTTGGTTAGAGCCCGTAAACAATTCTATTCCCTATTTGCGTGAAAAAGACGAATAGAATTTATGCCTGGCTGTTTTTGCTTACCGGCATCTTTGCCGTAGCAGGTTCATTATCTGCCTGGGGTAGTGGCTGGTTGTTTGAGCAAATTCCTGGCTATGACCTGACTTTGCCCATGGCTGATTTATGGTTAACGGCGCCCATCTCTCTTATTGCGGCCCATGGACTATTTCGTGAAAAACGATACGGGATGGTATTAGGCTTGGTAGCCAGTGGAATTTACCTACTGGGCTCAGTTATTGTCTATCTGTATGAGTTTTGGGTCTTAGCATCCCCTAGCTGGTATATGATTATTCCCCCAATATTTGGTGTCGCAATTTCTGTTGGGTTTGTTACTTACAATTTGCGAACTACATTTCAGGCTTAGTCTGTCCGAAACAGACACCTGTATTCGTCATAGTTTTGAAATAGCTTAAAACTGAATCCATGAAAGTTGATGTTGTTACTGAAACAGAAATCAATGTTCCCGTTGAAAAAGTGGCTCAATATGTGTCTAACCCTGACAATGCCCCAAAATGGTATGTAAACATTAAATCGATTGAATGGAAGTCAGAAAGGCCCTTACAGCTGGGGTCATTACTGGTATTTAAGGCAAGGTTTCTGGGCAAGGAGCTGGCCTATACTTATGAGGTAACAGAACTGAAGGAGAATGAGCAGATGGTGATGCAAACAGCCAATGGCCCTTTCCCCATGCAAACCACTTATTCCTGGCAATCGCTAAGGCCCGACAAAACGAAAATGACCTTGAGAAATGCCGGGAATCCTAAAGGCTTCTCCCGCCTGTTTGCACCCATGATGGCTTCATCAATGCAAAAAGCCAATCGAAAAGACTTAGCCAAATTAAAAAGTATCCTTGAAGAAGAGTAGCCAATTCAGTTTATACTTGCACAATGTCTATAGACAGGCTGCGAGACATCAGATTCTGGATTATTCTGTTCTTTTTGATCAGGCTAATTGGTATCACCAACCCACCGCTTGACCGTGCCCACGTGTGGCGGCAGGTAAGCACCAATATGTATGCCCGCAATTTTCTGGAGGTTGACAATAATCCTTTCTACGGTCGGGTTGATATGGCCGGTGATCTCACTGGTATCACGGCTAAGGAGTTTCCGGTTTTCAATTATGGAATTTACCTGCTCTCTGAAATTTTTGGCTTTCAGCATTGGTTTGGGCGCCTTATCAATCTGGCTGTTTCAAGCCTGGGTTTGTGGTTCTTCTACCTTATCATTCTTGCCTATTTTAATAAGCGAACCGCCTTTGCAAGTACCATCATACTGGCTGGTTCAATCTGGATAGTCTATAGCCGGATGATTATACCTGACACCTTTAGTACTTCGCTGGTAATCATTGGCTCGTTTTATGGTTTGCGGTATTTTAGAGAAGGAAAATGGACGGACCTAATTTGGTATGGGCTCTGGGCGGGCCTGGGAGTGCTCAGCAAGATACCTTCTATCTACCTGCTTGGTTTGTTCATATTGCCATTCTTCCATCGTGAAACCACCTGGAGAGTACGGGCTCTATTCCTTATTCCGAGTGCATGCATTCTTATAGCGAATGCCCTTTGGTATGGCTATTGGGTGCCACATGTGGTGGGCACTTATGGCTACACCCATCATTCAATCAAGAGTTTTAGCCTGGGTTTGAGTGAGGTGCTTGCAGACCCTATGTCCATTGCCTATCGCATTTATGGTACCGCCCTATACAGTTATGTAGCGTTTGGGTTCTTTGTAATTGGATTGATCTTTATGATCAGGGAAAAGCAGCGCCTACTGCTCTACCTATTGGCTATTTTGGGTTTTCTCTTTGCACTGGTCATTATTAAGGCCGGCCGCACTTTTATGATCCATAGCTATTATGTGGTTCCTTTTGTTCCCGTGATGGCCCTGATCACTGGGTTTCTGATAGCCAAAGTGAAGAAACAGTGGCTCTATACTGTCATTCTGATAGTGATAGTAGCAGAGTCAGGAGCCAACCAAATGCACCATTTTTGGCAGGATGACTGGCAACAACCCAAGCTGGAACTTGAAGAAATCGCCGATGAGTTCTCCAGTAGAAATGATCTGTTCATTGCCCCGGGTGATGGAAGTCCGGTGCTATTGTATTTCTCACACCGCAAAGGCTGGGCTCCCACTTTTGATGAAGTATTGGATGACAAATGGCTGGAAGATGTAATAGATCGTGGTGCCAAATTCATGATTATAGACAAGAAGTTCTGCCCGGAAGAATTGCAGGATTTCAAATATCCCGTTGTGTATGATGATGAATACTTCAGGATATTCAGGCTGCTTCAAAAGGGCTAAATAGCAATTTGTATAAAGGCAAACAGGCTGGCATAGTAGCTTTGTCAAAAACCTATTCTACGTGAAAAACTTCCCGTTAGTACTGATATTCAACTTCCTGATTTTTTCATCCGGCTTCGGTAAAATAGTCTATGTTGACATTGATGCAACAGGGGCTAAGAATGGGAAAAGCTGGCAGAACGCTTTCGTTGATCTCAGGCAGGGATTATCAGCTTCTTCAAGCGGAGATCAGATTTGGGTAGCTGAAGGAACCTATGTACCCGGCACCAAATCCAGCGATTCTTATGCGCTTAGAAGTGGGGTGGAAATTTATGGTGGTTTTAAAGGCACTGAAACCAAGCGCACAGAGCGCAATTGGCTGACTAATAAAACCACTTTGAGTGGTGATATTGGTGTAAAGGGTGACAAGCTTGACAACATTAGCCAGATTTTGCAGGCTGATGGTATAAGCGGACCCGTGATACTGGACGGCTTTATTATCAGCGATGGATATTCAACCGGATTCACTGCTGGTGGCATGGTCATTGAAAACTGTTCTCCTTCTATAAAAAACTGTGTTTTTGAAAACAATCAGGCCAATGGTGGCTTTAGCAGTGGTGGAGCAGTGACCATAACGGGCTTTGATGGGCCGGGTTCTCCCGAGTTCATCAACTGCATTTTCAGGCTGAATTCGAGCTCAGTAATTGGCGGAGCAGTGCACAGTAATAACGATGATAACAGACCTTTTTTTAAAGGCTGTCTTTTTGAAAAGAATACGGCTGTAAGGGGGGCTGCCATTCATAATGGCGGTGGAATAGTGACCTCTATCAATTGCACATTTGTCGGGAACTCAGCTGAGAAGGGAGCTGCCAGTTATACGGCATCTGGCAATGTAACCAGCTACATCAATTGCATTGTATGGGACAATACATCGACAGTGAGTACAAGTGATATTGCAAATATTGGCTCTAAAGCCATTTCAATGGCCACCTATTCTATTGTTGAAGGAGGGTTTACGGGAACCGGTAACCTGGCCGGCAATCCGCAATTTGTTTCCGCAAGTGATTTCAATATCAAATCAACTTAATAAAAATATATTAGTTAATTTTTCAAAAAGTTTTACTATAAAACTTTTTTTTTGTTAAAATTTTTGCTTCAAGATCGGAAGAGCACACGTCTGAACTC
>ENA-OWNT01005117-OWNT01005117.1-seawater-metagenome-genome-assembly--contig:-NODE-5117-length-11020-cov-4.800877_pt1 | contig 11020 bp, 7 predicted proteins | sample MGYA00238136_ERZ651165 | MGnify/ENA primary metagenome ERZ651165 (study PRJEB26861, sample SAMN08777766) | seawater metagenome | isolation source: coastal seawater | place: USA: Florida | collected...
CAGGGCGGTCACCCGCAGGAGCTGAGCGACCACCCCCACGTCGTGGTGCCCGTCGCCGTTCTCCAGGGCGAGCACGAGGCGTCGCTGGCCTTGCTGTGCGGCACGCACAGCGGCGATCGACGCGGGTCGGGCCACGTCCAGGGGAAGCATCACCGAGGGCATCGCGACGAGCCCGCGGGTCACCAGCAGGGGCAGTTCCATGTTCGACCTCCTGGCGGGTCCATCGGACGGCGATCGGCGGGCTTTAGCGGAACCCTGCCTACCGCGCGATGCGCCAGGACCCACCGTCGAAGACGAACACCAGGTCGACCGACTTCACGAAGCAGAGTTGCCCGTCGGCCGCCAGCCGGGGGAGGTCTTCGGGGCGCTCCACGGGCGCGAGCCACACCATCTCGTACTCGCGGGTCGGAGTCGTGTCTGCGCGCATGCCTGCCTCCCAGTCCATGGGACCCGCCGCACAGCAAGGATCGTCGTCACCGAATGTCATCGCTGTTGGTGGACTGCCCGCCTCACCCGATCGAGAGGATCGTGCGGTCCGCCGCGGGTAGCATTCGGCATGTCCGACGTTCACGAGCAAGCGCTGGCCAACCTCGTCAACCAGTTCGCCCGCCCCCTCGACTTCCTCCGCGAGCTGGCGCAGAACAGCATCGACGCCGGCTCGCCGCGGATCGAGGTGTGGGTCGACTACCTGCCTCCCCGCGACGGCCACGAAGGCGTGCTGCGCATCGGGGTCGACGACTTCGGCGAGGGGATGGACGAGGCGATCATCGACGGCAAGCTGTCACGCCTGTTCGAGTCGACCAAGGACGACGACCTCACCAAGATCGGCAAGTTCGGCATCGGGTTCACGTCGATCTTCGCCATCCGGCCCGACGCCGTGCTGCTGCGCACCGGCCGCCACGGCGAGAACTGGGAGCTCCTCTTCCACCCCGACCGCAGCTTCGACAAGGTCCGCATCGACGAGCCGGTGGACGGCACGAAGATCACGTTGTTCAAGGGCATGGCCGCGGGCGACGTGACCCGCTTCGTGGCCCGCTGCCGGTGGACGGTGAAGTACTGGCTGGAGCACAGCAACGCCCCCGTGCTGTTCGGCGAGCCCGATCTGGACTGGGTGCCCGGCCAGGACGCCGCGCCCGCCGTCGCGCTGTCCGACGACCCGTTCGCCGCGTTCGCCGATCCGTCTGCGCCCGCCGGCCATGCCCCGGGCTGCAAGGCGCTGGAGCAGCTCAACGGCCCGCTCGAGCTGGACGCCGAGCTGACCGAGGTGGTGCGGCACGAGGACATCGAGGGCCTGGTGGGGTACGCCGACGTCCCCCTGCACGCCTTCTACAACGGGGGCCTGACGCTGGTCCGCTCGTCCGGCGGGGAGAGCCTGGGGACCTACGCGCCCGTGCTCGCCCACCTCGCGTTCAAGCTCAAGAGCCCCCACCTCGAGCACACGCTGACCCGCGACAACGTCCTGCAGGACCAGGCCTGGGGGGAGGCGATGGACGCCGTGACCGCGGTCCTGCCGGCGCTGCGGGACCGGCTGCTCGCGCGCATCGAGGAGGTGACCCACCCGGGCGGCGATCCGGGGCCGTGGCTGCAGCACCTGGTCCGGGACTGCCTGGGATCCCGGGCCCACGAGCGGATCGCGCGGTTCGCGGACCGCCTCGTGCTTCCCCTCGCGGACGGGTCCCCGGTGACCTACGCGGCGGTGTTGAACCAGGAAGAGGCCCTGGGCTGTGTCCTCCTGCGCAGCCACCACGACGCGCTCGACAGGACGCTGCTGGCCGACGGGATCGTGGTGCTGGACGATCTGCCCGCGGTGCGCGGTCTGCTCCACGCGACGTTCGACCCGGGCTGGATGCCCTGGAGCGCCGAGGTCCGTTCGCTGCAGACCTCCAACGCCATCTACGCGCTGCCCGAGCTGTTGGAGGACGCGGCGCTCGGAGCGGACGAACGGCGCCTGGTGATGCGGGCTCGTGAGCTGCTGCGGCCGGTGCTGAAGAAGCGCGTCGTCCTGCGGGTCGGCGACTTCGGCGGCAGCGACGTCGGGCTCGACAGCCCGCTGCTCGTGGAGGGGCCCGAGGGTGGCGGCGTCTTCCGGCGGAGCACGGGCAGCTGGATGCCGAACTTCCTCCGCCGGCGCTGCCTCATCGTCAACCGCCACCACCCCGCGTTCCGCAGCCAGGTCGTGGCCGGCCACGAGCACCTGGACGTGGCCGCCTACGCGCTGGTGGCCATGCTGCTGAGCGAGGAGGACGCCGAGGGCGAGGGCACCTTCCGCAAGCTGCTGGACGGCGCCGTCTCCAGCTTGGAGGGCGTGTCGTGAGCGCCATGGAGGAGGTCCTCGCCCGCTCCCGGGCGCCCGGCCGGTTCGTGGAGCGCAAGCGGTTCACGCTGTCGCGCGACAAGGCGGTCGAGAAGCTGCGCGAGTTCGCCCTGCGGCACCCGCAGCAGTACGTGCTCGAGCTCGTGCAGGCGGCGGTGTTCGCCGGGGCGCGCTGGATCGCGTTCGACATCGAGCCGGACCGGCTGCTCTTCGCCTACGTCGGCGGGCGGCCCCTGGACGGCGGCGGGCTCGCGAACATCTTCGACTACCTGTTCGCGGCCCGGACCAACACCGAGAGCCGGCACATGGTCCAGCTCGCCATCGCCCTGAACGCCATTCTGCAGCGGAACCCGAGCCTCGTGCGGATCGAGACGGGCGACGGCACCGAAGCCAACACGGTCCGCATGGATCTCGACAAGAAGGGCCGCGCCGTCCTCGGCACGCCGGAGCGGTACCTCGGGGGGACGTACCTGCTGGTGGAGTTCGGCGGCGGATGGTTCGACCGGTTCGTGGGGGACGTGGTGCCGCCGGAGCAGGCGCTCATCGAGGAGCGCTGCCGCTACACGCCGGTGCCCATCCTGCTCAACGGCGCCGCCCCCTTCGGCTACCGGGTGAGCCGGGACTTCCACCTGCCCGGCGTGCGGCACCAGGAGTTCTTCGACGAGGACGGGCGCCGCGGCGTGCTCGCCTCGCCCGGGCGGCTCGTCACGGACCACGAGGTGGACATCGTCATCGGCGGCGTGCACGTCACCTCGGTGGAGAGCAGCGAGCTCACCGGGGGGCCGGCCCTGGTGGGCGTCATCTGCGACGACGGGCTCCGCAAGACGGCGGACCAGTCCGACATCGTCCGGGACGCCGCCTGGCTGCGCATGCGCCACGGCCTGCGGGACCGGATCGAGGCGCTCGTGCAGAAGCGCAACCGGACCTGGAAGCATCCGGCGCTGCCGCCGATCCCCGAGGACGCCCCGCCGGAGGACGAGCAGGTCGCAGCGCCCCGGATCGCCGCCGAGCCCCTGCCGGACGTCTTCTCGATTCTCGGTCCGGGCGCGGACCCGGACCTCGCGTCCCTGCGCGCCCTCGACTCCGTCGAGCCACTGTTCTACGTGTCCGCCGAGGACGCCCGGGGCCTGCTCACGACGCTCGATCCGGCGCGCTTCCCCCACCGCGTCCTGCGCATGACCGAAGGCCAGGCCGTGAGCCTGCGCGAGGCGCTGGTGGGGCGGTCCATCAGTCGCCTGACGGGCGTCGCCGACGCGGACTTCGTCGGGCGCGCTCTGGGGTTGCGGCCCGACGGCTGCGAGGCGGCGCTCGACCGGCAGATCACCCTGGCGTCGGGGGAGGAGGTGCGCGGCCGCGTCACGCTGCGGGTCCACCCCACGGGGCTGTTGCCCGGGTGGGGGCTTCCTGAGGAGGGGCCCATGCCGCTCCTCGTCGCGCACGGTCGGACGGCGCTGCTGGTGGGCCGGCTGCCGGTGGAGCTCCCGCGGGTGGCGGTGCGGGTCGACCTGGACGCGCGCCCGCGCTCCGCGCCCGCCGAGCTGCTGGACGCGCTCGTCACCCTCGTCGCCGAGGAGGCCTGGCGCCTGGTCCCGGCCCTGGAGGCCGCGGGGGAGACCGATCACGTCCCTGAGCTGCTGGCCGCGATCCTGGGCGCCGCCGCCGTGCCGCGCCTCGTCGATCGCGAGGGGCGGACGGAGCTGGACATCGCGCTGCCGCCGCGGTGGCAGCGCGAGGCCCACCAGATCGCGGAGAGCGCGCTGGCGACGGGCCCGGACGGGGCTCTCACGATGCGGCGGCTGGTGGACGCGCAGGGCAGCGCATCCCTGGTGCGGATCGCCGGCGACGCCTCGGGCCTGGATGCCCTCGAGCACCTGTTGGGGTTCGGCCACGTCGTGGGCGAGGGCCTGGCGTCCTGCGGCATCCTCGCCGTCGGGTGGACGGGCCGACGCTGGCGCTGGCTGGGGCGGTGGTTCCCGCGCGAGCAGGGCGAGCGCCACCGCGACGTTCGGGCGGCGCTGGTGGTCCTGGCGGCGTTGGAGCGGGAACCGGAGGTCCCGGCGGAGTGGGGCGTGGCCCGGGCGCTCGGCGCTGGGCTCGTGGCCCTGCACCGCACCGACGAGCCCAGCCTCACGGACGCCGACTGGCGGGCGGGGGCGAAGATCCTGCTGCGGGAGCTGCGTCCCATCGCGCTGCACGGCATGGGACACGGCCTGGCGGGCGGGCCCATCACGAAGCGCCGGCTGTTCGCGCGGGCGCGGCTGGCGTCGCTGCAGCTCGCCCGGTTCGTGGGGCGTCTCGACGCCGAGGAGCTCTTCGTGGCGGCCGACGGCGCCTCGGCGCGCTCGCTGTCCGCGCTGCGGGAGCACGGCGACCTCCGGGTCTGCGCCCGCCACGGCGTCGCGGTGGACGAGCGAACAACCATCGAGCTGGGCCTCGACGAGCTGCGGGTCGTGGAGGCGGAGCTCGACCGCGTGCCGCTGCGGTTCGACGATCCGCCGTCGGTGTACCGGAGCCTGCTGGAGGGGGAGCACGAGGGCTGGCTCATCCGCGAGGAGGTGCGGGCGCCCGGGCTGCGCGGCCAGGTGGGGCTGCGGTACCCGTTCGATCCGACCAGCGGTGTGTTCCTGGCGTCCCTGAGCGCGCTCGTGGCCATGCCGGAGCTCGACCGGGCGGTGCCGTGCCACGGCCTCGTGGTGCTCGCCGGCGGGGAGGCGACCCCGACGGCGCCCCAGGCCCGGGCCCTGCGCCTCGGGCGGGTCCGGCTGTACCAGAAGCTCGTGTCGGTCCTGGTGGGCGACCTGTCTTCGGCCCGGCGCATCGCGGCGGAGCGGTACGGGAGCGCCTACGCGGCCTGGCAGGCGGCGCGCGGAGCCCTCGACGGATCCGCGCGGGCGATGGCGGCGGCGATCCCCGTGGGGACGAGCAAGACGCTGGCGGACTGGCTCGACGCGCCGGCGGGCGCGCAGCCGGAGCTGCCCGAGCACATCCAGGAGTCCGTGAGCCTGCAGCGCGCCCGGCTCCAAGCGGCGGAGGCGCGGGCCCAGGAGCAGGCGACGACGGTGGGGGCCATCCGGTCCCGGCTCCGGGCGGCGGGTCAGTCCGGCGCCTTCCGGCGGGTGGGGCCATCGACGGTCCGGGCGCTGATCCCGTGGCTCGAGGAGCGCCTCGGCGCGGCGCTGGAGGGCAAGGTCCCCCGCCTGGAGCTCACGGACACGGGGAGCCGGAGCGACCTGATCGTGGAGCTGCCCTGGGTCGGCACCCGCGGGCTGCGGCGAGGGCACCCCCTGGTCCGCGCGGCCTGGCGCGGATCGCCGGCGGCCCGTGAGCTCCTCGCGGTCGAGCTGGTGCGGGTCCTGGCCCGCGACGCCCACGACGAGCCCATCGACCTGCCCCGCGCCCTCGAGGCGCTGGTGACGGCGAGCCTCGACGCCTAGATCAGATCGGGTGGACCACCGTGGGGGCGCCACGGCTGCGACACCACTGATCCAGGTCCTCCGCCAGCGCGCGGCTCGCGGCAAACCGTCGGTCCCGGAACACCCCGTAGCCATCGGGCACGGGCTCCGAGGGCGGGCCCCCCAGCGGATCCGCGTGCCGGCTGTGGCGGACCTGCTGCCCGAGCACCTCGCTCGTGGCGTGCAGGACGAGGCCCCGTCCGAATCGATCGGGGACCGGCGTGGGCAGGCGCACGCCGGGGAACCAGAAGGGGCCGAGGGTGCACCGGGCGATCCGGCTGACGAGCGCGCCCGTCCCGTCCTGGAGCTGGTGCCGCAGGGCCGTGATCGGCGTCAGCAGGTGGCGCCCCAGCAGGTGGTTCAGCCCGTCGTCGAGCGTGACGGCGCCGGACTCCTCGAGGGTGATCGGCCCGCGGCTCTCCCACCCGGCGGGGCCCGTCAGGTCGATCCGGACCCGCAGCCACAAGGCGTCCGGCGTGATGCGATCGAAGGTCAGCAGGAAGTCGGTGGTGGCGCCCCGCCGTCGTACCGCGCCCCGGAGCCGTGAGCCGGGCAGGAACTCCCGCTCCGCGCTGAATGCGTGCACCCGGCGTCGCGCGTCCAGCCGGTCGGCGAGCGTGGGGTCGAGGGTGCGGGCGCGGGCCACGTCGTCGGCCGACGGCGCGCGCCCGTCCCGTTGGGCCCGCACGAGCCCCGTGGCGCGGCTCAGCCAGGCCCAGCTGGGCATGCCCGACCTGGGGTCGGCCTCGGCGGGGTCGAGGAGATCCGCGCACAGGGTGGGGTCGAGGAGCGCGACGGTGTCGCGGGCTTCCTGGAGGGGGACGAAGTCGGCGTTCGGGCCGAGCGCGTCGAGCGCCGCGTCCAGCGCCCGCAGGTAGCCGGTGACCCGGCTCGCGGGCAGCGCGATCGGCGGGCTCACGGGTCCTCGCCGAGCAGCTCGGCGAGCTCGGCCTCGGCCGCTTCCACCAGGGCCTGCTCCGCCTGGGCGCGGGCCTCGGCGCGGGGGGTGGCGCCGCTGTCGATCGTCTTGCCCTGCGTGGCGAGGTGGGTCTCGAGCTCCTCGCTCAGCTTCGGCAGGACGCGGGTGTAGAGCTCCTGCGTGGACCGCAGGTACTGCTCCGTCGCCGTCATCGCGTGGCGCAGGTCGTCCAGGGACTCCTGCAGCTCGGCGACGACCGCCGGCGCGTCCGCGGCGGTCCCCAGCGCCTGGATCCTCCGGCCCGCCGAGCGCACGGTGCCGCGGGCCGTCTCGACGTAGCGCGCCATCTCGTCGTGCAGGGTCATCACGGTGTCGCGCAGCGATCGCGCGGGGGGCAGGCCGTTGCGGGCGATGCCGGCGCGGGTGCGCCACAGGGCGAGCTCCGCCGACGCGGTGCGCTGGTCGAACTCCAGCTGATCCTTCTTGCGGGCGGCGCCGTCGCCGGACTCGGTCTCCAACAGGTCCAACGCGCGTTCGAGGGCGCCGATCTGCTGGGCGAGGCGCTTCTCCTCGGTGATGGCGGTGGCGAGCTCGCCGTGCAGGGAGTCCACGTCTCCCTGCATCTCGGCGGCGCAGAGCCGCAGCTCGTCGACGAACGCCGCGGCGCCCGCGAGCCGGGTGTGCACCTGCTCGTACTGCCGCAGGAGGGTCTCGGAGACCGACCGGCGCTCCAGCCGGTCGCGCCGCGCGGTGAAGCGCCGGGTGAGTCCGACCAGGAAGCCCGTCTCCTGCTGCCGCTTCTCGATGGCGTCCAGCACCTCGCCCTGGTCGAGCATGACGCCCAGCTCCTGGTCGAGCTGCTCCCCCACGTCCCGCTGGCGATGGGCGAGGGCGTCCACGCGGCTCAGGGCGTCCTTGTGGCGGTCGAGCACCTCCTTCTCGCGCGCGAGGTTCGCCGCGTGGGTCGGCGCGCGCCGCTCCTCGTGCTCCGCGTCGATGCGGGCCTTGGCCGCCTTGCGGGCCTGCTTCTGCTGCTTGGTCGCCACGCCGGGAGTGTTCCACGGATCGGGGGCGATGCGCGCGGGCCCGATCAGCACGCGGTTCCGCGCTCCGGCTACCCTGACACGACCATGCCGTTGACCGTCCCCGTCGCATCGCCCTGGCTCGCCCCCTTCGATGGGTCCCTGACCCGCGAGCAGCTCGTCACCGCCCCGCCCGAGGACGCTCCGGGCAAGAAGAGCTGCCGCAAGGCCCGCGAAGCCCTCGTGGAGGAGCTCGCCGAGCTCCAGCACACGCTCTACGCCGACGATCGGTACTCGGTCCTGCTCGTGTTCCAGGCCTCGGACGCGGCCGGCAAGGACGGGACGATCCGCGCCGTGCTGTCCGGGGTGAACCCCGCCGGCGTCGCGGTCCACCCCTTCAAGGCGCCCACGCCCCACGAGCTCGACCACGACTACCTGTGGCGCACGAGCAAGGCGCTGCCGGCGCGCGGGCGGATCGGGGTCTTCAACCGGAGCTACTACGAGGAGGTGCTCGTGGTCCGGGTGCACCCGGAGTACCTGGGCGGACAGCGGCTCCCCCGCGGGATCGACGCGCTGGGGGCCGACGCCTTCTGGGACGAGCGCATGGAGTCGATCCGCGACCACGAGAAGCACCTGGCTCGCAACGGGACGATCGTCCTGAAGTTCTGGCTCAACGTGTCGGCGGACGAGCAGGCGCGGCGGCTCCTGCGTCGCATCGACGATCCGTCCCGCAACTGGAAGTTCAACTCCGGGGACGTGACGGAGCGGGACTTCCGCGACGCCTACCAGGACGCGTTCGTCGACGCGGTGAACCGCACGAGCGCGCCCCACGCCCCCTGGTACGTCATCCCCGCGGACTTCAAGCCGTACATGCGGCTGCAGGTCGCCGACATCATCGTGCGCACCCTCCGCGGCCTCGACCTGCGGTACCCGGAGCTCGGCGGCAAGGAGCGGGCCTCGCTGGCGGCGATGCGGGCGAAGCTGGTGGCGGACCTCGGCGAGGATCCCGCCGACGGCTGACGCCGCGGGGGTCGTGCCCTCGCTGTTCCGTGACAGGTGGTCGCAGATCGTCTAAACGACTCGGCGCACCCGCTCCCGGAGCTCCTTGATGCCGCGTATTGCCCTGATCGCCACGGTCTGCCTCCTCGCCACCGCCTGTGGCCAGCCCGTCGGCGTCAGTCGTCTGAACAGCGCTCCGACGGTGACCATCGTGGCGCCGCAGCCCGACCAGCTGTTCCGGCAGGGGGAAGGGGACATCGCGCTGATCGCGGAGGTCTTCGACAGCCACACCCCCGCGGAGGAGCTGACGGTCTCCTGGGTCGTGGACGACGGCGAGCCGATCGCGGCCACCGTGGACGGCGACGGCATCGCGACGACCAGCATCAGCCCCGACGGCATGAGCACCGGAACGCACGAGGCCGTGGTGACCGTCGAGGACGAGGACGGCTCCCAGGGCGTGGCCGCGGTCCGGTTCCTCGTGGGCGGTCCGTTCGGCGCCCCGACGGTCGAGATCACAGCGCCCGACGACGGCTCGAGCTACCTCGTCCAGCAGAGCGTCACCTTCCGGGGCCAGGCGGAGGACGCCACGACGCCCGCCGGCGAGCTGTCCTTCCACTGGGCCTCGGATCTGGACGGCGATCTGTCCGGCGCGGTCACCGCGGGGGGCGAGTCGCTGCTGCTCGCCGAGGGACTGAGCGCCGGCACCCACCTCGTCACGCTCACGGTCACGGACGCGGACGGCGAGGTCGGCGCGGACTTCATCAACGTCACCCTGAGCGACAACGACGTCATCGCCCAGCCCGGCGATCTCGTCTTCTCCGAGTTCATGGTGAACCCCCAGGTGGTCGAGGACGAGGTCGGCGAGTGGGTGGAGCTCTACAACACGTCCGGCTCGGCGATCGACGTGGCCGGCTACAGCTTCCACGACGACGACTACGACAACTTCGTGCTCGAGGGCCCGCTGGTGGTGGGCCCGAACGACTACATCGTGCTCTGCGCGGACACGAACCCGGCGACCAACGGCGGCGTGCCCTGCGACGGCTGGTTCCTGCGGGATCCGCTCGGTGACGGGCTCGCGCTGGCCAACAGCCCGGACGAGCTCGTGCTCAGTCGCCCCGACGGCACGCAGATCGACTGGGTGCACTACGAGCCGTCGTGGTTCCAGGCGGGCGCGGCGAGCGGGGTCAGCCCCGACCAGCTCGAGGGCGGCTCCAACGACTACGCCGAGGCGTGGTGCGTGCAGACCACCATCATGACGAGCGGCGGCGAGCCCGGGACACCCGGCGTCGAGAACGACGTCTGCCCGACCGAGTAGCCGTCACCCGGCTCAGACCGGGTAGCCCAGCGCCTCCGCCAGCGCGTCGAGGCGATCCCGCACGGGCGCGAGCGCTGCCTCGTACCGCCGCCACCGACCGCGGGCCCGCGTGAAGATCGGCTTGCCCACGTCCTGGTGGGAGGGCGTGCTGATGTGCGTCCCCGCTGCTCCCTCCCAGTAGCGCGTCACCCGGTCGTCCCAGGGCAGACCCACGTGGTCGAGCAGTCGCCTCGCGGCCGCCGGCTGGTCGGCCACCACGTCCTCGTACCGGACCTCGATCCAGGGGTTGGGCAGCGCGTCGCGGGACGCGAGCCACAGGCCCAGGACCTGCTCCTGGAGCGCGACGATGCGGTGGAGGTCCAGCATCTGGACCATCGCCGGGTTCAGCACGAAGTCCTGCATGAAGCACGACAGCGCCGCGTCGCGCGGGTCCCGCAGGACCGTGACGACCGGCGAGGTGGGGAACAGCCGGGCGATGGCGCCGAGCTGCACGAGGTTGAGGGGCAGCTTGTCCACCAGCCGGAGCGTCGAGGCGCCCAGCCGCTCGCTGAGGAGGCGCGCGTAGGCCGCGCGCGCGGGCGGGACGGCGGCCGGATCCAGGAGGCGCCTCGGATCGCCGTCGAGCGTCTGCAGCGCGTGTTCGAGGAGCGGAGCCTCGTCCGATCCCCGGAGGTCGGGGTGGGCGACGAGGATCCGCTCGGTGAGGGTCGTCCCGGATCGGGGGAACCCGATGAGGAAGACCGGGCCCGACGTGTCGTCGTCCGGAGCGTCGGCGAGGAGGCCGGGGGTCGCGTCGATCCAGCGTGCGACGGTCGCTGGATAGGCGTCGGGGTCGATGTGCTGGCCCTCGGGCGTCGACGCGCGGGCGGCGTTGGCCTGCGTGAACGCTGCGAAGGCCTCCTCGCTCCCGCCGAGGCGATCGAGGGCCTGTCCCCGCTCGCCGTGCACCCGGGCGGCCTGGTCGGCGGGCGCGTCCGCGGCGGGGAGTCCGTCCAGCTG
>ENA-OWNT01005118-OWNT01005118.1-seawater-metagenome-genome-assembly--contig:-NODE-5118-length-11020-cov-4.268939_pt1 | contig 11020 bp, 10 predicted proteins | sample MGYA00238136_ERZ651165 | MGnify/ENA primary metagenome ERZ651165 (study PRJEB26861, sample SAMN08777766) | seawater metagenome | isolation source: coastal seawater | place: USA: Florida | collected...
ACTGTCACACAGTTGTTGTTGATTTGCTTTCCTTCTTGCCTTCCTTATTCATCACTGACCGACTTTCGTTCTGTGTTGGGTTGGGTTGTTTGGTTGCAATTTTGTGTGATCTTGTTGTTAGGAACACACTGGTCGAGCTCGAGACCGAGCGGACGCGCTCGTCAGTCTCTTCTTTCCGCTGAAGAATTTGGTCACTCAGACACCACTACTCTTTTCGTGAGTCGGTTGTCGGTTGAGTACTTTCTCTCTCTCTCTCCGTCTTCTCCCTCTATCTTGTCCGTGTTTCGGCCATGGACGTTGGTTGCGGTCGTTCGTGGTTCGGCTTCGTTCGCGTGTTAGGTCGGTTGGTTCGCGACGGCTTTCTCTTCCGCGAAGTCTTTCGCTTGGCGGTGTCTTGGGGAGTCCTTCGGTAGAAGTTGTTGGCCTTGTTGTTGGCGGTGTTTCGAGTGACAATACAGTACAGTATCACTTTCATGCGTGTTTGTGTATGTCTTCGTTCGTCCGTTTTGATTGGCAAGGTTGGTGGTGCTGCGCATCGAGGATGTGGCGCCAGCATCAGGTGACTTGCTAGTTTTCGTTGGCACGGGAATCGAGACTGCATCTTTCCGTCGTTAAAAACGTGTGCGCCGGTGACGGGTGGCTGGCGTGTTGACATTTCTTCCGGTTCAAACTCTTTTCCCTTTTCTCTGACACGTGCGAGAATGTCGTCCAAGAGTGAGCCAGGTCTGGATGCGTTGTTCGAGGGCGATCTCGATGACTCTGACAGCGACGACGAAAGCTTCGAGGTTGATGAGGATGACGTTGAAGATTCCGACGAGGAGATCATTCAAAATGGGTCCAGTGGCGGATCGTCAAAGGAAACAGATGGCCCATCACCGCGGTTGCCTACGACGCTTGAGGGAGAGCAATTATCGACACTCGTGCATGCGGCCTGCAAGGCAGGAGACGCAGACGAACTGAAGGCATTGTTGGAGAAAGCCGCTGAACCCAAAATTCGCAAGTTGGCTGATGGAACCGATGCTCCACCAGTGCCCACCGCAGATATTGATGAATTAATTCACGCTCGAGACGATTGGGAAGTGGCACCCCTGCACGCTGCAATTTTGGCCAGATCCCTCGAGTGCATTGACTTGCTGCTCGCTCGCGGAGTCAGCATCTCTGAACGGCATGAAGGTTACAGCTATTTGCACACTGCCATCGCCGTTGGCGCCATTCGGGCGAACCGGGACTTTTCCGAGGCATGCGTGGATCGGCTGATTGCTAAAAGTATTAGCTTGGACGTCGAAGATGTTCAGGGCTTCACGCCACTGCACTTCGCGGCGTTCCACAATGATCACGCCGCCGTTGCCAAAATTATCGCCGCGGCTGTGGCTCGGTCAGCTGGAGCGGTTTTGGAGCCTGGGGAACGAACCATGCTGCAGCGCCTCTTAGACACGAAGTCGCATAACGACGACACCGCCGTTTCTCTTGCGTTGAAGCGAGGCCACCAGTCTATTGCTGACGCACTTGTGAAAGCTGGCGCTCGCCCACCTCAAGAGAAGCCGAAGCCCGATTTTGTGCCACAGCCCAAAACAACGGTTCTGTTTCACAACGACGAGTGCTCTCAACATGCCACGGTTGATTTCCGAGCAAAAAAGATCGACATTCCGCCCGAAAATGCGAACCGTATTTCGGTCTTGTTGAACGACGACACTGGTATCTTGCACAGCGCCGAGTTCGATTTGCCCGTTCAATGGGATTCCAACGTGCCCGAGGCGTCGATTAGTGACATCTTGCGCGTTCACGAATATGTGTATGTGCATCGATTGTCAGAGACAGTCAAGAAACTCGAAGAAGGCGAAGCGTTGCATCTTGATGCTGACACGCTGCTGAACAGCCACAGTTTTGCTGCTGCTCGCCGCGCTGCAGGATCTGTCATTGCAGCCGTCGACGCTGTCTTGCTCGGCGGCAAACGCAATGCGTTTTGCGCCGTGAGGCCACCAGGCCACCATGCGGGGCCTTATGGCCAGGAAACCTGCGATGATCGCGGTCCTGAGCCGTTCGGCAGTCATGGTTTCTGCCTGCTTAACAACGTTGTACGTCGCTTGCCAACACCGTGCGTTCTAACCCCTCCATGAGTGATCTCACCATTTTCTCGTCGATTATCATGTGCAGGCCATTGGAGCTGCCTACGCTCGATGTGTGCGCCGCGATGCCATCAAGCGGGTTGCTATTCTAGACTTCGACGTCCACCACGGGAATGGCACAGAGGCATGCGTTCGCAATTTAATACCGCACGTCAAAACCCACAAGGTGAAGGCTCCGTTTTTGAGCTTGGATTCAACAGTTTCAGTGCCGTCTTTGCGCCCATGGTTGCAAGAGGACGACGCCAACAGCGTGTTCTTTGCATCTGTTCACGGTTACGAGGAGAAGGTGGGACCAAGTGGGGGCCTGTTTTATCCCGGTACCGGCAAAACTGAATCGCCTTCGACATCCACTGAGCAGAGCAAAAACCACCAACACATTTACAATGTGGGGATGCGCAAACACTGCAGATACGAATGGCGTCGACGATGGGAAGAAGATATTCTGGAGCCCCTCGCCCAGTTCAAGCCTGACATGATCTTCATTTCTGCTGGCTTTGACGCACATTGCCGTGACAAGCTAAACCATGGCTACATTGGGCTCGTTCAAGGCGACTACACATGGTTGACCACCAAGATTGTGGAGGTAGCCAACACGTGCTGCAAAGGACGTGTGATTTCAGTTCTGGAAGGTTCGCTGTTTGTTGCCTTGTGGTCAGTTGGTGTTGTACTGCCGAATCTCACGAAAACATTCCTGTTTTGCAGGCGGGTATCGTATTCATGGTGGTATCATTTCACCGTTCGCCCGCAGCGTGGCGGCTCACGTGCGTGCTTTGGTGCGGACGCCACCAACTCAAAAGTGGACCGTCAAGCAACCAACGACGAAGCAAACCGAAACTGCAACCACATCTGAGTCCGCGAAACCGACGAACACGTTGGAGGCCACAAAACGAGCACAACCAGAGACGCCAGCAGAACCCCAGTACCCAGGCAGCAGCCAGCAGGATAGAAAGCGATCTCGTCGCTCTCGCCCTACGGTCAACTACGTGGAGCTTGAAAAAAAGTTGCGGGCTGAACAACTCGCGAAGAAGCAGGCAGCCGCTGCTGCAAACGCAAACGCAGAATGAATGTATGCTACGCACTGCAACAATTAGTATATTATCAAACAATCAATTTTTATCTTTGAACATCCTGAAATATTCTCTTGCGGCTATTAAGCCATTGCCGTCGTGATCAGCCTCGCTGAATCGTAGGTTCTGTTTCTGTACACATTGTTACACAGTATACCACCCGTTAACCGCGGTCAGGTATGAGTCACAATCGCAGCGCCAACATGAGCAAAGTACCTGATCGGAAGATGCACTGCGCCATTCTGTTTGAGAAAGCACTAAGTCACTATTCGAATCCAATCGTTGAAACTGTGCTAAAATATCAAGAGCGCCTTCATTCAGACCGAATAAGTCGTCTCGGTGCCACCGGAGTAAGTCCACAGTGACCAACAGCACCGGGGTGCTGCATTCTTGCCGTGCCAATGATATCATTTGAACAACATCAACCACACTACGGTTCAGGCACGAAATACCTTCGACACTTACAATTCCATGTCCGAATAAGCTCGGCGACATGGCTCGGTCGTTCACCACAGAGCCATTTCCATTGTAATAGCTCAAAACATCATAAACTACAGCATTGACAATACCGTTTTCCCAGAGGACTCCGGCATTGTGCGGGCTCAAGTTTAATGCTGCTCGGGAGGAACTGAGTGATCGCGTAACCGCGTCACATGGGACCATAAAGGTCTTAAGGAGTCCAGGAGAGAGCGGGGTACTGGTTTGCACGCGCCGGAGGTAAGTATCATAGAAAGTAACAGGAACCAGTGGGAGCCCATTGTCACGGCAGAAAGAGTCAACTTCTGCAATCGAAATCTCTCCATCCGAGTTCCCGTCAATGTCCTCTAGCAACAACTCAATGGACCATGCTGGCCAGAAGGCAAGAAAGACGCAGGACATGATTGCCCAAAGTTTGGGCATGCTTGCTGTTCTTGGTGACAGGAGCGACCACGCAGGTCAGCACATGCAGCAACTAAGGGGCTTGTCACACTGTTGAAGCATGGTGCTCCGCACAAAGTCAACCTCGTGATTGCATTGTAGTCTTTAATGAATGGGTCACTCTACCTACACTGTAAATGGGTTGCTTGGTCAACTACAGTTGGAATAAATAATAACAAAAATACTCGCAATGTCCACAAGTGAATTTATGGCCAGCTGTGGTGGCAGGAGCGACAACTATCTGAACCTCGAGTACTTGTTATTTGCGCGAGCCAACTCGACTACGCTACACAATCAATTACCATCACAGATAGCCACAGCCGACCAACGAAAGCGACGAAAGCTGTCCATACATCGTAACTGGGAGGAGAACAACAGCAACGTAGTTCAGATTGGTCGTTGACTGCCGTCGTCATGTCGGTGATCATCGCCGCCGTCGTCGTTCGTCGTCGCCGTCGTCGTTCGTCGTCGCCGTCGTCGTTCGTCGTCGTTCGTCGTCGCCGTCGTCGTTCGTCGTCGACGTCGTCGTTCGTCGTCGACGTCGTCGTTCGTCGTCGACGTCGTCGTCGCTCGTTTTCGTCGCGGCGTCCCCAACGTTTTGTCGTGGCTCTTGTAGCTGTTCGTACTAGTACGTTAAATTGTAGCATTGATGTATGGGTAATACACGTGTCCACTTAGTAAATCAATGCTAATGTATAAGTACTAGAGTACCGTATAGTACAAAAGTAAACGGCGATTTTCTACGGACAGCAACTCAGCCCTCAACCGTTGGCGTTCTGCGTTCGTTCGTTCGTTCATTTGTCGTTCGTTCGTTCGTTCGTTCGTTCGTTCGTTCGTTCGTTCGTTCGTTCGTTCGTTCGTTCGTTCGTACGTTCGTTCGTTCGTTTATGCGTCGATGCGTTGACATTGCGTTGTTGGTTGCGTTGTTATGTCGACGATAAACGAAGTTGAGGGGCGTTGGGCGTTGGGACGTCCGCCGATGTACGCGTCGCCAACCCCTGGGATCTTGACGAAAGTGTCCTTGTCACCAGAGTGTATCGACTGAATACCGACTTGACCAAGCAAAGAACTCGACGAACCAAGCTTGTACAACCGCAGGTTGGCTGATGTGTGAGGTCCTCCTTCGGTTGTTGTGGTCGTCACATCGAGATGCACGTTGTGGCGAGTTCTCTGCAGTGGGATCTAACGTTCAAAGATGCAGAATTGCACTTCGAGAACCGGTAAACATGAACGCAGTTGAACCATTTCGGACTGTGATGGCCAAGCAAGGAGTTTGTATGCTGCTGTTGGCGGGAGGAACAAGTTTGCTTCGTCTTTTTCTTTGCCAGAGTTTCGGCGCTCGCACGATTTGACGTACTTGGTGTGTGGCCTTTGATCGCTTGGTCCCTGGCAGAATGTAGTTTCAACGTATTGATTCAACGGCGACATTTTCATCTCCATGGCAGCGTCCCCTCGCTCCCCTCTAGCCCGAGGACTACTGTTCTCCCCGCGCTTGGGTCGAGCGTCTGCAACACAATCACCACGATATGCGACGTCACCTCGTATTACTGGATCGCCCCGCTCTGCAGCTTCTCCTAGAACCCGGACAACAACAGAGTCAGGCGTTGGTCAAAGTGCGACTATCGCGGTACTGAAGTCACAATTACGACTCGAGCAGCACCGAACGGCGTCGTTGGAGGAGAGGCTCCAGAAATTACGAGCACAGCTCACCGACCCGGACGATGCAGCGACAGAGGAGAGCCTAAGGTCGTGCGAACTGCAACTACGCAATGAGCAAAAGCGCCGGTCGGCCGCAGAAACCGCACTGAAACTGGCAAAAAGAGAAGCTTTCAAAGTCAAAAAGGCCCTGTCCGAAACCCGTGAAACGGCGCAGGAACGTATCAACGCAGCGGAGCGTCGATACGGCGAAACCACGCGGAAGACTAACAAGCTGGAAGCTGCCAACCAAAGTCTGCGCAAGCAAGTCAAAGCTCTTGAGGATGAAATACAGCAAAATTTTGAAGAAACTCTAACGAGAAAGCACAGTGTCGCCGAGGAGCTCCGTGCATCTCAGGCACAAACCGCTGCCCTGCAGCAACAGCTCTCGCAGGTGAAGCAGCAGCTAAGTGCTGCCATACACGGAAACAAGGGAGCCGTGGGCAAAGAGCGTGCCGCCAAACAAAAGCTCAAGGCTGCTCTGACCAAGAGCCGTCTCGAAACAGGGAAGGTGAAGACTGAATTGTCCGATGCTCAAGCTAAAATAGCAGCGCTGACGCTTGCTAGGAGCACACTGCAAAAGCAAATCAAGTCACTGAAAAAGTCTGTCGATGAGTCTGATCCGAAGGGCTTGTCCGCTGCCTCTTTGAAAAACTTGCTGGCGCAAGTGTCCACAGCGCAAGAAGCTACCAGTAAGCAAACAAACCCATCTTCTTCGAAGCTACAACGCGCGTTAGACGAAGCAAATGAGCAAAGAGAAAAACTTGTTGTTCTGGCTCAACGAGAGCAGGAAATCTCAAGGCGATTGCGGGATGACCTGAAACAGGCACAGGTTGAATCTGAAGCCAAGCAAAAGCAACTTGAAGAAATGGAGGCACGATTAGCCAACGAGAAAATTCTAAATGACCAGCTGACAAGCGACTTCAAGAAAAGAATATCGTTATTGGATAAAGAGGTTCGCACATTCAAGCTTGCTCCTGCATGTTGCTGTGGATCTTATCTTTACTACACTGCATTTTGTTTTCAGTTGGCGGAGCGAGGCGATGGTGTCGCGGAGTTGGAAAAAAGAGCGAAGAACGAGCAAGCTCGGCGAGATCAAGAAGCGTTGAGACAACGTCAACTCACGGCTGCACTCGAGGAGGAGAAGCAACACCGAAAACAAGCAGAGGTACGTACGGCTTGACTCGGCGAGTGGTAAGACACAGCGCACTGCGACCTCACAATCGTAAATTGGAATGCTGGTTTAGGATGCTGCAAACGCCGCCCAAGCTCAACTGCGAAGAATTAACGAGGCGTTGAAGGCGCGCAATATTTCACCGGAATTTTTGCTAAAGATTGGCACCAAGCGCTCGTCGTAGAGTGATACAGACCCCACACGCCCACACGCAAACGACATTCACACCTCGCAAGTGAACAATCATGGACGCCGAGAGGTGTGTCCAAGTCACATTTTAAAATTTAGCATCCATTGGTTCCTTCTTCTTGGCACGGAGAACCAACATACTATGTTCACTCTTCGCGAAATGAACTGATGTCACCTTTGACTAACTCGGCATGAGAAAACTTGTGAAATTTAAATCGCCTGCAAGGACAAGACCACAGCGAGGAAAACAGCGTCAAATTTGAGGCGCAAACACAATCGTAGTGAACACGAATAGAACTGGCGAACCGAAAATCTTCGTCATAGTAATTGTTGAGAAGTTCCAGAGTTTTCGGGTCGTAATATTCGGCGAGCACTTTAGCCTGTTTGGATTACGAAAAGTGTGTGAGTGTCACACCAGGGATGATGCATTGCTGTGGGCAAAACAGCTGGCTGACGCACATTTTGTGAACCGGTCAACGTGGCCATATTCGAAGTAGCTGCGGTCTTGAGAAAATGGTCTTGGCCGCTCTTTCCCCATCCGGACGCACCGTATTTGTCATATAGGCCGAGTTGCTGCAGCAAATGACGACTGTCTTCTTCAATATTTTCGAAGTATCCTACGAAGTCGTAGTCAAAGAAACGCATTCCACAAAATGCCGACCTACACGTTGTTGCGCATGTCAGGGTGGGAATTGTGTGTCCACTACAGATAGGTAGGCAGCACTTACTCGCGCCGCCAATGCTCATCCAATCCAACATCTCTTGATTGATGTGAAACTTGTTCCATGAACTTTGCAAAGGTCATCGTCGAAGCGTTGAACCTTCGGTAAATTGGAGCACGGTGGAACTCGTGCCGAGACTAACAGCAAGCATAACATCAAGACTCGCTTTTGACGTCACCCATGCATTTCCAAGCTAGTGAAAGGGCATGCTGGTCGACAATCATCTCAAAAAACGCACCTCAATTTTATCCCTGAACCCAGAAAGTACTCTAGTCATTGGAGAACGAACGAACACTGCTTTCGTGTAAGTTGGGTCGTTAATAATTTCTTCTACTCTTTCGACCGGAAGGTGGTTGAGCTGTGTCAACCCATTGGTGGCGGGATTGTGAGGCTCCTTCTTCAAGTAATTGCTGGCCCCGTTGAGGCGACGAAGCATCTTTCTCCACTGCGTGCTCCCGCACTTTGGCATTGCGCAAAACACCAGTTTGTGCTGTTCGAGCACAACTGGATGCGTCCAGCTGGATGCTGCCGTCTTATCCCATGTTGCGGGCAGTGACACTTTTTCTCGCACTTCCGTTTCATTGACGATATGGAGTTCTTCTTTCAGCTTCTCAAGAAACTGCTCCGGGCGTGATACGTCGCCAAGAACGATTGTAGAAATGGCAACGAGACAGCAGCACCGAAGCAGCGGCAGAAGCATCATCGACGAAAATGTCAGCCGGTTTGACAGAGCGCTCTCACTCACGTTTCCACATTACGCGTTTTAACGGCCAATTTTTCCACTATACAAATGCGAGCGCAAAAAGAACAAGACCGAGAAGAAGCAAAGCACCACAAAATCACCGAAGCAGCAAACATTCAATTCTGTACCGTGCATCAAGAACGGTATCCGCCTGTCCGTGGATGAGCAACAACAAGTATGTATGCCGCTCGAGCATGGAGTCGCACATTCTGTCGCCCGTACACACAAGGATGCTCGCCTCCATCGTCACGGGTGAGATTCATCACCTTCAAACAAAACAAAGACTTGGAAGTAAGTCCAAGCGAACGCGTAGCCATTGACCCACGAGCGACCCGCGACTCACGACTCGCTCAACAAAGGTGCCGCCCTACTTGCGGTAACGACGCCAACACGAACGCAATGGACGACGCTGCTGCCTTGATGACGTGGAAGCCTTCGTGGCCGCGTGGCGCGTGCCGCCTTTGCTTGGAACAGTGTTGTGTGTGGTGTGTTGGGTCGTCATGTATGTTGTCGTGCTGTCGTGCTGTGTGTTGTCGCGTTGTCGCCGTTCACTCTCCAGTAGACAAAGGCAACGCTCCGCTCCACTCACTCCCAGTCACTCAGTCAGTCAGTCACTCACTCACTCACTCACTCACCCACCTACCCACCCACTCACTCACTCACTCACCCACCCACAAATTCACTCACCGGACACCAAAATCGACCACCGCCTGCTGCTGTAGCATTGTTGCAAGGGGTCATAGCTCTGTCCAGAGCTATGCATGACCCCTTGATTGTGGCATGACGTACGTCGTCATTCGTCCGTCATTCAGGCGCACCACACCCTACTCGAGTATGATACGGCCAGTCATCATCATCCACCACGTACCACGTACATCCACTTAGCTTACTTTCTTCTTTACTTACCTAACCACCTAAAGTTTGGCTATGACTGCCTACCTGCAACTCGGAGGATTCCTTGCCGTCACGTGTAGTCACCTTCGTCAGTCACGTGACACGTTGTCGCACATTGCAAGCACAAGCATCGTATCACACTAACATTTAGACCGAGGCACACACGTCGCGGGTCAAATTCGAATTCCTCAACGTCCGGGAAGTGACGTCACACACCAAGCCCATCGAACACGCAAAAAACGAATTGGCCACGTCCTGATGGATCCAGATCGTGATGCGTTGTACAACGCAAGTGGAGAATTACTGTTCAAATCATAGTTACAACAAAAGATAGAAGAGGAAGGTATGCGTTCTTGGCATAAAGGCTGGACTGTTGTCAGCAGCAGCACCGAACTAGGAACATTTTCCAGCATCCCACCTGTTCTTCGTCTTCGTCGTCCTGTATGTTAGCCTGCGGGAAAGAGCAGCAAGGAAGATGGATGTTATTTGGTTGAATCTAAGTCCCTGGCCGCGAAGCACAGCGACGTACAGCATTAACAACGACTCTATGACCTTGTGTCTCAGGATCTACCAACGACTTGTCTCCGTCTGTGGGGTTACCCCTGGCAATGTGGAGAAGAAACAGTGAGTGGTTGGCATTTGTGAAAGCGACCCGCAAGCGCACGTACAAAGTCAAGACTTCCTCGTCGTCACTGTCCAACCCGTACCCAGGTGTCTCCGTGACGTTCTCATATTTCGACGTTTTGTACTTGGGATGGTATGCTCCACATAGGTATTGCAAGATTAAATCGCAAACCACTTTGGCAACCGAAAGGATTCCGATACCAGACCCGACTGACACCTGCACATGCACGGCGAAAGCAAAGAATTGAAAATAAAGGCTGGATAAAAGCGTCATGGTCAAAAGAAGGAAGACGCACCGTCAGCGTGATGAGGTCAAACTGTGCGCCGGTACCACCAACAGTAAACACGATTCGGGTTCCGAACAGTTTGGTGAGGTCTCGTTCGCCGGTAGTTACGACTCCGGCTGGAGTGGTGAATCGATAATTTGCACCTTTGGACAAACTCTTTCCCTTGGGATCAACACGGTTGAATTGTAGGTATATTTTGCAAAGCTCCGTGATGTTCGCGCCGGGTGAAAACTCGCAAGGCTTCGGATCGGTGATGTCAGATTCTCTCTTCATCATTGTCGCCGTGAGGAAGACGACTGTTCCAGTTTCTTTGACGGTGTCGAAAGCTGTTATGTTTGTCGCATCGTCCAAAGCGACGGTAACATTTGGTGTCACAGTTCGTCTCATTTGCGTCGAGGACTGCGAGTAAGTCAAAATATCCCTCAAAAAGAACGTGTTTTCATTGAAGGCCAATGTCGTAATTTGGCTGGATTCAAACTCGTCGATGCCTTCAAAGCGCCCGTCCACACGGAAGAAGACCGTAAAATTTGCAACATCTTCGAGAACATGCATATCTTTTGCGATCGCTGATGAAGGTTCTTC